>WNFY01001948.1_pt1 | contig 25267 bp, 26 predicted proteins | sample 5400091 | NCBI WGS metagenome assembly WNFY01 (sample SAMN13153364, study PRJNA577476) | soil metagenome | isolation source: 60 cm soil or saprolite under grassland replicate 1 | place: USA:California | collected 2016-06-15 | reverse complement strand
TCTTCCGCGGTCCGTCCCAGCCTCGTTGAGGCGGCGCGCCCGCGCCGAACGGGCGTGGGCGCGCCCGCGGTGCCCCCGTCGAGCGTCACCGCGCTGCCGGCGGCTCCCGTCCCGCCCCTTCCCGCACGTCGCGCGACGGCCGCGCGTACTGCTCCATGCCCGAGACGTCGAGCACCACGCAGGTCTCGTTCCCGACCGTCCACGCGTCGTGGCCCGGCGGGATGACCGCGTAGTCGCCCGGGCCCATGTCGGCCTCGGTCCCGTCGTCCATCACGATGTGCATCCTGCCGGAGAGCACGTACCCGGAGTGCGCTGCCTGGCAGCTCTCGGTTCCGGCGATGGGCTTCACGTGCGTCGACCACTTCCAGCCCGGCTCGAAGACGGCGCGGCCCACGACGCCCTCGCCGAACTTGAGGATGTCGACGCGCCCCTTCGCCTGGAACGGCCTCGTCTCGTCGGGCGACGAGAACTTCCTCACGATCAACTGTGCCATGACCACACCTCCTCGCCGGCTGTTGCTCACCGGCGCGCGGCGCCGCACGCCGAAGATGCCGGCGTACCCACCGAGGCGAGCGGGCGGGAAGGCGAGCCCGCGGCGGAGCGCCCGGGCGGCGACGGTGCGCCCTTGGCCTGAACCCGTCGCGAGACGCTGATGGCGTCGCCGACCGCGGGCGCACGACGATGGAGCAGCGAAGGGTGCCTGAAAGGCCGCCTGAAAGGCAGGTCGAGCAGGGCTTCGCCATCACTCCGAGCGGTCCGCGCGCGTGCCGGTGCCGGCGAGCGCCTTCACGAGCCGGTACAGGTACTCCGTCCCGTCGTCGAAGGCGCGCACCGACATGCGCTCGTCCTTCCCGTGCGCCCGGATGTCGTCGAGGTCGTCCCGGAAGCCGGAGTGGCCGTAGGTGGGGATGCCCGCCGTCCGGAGGAACCTCCCATCCGTCCCGCCCGCCGACATGAGCGGCACGACTGGGGCCGCCGGCCAGAAGTCCGCGGCGATGCGCTCGATCGTCTGCACGAGCGCCAGGTCGATCGGCGACGGGGGGCTCGCGCTGGCCTGCGAGAGGATCGTGACGGCGATCCGATCGTCGGCGAGGACCCGCATCAGCGTGTTGCGGACGTCCTCGATCGACTCACCGGGGAGCACGCGGCAGTTGACGGTGGCCCGCGCCACTTGCGGCAGCGCGTTGGGCGCGTGGCCGCCGCCGAGCTGGGTCGCGACGCACGTCGTCCTGAGCTGGGCGGCGAGGAAGGGCGTCGCCGAGAGCCGCGCGGCGGCCGCCGGATCCTCCCGGGAGGCGACAGCGCGCATGTCGGCGGCGACGGCCGGCTCCTGCGTTCCGGCCGCCTTCTCGAGCCACGCGCGAGTCGTCGGATTGAGGCGCACCGGGAACTCGAGCTGCGAGAGCCGTCCGAGACCGGCCGCGAGCTGGTAGATGGCGTTCTCCTTGAGCGGCACGGAGCTGTGGCCGCCGCGGTTCTTCACCTCGAGGACGAAGTTCACCAGCACCTTCTCGGCCGTCTGGAGGCCGATCATGACCGGCTTCCCCTTCAGGTGTGCGATCGGGCCACCCTCGTTGAGCGCCAGCTGGGCGTCCACGAGGTCGCGGTGGTGCTTCAGGAGCCACTGCATCCCGAGCCCGTCCCGGTCCCCGATCTCCTCGTCGGTCTCCAGCGCGACGACGATGTCGCGCTCGGGCACGTATCCCTCGCGCCGGTAGCGGAGGAGGTTCGACACGAACGCGGCGGCCATCGCCTTGTCGTCTCCCGTGCCACGCCCGTAGAACCACCCGTCCTTCTCCACCAGCTTGAAGGGATCGGTGGTCCAGTCCTCGCGGCGGGCATCCACCACGTCGAGGTGGGCCACGAGAAGGATGGGGCGGCGCGCGCCCGTGCCGCGAAGCCGGGCCACGAGGTTGCCTTTCCGCGGCCCCGGCGTGAAGACGTGGACGTCGCCTTCGGGGAAGCCGCCGGCGCGCAGCCGGGCCGCCATCGCCTGCGCGGCCTTGGCCGTGTCGCCGGTGGCCGTCACGGTGTCGAGCTCGACGAGCTCGCGGTAGACGTCTCGCGCGAGGCGCTGGTTCGCCGAGAGCGGCTGCGCGTCCGCCGCGCCGGCGCGCGTGGCGACGAGGAGCCACGCGACGGAGATCGCGCAGCGCGTGAGACGCCACGGAAGAGAGCGCGAGTCGGTCATGGGACATCCGCCGTTTGCTTGCACGCTCACGAGTGAAGCAGCCCGGAGCTCGCCGTGACCAGCCGCGTCGGGGCCACCCTGTCCCGGGGCCGCCCTCCGGGACTACCGCCGCGCGGGGCCGACCGGCCATAATCTCGCCCGCCCATGCGGCTCCTGCTTTCGCTCGTCGAGACGCTCTCGGTCTTCGTCGTCGTCTTCTACCTCTACTGCCGCTCGCCGGCCTTCCGCCCTCTCCGGCCCGACTGGCCGCGGCCGCGCGGGAAGGTGGGCCTGTACCTCGTCTTCTCGGGGCTCGCGATCCTCGGCAACTACCTCGGCGTCCCGGTCATGCACGGCGAGGCGATCGTGAACGGGCGCGCGGTGGGCGCCGTCCTGGCAGGCCTCCTGGGCGGACCGGTGCTCGGCGTCCTGGTCGGCGTCACCGCCGGCATCCATCGCGTGACGGCGATGAGCGGCGCCGCCGCCGTCGCGGGCGCCATCGCGACCACGCTCGAGGGCCTCATGGCCGGGCTCGTCCACGTCGCGCTCCGCCGCCGGCCCGAGCGCCTCATCAGCCGCCGCGTGGCGTTCGCGACCGCGTTCGTGGGCGAGGTCATCCACATGGGGATCGTGCTCCTGCTCGCGGGCCCGTACGAGCAGGCGCTCGCCATCGTGAAGGTGATCGCCCCATCCATGGTGATCCTGAACCCGATCGGCGCGGCGCTCTTCATGACCGTGCTCCTCGACCGCCAGCGCGAGCAGGACCGCGTCGCCGCCGCGTCCTCCGCCCGCGCGCTCAAGGTGGCGGAGCGCGCGCTCGGCATCATGGCGCGCGGCTTCCGCCCGGAGGTCGCGGGCGAGATGGCCGCCATCGTGAAGCAGGAGACGGGCGTCGGCGCCGTGGGCGTGACCGACACCGAGCGCGTCCTCGCCTGGGTGGGGCTCGGGGCGGATCACCACGCGCCCGGCACCGCCATCGCCTCGCCCTTCACGCGCCAGTCGATCGCGGGGAACGCGGTGGTGTTCGCCGACGGCGTCGACAACGAATACGCCTGCCGGATCTCGAAGACGTGTCCGCTCCAGTCGGTGCTCATCGTCCCGCTCCAGGTGGACGGGGCCGTCCTCGGCACCGTGCAGCTCTTCGAGCCGCGCAGCCGGCGCTTCCTCAACATGAACAAGCGGCTCGGCGAGGGCATCGGAGCGCTGCTCTCGAGCCAGCTCCTCATCGCGCGCTACCAGGAGCAGAAGAACCTGCTCGTGATGTCCGAGCTGAAGCTGCTCCAGGCGCAGGTGAACCCGCACTTCCTGTTCAACGCGCTCAACACCATCATCGCCATCACGCGCACGAACCCGGGGCGCGCCCGCGAGCTCCTCGTCCACCTCTCGCACTTCTTCCGCAAGAACCTGAAGCGCAGCGGCCAGCTCTCGACCCTGCAGGAGGAGCTGGAGCACGTCGGGGCGTACCTCGAGATCGAGAAGGCGCGCTTCCAGGACCGCCTCGTGGTGGAGACCGACGTGGACCCCTCGCTCCTGTCGCTGAAGCTCCCCACGTTCACGCTCCAGCCGCTCATCGAGAACGCCATCAAGCACGGGCTCTCGGCCACGCTCGATCGCGGCGCCGCCCGCATCCGCGCCTACCGCAAGGACGGCCTCGCGCTCATCGAGATCGAGGACGACGCCGGCACGTGGGCCGAGCCGGTCCCCGGAGGCGGCGGGCTCGGGATGAAGATCGTGGACCGCCGCATCAAGGAGCTGCTGGGGGAGGGGTACGGGATCACGGTGTCGTGCGTGCCGAACGAGCTCACGCGCGTCACCGTCCGCATGCCCGCCCAGGGGGTGACGCCGTGATGCGCGCGATCGTCGTGGACGACGAGCTCCCCGCCCGTGAGGAGCTCGCGCTGCTGCTCGAGGAGACGGGCGCGTTCGAGATCGTCGCGAAGGCTCCGAACGCGGTGGAGGCGCTCGCCGCGATCCGTCGGGAGCGGCCCGAGGTCCTCTTCCTCGACGTGCAGATGCCGGTGGTGGGCGGCTTCGAGCTCCTGTCGATGATCGACGACGAGCTCATGCCCGAGGTGGTCTTCGTGACCGCCCACGACGAGTACGCCCTGAAGGCGTTCGACGAGAGCGCGGTGGACTACCTGCTGAAGCCCGTGTCTCCGGAGCGCCTCGCGAGCACGGTCGAGCGCCTGCGGAAGCGGACGGCCGCCTCGGCGAGGCCGGCGTTCGCGGCCGCGCCGCTCGCCCGCGTGCCCTGTAACGGCCCGCGGACGATCAAGCTCGTGCCGGTGGCGGAGATCGAGTGCGTGAAGTCCACGCTCTCCGGCGTCTACGTCGTGTGCGCGCACGGCGAGTACTCGACGGAGCTCACGCTCTCGGTGCTGGAGGCGCGCCACAAGCAGTACCTCGTGAACCCCGCCTCGGTGGACGAGGTCAGCCTGGGCGACGAGCCCGCCATCCGCACGCGATCGGGGCACAGCGTGCCCGTGAGCCGGCGGCATCTGGCGCACGTGCGGGAGCAGATGGGGGTGTGAAGGATAGTGAAGGATACGTCGTCATCGATTCCTCAATAATGACGCACACAAGGGGTCGTATGAGCGTGGAAGCCGGTATCGTGCAGTATTGCGGCTACATGGAGGGTGTGAAACATCGGATCTCTGCAATTGAAACGATGGGATCCTCTCCCATGATCGAGCTCCTGAACGGCGTGATCCAGATCGAATCCATCTACCTCCAGTTTCGAAAGATTCTGGAGTTGATTGCGATGGCATCTCTCATCACCAACAAGGACGCGTACTCGACAGCTCGCGCGAGTTTCGCCACGGATTGGCACGCCGCCAGGATCCTCAAGGGGATCGCCACGGTGAATCCCAGTTATTATCCGCAGCCAGTTGTAGAAACGTCGCATCCGGATGGCGGCAAGTCTCTCGAGCCCAGAGCGGAGGGCCTGACGGAGGAGGAGTTCGGACGTCTCTATGATCGCTGCGGAGATGCCCTCCACACAGCCAACCCGTTCGGAACGCCTATCAACTACAAGAGCTTCACCCGAGAAGTGAGCGAGTGGCGTGCGAAGATAATCGCCCTGCTCACTATGCATAAGGTTCACTTGTTGGGTGACACGGGCTTCTGGCTTATCCAAATGGCAGTTATCGGCAGCAATAAAATCCATTACTCGAAATGGGAACTGGTTGACGAGAAACGGTGATTCCGGCGTGTGATCGCGTGACCGCGCCGCCACTGCTTCGTGCTCCCCAATCGGCGTCGTCTTGGCACTCATCGCATCGCTGGGGCAGCTTCGCGCGCCCATCGACCTTCGCGTGAGGCGAGGCGGCGCTGATCGCAGAGGCGGAGCTCGGCAGTGAAGGAGGCGGCCGGTTCGCGTGCGGTACCGCATCGGCGCCGGTCGCCCTCCTGCGAGCGTCGCACGCGAGGCGGTGCCGCGCGTTCGAGACGCATCCGTGTGTCCGGCTGAGAACACCGCTGTGACGCACGCCCGTCGTCCCACTGAGCACTTTCGTGCGCGCGAGGGCGACGGGCCGCCAACCAATCGCGAAAACACGCCTGCGAGGCTGCCAGGCGCCTTCCCGGAGGCTCGAAAAATGCGTGTTACCAATGGAGAAGCTCACTGGAGGTGCGCCATGCACGCGACCCATCCTGCTTCTCTCGATTCCGCCGCCCTTTCTCGCCGTCTGTCCGAGCTGGCCGGGCACGAGCGCGAAGTCCAGGTCGAGTTCCTCCTACATCTTTCCGAGTACGACCTCCGCCGCGCGTGGCTGGAGGAGGGCTTCGGCTCGTTGTGGGACTACCTCACCCGAGCGCTCCACTACCGGGAGGGCGCCGCCCACCGCCGCATCAGGGCGATGCGTGTCCTGCGCCGGCTGCCGCACCTCGCCGATGCATTCCGGGATGGACGCCTGTGCTTGACGACGGCGGCGCTCCTCGAACCCATCATCACCGAGGAGAACGCCGCGGACCTCGCCGCGCGCGCCGCCTTCAAGTCGAAGGCGGACGTGGAGCACCTGGTCGTCTCGGTCCAGCCGCGGAGTGCTCCGCAGGACGGCATCCGCAAGGTGCCCCAGCGTCGTGAAGCGCCGGGCGCCGCGCCCTTGCTGCTCTCGGCACCCCCGTCCGACGTGGCGCCCGAGGTGCCATCGCCGGCGCTCGACGCTCCAGCCCCAGCGCGCGCACCCGAGGCACGCCCGATCATGCGGCCCATCGCGGCCGACACCTATTCGCTGAACGTCAAGATCGACGCCGACCTGAAGCGTGAGATCGACCAGCTCACGGAGCTCCTCTCCCACAAGATCCCGACCGGCGAACTGGTGGCGGTGCTGCGCGAGGCGGTGCACTGCGCGATGGAGAAGCATGGGAAGCGCCGGGGCGCCGTCGAGCCGTCGCGCAAGGTGAACCGAAAGGTTTCGCAGGAGCGGTCCGCGACCGCGACCGCGTTCAAGCTCCGCGACCCCATTCCTGCCGAGGTCCGGCGGGAAGTGTGGAAGCGGGACGGCGGCTGTTGCGCCTGGATCGGCCCAGACGGCCGCCGCTGCTGCAGCAGGTGGAAGCTTGAGGTCGACCACATCCACCCGGCGGGGCTCGGAGGCCCTTCGACGATCGAGAACTGCCGCCTGCTCTGCGCCGCGCATAACAAGCTTCACGCGGAGCAGACGTTCGGCCGCGCGCACATGGCGCGCTTCCGGCGAGCTAACCCCGGACGGGTGAATTCACTGCCGCCAGGGGAAGTTCCCACGGAGCCTCTGAGCGAGCCGGTTCGGCAGCCCGACCTCCCTCTCCAGCCGGCCGCCACGTCGTGACTGCTGGTGCGGGCACGTCCCTCCTCAGTCAGTTCCGCGCGTTCCGCGTAAGCCGGGCCACGCAGGACCGTCTCGAAGGCGCGGCGACGCCTCGCGAGCAGCCCTCGCCGGACCACCACCGATCGCCCGCGCGGCGCCAACCGCCGAGCGGCCGCGCTCCTTCACGCCAGAAGCGACCGACATCGCTCGTGTCGTTACGGGTGCGAGCCTCATCTGAAGCGCCGCGTCCTCCGGCGCCGCTCACCCCCGCCCCGCCGCCGCTCGCCCCGCCTCTACGACCGGTCGCCCGATTCGGCGCACCCGGACGTCACGGTCGTGTGACATGGCCGCCTCATGAAGATCCACGAATACCAGGCGAAGGAGCTCCTCGCGGCGTTCGGCGTGTCGGTCCCGCGCGGACACCTCGCCTCGACGCCCTTCGAGGCGGAGGCGGCGGCGCGCCAGCTCGGCGGCGGCGTGTGTGCGGTCAAGGCGCAGATCCACGCCGGTGGCCGCGGCAAGGCGGGCGGCGTCAAGCTGGCCCGCTCGCCCGAGGAGGCCCGCGAGCACGCGGAGAAGCTGCTCGGCTCGAAGCTGTTCACGCCGCAGACCGGCCCCGAGGGCCAGGTGGTCCGCAAGGTCTGGGTCGAGGAGGGCTGCCGGATCTCGCGCGAGCTCTACCTGGGCATGGTCCTGGACCGCGAGACGGGCCGCGTCACGGTGATGGCGTGCAAGGAGGGCGGCGTCGAGATCGAGGAGGTGGCGAAGGATCGCCCCGAGCTCATCCTGCGCGCCGTCGTCGATCCGCTCACGGGCCTCCTGCCGTTCCAGGCGCGCCGGCTCGCCGCCGGGCTCGGCCTCGGTGGGGCCACCGTGCGGCCGTTCGTCGGGTTCGCGACGAGCCTCTACCGCGCCTTCGTCGCCACGGACGCCTCGCTGGCCGAGGTGAACCCGCTCGTCGTCACGGTCGCGGGCGAGGTGATCGCGCTCGACGCGAAGCTCACCTTCGACGACAACGCGCTCTACCGGCACACGCCCGTGAGCGCGCTGCGCGACGTGGACGAGGAGGATCCCCGCGAGCGCGAGGCGCGCGAGCAGGACCTCGCGTACATCGCGCTCGACGGCGACATCGGCTGCCTCGTGAACGGCGCCGGGCTCGCCATGGCGACGATGGACGTCATCGACGCCGCGGGAGGGAAGCCGGCCAACTTCCTCGACGTGGGCGGCGGCGCCGACGAGGCGCGCGTCACGCACGCCTTCAAGATCATCCTCGCCGACCCTCACGTGAAGGCCGTGCTGGTCAACATCTTCGGCGGGATCATGCGCTGCGACATCATCGCGAACGGCATCGTCGCGGCGGCGAAGCAGATCGGCATCCAGGTCCCGCTGGTGGTCCGGCTGCGAGGCACGAACGACGGGCTCGGGCGCCAGCTCCTGGAGCAGAGCGGGCTCGCCATCATCTCCGCCATCGACCTCGGGGAGGCCGCGCGCAAGGTCGTCGCGGCCGCCCACGGCGACGCCCGCACCAGCGGCGGCCGCGCGCCGGGCGCCCGGAGGATCGCGTGAGCGTCTTCGTCGACAGGAACACCCGCGTGGTCGTCCAGGGCATCACCGGGTCCGCCGGCAGCTTCCACGCCGAGCAGATGCTCGCCTACGGCACCCGGATCGTGGCGGGCGTGACGCCCGGCCGCGGCGGCACCCGCTTCGAGCGCGTCGTCCCCGTCTTCGAGACGGTCGCCGAGGCGGTGCACGAGACGGGCGCGAACGCGAGCGCCATCTTCGTCCCGCCGGCCCTCGCGGCCGACGCCATCGTCGAGGCGGCCGACTCGGGCGTGAGCCTCATCGTCGCGATCACCGAGGGCATCCCCGTCCTCGACATGGTCCAGGTGCGCCGGTACCTGGCCGACAAGCCCGGCGTCCGGCTCATCGGTCCGAACTGCCCGGGCGTCATCACGCCCGGCCAGTGCAAGATCGGCATCATGCCAGGCGACATCCACCGCCCAGGCCACGTCGCGATCGTGTCGCGCTCCGGGACGCTCACCTACGAGGCGGTGGACCAGCTCACCAGCCTCGGCTTCGGACAGTCCACCGCGGTCGGCATCGGCGGCGACCCCGTCCACGGCACCGACTTCGTGGACTGCCTCTCGCGCTTCGAGGCCGACCCCGACACCGAGGCGATCGTCATGATCGGCGAGATCGGCGGCACCGAGGAGGAGTGGGGCGCCGAGTTCATCCGCAAGAACGTCTCGAAGCCGGTGGTGTGCTTCATCGCCGGCCGCACCGCGCCGCCCGGCCGCCGGATGGGCCACGCGGGCGCGATCGTGTCGGGCTCGAGCGGGACGGCCGAAGCCAAGATGGCGGCGCTCCGCGACGCTGGCGTGGCCGTCGCGGAAGGGCCGCACCTCATCGGCGCGGCGATGCGCGACCTGCTCCGGTCCCGGCGTGGCCGCGGGCGCGAGGCCGCGCGCTGGCCGGCGGACGCCGCCACCAAGGCCGCGGCCGTCGCGGGCGCGGCGAAGCAGAAGATCTCGAAGGCGAAGGTCTCGAAGTCGAAGGCAACGAAGGCGGGCCGGCCGGCACGCGCGGCGTAGTCCACCACACGAGGAGCCACACATGACCTGGACGCAGGTGTACGCGCCGCTCGGCAACCTCTACCTCTCCGCGCTCGTCGCGGCCATCCCCGTCGTCGTGCTGCTCGGGGCGCTGGCGTTCTTCCACATGAAGGCGCACCGCGCCGCGCTGCTCGCGCTCGCGCTCGCCTCGGGCATCGCCGTGCTCGTCTACGGGATGCCGCTCAAGATCGCGGCCTCGACCGCCGTCCTGGGGGCGTGCTTCGGCCTGCTCCCCATCGGCTGGATCGTGCTGAACGCGATCTTCGTCTACGACATCAGCGTCCAGACCGGGAAGTTCGAGGTCGTGAAGGACACCATCGCGGGCCTCGCCAGCGACCGCCGCATCCAGGTGCTCCTCATCGGCTTCGCCTTCGGCGCCTTCATCGAGGGCGCGGCGGGCTTCGGGACCCCGGTCGCGATCTCGGCCGCCATGCTCATCGGGCTCGGCTTCAAGCCGCTCGCCGCCGCCGGCCTCGCCCTCATCGGCAACACCGCCCCGGTCGCCTTCGGCGCGCTCGGGACGCCGGTGCTCACGCTCGCCAAGGTGACGGGCCTCGACGTGAACCTGCTCTCCGCCACCGTCGGCCGGCAACTGCCGTTCTTCTCGCTCATCGTGCCCTTCTGGCTCGTGTGGGCGATGGCGGGCTTCAAGGGGATGGTCGAGGTGTGGCCGGCGTGCCTCGTCGCCGGCATCAGCTTCGCGGTCCCGCAGTTCCTCGTGTCGAACTACATGGGCCCGGAGCTCGTCGACATCATCGCGGCGGCCTCGTGCATCGGCGCGACGTACCTGCTGCTCCTCGTGTGGCAGCCGAAGAAGGTGTGGCGCTTCTCGGACGAGCGCGAGAGCGACGCCGCCGCCCTGCGCTCCGTCGGCGCCGCGGCCGCCCACGAGAAGCACTCGGCGGGCGAGGCGTTCATGGCGTGGCTGCCGTGGATCGTCCTCTCGGTGTTCGTGTTCGTCTGGGGGCAGAAGTGGATGAAGGAGTGGTTCGGGCAGCTCCACACCTCGGCCTGGAAGGCGGGGCTCCTCTTCAAGCCCAGCTTCGAGTGGCCGTGGCTGCACAACCTCGTCCTGCGCGCGCCGCCCGTGGTGAAGAAGCTCACGCCGGAGGGCGCCGTCTACAGCGTGAACGTCCTCGCGGCGACGGGGACGGGCCTCCTCCTCTCCGGCCTCGTCTCCGGCCTGCTCCTCAAGCTCTCCCCGCGCCAGCTCGCGAAGACGTACCTCGGCACGCTGAAGCGGGTTCGCTTCTCCCTCCTCACCATCGCGGCGATGCTCGCGCTCGGCTTCACGACGCGCTACTCCGGATCCGACACCACCATGGGCCTCGCGCTCGCCTCGACCGGCGCGCTCTTCCCGTTCTTCTCGCCGCTCCTCGGCTGGCTCGGCGTCGCGCTCACCGGGTCGGACACCTCGTCGAACGTGCTGTTCGGCAACCTCCAGGTCGTCTCGGCGCAGCAGATCGGGATGAGCCCCATCCTCGCGGCCGCGGCGAACAGCTCCGGCGGCGTCATGGGCAAGATGATCGACGCGCAGAGCATCGTCGTCGCGTCCGTCGCGACGAACCAGCACGGCAAGGAGGGCGAGATCCTGCGCTATGTGTTCTGGCACTCGCTCGTCCTCGCCTCCCTGGTGGGCGTGCTCGTCTTCGCCCAGGCGTACTGGCTCTCGGGGATGATCCCGCACTAGCGGGCTGGTCCTCGCCGCGGGGGTTCCGTCATGTTCGACCTGTTCAAGGCGAAGGCCGAGGCGGTGAGCGCCGAGGTGCACCGGGTGGCGGACCGCGACGCGGCGCGCGAGCTGGTCATGCGCGTCCTCGACCGGGAGCGGGTCGAGGACGCTCCCGGCGCGCGCGCCGTCTGGCGTGAGGGCACCTTGCTCGGGCCGCTCGACCAGGACGTGCTCGCCACGCGCGCCCCGGGCCTCTCCTTCGAGGTCACCCGCGAGCGCGCGGCGGACAGCCGCGTCGGCGTGACCGAGTTCGACTGGGCGCTCGCCGACACCGGCACGCTCGCGCAGGACGCGACGGACCCCGCCCTGCGCCTCGCCTCGACGCTCACCGAGACGCACGTCGCGCTGGTCCGGGCGGACGCCATCCTGCCCGACCTCGCGAGCCTCCTCCCCCGCCTCGACCCGGCGCGCATGCGCTACCTCGCGTGCGTCACCGGCCCGAGCCGGACCGCCGACATCGAGCGCGTGCTCACGATCGGCGTCCACGGCCCGAAACGGTTGGTCGTCGTCGTCGTCGACGGTGCAAGGGAGGGACGCTGATGGCCACGAGCGGGTTCAAGCGACAGGTGGCGGCGGCGCTGGAGAACGCCCAGCTCGCCGGCGCGCTTGGCCGCTTCAGCGAGGCCTACGCCGCGTCGCGCGCGAAGGCGTACGCCGGGATGGACGTCGAGGCGCTGCGCGACCGCGTCGCCGTCGTGAAGGGGCACGGCGCGGCGCACCTCGACGAGCTCGCGGCGGAGTTCGAGGTACAGGCGACGCGGGCCGGCGCGCACGTGCTCCACGCCTCGTCGCCGGAGCAGGTGAAGGCGTACATCCTCGACCTCTGCCGCAAGCAGGGCGTGCGGCGGGTCGTGAAGTCGAAGTCGATGGCGACCGAGGAGATCCACCTCAACGCCGCGCTGCTGGCGGAGGGGATCCGAGTCAAGGAGACCGACCTCGGCGAGTGGATCATCCAGCTCGCGGGGCAGACGCCGTCGCACATGGTCATGCCCGCCATCCACATGAGCAAGGAGCAGGTGGCGGAGATCTTCTCGAAGGAGGTGAACGAGCGCCTTGCGGCGGACATCCCGCGCCTCGTCGAGGTCGCGCGCCGGGAGCTGCGCGAGGAGTTCCTCCAGGCCGACCTCGGCGTCACCGGCGCCAACATCGCTGTCGCGGAGACGGGCACGCTCGTCGTCCTCACCAACGAGGGCAACGCCCGGCTCGTGACCACGCTGCCCCGCATCCACGTGGCCGTCGTCGGCGTGGAGAAGCTCGTAGCGAAGCTCGCCGACGTGGAGCCCATCGTGCGCGCGCTCCCGCGGAGCGCCACCGGGCAGCTCCTCACGAGCTACGTCTCGATGATCACGGGTCCCGCGCCCGGGCCGGACGGGCAGCCCAAGGAGCTGCACGTCATCCTCATGGACCACCGCCGCAGCGAGATGGCGAAGGATCCGCGCTTCGCCCAGGCGCTGCGCTGCATCCGCTGCGCCTCGTGCCTCAACGTCTGCCCGGTGTACCGGCTCGTGGGCGGCCACGTCTTCGGGAAGGTCTACACGGGCGGCATCGGGACGATCCTCACCGCGTGGTTCGACGCCCTCAAGTCGTCGGAGGACATCCAGGGGCTCTGCATCCAGTGCGGCAGCTGCACCGCCGTGTGCCCCTCGCGCATCGACATCCCTGAGATGGTGACGGAGCTCCGCCGCCGCCTCGTCCGCGAGCAGGGGCAGTCGCTCGTGCAGAAGGGCATCTTCCAGGTCGTGAACAACCGCCGCGTGTTCCACGCCATGCTGCGCGCGGCATCGCTGGCGCAGAAGCCGTTCGCCCGCGACGGGATGATCCGTCACCTGCCGCTCTCCCTGGGCGGGATGTCGGAGTTCCGGTCGCTGCCCGCCATCGCCGAGGTGCCGTTCCGCGACCGGTTCCGCGACCTCGCGCAGCCCGCCGCGGCCAAGGAGAAGGCGGCGCTCTACGCCGGGTGCCTCGTCGACTTCGCCTACCCGGCCACCGGCGAGGCGGTGGTGAAGGTGCTGAACCGCGCCGGGATCGAGGTTGTCTTTCCCGACGACCAGACCTGCTGCGGCGCCCCCGCGCGGTACAGCGGCGCCTTCGCCGTCGCGGCGAAGAACGCGATGGACAACGTGCGCGCGCTCGAGGAGGCGGACGCGACCTGGATCGTCTCGGCGTGCCCGACCTGCACCGTCGCGCTCAAGCACGAGTTCGCGGAGACGCTGCGCTCGGAGGGCCACCTGGACTGGGCGGCCCGCGCCGAGGCGCTGGCCGCGAAGGTGGTGGACTTCTCCTCGCTCGTGAAGAGGCTCGTGGACGAGGGCCGCCTCGCGCTGCGCCCCGCGCCGGACGCGGAGCCGGTCACGTACCACGACTCCTGCCACCTGAAGCGCACGCTGCACGCGCACGAGCCGCCTCGCCGGCTCCTCCGCGCCGCCGGCTACGAGGTGAAGGAGATGTTCGAGAGCGACATGTGCTGCGGCATGGGGGGCAGCTACTCGCTCAAGTTCCCGGAGATCTCGAAGCCCATCCTGCAGCGCAAGCTCGAGAACGTGCGCAGGACGGGCGTGAAGGCGGTCGCGATGGACTGCCCGGGGTGCGTGATGCAGATCCGCGGCGGACTCGACAAGAGCGGCGACGCCATTGGGGTGCGTCACGTCGCCGAGATCGTCGCGGAGCGGCTCGCGTGACGCGGCCACCCTCTCCCTCCCGCGCGCGGCGGGAGGGAGAGGGTGGTGTTTCTCCGCCGGTCGGCCCTCTTCCGTCTCACCGAAGCCGCTGCCCGGTGGTCGCCGGGAGCATCTTGCCGAACTTCACGCCCTTCGTCGCGACCAGGCCGTCGCCCATCCGGACGACCTCGCGCGCCGGGCCGCGCAGGACGAGGACCTCGAGGCAGTTGTGCTCGTCCATGTGGACGTGCAGCGCGGAGACGACCGCGCGGTGGTTCTCGTGCTGGATGTGCGCGAGCTTCTGGGCCAGGCTCGAGGTGTCGTGGTCGTACACGAGCGCGACGAGCGCCACCTTCTCCTCGCTCCCGCTCGACCGCGACCACTCGCGCTGCACGAGCGCGTCGCGGATGAGGTCGCGGATCGCCTCGGAGCGGTTCTCGTATCCCTTCTCCGCGATGACCTCGTCGAACTGCTCGAGCAGATCCTGCTCGAGCGACACGCCGATGCGCTCGATCATGTGCGACCCTCGCGGCGATCCATCTGCGCCTCCCGGCACGGAACCTCTCGCATCGTAGTATGGGCGCGCCATGTCATGGGCGTGCTCGGTTGCGCTGGTCCCGTGAACGAGCCCGCGCCCGTGCCCGCGCCCGGCTTCTTTCGGGCTCGGACTCGGGCTCGGACTCGGGCTCGGGGCTCACTCCAACTGGGCAGCGCCATCAGTCGCCCCGAGGGGTTGCCTCGCGTCCAGGGTGCGTGTACCGAGAGAGCCGTGGGTCGATTCCTCCTCATCTGCAGCGGCGGCGCGCTCGGCACGGGGGCGCGCTTCCTCGTCTCGGGCTGGGCGGCGCTGGCGGTCGGCAGCGCGTTCCCCCGCGCGACGCTGCTCGTCAACGTGACCGGCTCCTTCGTCATCGCGCTCGTGATGGAGCTCTCGCTCGTGACGGGCGCCGTCTCGCAGGACGCGAGGCTCTTCCTCACGACCGGCCTCATGGGCGGCTACACCACGTACTCCTCGTTCAACCACGAGACGCTCGCGCTCGCGGGTCGCGGCGCGTGGGACCTCGCGCTCCTGTACGTTGCGCTCACCGTCGTGGGCGCGCTCGCGGCGGGGTTCCTGGGTCTCTTCGCCGCGCGCGCCATCGCGAGCGCCGGGACGCGGATCGACGACCCGGAGCGCGATGCCCGGCGCCGCGCGATCCGCCAGGTGGTGCTCGCGGCGATCGGCACGCGCGCGCTCGTCGCCGCCTGCCTCTGGGCGGGCACCTTCTTTCCGCGCGAGAACCGCGGGTTCGACCGGATCGCGGCCGACGGACATCGGTACATGTTCGCGCCGTGGCGACTCCTCGACGCGCTCGCGCGCTGGGACAGCGCGTTCTACCTACGGCTCGCGGGCCAAGGCTACGTCGCGCCCGCGTCGGGCGCGCCCTACGACGCCGCCTTCTTCCCGCTCTACCCCGCCATCGTGCGGGGGGCCGCGTGGCTGACGGGGCTGCCGCTCGTCGCGGCCGGCGCGCTCGTGTCGCTCGCGTGCTTCGCGCTCGCCGTGCGCGCCGTCTTCCTCCTCCTCGAGGAGGTCGCCGGGCCCGGGCGCGCCGGCGCCGCGACCGTCGCCCTGCTCGTCTTTCCCGCGAGCCTCTTCCTCACCGCGGTGTACCCGGAGTCGCTCTTCCTGCTCCTGTCGGCGACGGCGATCCGCGCCGCGCGCCGCGGCGGGTTCGCGCTCGCGGGACTCGCCGCGGCGCTCGCCGCGCTGACGCGCCCGAACGGCGCGCTCGTGCTCGTCCCGGTCGCGATCGAGGCCGCCGCGGCGCTGCGGCGCCGCGAGCGTCTCCTGCCGGACGCGCTCGCGCTGGCGCTCCCCTGCGCCGCGGTCCTCCTCCACATGGCCGAGCTCCGCCAGGCCTTCGGCGACCCCCTCGCCTTCATCCACGTCCAGGCGCAGTGGAGCCGCGGGCTCGCGCCCCCATGGGCGGCCCTCCTCGCCTTCAACTTCGACCCCGAGTACTACGTGGTCGCGCTGGGGGCGCTCGCCGCGATCGCATGGGCGGTGCGGCGCCAGCCGGCGTCGCTCCAGGCGCACGCCGCGCTCGCCATCCTCGTCCCGCTCTGCACCGGCACGATGAAGAGCCTGCCGCGCTTCGCAGGCGTCGCTTTCCCGCTCTTCCTCACGGTGAGCGACTGGACGGCGGGGCGCCGCCGTCGCGCCGCCTACCTCGCCGTCGCGCTCGCGCTGCTCGCGGTGTACGCCTTCCGCTTCGCGCGCGGCGACGCCATCAACTGAACCGGTCCGCGAGCCGCGCCGCCACCCGCGCCAGGTCCTCGCGCACCTTCACCGGCTCGAAGCGGCTCGTGCGGGGATCGTGGCGGGGGACCTCGACGAACGCGACCGGCAGCACGGGACGACCGTCGCTCCGCACGAGCGCGGTCGCCTCCGACGTCACCTGCTCGAGCTGGATGACGCGCTGGCCGTCCAACTCCTTCGTCACCGCGCGCCAGGGCAGGGCGATCGCCTGGTCGAGGAGCGGCTCGAGCTCGAAGGTGATGTTGTTCGTCGAGATGAGCCGGTGCCGCACGCGATCCGCCCTCTCCACGAGCTGGAGCCGCCCCTCCACCCGCACCGGCGCGGCACCGGGGTCGAGGGCGCCGCCCTCCGACGCGCGGGAGGTCACCTCGACCGTCATGGCGTGTGCGAGGCGCAGGTGGAGGCCGACGATGATCGGATCGAGCGTCGCTGCGAGGTTGTCCACGTTCGCGAAGGCGAGGTGCCGGACGCCGCGGCGGCGCAGCTTCTCTCCGGTGCCGCTCTCGCGAAGGGCACGGTAGAAGTCGCCGTGCCCGGCGGGCGCCAGCGAGGGGTCACCGGAGGGGCCACGGTGGATCTCTCCCCCCAGCGTGAGGCGCGGGAGCATCCGCTGCCGGAAGAGCAGCACGCCCTCGGCGCCGCTCCGGCCGACGTGCTCGGCGATCGCGTCGTGCGTGAGCGGCGACGTCATGACGGCCACCGGCACGGGCGCTCCGTGGCGCTCCGCGATCCTCCGCGCGTCGGCGAGCTTCAGGTCGAGGAAGGTCCGATCCCCGACGATCGGGACGAGCGCCTTCACGCCACCTCCGAAGCGCGTCCCCGCGCCGCCGGCGAGGACGACGCTCGCGACCGAGCCGCGCCGCAGCGCCGCCTCGCCGAGCCGGAGGCACGAAGCGTGGAGCGCGGACCCGGGCTCGGGCCAGGGGTGGACGTCTCCGGGACGGAGCGGCGACAGCTCCTGGACCCGGGCAGCCGTGATCTCACCGGCGCGAACGCGTCGGGCGAGCTCCTCGAAGGCGCGCCAGTCGACGTCCTCGCCGCCACGGATCTCCGTGGTCCCGCTCTGCGGACCGTCCATGGAGAGAAGCTGGGTCTGCTGCGACCCCGGCGGCAATCGCAGGGTCCCCCGGAGGCCATCCGGCGAGCGTCTCGCGATGCCCTGGAAAGCCGATGCGAGCCGCGCGGCGGCGCGCGATACCCCCAAAATGGTATGTGCTCGATCGTCTAGCGCCTTGATGTGGCTGGGAAACTCACTTAGTTCGATGAGGGGGGGTGCCAACCAGGCGGGGGGTGACTACCCTCCAAATGGCCGCATGGCGGTCAGCCGAGCCTGGGCGTGCTCGGCAGCCCGAATCTCGGCAGGGTCCGAGAAACGGGGTTAACAGCCCAGTCCGGGAAGGACGAGCTATGCCGCACATCGACATCGAGATTCTCGCTCCGTTCGCCGCGAAGTTCATGGAGGGCACCACCCTCACGCCGGCCGAGCGGGCGGAGGTCCTCCGGATGGCGCAGGGATTCGCTTGCAAGGACTCTGCTGCTGCTGCGGGCATCTCCCCCGAGACCATCCGCGCGCGCAGGAAGCGGATCTACCGGAAGCTCGACCTCTCCGGCTCCGGTGAGCTGATCTCGACGCTCTTGACGATGTCGCTCGCGATGCTCGCGAAGGGCGAGCGCATCGAGCCGCGCCCCGAGGCCCCCACGCACGTGGAGCAGGGCCAGCCGACGGTGGCGGCGCGATAGCGGCGTTCCGGCGCAAGCGGCTGCCGGCAGCCGTTCGGGCGGCGGTCGTGCGCGCGTGGAATCCGGCCATCCGCGCCCTCCGCGCGCTGCACGGCGGGTGCATCGGCGACTCGGTGGCGTGGCTCGCCGTGGGCGCGCCGCTCCTCGCCGCGGTGTGCCTGCTCGCCGGGTGACGCCTGGCCCGTCGGGACCTTCCGCTCGATCCGCGCTCAGCGCGTCGTCCCCGGCGCGCTGGGCGGGGTCGCCGGCTGGGGCGGCGTCGCGGGCGCCGGCGAGCTGCTCCCGGTCCCCGTGCCCGTGGTGCCCGCGCCGATCCCACCATCCGCTCCGGCCACGCTGCCCGTCGGTCCCGAGCCGATGCCGGTCTCGGCGCCGCCGCCGACACCGACTCCGCCGACGCCGCCCACGCCGACGCCGCTCGTGCCACCGACGCCCACGCCGCCCGTTCCGCCCGTGCCGACGCCGCCAGCACCACCCGTGCCGGCGCCTGTCGCGCCGCCGATGCCCGCGTCCGTGCCGCCGAACGTCCCGGTCCCGCCGTCCACCACCCCGACCCCGGTCGTACCGGGCGCCACCGGCACCGTCACCATCCCGGTGCCGCCCGGCTGCGTCCCCGGCGTGCCGGCCGTGCCCGGCGCAGCGGGTCCCGGCGTGCCGACCCCCGTCGGGCCCGGCGCGCTCCCCGGCCCCGCCCCACCCGCCTGCGCCAGCGCGCGAGTCCCAGCCGCTCCAACCGCGAGACCAGCCATCGCGAGGAGCGCCGCCGTCCATCTCCGGTTCGTCATCGCTTCGCCCTCCGCTGCTCCTTCTGGAACCTCTTGCCGTAGGGCTCCTGCGGCTGCGCCTGCGCGTTCGACGACCCGCCACCGGCGCTCGCCCATTCGAGGTCCGGGGCCTGCTGCCCGCGCGCGGCGCGAACGTCCGCCGACGTCCAGCTCCGGATGCGGTCGCCCGACTTCCAGGTCTCGTGCGTGGTCCCGCCGCCCGAGCCCTGCTGCGCCGCCTCGCCGTAGGAGGGCAGCGTGGCGCGATCCGCGTGCGGCCCGAGCCTGGACGGGCCCGCGGCGTCCCTCGCCGCGCCGGGCGCCCCCAGGAGGCCGTGCCTGGGCTCGATCGGCAGGTCGCGCGCCGGCAGCTCCGCACGCTCGACGGAGGGACCCACCGTCTTCGTCACCGGCGCCGTCGTCGCCGGCGCCTGCCCCGAGCCGGAGCCCTTGTGCTGCGCCCGCGCCGGCGCAGCCACGAGCGCGAGCGCCAGCGCCACTGCGATCCGTCGCGTCCACATGAGACGACGATAGCGACCGCACCGCCGGAACGCGTGAGCGTCCGCCCGCCCTGGAAGCGCCCGCGCGATCGGCCAGACGCGCCTCGATGAGCGCTCGATCGATTCGCGTGTCAAAAGGATCGTCCGAGCCGTCCCGGGACGCGGTGCCGCGACGCGGCGGTCGCGTGCCGAGGGCGACCGGCCGGATTCAGCGCACCGTCACGGCGGCGATGCGGCGCCGATACGCGCGGTGAGCGAGGGCGACACGCGATGTGAATATCGACGTGGACAAGGTGGATAACTCCGCGCGTCTCGGGGCTCTGCGCGCCGGGATCGCTCGGAGGTTACGCAGATGCGGTACGCAATGACCCTGTTGGGTCACGCTCCGCGTCGTGGGTGAAGGGGACGCGACCGGCCGCGGGACACGGGTGAGCGATGGGGCGCCGCGTTACACTTCGGCCGCCACGCGCCTCGCGCTCGCTCATGGAAGGTCCCCTCGCCATCCGCTGTCGCGGGCTCGTGAAGCGGTACGACGACGTCGTCGCGGTGGACGGGCTCGACCTGGACGTCGCGGTCGGCGAGTGCTTCGGGCTGCTCGGCCCGAACGGCGCGGGCAAGACCACCACGCTCGAGGTGCTGGAGGGGCTGCTGGAGCCGACGTCGGGCGAGGTCGAGGTGCTCGGGCGCGCCTGGGGCGGGCACGCGCGCGAGCTGCGCGAGCGGCTCGGCATCACGCTGCAGGAGACCCGGCTGCCCGAGCGGCTCACGGTCGGCGAGCTGGTGCGCCTCTTCCGCTCGTTCTACGCGAAGGGCCGCGACGAGGACGAGGTCATCCGGCTCGTCGCGCTCGTGGAGAAGCGCGGCGCCTGGTACGACAAGCTCTCCGGTGGCCAGAAGCAGCGCCTCGCCGTGGCGTGCGCGCTCGTCGGCGATCCCGAGCTGCTCTTCCTCGACGAGCCCACCACCGGCCTCGACCCCCAGTCGCGCCGGCAGCTCTGGGACCTCGTCCTCGCGCTCAAGGGGGAGGGGAAGACGGTGCTCCTCACGACGCACTACATGGACGAGGCGGAGCGGCTCTGCGACCGGGTCGCCATCGTCGACCACGGGAAGGTGATCGCCCTCGGCACGCCGCAGGAGCTCATCGCGCGGGTGGCGGGGCACGAGGTGGTCGAGTTCGCCGCCGACGGCGCGACGCTCGACGAGGGCGCGCTGTCGCGGCTCCCCGGCGCGCGGGGCGTGCGCCGCGCGCAGGGCGGGTTCGCGATCACCGTGGACCGCGTCCACCTGACCGTCCCGGCGCTCCTCGCTCACCTCGAGGCTGCGAACGCGCCGCTCGGGCGGCTCACGACCCACTCGGCCACGCTGGAGGACGTCTTCGTGGCGCTCACCGGCCGGAAGCTGCGCGATGAGTAGGTCGAGCCTCCTCGAGCTCACGCTGGCCCGGATCCGGCTCTTCTTCCGGGAGCCGTCGGCCGTCTTCTGGACCTTCGGCTTCCCGATCGTCCTCACGATCGCGCTCGGGATCGCGTTCCGGAACAGGCCGCCCGAGCCGGTCTCGGTGGCGGTGCGGTCGGGTCCCGGCGCGGACGCGGTCGCGGCCGCCCTCGCCGGCGATCCGCAGATCAGGGTGCGCGTCGTCGCCGAGGCGGACGCGCGGGCAGCGCTGCGCGTCGGCCGCGTCGCGCTGGTGGTCGTGCCGGGCCCGCCGCGAACGTACGCCTACGACCCGACGCGCCCCGAGAGCCGGCTCGCGCGCGCGGTGACCGATGACGCGCTCCAGCGCGCCGCGGGCAGGGTGGATCCGGTGGCCGTGACGGAGGCGCGCGTCGTCGAGCCCGGGTCGCGCTACGTGGACTTCCTCGTCCCGGGGCTCATCGGCGTCAACATCATGTCGAGCGGCATGTGGGGCGTCGCGTTCGTGATCGTCGAGACGCGCCAGAAGAAGCTCCTGAAGCGCCTCGTCGCGACCCCCATGCGGCGCGGCGAGTTCCTGCTCTCGTTCGTGTTCCTGAGGATGATGTTCCTCGTGCTCGAGCTGCCCATCCTGCTCGGGTTCGCCTACCTCGCCTTCCACGTGGCGGTGCGCGGCTCGCTCGCGCTCGTGGTCGCGCTCGCGCTGCTCGGCGCGCTCGCCTTCAGCGGCCTCGGCCTCCTCGTCGCGTCGCGCGCGAAGAACACGCAGACGGCGAGCGGGCTCATCAACGTCGTGATGATGCCCATGTTCATCCTCTCGGGCGTCTTCTTCTCGGCCGCGAACTTCCCCGACGCGATGCAGCCCGCCATCCGCGCGCTGCCGCTGACCGCGCTCAACGACTCGCTGCGCGCGGTGATGAACGAGGGCGCCCGCGCCGCGGCGGTCGCTCCGCAGGCGCTGCTCCTCGCCGGCGTGGCGGCGGTGACCTTCGGGATCGCGCTCAGGATCTTCAGGTGGAGCTGACCGGCACCTCCACGCCGAACCGCTCCGCGTCCTCGCGCGTGTTCACGTTCGCGAACGCTCGCCCTTCGGGATCGACCTCGCGCCACTCGGCTTCGGTGACGAAGCGCGCGCCCACCGCGGTCGCGATCCGCCACATCGACGGCTCGCCCTCGCGGAGCATGCGGTCCACCACCGGCAGGCACGCGCGCGACCAGAAGGCGTGGAGCGGCTCGAGCCGGCCCTGCCACACCACCGCCACCGCGTGGACGCCGGCTCGCCGCCCCGCGAGCCACGCGATGGGCGCCTCCGCCAGGAAGGGCATGTCGCAGCCCGCGGTGAAGATCCACTCCGTCCGCGCCGCGCCGAGCGCCGCGTGCAAGCCGCCCGGCGCGCCCCTCCCCGGGAGGACGTCCGGGACGACCGGCGCGCCGAACGCGGCGTACGGCTCCGCGTCGTTGGCCACCACCACCGTCGCCGGGAAGAGCCCGCCGAAGAGCCGCAGCGAGCGCGCGAGGAGCGGCTCGCCGTCGAGCCGGAGGAGGCCCTTCGCGAGCCCGCCGAGGCGGCTCGCCTGTCCGCCCGCGACGAGCGCGCCGGTCGTGTCCGGAAGGCGAGCAGGGCGATCGAGCGGAGACGGCATCGCTGCCCGTAACTTACAGCTAAAAAGGGCCTGAGCGCTTGGAGCCTTCGCGCCAGTTAGGATATGAAGTGCCCTCCGTGACCCCGGAGCAGCGCCTCGAGGCGTTCAGGAAGATGGTCGAGCAGCGACCGGACGAGCCGTTCGCCCGCTACTCGCTCGCGATGAGCTACCGGTCGCTCGGCCGGCCCGAGCAGGCGGCGCGCGAGTTCGAGGAGCTGGCGCGGCGGCGGCCGGAGTACGTGCCCACGTATCTGATGCTGGGGCAGGTGCTGGAGGGGCTCGGGCGCGCCGCCGATGCGGCGCGCGCCTACGAGAGCGGGATGGCCGCGGCGGCCCGCATGAACGACGAACACGCGCGGAGCGAGCTCGGGCAAGCGCTCGAGGTGCTCCAGGCGCAGGGAGTGAGATGAGGATGTCGGTCGAACAGAAAGCCCCGGAGACGATCCGCATGCGGACGCAGGCGGAGGACGCCGGGACGGGCGCCGGCCTCATGGCAGGCAAGCGCGCGCTCATCACGGGCGTCGCCAACGAGCGCAGCATCGCCTGGGCGATCGCCGAGGCGTTCGGCAAGCAAGGGGCCGAGCTGGCGTTCACGTACGCCGGCGAGGCGATGGGCAAGCGCGTCGTCCCCCTCGTCCAGCCGGTCGCGAAGGCGATGATCGACTGCGACGTCCAGAAGGACGAGGAGATCGATCGCTCGATGGAGGAGGTCTCGAAGGTGTGGGACCGCCTCGACGTGCTCGTGCACTCCATCGCCTACGCGCCGCGCGAGGCGCTCGCGGGCCGCTTCACCGACGTGACGTCGCGCGAGGCCTGGCGCACCGCGCTCGAGGTCTCGGCGTACTCGCTGGTCGCGCTGTCGCGCGCCTTCAAGCCGCTCATGAAGCCCGGCGCGAGCATCATCACCATCAGCTACTTCGCCGCCGAGAAGGTCGTCACGAACTACAACGTGATGGGCGTCGCGAAGGCGGCGCTCGAGTGCAGCGTGCGGTACCTGGCGCAGGACCTCGGGCAGGATGGCATCCGCGTGAACGCGATCAGCGCCGGCCCGCTCCGCACCCTGGCGGCCGCGGGCATCAAGGGGATGCGCGCGATGCTGGGCGAGAACGCCGCCAAGACGCCCCTCCTCCGCAACATCGACCACGAGGACGTGGGCGGCGCCGCGCTCTACCTCTGCTCCGACCTCGCGAAGAACGTGACCGGCGAGACGCTCCACGTGGACGCGGGCCAGAACATCATGGCCGGCGTGAGCATGAGCTGAAGTACACTCCGGCCCCATGGGTCGGCTCGCGCGCTCCGCCGTCGTCATCGCCGCCCTCGGCGGCGCGCTGGGCGGCTATCTCCTCTTCCGCACCCAGCGCGACCCGTGCGGCGCGCTCCTGCGCCGCTACGCCGCGGCGTACGACGCGCTGAAGCCGTGCCGCGACGATACGGAGTGCGTCCTCGACCCGCTGCCCGTCCGCGGGCCGGGCGTGTGCGACCGCGCACGCGCCGCGTCCCCCGGGCGCGCCGGCCTCCAGGACGTGGAGCGCGCATGGGAGGGCGCCTCGTGCCCGCCGCCCGGCTCGCCCTGCCCGCCGAGCGCGGGCGCGGCCTGCCGCGCGGGGCGCTGCGTCACGCTGCTCGCGCGGTGATCTACAGAAACCGCCCGCGGCGCGTGGTCTCGCCGACGAACGGGTTCGTGCGCCGCTCGTCGCCGAGGGTGGAGCTCGGCCCGTGTCCCGGGAAGAAGCGGACGTCGTCGCCGAGCGTGAAGAGCTTCTCGCGGATCGAGCGCTCCAGCTCCTCGAAGTCGCCGCCGGGCAGGTCGGTCCGGCCCACGGAGCCGGCGAAGAGCGTGTCGCCTGCGAAGAGGATCCGGGGCTTCTCGAAGAAGAGGCAGCACGAGCCGCGCGAGTGGCCGGGCGTGTGGATCACGCGGGCGGCGTGCTCGCCCAGCGTGAACGTCTCGCCGTCCTCGTGGTAGTGCTCGATGCCGGGCCGCTCGCCGGCCCCCTCGAACCCGAACATCTCCGCCTGCTGGCCGATGACGTCGAGCCACTCGCCGTCGCCGCGGTGGATCTGGCACGGGACGCCGAGGCGTCGCTCCGCCTCGGCGCACCCGGCGACGTGGTCGATGTGACCGTGCGTGAGGACGATGCGGGTCACCCGGAAGCGGCCCGGCTCGCGCATGAGCAGCACGCGGTCGAGCTCGCCGCCCGGATCGATCAGGATCGCGTCGCCGGTCTCGCTGTCACCGGCGAGGAACGTGTTCTCGGCGAAGGGGCCGACGACCGCGTTGCGGACGACGAGCATGGCCTCGAGCCGGAGGCCAGGGCGTCAGTAGCTGAACGACTGGCCGCAGCCGCAGGTGTTCTTCGCGCTCGGGTTCACGAACTTGAAGCCGGCGCCCTGCAGCCCGACGACGTAGTCGACGGTGACGCCCTGCAGGTACATCGAGCTCATCGGGTCGACGAACAGCTTCACGCCGTCCTGCTCGTAGACCTCGTCGCCGTCGCGCTGCGTGCTCTCGAAGTCCATCGAGTACTGAAAGCCCGAGCAGCCGCCGCCGACGACGCCGACGCGGATGCCGTAGCCGGCGAGGTTCTCCCGCGTCATGGCGTCCCGCACCATCTCGACCGCCTTGGCGGTGAGGGTGAGCGGGCTCGCCGGCGCCGTCTCGGCCGGGGCGGTACGGGCGGTGGGGGTGGCGGTGGTGGTCTCCATTGGTTCTCCGTGCTGGTTGACACTTGATATGGCGCAAGAATTCTAACAAACAAGCCCAGGCTCTTCAACGCGGCGCGTTTTCGCGGCGCGTTTTCGTAACCTCGGAACCTCCAGGATTCACTCGATCCTGCCGTTCAGGCGCCGGCCGCCGTCGATCGGCAGGGTCACTCCGGTCACGAACGGAGCGCCCGCCAGGTACCTGACCGCCTCGGCCACGTCCCGCGGCGTGCCCGCCCGCCGG
>WNFY01004213.1_pt1 | contig 25269 bp, 21 predicted proteins | sample 5400091 | NCBI WGS metagenome assembly WNFY01 (sample SAMN13153364, study PRJNA577476) | soil metagenome | isolation source: 60 cm soil or saprolite under grassland replicate 1 | place: USA:California | collected 2016-06-15 | reverse complement strand
GAGACGACCGAGCCGAGGCCAACAATGATTGCCACCCAGTCAAAGACCGTATGAAAGCCGATAGCTAACCAGAGTGATCGTGTCAGAAGACGTGTGAGCACCAGGAAGACATTCAACAGCAGGATAAAAAGGAGGAACGAGAGTCCTCGCGTATCGAAACCGACTTCCAGCAAGTGGAAGGCACAGAAGATCAATCCCGTCACCAGGGTTGCCATCCAAATTGGGCTGCCTTCGCCCAGGTTCTGGAAGAGGTAGCCCCGGAAGCAGATTTCTTCGCACACACCAAACGCGAGGCTCAAGAGCAAGCTATCGACGAGGAAGGTCAGAGCACTTGCCCCCTCCTCGAATCCAACGATATGTATCCAGCCAGTGGCATACTCGAGCCCAAACACCAGCGCGACGATCAAAAAGCCGAATACCACACCGACCGTGACATCAAGCAGACGCTTGTGAAGCGGTGGAAGGGCAATGCCCTGCCAGGATCGTCGGTCGATAGAGCGACGGTACACGTAGGTCAGGCCAAGGATGCCACTGATGTAGAGGAGCGTAAAGACGAGCCGACAGATGACAGACGGGACACCCACATTCTGTAATACGACTCTGACTACATTTGCAAGCAAATTCACCACAAGAAAAAAGAACAGGTAGCTGAGGAGCCGCCAGACTAACGCCAGACGATGGTCCTGAGTCAGAAATGCTCTCCTCGCTGCAATCTGCATAGTGTGAGATGCCTTGTTTTGCATCTGGTACCTTCCTTTCCTCGATACGCTCTTCTATCTGTCCAGCGGCCTGGCGAATGGCAGCCAACAACGTCTCGGTGGTTCCTCGTTTCTCCACAAACGCGACTCATCAAAACCTCGTCTGTCTGCCCGATCATGTCTCTGCCTGTGCGTCGCGAGCAGAACAGGTATGGTACAATAGGAAGCAGAGCTTTGCACCTGCTGATAGAGCAAGTATAGTTTTCGGCAACGCTAAACGCATCTCGCAAAGGATGGATTTCTTCTCATACTTTCGTAGGGGAAGAGCCTCTCTCGAAAGGGGATGCCTATGACGATTCGCATTTTGCTCATTGACGATCATAGTGGCCTATTAGGCCAACACGAGGTAGGACCAGGATACGTGTAAAAATCGTAACTGTTCAGAAGGGCCAGGCAGTTGCCAACAGCAGCCGAGATCTGCTAGAGTAGCCGCGACCAGGGACGAAAAACTCAAACAGCTCCGAGCAGAAAATGCCGCGCTGCGTTTTTATCCACGTTGATCACCCGTGGCTCAGTGGTATGAGGGGTGACAAGGGTTTTGAGAAAGAAGTGCTTAGCAGCTTCACTATTGTTTTCGGCACTGAAATCCGGGCTCATCCTCACAGTAAGTGAGCCCGGATTTCAGTGCCGAAAACAAGTACTAAACCAGGAGGAACTATGCAAACCAAACTTAACCCATACCTTAGCTTTAGAGATAACGCTCGCGAAGCCATGTACTTTTATAAAACTGTCTTTGGTGGCAAGCTTACGATGAGTACTTTCAAAGAATATCACGCATCTCAAGATCCGAGCGAAGACGAGAAGATCATGCACTCCATGTTGGAAGCTGATAATGGCATTACATTTATGGCTTCCGACACTCCAGACCGCATGGAGTATAGCGCTGGGACGAACTATAGCATGTCACTGAGTGGTGACAACGAAGCAGAATTAAAAGGCTATTTCGAGAAGCTTTCGGCTGGTGGCAACGTAACAATGCCGCTTGAGAAAGCCCCATGGGGCGATACGTTCGGTGCGTTTACCGACAAGTTTGGCGTGTCGTGGCTTGTAAACATTGCGGGTCAAAAAGCGTAACGTCTCTACCCACCCCGCGCCACGAAAAAAGCTCACCTTGCAGCGGGCTTTTTTCGTGGTGACCCATGCCCTAAAAAGGGTATTGTTTCCCGCGAATTGTGAGAACCACCTCATCCATGTGCCATTTGCAACACAATCCGATAGTGCTCTTTTCCGATACGTTTGTAGCTGGTCTTCTCCCAGGCACTTCTCTACACTAAAGATGTGCGAGAAAAGGCTTCCCAATAACCTGATATCCAGTTTAAGGGAAAGGAAAGAATCATGCTTGAAGTCCTACCGAAAATTGCCAAGATGCAAGCATCATATGCGCTTGGAAAACCTCTTGCTCTCCCAATGAATTTTACCATCAGCGTGAGTTATCGCTGCAACTCTCGTTGTAAAACGTGCAATGTCTGGCAGCGTCCCAATGATGATTTCACACTTGAGGAGTACGACAAGACATTCGCTTCCATTGGCAGAGATGCCTACTGGTTCACCTTTAGTGGTGGTGAGCCGACCCTGCGCAAAGACCTGCCGGAGATGGTCGGATTAGCCTACCAGCATTGTCGTCCTGGTATTATCAACATCCCAACTAATGGAATTCAGGATAAGATTATCCCTGGTCGCATCGAGCGCGTCTTGCAAGCTGCTCCCACCAGCGATGTCATTGTCAACCTTTCGTTGGATGGCGTTGGCGAAAAGCACGATATCGTGCGTGGCGTTAAAGGGAATTTTGAGCGCGCTATGCGCACTTACGCAGGACTGAAAGCGTTGAAGGGCCGCTATAAGAACTTTACGTTGGGTGTGCATACTGTCATCTCAAACTTCAACATTGACGAGTTTGAGAGTATCTATACCTTTGTACGTGACGAACTCAAGCCCGACTCTTTCATCAGCGAGATTGCTGAAGAGCGTGTCGAGCTGGATACGGTAGGGATGGGCATCACTCCGGCAATCCAGAAGTATCAGCCCGTGATTGAACGCCTGCAAGAGGGCATTCGCAAGGCCGAGTTTAGTGGCGTCTCGCGGATTACGCAGGCGTTTCGAGATCGGTACTACGATATTGTGAAGCGTACCCTGGCCGAGAAGCGCCAGGTTATCCCTTGCCTGGCCGGTGTGGCATCTGCACAGATCGCTCCTAATGGCGATGTCTGGACATGTTGTATCCGTGCGGAGTCAGTCGGCAACCTGCGTGAGCACGACTACGATTTCAAAGCTGCCTGGAGCACCAGCAGGGCTAACGAACTACGCAGAAGTATCAAGGCGGGCGAGTGCCATTGCCCTCTGGCAAATGCCTCCTATACCAATATGCTCTGCCATACGCCAACACTAGCAAGTGTTGGTGCCAGTGTTGGCAAGGAGATGGTTGCCGCCGCGCTCTCTACCAGTAATCCTGGCAGATCTGCCAAACGACGTAGCCTGCCTGTGATCAATGCTACTGACAACTAACTGAGGAAGGCCAGGTAGATCATGGCAACAAAGAGCACACGTGAGGTTCAGCCGGCGCAGGAAGATGGGCAGGCACAGCACGGTGACGAATATATCGGTTGTAGTGTAGGCATTATGGCCTATAATGAGGAAGCCAATATTGGCCGCACCATACGCGCAGTTCTCGAACAGCATGGCCCATCCGTACGCATCGAAGAAATCATTGTCGTTGCCAGCGGCTGCACGGACCATACTGTACCGATTGTAGCTGAAATTGTACGCCAGGAGCCTCGAGTACGATTGTGTATTCAAGAGAAACGCGAAGGGAAAGCTTCTGCCATCAACCTGTTTCTCAAACAGGCTACCAGCCGCGTTGTTGTATTACTTGGCGCTGACGTTATTCCCGAAGCTTCTGCTCTGGAGTATATGTGTGCTCCTTTCAAAGATCCAAAGATTGGTATGGTTGGGGGGCGTCCTGTACCGGTGAATAATCCGGCTACCTTTATGGGACACGCTGTCCACCTGCTCTGGCGCTTACATGATCAGATGGCTCGTGTTCACCCGAAACTTGGTGAAGTGATAGCCTTCCGTAATGTCATTTCAGGCATACCATCCGGTAGTCCTGTCGACGAAATATCCATACAGGCGCTCATTTTCCAGCTTGGCTATCAGTTGATCTATGAACCCGCTTGTATTGTCTATAACAAAGGTCCACTCACCATCCAGGATTTTCTTAAGCAGCGCCGCCGCATCTACGCGGGACATTTGCAAGTGTGGGATCAGCAGAACTACGCAGCTTCGACAATGAAGGTGAGTCCCATTATTCGTCAGCTTTTCGCCTGCCGCGATTTTACGATGCGCACTCCCAGACAGGCTATATGGACTCTCGGCACAGCCATCCTTGAAGGGTTTGCACGCCTGCAAGGATACTGTGACCACCGCCTTAAGCGCGAACACCATATCTGGCAAATGGTGGATTCGACGAAGGATCTGGAGGCAAGCAAATATAAAGTGCGACGCATCTGTAATGCCGTGAGTGTCATCATCTTTCGCCTCATTCTTGAAGGGACCGAAGATCACGATGCTGTCAACTCTGAGAGCGAAGACCGTGAGGCGACTGAGGCAGTACGTAAGCTCTTACCTTTGTTGCGCAGCAAGCTGCGCAAAGAAGACAAACTCTCGATCAGTGAGCCTGGAATTCTGACCGCCGTCATTCGCGCAGAGCAACATGGAGCTGAACTTGTCTCCAGGCGTGTTCAGGAGATAGTTCAAGCAACACCTGTTCGTATCGGAATGCGCGGTCGAGAGGTCAAAATTGCGGTTGCCTATAGCTCACTTACCTTCGCCTTCAAGGAGAAGAGTAGGAGTATAACTGTCAGCAGCCCCCTGGTACAGCAGGCTACGATTGCAGCACAGGCGACTAATAGTGAGGGGAATCTATAGTCAAAGTAGAAACCGGCCCACGTCACTGCGCACCAGCGACGCTGCGTTCCAGGGAGCAAGAGTGAGGAGACTATCATGACCACAGTGGTGACAGGCGCAACCGGCTTTTTGGGCGGCGCTCTGACGACAGAGCTGATAAAACGCCAGCAAACGGTGCGTATACTCACACGCGACGAAAAAAAAGCACGCCAGCAATTCGGTGACGCGGTAACGATCGTTCCAGGAGATATCACCGATGCGGCGCAAGTTCAGCAGGCAGTTGATGGCGCAACCACGATCTACCACCTGGCGGGGCGTCTCTACCATCCAGGCGTCCCGCCAGAACTGTATTACCAGACGCACGTAGGAGGCACGCACACTCTGCTCAAGGCATGCCGGGGACAGGATCAGTTGCGGCGTATTGTGTATGTCAGTACCACTGGCGTGCATGGTATTACAGGTGAAATGCCTGCCGCCGAGGATACTCCTTTTGCTCCTACCAATCCTTACGAAGCCACCAAACTGGAAGGAGAACTACTTGCCCTCAAGGCCCATCAGGAACAAGGTCTCCCTGTAAGCGTGGTCCGCCCCGGGCTTGTCTATGGGCCGGGTGATCTGCACCTGTTGGGCTTTTTTGTAGCAATTAAAAAAGGGCTATTTCGCGTTATCGATGGCGGAAAAGCCTTGTTGCACCCGGTCTACATCGATGACCTGGTATCTGCTTTTCTGCTCTGTGCCGGGCAACCCCAGGCTCCAGGTCGCATCTATACCATCGCAGGAGATCATCCCGTCACCATCAGCGAGCTCGCTACTGCAATTGCGCACGCGCTGGGTCGGGATCTCCCCGGCGGTAGTATCCCGCTCTGGCTTGCCAATCTTGCCTCAGATATCTTTGCCGTCATGCCAGGTATGAAGGGTGAGCACGCCCCACTTACGCGGAGTCGTGTCCAATTTCTCACGAATAGTCGCATTTATGATATTAGCCGAGCCAGATTCGCACTGGGCTACATGCCTGGAGTCGAGCTGGAAGAAGGCATGAAACGGACAGCCGCATGGTACCGCAAGCATCATTATTTAGATGGCTGATCGAGCAATTGGAGGAAATTTAGATAAAAGTACTCATTAGCGGTATAGCGCAGCCATAGTTATCCAGGCCAGCCAATATGGCTCTCCTGTCAGGAGTAAGAAGATCATGAAACGTGTACTGAGCGGTCCTGTAGCAAAAGTAATCATCGGCCTATTGATAGGCATCGGCTTATTATTCGTTGTCTCCCGTTTTGTAAACGTACTGGCAACCATTTCTGTAGTGCAACAAAATCTGATGACACCTCGTGGTGTTACCCTTGCCCTGCTTTCAGGAGTCGCCTTCCTATCTGCATTCTCCATCCGAGGCATGCGCTGGAAACTCTTCCTAAACTCCATCAGTAATATCAGCACCGGCAAGGCTATTCGAATTTTCCTTGTGAGCGTCTTTATCAATTTCCTCCTGCCAATCAGTGGCGGAGATATCGCCAAGACACTCATGCTCAAACGTATCGCGGCTATACCCATTAGTCGATCACTTCCTACAGTCGCGATGGATAGGTCGATGGACCTGTTGCCTGCCCTGGTCATCATGGCCATCGTACCTTTCCTCGGCGTGCAGATGGATATCAGGCTCTGGTTAGTCCTGGGCATGGTGGGTGGATTACTCATCGTGCTGGCCTCCTTTATTGGATTGACCGTCTGGAAACGTACCGCTGCCATCGCCATGCTTCACAAGATAATAGGAGTACTTCCCAGAGCCATAGGGAGCAAGATGGAAGCTTTTGCTACTGGCTTTGTTGACTCGCTCCTGGCCGGTGCAAGCCGTCCCCACATCTTCCTCCCGGCCGTGGCGCTCACCTGTCTGGCTGTCATCTGCGATAGTCTCTTTGCCATGTTCGCCTTCTGGACGATTGGCTTCCCCATCTCCTTCAGGACGGCTATCTTCGGCTATACTGTCTTTAACATGTTCTACATCTTCCCCACTCCTCCTGGACAGGTGGGTAGCAACGAAGCTGTGGGTCTGCTCGTCTTCACCGGACTCCTCCATTTGCCAGCGGACAAAGTTACCGCTATGTTCATCTTTTCCCATCCCTGGGCCGCCCTGCTCATGTCCACGGCTGGCCTGGTCTGTCTGAAGACCCTCGGCTTGACGATCTCCACGACCATGAAGATGAAGGTACAGCCTGAAGAAGGCAATGCAGAAAGCGAAGAGGAGTTCCTCTTAGGGAAACAAGAATTACCTATGAGGCCTGTTTGAGAGTGTTGAGGGCTGTGTTGCAAAAAGGGGATCCTCTTTGGCCTTTCCACCGACTTTTCCACTTGGAATAAGTATCCACTGTTTAGGGGAATGTCACGTGTATATTTCTGCACCACACCGACTCATATGATGGGTGACTCATATTTACAGCTTTCGTTGCAATAAAACTGACCCACTTCACCATGAGACTCCGCATCTCAAGCCAATAGAGCGCCGAAGAGAGCGCGGTTTTATCGCAATAAAAATTTGTAATATGTGTCACCACTCATATGAGCAAGTGTCGTCACGTGCAGATTTCTGCATCGACCATTGTGTTTTTGGGCATTTTTCTCCACCCGTTTTTAACAAAATTTAAACCACATTTTTACTAACCTGGTATTAGTACTACAGACCACGTAGCGTTCGAGGCTGGTACAGCCACACTAAGATACTATTGGCGAACCCCATTGTGCTAGGGATTCCCTGGCAATTTCAAGTTCAAATGGGATAAACATTCCCCACTAGAGAGAGAAAAACAGGATACTTTGAGCTACTTCTCCCCATTTTTGTGGGTTCGCCAACAGTATCACTAATTGATGAAAAGGGAGGGAATGCTTGAGTCTTCTAGTACAAAAATCTCTTGAATAATTGCAGGTGTATAGAAAGTGTATATGATCGTTAATGTGAAGGATTGACATATCTCGACTTATCGGTTATATTGTTTTAGTCTTGATGTTTAGGCTAATGTAGTCCGGAAGGGCTTATATCAGTAGCTTGTTGTTTCGGAAAATACTGTATGCTCGTTTTCTCATGGTTGATTACACCTGACTTGATAGTACCTAAGAGCGTAGTCCAGTTGCTTTGAAGCAAGCAAATTCCCGAGTCCACAAACTACCGATATACAGGTTTACATCATTCTCTGACGGATATGATGTAAACCGCTTCCCCTCCTGATTTATAATAATTCAGCCTAAACATTAAATAGTTCGTATTTATGGCAAATACGTTTAATAGCTGTGATGCTTTCATAGTTGTTTTTGCAATCCACGCGGATTATATCCTAGGGGAGATTCAAGCAAAGTTGCCTGCAATCGCATAGAGAGTTCGGACAACATTGTTTTGCTGCTACACACACCCGCCACTAAATGTTGTGCGTTTCGGTGTAGTGTTACGCGTGCACGTTTAAAGGGGAAGAGCGTGTTCGCTGCTAGGAGTATTTTATCCTCATGTCACAAAATGTACAAGTAATGCCGGGGGAAAATCGGCCTTTTTCAGATCCCTCTTTGTTCAAGGATAACGTCCAATATGGCATTTATGCCTGCTATCTGGCACAGATTATCAATTGCTGCCAACGGTTCTACGGAGTTCATGATGACATAGAAGTCCAGTTAGCCAGTGGGATAGCCTCTATGACTGACGAACAGATGTATCTGTATCTGCACCGGCAAACTATATCACCAACAATAACGATGCCCTTCATACCTGGACGGCAGGGGTTTCTGGTGCATTGGGATGAAGTGGTCTATGGTTCCTTGCAGGTGAGCCGGTCTGACAGGTCACAAGATCAGTTTGTTCTTTCTGCTGCGCTTTGCGAACGCCTGGCATACGATTGTGGTTGGTGTCTGCATGTGCTGGAAAATGGGCGTCTACGTCAGCAACAAGTACAACAGGGTAACGAGGATGCTCAACAGAAGATTCAGGATCTGAGCGTCAGTGAATATGAAGTGTTGAAACTTATGATCAAGGGTCTTCCTACCCGTGCTATTGCTGAAACACTTCATGTATCCAAGCGCACAATTGAAACACATCAGCGGCATATCTATCAGATTCTGGAAGTCCATTCTCAGCGAGAAGCGATCTTGATTGGTCTGGCTGCCGGACTGACAACATTCTGATGTTTCCATTGGCTTTCACCAACTATCCTTTCTGGATGCCCGCCTCCATTCATGGGGCGGGAGGAAAGAAAGGCATCCGCAGATGGAAAACCTTCAACTATTTTCCTTCTTTGACATGCCGTTGAACATTTGATACAATAGGAGGCATGAAAACAGTGATAACGGCCAAACTCAAACTGCATACGACGCATGAGCAATTTGCCGCCTTGCGGGCAATGCAATTGGCCTATCGTGATGCGCTCAATTATGTGAGCCGCTATGCGTTTGAGCACGGCAAGATGAGCAACAGGATTGCTTTGCAGGATGGCACCTACGATGAGGTCCGTGCTCGTTTTCATCTGCCTTCCCAAATGGCGTGTTCCGTTCCTAGACAGGTCGGAGCTACCTACAAAGGCTTGTGGACGAAGGTCAAACAGAATGTCGCCCACCGCCAGACTGGTCATACCAAGAAACGCTACAAGGGCCTGGACAAACCACCCAAGTACGTCTCTCCTACCTTGACCTATCAGCACCGCAAAGACTATAGCTTCAAGACCGAGCAACACGTGAGCATCCTGACATTGGACGGACGTGTGATTGTTCCCTACACGGGCTATAGCAAACACATTGCCTTGATACAGGAAGGTGCTGAAATTGGAGCGGCAAAGCTCTGGTATGACAAACCACGTAAGCAGTTCTACTTGCTGGTCTCCCTGGAAATTGAAGGAGTAGACCCCACACCAGAGACCCATACCAATGTAGCAGGTGTGGATGTCGGTGTTCGCTACCTGGCTGTGACTGCTACCACCAAAGGAGATCGTTCCTTCCATACAGGGAAGGGTATTGTTCCCAAAGCCAATCATTACGCGAGACTGAGAAAGCGTCTGCAAAAGAAAGGCACCCGTTCCGCTACCAGTCGCCTTATGGTGATTAGTGGACGGGAGAGACGGTTGAAGCAAGACGCCAATCATGTCGTGTCCAAACGCATCGTCGACCGACACCCCCATAGCCTCATCGGCTTGGAAGACTTGACCCATATCCGTGAACGGACAAAACGCAAACGGGGCAAAAAGGCCAGCAGAAAGCAACGCCGTGCCAATGCAACCTTCTCCAAATGGAGCTTTGCTGAGTTGCACAGCATGATCGCCTATAAGGCGCTCTTGCATGGTTCGATGGCTATTAAGGTGGATGCCCACTACACGAGCAAAGCATGCCCTATGTGTGGTCATACCTCCGATGCCAATCGACCCAATAAAGGGCTGCTGTTTGTCTGTCAGAACTGCCATTATGTCCTCCATGCTGACCTGGTCGGTGCCAGGAATATTACGATGCGAACGCTTCTGGCTCGGCAAGACTGGGCCAGAACGGGTACTTTGTCAGAGTGCCCTGATGTGTCAAGCGATGAAATCAAAGCTGAGCGTCTGCAAAGATACTCAGAGTTGCGGTGGAGCTTAGATACAAGCCCGTCCCATTCTATGGGACGTGGTCTCTGACAGTGAGAATACGTAAGAATGTGTAAGACCAATACGTAAGTTTACGCATGACAATCTCCTCCACATCATGTATCTTATTTTTGGTGGATGACCTGATTATGCAAGATTTAAGGTTACTTGCTACTGTTCATAGGTGAACGTAACAGGAATAATTGACACATCTCACGCTGTTGTGAATCGACTTCCCCTATTCTAACAGAGATGTGTCAATTATTCTATGCGCAACTACTCAAATAAGGGTATCCGGACCTGAGAGTGCGTGTCCGTGTGCTGGACAACGCAGGCTTGCTCAAACAAGGGAAGGCCTCTGTGGGAGTCCAGTATCAGTACTCAAGAACGTTTCAAACACAAAGGGGGCCGAAACTGATGAAGGTTATGGAGACACAGGCATTACTACCTGAAAATGCGTCGATTCGCATACTGATAGTCGCTGATCACGTGATTCTGCGTCAGGGGATACACGTGATGCTGAACGAGGAAGATGGCTTTGAGGTCGTAGGGGAGGCCGAAGACGAGAAAGCTGCCCTGGCTCTCACCAGAGAGTTAAAGCCTGATATCGTCTTAGTCGATATCTCCCTGGAGGTAACCAGTGGACTGGATATAGCGCAGCAATTGCTGCGAAGCTCCCCTGATACACGTATTATGTTAATTGCAGGTTCCAGTGATGAACAATTACTTTTCGAGGCCCTACGAATAGGCGTACATGGCTATTTACATAGAACGTTGTCTATAGATGATTTACGAAGGGCTCTCCGTGCTGTGCAACGGGGTGAGCGCGTTCTCGGCAAATCTCATGCAGTGACGCAGGTGGTGGTCGAGTTTCATCGACTGACCAGGGAGCAGAACCGCCTGAAGCGCGGTCTCAGTACGATAGAAATCGACCTGATACGGCTTGCATCAAAAGGATGTACCAATAAGGAGATCGGAAGGCAACTCTTCTGGAGTGAGGTTCAAGTCAAACGTAAGATGCAGGAAATTTACCGGAAGTTACAGGTCACTGATCGGGCACAGGCTGTCGCAGTAGCCATGCGCCAGGGCCTGATCTAACTATGAGGTGCACCTGATAGAAAGGAGACCACTATGACGGAATGTCCACAGTGCGGAACTATGAATGAGGATGACGTGAAAAATTGCAGCGGATGCCGCATCAACATGTATTGGGCTTTCCAACATTATGAGGAACTGGCAGCGATACGCCAGGTGAACAAGTTAGTCCCTCGTCCTGAAACATCTCCCTTTTTGATCGAAACCAGCAAAAGAATCGATGAAGGGCCCACTGTTGGCTGGCTACGCAATACCATCAAGAAGTTTGGCTGGAAAGGCGCAGGGAAAAGGGTCTCTACAATAGGAGAGTGAGCGTCCAATTTGGGGCATAGGAAGTGATCGACTAGTGCTGCGTTCCTTAAATGCTGTATCAATAGTACAGAGCTGCAAGCTGAAAATGGAGAGAAAGTCGAGCATCAGCAGTGTGCTAAGGCAGGCAGAGCCTCGTTTCAACTCTTTTGTTACTGCATTTAAGGAACGCAGCACTAGTGACCAACCTGCACGTACCATCCAGGCACGCTCCAACACCACCAACGTTTGCCGTGGCGAGCCTGGAAGGGATCATCAGGCTCTACGGGCTGCGCATGTAGGTCGAGCAGAGTTACAAGCCTATAACTTGCCATAAGGCTTCAACACTACGGCCAGCGAGATATATTGCGGAAAAAGGGAGTTTGCGCGACACATGCGACACCTGTAGAGCACAAGCAATGGTGTTCAGGTACTCAGCCTGTGTCACGCGCCGATCATCTGCGATGTTATAAGCCCGACCGACTGCCTCATTGCTGGCATCCCCTGCCTTGATCAGGCCCTGCGCCACATCCCGCACATACACCACAGGCACAATATTGTTGCCAGTGCCAAGAATCAGCCCTTTACCGGACTCGACAAGATTGACGAAGCGGCTAAAGCTGGCGATGTCTCGTGGCCCATATATCCATGCAGGACGTACAATAACGACTGGCGCACCGTGTTCTTTCACAAGCCTGGAGATCAATTTCTCACCGGCAATCTTTGTACGACTGTAGGGATTGTTCTCAATATGATAGGGATGGTCCTCGGTCACGATGCCATGGAGATGGTGCCCATAGACCGTAATGGAACTGGTGTGGACAATGCGCTGCACACCTGCATCCATCGCGGCAAAAATTAAGTCAGCCAACCCTTGCACATTGATCGCTTTATAGACTTTTTCCGATCCCCAGGGGCCTGTTTTTGCTGCAATATGATAGACACGTCGCACGCCTTGCACGGCGCATTTGAGTGATGTTGCATCAGTCAAATCGCCGTGGATAACCTCAACGCCTGGCAATGTTTGCAAGCAACTTGTGTCTTGACCTGGTTGCACCAATGCACGCACCTCATCGCCACGCTCCACTAACATCTCAACGAGATGACCACCTACAAAGCCAGCAGCCCCTGTCACGAGTACTTTCACTTTTCTCTTCCTGCCTTCCTTAAGCTGATGATTACTTTTGCTACAGGGCTGCTCAGTACACGTTTCATGACCTTCTTACTCCTCCGAGAGAGGCATATTGGCTGACCTGGGTAATCGATGGCTGTTCCATACCGCCAGCATTGAACCACGCTGCTGCTAGCCTGATACCTTCCCGTATATCGACCTTTGGTTCATAGCCCAACTCACGTCGTGCCTTCTCTACGCTATGTCTGGTATCTGTGCCAAACATCATTGCGCCAAGCTGCGTCACAATCGGCCTGGTATGAGTGATAGAGGCAATCTTCTCTGCAACGATGCTGCCATAGTAGATTGGAAGATAGGGCAGGTGCCGTGTAGGACGTTTCCCGCCGACATCATCTGCAATGGCATTGAATATCTCTCGCTGTGTAAGAGGACGGTCATTAGAGATGTTATAGACGTTGCCAGGAGCCTTCTCATGATAGGCCGCCAACAGGAAACCCTGCGCCACATCGGTCACATAGCAAAATGGCAGCGCGTTGTCTCCTCGTCCAATAATTACTCCTTTGCCACTTTTTATGCGCTGAGCCATGCGACCAAAATGTAATCGATCCCCTGGGCCGAAGAAAGTGCCAGGACGCAGGATCACTGTCTCCACATCGCTTTCGAGCAGGAGGCGTCGGATCAGGCGATCACCTTCTGCCTTGGTAATGCCATAGGGGTCAGGATCAGGTCGCAGTGCATCTTGCTCGGTCAGGAATCGACCATGGCCGAGCCCATAGACAGTATGTGAACTGGTGTGAACGAAACGGCGTACGCCTGCTGCCTGCGCCGCCCGATAGAGATTCTCAGAGCCAGTGACATTCACCAGGCGATAATCTGCAAGTGGACGATTCACACCCATCATGCCTGCCAGGTGAATGATAATTTCAATACCCTTTAGGGCTGGGGCTAACGTGCCGGCATCGGTCACATCCCCTCGCACCACCTCTATCCCCTGCGCCGTCAGCCTCTCTGCATTTTCTACCGGCAAGACCAGGGCACGAATCTGCTCACCACGCTGCCGTAATGCTTGAAGCAGATGTCCTCCCAACAAACCCGTAGCACCAGTAATCAGTACTTTCATCGAACAATCCTCCAACTTCTAGATGAGTTATCTATAAAATGACTCTTGTAGTACCATACGGCTGTCCGTTTTATGCCCCCTTCCATCTCACCTTGTCCCCGAATAGCCCTTGACGCTGATAGCGTTCTCTGGGCAGGCCTCGTAACAGAGCAGGCAACGCTGGCAGGTCTTGTAGTTCACCTTCAGCGTTTTCAGATCAATCACATCTGGGAGTGGGCAGGCTTCGACACAAATACCACAGCGCGTGCAGTTTGCCTCGTTGATCTGTGGGCGAGTTCCGACCAATCCTGTACCGTACAGGGTTGTACAGAAATGCTTGCCGCGCTCCGCAATCCAGCTATAGGGATAGTCTAGCGGATACATCAGCCAGAAGATGAAGCGGTAGAGTGTTTTCTGCTCTGGGAGGCGAAACTGCTTGATCATACCAGGATCTTCACCAACCAGGGTCCACGAAGGCTTGCCCAATTGTTCCAGGGCCAGCTTCAGGTGGGGGATATCGCGTGGCTGGACGCCAACGATTTGGCAGCATGCCAGGTCAACAGCCAGACTATCACGTCCAGCCACCAATACCTGCAGGTCGGCTTTATCGCCATAGAGCGGTCCCTCGCCATCTTGCCCAACACTACCATCGATGATGGTCAGGTCGGGCTTGATGCCGCGATTCATATCGACAATGCACTGAGCAATCCCAAGTGTATGCATTGACCGTCGGTCAGGACGGGGCAGAATCCCCATGGGGTTTTTCATGCCCAGGGTCATGGTCGAGACAACATGCGTTTTGAGCACTGGCAGGTTAATGAGGCGGGCTTCTTGCATAAACCGCGGAATGCGGAAGCGGCGCAAGCGCTTTGCGCCCGCAGGTCGCAGTTCAATCCAATCCTGTTCTCCGCCCTCCGGGTCGATACGGACGATGCGGATGCCGTTGTCCGCACAGAATTTCTCTACACCCAGGATCGTATAGGTGGCCTCGCGGTCAAACTCGGTACCAGGAGTTTCACAGAGCACCGGCTCTGCCCCACAGGCGTGTACTTCTTCAGCGACAGCCTTGAGCAAGGCAAAGCTGGTGGTTGACCCCGTCTCGGCAGATCTGCCAGCCACAAAATTGGGTTTGAGTACCGCAATTTTAGCGTCCTTGATGACAGAAGCCATACCGCCTGCTTGTGCGATAACGCGATGGGCGGCTGCTTCGATGCTGTCGAAGGTGCGTGTAATTGCGATAGTATCGATATCGGGTCGCGTTACTAACATAACCTCTTTTCCTTTTCTACGTTCGAGCCAGCTTGTGTTGTTAGCGTGCAACGTAAATTTATATGTTATTCCTGCTGCCACACCATTACATCTTAAGTTCAGTATCTGTGTATCGCCAGAAGTACCCACTGCTGTTAACACTCCCTGCGTCTCAACTTGTCCATCAGCTATAAACTGGATGTGGTCTCTGGCGTTAGGACCATTAAGTGTGTTGCATAGGTAGTAGATTTCTCACGACCCATGAGCTAACTCATGACAGGTTGGACACAATACGACAAAATGTTCAGGATTATAGCGATCCAGCAAGTTCCTGGCAACATATATTGTATGGAGTTGTAGCGCGGCATACTGCTGCCCGCACTCGGAACAGGTATGGTGCGCCTGTTGGCTGAGTGTCCATTTCAAATGGTTCACCCGGCTGACGTGGATCGCATCCAGGCACACGTGAAAAAGCAGTCCGCTCAATATCAAAGCAAGTAAGCGCGAGTGCAGACGTATAGCGAGGAACAACAGAGTAACCAGTATTATCGGGTGATGTAATAAGCGTGCCTCTGACGATTGTGGAGGATCGGCCTGCCCGAAATAACGTACAGCAGCGCGCAGGCTCAGGGTGCGATAGGTAATAGCATGCCAGAGATAGTGGTCAACATCAATCAAAACACTGGCAGCAAACGGTATCCAGGTATCTGTTTTGAGCCAGGGTGCCACGATAACTGCCGCCGCTGTTGAAAGCTTAACATGTTCGTGTACTCGCATATTTCCATCCTTTCAGGATTATAGTCCTCTACACACAGCCCTTACCTCCCACATTCGTGCCTCTTTTCCCACAGCAAAACAAAAATTTGGTATGGTATCCCTTCTTTCTTTGCCAGATCGTCACTACCGGCTACGTTGTGATAATCCTCATAGGGATTCTGTTGTGGTTTCTGCATGGTTAGTTTCCTTTCGCTGAGCCATATGAGAAGTGTTCTGGCCTTATCAGTAATCGTTTCGCACTCCTGCAAGAAGCCAAACCTGGGCCTCTTCCAGATCAGAGCTTACGCCATACCCAGAAGTAGCCGGGTCCGTAAGAGTCCTGGTAGGGGATTTTATCGATAAGAGCGTATTTCTTGCTTTGCTCGATAGCTTTCAAAATGGTAAGGGCGGTCTGGGCGTCAAATCCATAATTCAACTGGATCAGGTCGAAGTAGCCATCGTTAATGGCCTTAACGTAGGCATCATTGCCATAGTAGTAGTGTCCCTGCTTATCGGTATATTCAAAAAAGTCGAGGCCAGTCCATTGCCAGTTATAGGTATCACTCCGTAAGTTATAGCGCGATACCTCAAACTGTTCTGCCAGATAGCGGCCAGCACCAGGGCGCACCTGGGAATTCAAGGCATAGGCAAGCTGAGTTGTGTTTGGCCAGCTCCCGTACATATTTTGGGCCTCTCCTGTTGCGAGGAGGAACAGCATCAGGCAAATCGCCACGCCGGATAACCAGCGGTGTCCGTGAGAGAACGTGCTGTGGAAGTTGGAGAGAGATGACAGCGCATACCCTGCCACGGGCATCAAAAAGAACATGCTGTAGCCCAGGTGCTTATCCAGAGAGATCTGCTCGGCTTTGTAGATGTGATAGGCGGGTATGAGCAACGCCGAGCCAAAGAATAAGAGGGCGATCAGCAGATGTTTTTTGCCTGCAACAGCAAGGCCAAGCAGCCCCACGGCAAACGATAAACCGACCATCTGAATAACATGTTCGGCTAATCCTAAACGTGCGGCCGATAAAATGGCGCTACGGTCGATCGTCGTGGCGCTGAGCGCATGAAGCACGTCGTGATCAAAGTGGGTCACGACAATAGCCGTCAACGTTCCTACTACGAGCAGGGAAAGTACTCCCAACGTCCCACGCACCACCATACTTATCCATCCCCGCTTGAGCAAGACACATAACACAAAAATGGCAAGAACAGATGGGATAAACAGCAATGCGGCATATTTCGCGCCAAATGCTAGCACCATTAATGGACCAGTACCCAGAGCCAGCCAGGGCCGCCGGGCCAGGCTGCTCTTGACAGCCAGAGCCGTTCCCATTGCCAGCAGGCAAAGGCAGAGGGCATCAAAGGTTGCCAGGCGGGTCAAAAAAAGTACTGGCCCTTGACACACGAAGAAAATAGCGGCGAAGAGAGCACTCTTCTGGTTGAAAAGCTTCTTCGTTACATAATAACCACAGGTGGTCACAAGCAACATACAGACCAGGCTGAAAGACCGCGCCAGCTCGAGGCCCCCTAGCAGGTCAAGCCCCCCACCGATAATCGGATAGACATAAGGATAGCCCGAAAAATAGTAACTATAATGATCCAGGGATGGCGGCCCCCCCAGCCATTGTTGCCAGATCTGCCGACCAGCATAGACATACAGGGCTTCATCCTGAAAGGGGGTATTCTGTAAGAGTATCCAGGAAAGCAGAGTCTGAAAGGCCAGAATCAGGGGCAAAGACCAACGCGACAGTGTGGTGCCGCTCAACTGCTGCTTGCGTGTTATCTTTCTTGTTTCAATCACCCGTTGAGGTAAAGGGGTTTCAATCATAATTTCCACTCTTACCTTTCACTCGAATACCGATACGTTTAGAAGCTCCTCAGCGCTTCCTTCTCTCATGTCCCCTAGATCCCCGACTTTGTGAGGATAGGTTACGAGGATCAAGCGCCAACATAAGAATGAGTTATAGCTTTTTTGTGCAGATTGGCCGCGATGCGCCTCATGGCTGCCAGCGAATCAGGATCAGAGGCCAGGGACCAGGTGGCGATTTGCGCTTTGGTCAGATTCAAGGAAGGGCCACCTTCGTGGTAGAGTAAGGCATAAATGTGCGGGACATCATTGATGGCCTGTCCAAGTTTTGTCAGCCACGCGGCTTTTTGGGCGGCAGGTCCATCGGCACTGGCCTCCACAAAGATCGGCTTGGTTGGATAGCGTTGCACCAGTTCATGCAATACCGTTTCGGGATTACCCCATCGTGTGCCAGGGTAATTGATAAAACTTTGGAGGACGGCATCGATGGTTGATAGGGGCGGTGCATAGATCTGGTCATGGATAGGATCAGCTGGAGACCAGAGCCAGGCAACATTGGTAGCACCCATCTGTTTAAAGATAGACTGAACATGCATCCAGGCCTTCGGAACATCCTGAGGGATGCCCCCATTGACAACGGCAGATGAAAGCGACCAGTTCTTGTCAACGTGAAGCAGAATAGTCAGGTAGACAGGTTTCCCATAGTCACGAATATCCTGTGCCCAGCGCCTAAGCTCCTGATCATGGAGTCCATTAACGATCGCAGGCAAATTGGCGTCGAGTGGTGCCTTTTGATGAGGGCCGAACACTCCGAATTGGAGGGTAATCCAGGGGCGAGCATGCTGGGCCGCTAGCTGATCTGCCCACGATTTATCAAACAGATCGTGGATGTCTTGTGTGCGCCCGATGACGGCAAACTGACTGCCGAGGTCGCGCTCCAACACTGGCGGTCGATTCTTTAACAACTCAACCGGAAGCGATAGGCCAAAGTATGGAGCGGCTATCTTCTCCTGGCTGATCACAAACGGAGTGGGTGGGCTACTGGCGAAAATCGTCAGAGCATTCAAAGAGTTACTGGCAAGGATAGGAGCGGCTATCAGGGCTGCCAGGCCCAGGTTCCACACTGGCTGTAGTCCTCGCGGGCGTTTCCCTAACTTTGCCGGATAGGGTTGGTTGGCAGTGGTCTCATCGGTGGCTTCCGATTGCTGCACTGCTGCTTGAAAGCGTATATCCTGCAAGCTCAGCCAGAGAAAACTGCCCAGGATGAGCAGGGAGTAGACTACCCATAGCACGCTGATGAAGAGAGAGGTCATTTGCTGACCCTTGACGCGTGTTATCCAGAGCAGAGCAACAACACAGAGTACCATGAAAAAGACGTACACACCCAGGTAGCTGAGCGACCGCTTCCCGCCACGCTGTTTCGAGGTTACTGCAAAACTGACTTTACGTCGCAAGATAACGGAGAGCAAACTGCCAATCAAGACGGGGAAACAGCCAAAGCCGATGATGATTCCGCGCAGGCCGGTAATGCCACGTGCCGCATACCACAGTGCGGTAGCGCTGAGCAGAGCGTATGGGAGAAAATGCCAGAGATAGTCGCTCAAGTATGCGCTACGTACAGCCGGAATACCTGTGAAGATGAAAAGAATGGGACTGATCAGATAGATCAGATCTCGCAGACCACACAGGTAGTGCGTACAGGCCAGGAAGTACTGCACCCGTTGCTCCATGCGTAAGCCATGTTTCTTGGGGAGCAAGATGTCACGCCAATGGGTGCGAAACACAGCCAAAGTGCCGAGAGCCCAGCGACTTTGCTGCTTGAGGTAGGAGGGCATATCCAGCGGTCCTAAGCCGGTAGCAAGTACATCGGTCAGGTAGATACTGCGCCAGGATGGATGGAGGGTAATGGAGGCTGCAAAGTCTTCAGTGACCGAATCTTGCGGCAAGCCCCCGATCGCATCAAGGGCAGCGGCCCGCAATACCACATTGGTTCCACAGATAAAGGCGGCATTGAGAGCTGCCTTTCCTGGACACAGCAGGTTATAAAACATGGATTGCTGATCATCTGCCCAACGGGACACCGGATTGTTCAGATTGGCATAATATTGCCCGGTCTGGACCCAACCCATCTTTGGATCACGAAAAGGCGGAATGGTTTTGAGCAGGAAGTCTGGTTTGGCGACCTGATCGGCATCAAAGATGACGATGAAGGCATCACCGGTCGCTTGAAGTTGCTGACGTGCATGTTCAATGTTGCCTGCTTTTGCTCCGCCGCCTTTTGTGCGGGTCACACAACACACCCCCAGTTCCCGCGCCAGATGCTCAATCTCTTCCCAGTTGGCCGCCTTTGCCACACGACCATCATTACATACAACGATCGTCACCCGCCCATGAGGATAGACTGCCAGGTACTTATTACGAGCCGCCATGATGCCTTCCAATGTTGGCCTGAGAATCGTAACGCCCTCGTTGACAGTAGGGATAAAAACGAAAATTGGGTGCCGGGTCGGATCTTCACTCTGCTCAATTTCTGGTGGCGACCAGGGCCAGACGGTGAATTGAAAACCAAGCACATGCAGTCCTCCCAGAACCTCCGCGAAGAGGAGTGGTACCGCGATCCACCAGCCATGCCAGTTCGTGACCACAAAACGCCAGCTCAAGTAGTCAATAGTAGAGACGCCGACTGCAATAGACAGCACCATCATAATCGCCTGATCACGCTTGACATTTTGCGTGAACACAAGCGCGGAACCAATAAACAGGACCGCCAGGACGAGCAAGGCACCAGGGTGCGTGTAACTAATCCAGCCAACCGCCAGGATCACCCCCACCACCGCCACTACAGAAAGAAACTTGTCGGTGAATTTTTTCTGCACCAGTTGAAATTTTCGTATTGGCTCTAATACAGAAGCCACAACTGGCAACGTCGCTATTACCGACAGGAACTTGTCGAAGAGGTTTTTCTGTGTTGGCTGAAATTTTCGTGTCGGCTCGAACGCCGGCTGTTCCAGTGATGGCAGTAGATCTGTTTTTCTCTCTTCAAAGGGCATCAGAGAGGCTGTGGAAGGTGCAACGCTGCTTGTCTCAATTGGTGAAGGAAGGATAAAACGGCTAAAGAGGACAAAGTCCAAACATGCCATCACGGCAAAGATAACATTGTTGAGATTGGACCACGTCCACGGGAAAGACTTGTTGATATCGAACAACGTCAATGCGATCAACATATTCAAAAAAAGTAGAAGGCTGATCTTCCAGATACGTCCTGCAGCTGGTACTTCACACCATAAGCGATTCATATGTTGCAAGACCGTAATGCCCTGCTGCATATTCGCTTTACTTTGCCCATGAGTCCGCGTCCGAAAATGGTACGGAACTTCGAGCACGCGCCGCCATGAACAGCGAAGCAGAATCTCCAGCAAGATTTTGTAGCCGATGGGACGCAGTGAGACTTCAGCGAGGAGCGAACGGCGCAGGAGAAAAAAACCGCCCAGAGGATCAGAAATGCGCAGCAATTGCTCAGGAAAAAGAAGTTTGGCTGTCCATTTGAGGCCAACAGAAATACAGCGTCGTCCTACACCGGCTAGGCCCTGATAGCTCCCCCCCTTAATATAGCGACTGGCTATCACCAGATCCGCATCCTGCGCGACCGCCTGGCCATACAACACAGGCAACTGCTCTGCGGGATGTTGAAGGTCCGCGTCGATAACTGCAACATATTCTGCCCGTGCTCTGTTCATACCAAACACAACGGCAGTTGCCAACCCCCCGGCACGGGCATCGCCAGCTACACGATGCTTCAGTTCAAGGTGAAACAAAGACGAACCTATGTTCCTTGCGGCATCCTTAATGGTCTCAGGTGTATCATCATCGCTATCGTCAACGAAGATGACTTCCACTCTCAGGCCTTGCAAGGCGCTATGTAGTGCTTCTACGAGAGGCCAGATGTTCTCATGTTCATTTCTGGTTGGAACGACGACACTCAGATCGTAAGTGGTAGAGAAATTGGTCTGAGCACCAGTCTGATTGCTACCTCGCCTCTGAATATATTTTTCTCGGACTCCGCCGACAAGTCTCATTGTCGGTGGACTATCGGACCTATACGAGTTACTGTCAAGCTGCATATTCATTCCCATCTATGCGAATATCCATCACCTACAGGCGATTCGTAAAGTAGAAGATTTTCCAGGGGGGAGAAGGCAATTCAACCTCTTCTGCAAACGGGCAGCAAAAAGCTACCCTTTGGATGAAGCATGGAGGCTTGCTATCTCAGAAATCTGTAAAACAGGTGTTCTCCCAGTATGTTATGTCTTTGCGTTTACGTTACTCTTGTTGGAGTCTATGTTACAAAATGTGCTTGATAAAACTTCCCCTGCTTCAATGAAAACGATCAAATTCTAGCTTAACTCCTGGTTGCTTGCAAAGATTTCACAGTTACTAGTGTAGAGAAGTGTGTAGCGGAAGACAAGTTGCAAAGGTATCAGGGAAGAGTACTTTGGTATCTTTACGACACTTTCAACAAGACGATGGCCGTTTCTGTTGCAATCTCAGGACGATACAGCAGGCGCAGACCCGATGTAGCCGCTGTAGGCACCTGAAACACGATCGTACCACCACGGGTCATGTGAGCAACGATAGAGCCATAGAAATTATCAGAACTATTGTATTGATAACTAAAAGTATCACCTTCAGGTCCCATCAACTGGAAGAAGGTGGATTGGTTCATAATAGCTTTACCGCTGGTATTTCGTATGCCCAGATCCAAGGTGATCAAAGTAGAATTCGCGCTCGGTCCTCGTTGCTTGCTGGCGCTGTTAATGATCAAGATACGGTCGCCCAATACAATCTGCTGACTGCCAGCCTTGCCCCCAGGCACTGGTGTCGGACTGGAAATAACCACCGGTCCTTTGCCTGCCGAACCCCTGGCGGCTTTCGGAGTAACCAGTTGCGGCGTGATAATGGCGGTAGCAGTTGCTGCAGGTGTTAATCCCTGGGCCCGAGTCGAGCTGGTTCCCGTATTTCCATTGATACTATTACCTCCAGCAGAACTACAGGCAACCAGCAATAAAAGCAATACCGGTATCATTCCACTCAAGACAAGCTTTTTATGTTGAAGAAACATTACTTTATTTCCTTTCCTAATTGCTCAGAGTTCGATGCATAAGCAGTAAGGTGTCACTCTTTCGCTCCTTTTACAAGCTAATTGCAGATTGACCGACTTAGACCGACTTCGCCTGGAAGGAGGTTACAGTCGCAGTACCGGTCTGAGTGAGCAAGCGCAGGCCACAATAGCCGGAAGTCAGGCTACTATCGCTGGCCGTGACCATCCAGCCACTGGGCTCAGAACCCGAAGACGCCCACACGTTAGCTGTCAGAGTCGAACCCACCACACGGAAATGGATAGTGTAAGAGACAGCAGCGGTCGCGGTAAATGGCACACTCGCGAGAACGGTGGCCGTCCCGCTCACCTTCTTCTGGATGAGCAGGTTTGAACCATCGATATACCCCTTGTACCAGTTGTTCCCATCCGTCCAACGCAGCACATCACCAACGTTGCTACTGGCAAAGGAACTCATGGAGAAGGTCGCATACACCTCAGCGTTAGAAGCCGTGGGCCCTAACACCGCACTATAAGTGGTGCCACCAGCGTTGGAGACAAGCCCGGCATTCCCTGAGATCGAGAAGACAGCGTTGGTATTCGCATCACCTCCCCAGGTCTGCCCATCCGAGGCGGTGCCCCAGAGAGACTGATTGGCGCGCTGGAACGTATCCTGACCCAGCACTGTCCCAGGCGTAGGGGTCGTCGTCGACGTCGGCGTTGGCGTACTCGTGGCTGTTGCCGTGGCTGTTGGTGTGGGTGAAGATGCAGTGGATTGAATGGCGACCGCTATGTTGTTCGCGAACTCCTCGTCAAACCAGATTCTGTTCTGTGTATCAACGTTAAGACCATCATGAGGATGCCCACTCGCGGTATAGAAAGAGAACGAGCCCCTCCGACCGGGAGAGAACCAAAGTCATTCTGCAGCGAGTCATCCAACCAGATCAGACCCTGGCTATCGGCGCTGATGCCGGAGGTATGCGTACCACAATTGCTGCAAGAAGGGGGAGCATACGGATATTCGGTGACGCCATTATTCGTCCCCGGCTGAGCAGCAGCGACATTCAGCCTGGCAATAGCACCGACAAAGCCCTCGGACCACCAGACATTGCCACTATGATCAATGATAATCAGATGAGGAGTCAGACCAGTACCACCTGTTGAGGTATTTCGTATTTTATACTCGTTTAAGACCCCCTGACTGGTATATTCCCCAATCAATGCAACAGTATCCGGATTCTCGGTAAACCAGATATTATCTGAGGTATCTACCGTAATACCATAAGGTTGACTGTTCGATGCGGGGGTCGCAACTTCATGAAAAGTCTGCGAGTCGGGAGCAAAAGAGCCGATTTTATTCGCATAATGCTCTGTAAACCAGACCGTTCCCTTTGAGTCAATAGCAATACCCCAGGGACCAGCACTGGCCGTCGGGACAGCCCATTGGGTAACAGTCGTACTGACAGGATCATACATACCGATGGTATTCGTAACCGGCATGGTGAACCAGACTTTGCCAGTATGATCGACAGCAACAAAGATCGGCTGACCGTAGCCTGTAGGGAGTGAAACGATGGTGACCCAGTTCTGCCCATTGGGATCAAATAAACCGAGCTTGCCAGGAGGAGTCGAACTGGAACAACTCGGTGCCGGATCACAACCGGGTATGGCTACCCAGACATGTCCACTACTGTCAAATGCGGTTCCCCAGGGATCGCTGCCAGGAACAGAATAAGTGGTAAGGCTACTGATGCCTGATGCAAGTGATGACTGTGCATGCGCACCGATGATAGACCCAACCGCGAGAAAAGTATTGGCGGTAGCCACTGCTAATGCCACACAAATGGTCAGGATCTTTCTCGTACTATGCTTCATACAAATACATCTCCTTCTTAAATCAACAACAAAAGGCATACGAAATACACAACAACACAACGATAGTGTGAAACAAAATGAGAAATTATGATGTAGAAAGAGCCACTGTGAAAATAAATTTATGCTTGTAGTTAAAATCGACCTACTACGAAAGCATACAGTAAGTGTAATTGTACGGATTCAAACAATGAGATGCAAACGTCACACTATAAGTACTGGTGTTTTGATATAAGGATGATAAGCACAACGAGAGGGGCTTCATCGTCCACCCCATCAATGCGGTGGTGGTGCGGCTGTGGAACAATCGGAAGTAGGCACAGTCTATCTGACCAATGGCACAAGCAAAAATACCAAAGATACGATAGTGCTCTTTTTTCGATACGTTCGTAACTTGTCTCCTCCTACACACTTCTCTAAACTACTCATGGTGAAATTTTTGCAAGAAACTTCGCCGTTTTCTTAAGAAGCACAAGGTGCTTTTATAGTATTTTATCGGACGACGCTGAGAAGTACTTTCGACTGCTGCTTCGTCCTTAATCCTGCCACAATTGCATGTCCATAATATGGTGGTGGCTAAACAAAGGAGTCATCCTCTTGATCGAGAGTTCTCCAATAACGACACAAAAAAGTA
>WNFY01002230.1_pt1 | contig 25269 bp, 19 predicted proteins | sample 5400091 | NCBI WGS metagenome assembly WNFY01 (sample SAMN13153364, study PRJNA577476) | soil metagenome | isolation source: 60 cm soil or saprolite under grassland replicate 1 | place: USA:California | collected 2016-06-15 | reverse complement strand
CGATCCGGCGCTGGTGCGGAGCAACACGTTCGAGTTCAAGGGACGCGAGTATCCCGAGATCGATCGCGCGGCGTGGTTTGGATTGGCTGAAGCGCGCAAAAAGATCTTGCGCGGGCAGGTGGGGTTCTTGGACGAGTTAGACGCCCAACTGCATTAGCGCTCCTTCGTGCTCCAGTAGCCAACGCTTCGTATCCAATCCCCCGCCGAATCCTGTCAGCTCGCCTTTTGATCCCACGACGCGGTGACAGGGCACGATGATCGGAATCGGGTTCTTGCCGTTCGCTAGGCCCACGGCGCGTGTGGCGAAGCGATCGCCCAGCTGTTTGGCGAGCGCCCCGTAGGTCGTCGTCGTGCCGTAGGGAATCTGCCGCAGCGCGTTCCACACGCGGTGCTCGAACGGCGAGCCGAGGGCTTCGAGCGGCAGCTCGAACGTGGTGCGGCTGTGCGCGAAGTATTCCTCGAGCTGTTGCCTGGCGCGCGCCAGGAGATCGGCGGCGGGGCCTCGAGTCGCTTCGACCCAGCCGGCCTGATGCGTCGGCGGCGGACCGCGGCGCGACCTCGCGAAGTAAACGCCGGTGACGGCGGCGTCGGAGGCGGTGACGACGAGCTCGCCGACGGGAGTGGGGAGACGGATGAAGGTCAGGGACATGTAACGGAATTATACACTGGACGCTACCTTCTTCAGTAGTGACTTGCGGCGACAAATCCTCCCGTTTAGCCTGATCGTAACGCTGTTCCGCGCTCTACTACTCCTGCGCCCTGCTAGGAGGAGTTATGCGTCTCTCCTCACTCGCCCGGACCGCCGGGCTTCTCGTACTCGCCTCGTGTGTCGCTCCCGTCGATACGGACCAGGCAGTCGGTCCACTTTCGCTGTCGGTCGTGTCCGGCAACAACCAGCGTGGACCTGCTGGGACCGAGTTGCCGAATCCGCTCGTCGCGCTCGTGGAGGACGCCCGCGGCCACGCCGTGAGAGGTCAGATCGTCAATTTCGTCGTGGTCTCGGGCGGCGGCAGTGTGTTCGCGGGTGCCGCGATTTCCGGCGGAGATGGCATCGTGCAGGAGCGCTGGACCCTCGGCGTTTCGGGACCGCAACGTGTCGAGGCGCGCGCCATCGATAATGCGACGGGCGCGAAGCTCACCTTCGCCATCTTCGACGCGACGCTGACCGATCTAGCGCCGCCGGTCGTGACCGAGGTGGCCACGGCGCCGACCGATCCGGTCTCAGGCAGCCCGTTCGACCTGACGGCAGTCGTCAACGACGCCGCTACGGGCGGCTCGAACATCGACGGTGCGACGTTTACGCTCGATGGCAGCTCGCCCACGCCGATGGTCGCGCAGGACGGCTGGTTCGATGAACCCATCGAGGCAGTTCGGGCGTCGATACCTGCATTCTCGAGTGCCGGCGCGCATGACTTCTGCGTAACTGGACGTGATCACGAGGGGAACGTCAGCGCTCCGAGCTGCATCACGGTCAACGTCGCCGCAGCGGCGGTGTACGTCAGCGCCGCGGGCAGCGATGCCGGTGACGGGACGATCAGCGCGCCGCTGCGCACGATTGCGGCTGGGCTCACGCTCGCCCAATCGAGCGGGAAGACCAGAGTCAATGTCGCTGCAGGGACCTATCCAGAGCTCGTGCAGCTGCGCTCCGGGATCAGCCTGTACGGCGGCTACGATCCCGCGACGTGGAATCGCGCGCCCGCGACGTTCATCAGCACGGTCGGGCCCGCGTCGTCGGGCGAGGCGATCGCGATGATCGGCGATCTCGTCTTTAATCTCACGATCGACGGCTTCACGATCCGCAGTGGCAACGCCGCGGGGCCGGAGGCGAGCGCGTACGGGCTGATCTTGACCAACGCCAGGATTACGATTTCGGGGAATCACATCATCGCGGGTGATGGCGTCGGCGGGCTGCATGGCTTCGACGGTATCGCCGGCGTGGACGGCAGCGCTGGATCCAACGGCGGACCGGGCGAATTCGGCGGGGCGACCCCCGGTGCGGGCGGCGCCGCTGGCTTCATCGTCTGTGATGGTGTGTCCCTGAATGGCGGCACCGGCGGCGATGGCGGGGGGCCCACCGACAACGGGCTGGCCGGCGAGTCCGGCCTGGGTCCCAGTCCCGGCACTGGCGGCGCGGGTGGCGCGGGTGGTACGACGAGTCCCTTGCCGGGTGAGAACGGCGCGAGCGGCATACCCGGTGCCCGCGGCAGCGGCGGCGGTGGGGGCCGTGACTTCGGCAGCGCGGCCGGGCGGCGCTACGCTGCGGAGGACGGCAGCGCCGGCCAGATCGGTGTGCGTGGCAGCGGCGGCGGTGGTGGCGGTGGTGGTGGTGGATACAACGCCTTGTTCCAGATCGGCGCGGGCAACGGTGGTGGCGGTGGCGGCAGTGGCGGTTGCGCCGGATTCGGCAGCGGTGGGGGCGGTGGCGGCGGCGGATCGTTCGGCATGTACGTCGACGAGAATTCGACGATCACCGTCACGGGCAACACGATCGCGACCGGCACCGGCGGCGCGGGCGGCAACGCCGGCCCAGGGGGCGCGGGCGGCCGAGGTGGCGCCGGCGGCGTCGGCGGGACAACCGACGCGCCGCAGGTGGGCGCCGGCGGCGATGGCGCCAGTGGGACCGCGGGCGGTGATGGTGGCCCGGGCGGCGGCGGCGGCGGTGGCCCGACCGTCGGCATTATCTCGCGCGCCAGCACGATCATCGAGAGCGGCAACACGTTTGTGCTGGGGACACCGGGAGCGGGCGGCAGCTCCCCGGGAGGCAGTGTAGGAAGCACGGGACGGCGCGCGAACGTCGTCGCGTTCTAGCAAGAAGGCGGGGGAGCCCCGGGGCGTGGCCCCGCGGCTCCCTACCCTGGGATCAGCGGGCGCGCCCGAAGTTGACGCTCACAATCGCTCCAAACGTCGTCGACGCCCCCTGCAAGCCCATCGGGATCTGAACGCCAGGCCGCACCGTGACCGTTTGATTGAACACGATGCCGAGGCCCAGGGCGAGGAGCTCGAAGGTTTCGGACTGCGAATCGGATTGGCCGGAGACGTCGTCTTTGAGCTTCGCGCTGGCGCTGACCACGGTGAACCCCGCGCTCGGAATCACCCGCGTCGATCCCTCCATGTGAGACCGAATGACAGAGCGGTTTCGCTGAAGTCCAGGACAAGGCTGCCGTCGCCGAAGATGTCGACGTTGTTCGGACCGGAGCCATGGTCGATGGTCGCGACGGGGCACATCTGAAAGACGCCCTGCTTGTCGAGCGCAACCTGGTAACCCGCACTGCCCATGAGGGAGAAGGTGGAGCCGTCGAGCGCGTCGTAGCTCGTGGTGCCGATGCCGATTTGCACGAATGCCGCCCGTCCGCCGAGCGCGAACGCACCGCCAAACGTCTTCGCCTGATCGTTGAATTGCGCGGCGCCGGACACTTGGTAGGCGCCGTTGGCGAATGCAGTAAAACCGCCGCACACTTGCGCGGCTGCGGGTGGGGGGGCGGCGGGGGCGGCGAGACCGAGGAATGCTCCGACGGAAAGAAGGGTGAGCGGACGCGGCATGGGGGGGACCTCCTCGTATGACGGGTTGGCGTGAACCCTCGCGCCAATGTGCAACCCGGTGCATTCTAGAACGTTCCTATGCGAATCCTTGTCCTTGTGGCGTGCACGTTGTCCCTCGTTGCGGCTGTTGGCGCGTCGCAGACTCCTGCGTCGTTAGACGATTACATCCTCACACTCCCGCCCAACTGGACGCGCACAGTGTATCCCGACGGCATCGTCTATGCCTCACCGGCATACGAGACGGGCGAGCGGTGTCAGCTCACCACCTTCCAGATGCGCGGAGCCTCCGGCGATCTCCTGGCCGACGCGCGTCGAGCGTTCGCCGACATTTTCCGGGAAGACCCGTTCCAGAACAACGGGTATCCCTATCCCACGGCGACGATCTCGCGCGGGACGGCGGCGGCGGGGTGGAGCTATCTCGCGATCCGGAAGCCGATCCATGGCCGCGTCGGCGACGGCACGCTGCTCGGCGTGCGCGTGTTTGCGGCCCAACTGGGCCAGCGGGTTGCGATCGTCACGACGACCGGCAAGGAGCCGCTGGTGAGCCAGTGTTTCGGGGAGCTGGTACGCGACGAGTGGCCGCGGGTGTTCTTCAGTCTGTCGTTCAAGAGCTGGAAGGCAGTGCCGCAGGAGGAGCAGCTACACCTTCGCGGCCAACGGCCGCTTCGCGTCTGCCGCGGCGGCGATGACCGTCACGCGGATTTCGCCGACCGAGCTGCTCCAGACGACCAATGCGTATTTTGGCGATGGGAGCTATCGGATTGCGGGCAATAGGATCGAGCTCGCGATGGATCGGGATCGGACGCATCCGCAGCGAGGATTCATCCGGCTCGAGCAGGATAGTCAGGATGGGATGAGCTGGAAGGATCGGTTGTGTTTGTTGCTCGAAGGGATTGGGGAGGTGTGCTACGGGAGGGAATGAGGCGCTTTTGGTGTTCCGAGCCTTCGCGCCTTCGGCGCTCAGGATGACAGCGCTGCTACCTTGCTCGCACCGCATCCGCCACAACCACGGCGCCCGTCGGCGCGCGCCGCAGCAGCACGACCCGATTCCACCCGGTGGGAAACGTCCACGTCCCCAACGTGTGCCAGGAGCCACCACCCGTACGCTGATCCGCGGACACGATCTGCAGCGTGTCACCAGCGGACGAGATCACCGCGTACGCCGCCTGTGGCGCGCGGTTGGTGCCGCTCGTCCAGCGGGCGTCGACCGTGCGGGTACCGGCCGCCGCGACGTAGAATGAGAACTCGACGCCGTCCGTCGCGCTGGGACTCGTGGACGCCCAGTGGTAGCCGCCGCCGTAGTAGTCGGGCGTGGTGTCCGCGGCTTGCCAGCCGGCCGGCACTTGGGCGCGAGCGATCACCGAATCGTTGAATTGCGCCGAGTCGTCCACGACCAGCTCCCCGCACAGCGCCTGCACGCGGTGGACGTACGAGATCCACGGCCAGTTGGGCCCCGGGTCCGTGCGGTCCGCCGGCTGCAGCTGCCCGTGGCCGACGATGTGCTGCCAGTCGCGCGGGATCGCGCGGTCACGCGTGATGTCGCACACCAGCGCGGCCGAGTGGTCGAGCAGCGCCCGAGGGAAGGAATCCTGCGACGCAAAGCCGGCGTGCTCGATCCCAACGGTGAAGTGGTTGCTCTGCACGCCGTTACGCCAGCACTCATGCCGGCGATTCAGCGTGCAGTCGTACAGCGCCGCGATGTGCCAGGCGCGGTTCGGCTCGCGCACCAGCTGCGAGATCTCGCTGCCGTCTTCGTTCACGACATAGTGGGCGCTCACCTGCGACGCGGGATTGTCGAGCCAGCTCCAGCAGCTCGCGTAGTTGCTCTCGCAGGTGTGGATGATCACGATGTGCGGCACGCCGGTCGAGTCGGCGTTGCGCTGATCGAAGTTGGGCGACGGCCGCCAGATGGCGGACGGAAAATCCGGCGCAGCGGTCGAGTCCGGAGGCGGGCACGCGGTGGTTGCCTGCGCCGATCTCGCGACGCCTTGTGAGGGCGCTACCCCTCAAGCCCATCACCCCGAAAGCCGCCGGCCGGCCGGGAAACTCCTCGGCGCCCCGCACCATCTGCCAGCGCGTCTCCACCCAGCCTACACCTGCGAGCAGCGACGGCGACACGTGAAACTCGGCGCCGGCGGCGCGGAAGATGGAGTCGAACGGCGACGCGCGCGGGGGGGGAGCCTGGGGAGCCTGACCTGACGCGAGGGGCACGAGCTGCGTCGTAGGACACGGCTGCACGGGAGATTCGTGGCAGCCGGTGGCGATCGCGACGAGCAGCAGTCCCGCCAGGCGGATTCTCACGGCGCGTGTCTCACGTCCAGCACCAGGCGCGCGGGGCTGCTGAGCTCCGACACGCGATACTCGGACGGTGCGGCGACGCCGAGGACCCACGCGACCTGTCCCTCGAAATCGCAGATCAGTATCAGCTCCCGGACGGCCGGCAGTCCGGGCACGCGGTGGCGTTCGGTGGGACTGAGACTGCCGTGCTCGTCGTGCGCCTGGGCGGGCTCGAAGCGGATGATGAGGCGCCCCGTTCCCGCGACCGTGACGGGATCGCCTGAGCCGCAGCGTTGCACCGGCTTCGTGGTGTACTCCACGCGGTAGCCCGGCACGCTGTCGCCCCCCCCCGTGAACTCGAACACGACGCGATCGTAGCCCGGGCTCGCTTCTGTCGTAATCTCGACGTGTCGGAGTACGGGACGCGCGACCTCGGGCCGGAAGGATCGGACGCGTTGCACGGGCGCCATGGTGCCCGCGAAGCCTGTGTCCTGCTGCGCGACGGCGCTCGCGCGTTCGCGCGGTGCTCGCGACTCGCCGGGGCGGCACACCGACACGGCGGACGCAAGCACAACCAGCAGGGCGGCGGCGGCGGTGCGTGGGGTCATGGGCGGATTATACCCTGATAGTATTTCGCGGGCTGAGAGCCCGCGCTCGGCGCGAAAGTGCGCAAACCCGGGCTAAGAGCCCGGGCTCGGCGCACACAAAGCCGAGCCCGCCCTCTCAGGGCGGGTTCACTCCGAACCACGCAGGATCCGCCACCTGGAACGTGACGACCCCTCGGTGCGACGGCGCCGCGTTTTCCTTGCCCCCCGGTGCGTGATACGGATACCGTATGCATATTGTACGCATACGATACTGGGGGCTCCGCCGATGGGCCGGAAAGTGCGCAAGACGTTGAACATTGACGCCGAGAAACTCAAGCAGGCGCGTGAGTATCTCAGGCTGGACACCGAGACGGAGGTGATCGATCGGCTGAGGACTTGAGTCTCGGCGACCGCGGTGACGCACTTCCCTTTCTTGCGACGATCACCCTCCAGGAACTCTGGGCTGGTGCGCGCTCCACGGCCGACCGGGCGTACTGCGAGCGTCTGCTCGTTGAGGCACAGCGTCATGGGAAACTGCTGAATCCGCCTGCCGCCGCGTGGATCCTGGCCGGTCAGGCGCTCGGTGTGCTGGCGTGGCGGAGCCCGATGGGAGCGGCGCGACTGCGCGCGTTGCGCAATGACGTGTTGCTCGCCGCCACCGCGTGGGCATACGACGCCGCGGTGATGACGCACAACCACGCCGATTTCGCCCGAATTGCCAGCATCTTGCCAGTGCGGATCGTGGAGCCGCCCAGAACCGAGGTGTAGCGCGTGCTACGCCACGAAAGCCGGGGAGCAAGCGCGCTCCGGCTTTCGTGTTTCCGTGCGTTGAAACGCCGGCTCGGCGAAGGCGTGAGCCCTTAAGGGCTCGCGTATTGGCCGAGCCGCGGCTTCAGCCGACGGATAAATCTCGCGTGCAAGTGATTCTTCCCGCGTTCATTTGATACGCTCCGACTCAGATTCTCCTCGCATCGTATCGCCACGAGGAGGCGGTACGTGTGGGGTCCCGCGTCATGGCCTTCGGGATTGCCAGGGTTCGCAGCCGCGTGCTGGTGTGGCGAAACTGGTAAACGCGGAGACCTGTCACGTCTCTGGGCGAAAGCCCTTGTGGGTCCGAGTCCCACCACCAGCACCCTCGCATTTCCCTATTGACTCGGCGAGCTGAACCGCCGATGTTTGAAATACGTGACAGGTCTCTGCGTAGCCAGTTTCGCTACGTGAGAAAGCCGGGGAGCCAAGCTCTCCGGCGTTTGTTTTCCCCGGGGCGTGGCCTCGGGGCTCGCTACCCTGCAGCAAAACAACCCTTCGATGCAGCAAGAACGCCCTAACTGAGGTCAGCCGCGGACGCCACGTTTGTCACCTCCCAAAGCACCGGACAGCCCAACGCTCTCGTCTAATGATCACCCCGTCACTGTTCGCGTCACGTTACTGTCCGGCGCAACTGCGTGGCCGCTCCGTTACCCCGTCCTCCCAGCTTCCCAAGCCTGTCTAAGGACTATTGCCGCACCCCAAGGAGGCCGTCATGAAACGTGCACGGATGGTGATACCGATTCTGGTGGCCGGGACATTGGTAGCTGCTGTGTCCGAGCGCGCTGAGACACCCAACCCTGCCAGTGTCGCGCAACCACCGGATACCGAAATCCGAGAATGCCCTCAGGCGCACGACAGCACCGGCGGGGCGGAGATCCTGACGAGCGGATCATCAGGAATCCCTGAATTCAACGACTGCCAAAGGTTCATCGTAGCCGGCAAGTTCGATTCGCTCTACGCGATCTACGCGACCCACCCGGCAACGGTTGCCGTAAACCGCAATCAGGCTGTGCTAGTCGCGGTCATACGGAGCTTTGGAGGGACGTACCGTCCGCTCACAATCCGCCCCGGCCTCAGTTGTCTTTACCTCTACAATGATCGCCGCGCGGCGCGCGTGATGGATAGCAGCACCTCCTTCTTCCCATGTGACTCCGTCATTGATGTCAGGCGGCTGAGCGGCCCGGTTCTCGAATCGCGACCGACCACCGCGAGCGGATTCGACCAGGACCAGGACTACCCGCAAGTCGCGCGATGGGACTGGGATTCTCAAGAGAGAATCCAGTACATCGGCGTGAAGTGCGGGGCCGCTTGGTGCGAAATCGGCCGACCAGGCTTTCACTCGTCTCCCTCATGGAAACCCGCTGCCAGCCTTCCTTATGAGATCCGGCGAACTATTGCGATCAAAGGTTGGTACGATGAACAGAGACTCGCAGGCCCACCCCCGACCGCAGGCGAACTCGCCAGCGTGAGCAGGATCAGGGGCACGATTTTTCCGCACTTCGAGTTGAACAATTACGTCGATGATGCCACGTGGAAGGGAGCATGGCGCACGGTCGCGTACGTTGCGATGTCAGCGACATCGCCGAAGTACTACAACGTCATGAATCTCGGGGCGACACCTGGTGCGAGTCCGACCACCTCGCTAAACCCGGAGACGCTGAACAAGATACAGTTCTGCGTTGGTACGGCAGAAGACTGTGATGTACCCAACCCTCCGATCTGCGGCGCTTCGATGACGCCGTGGGGTTGGTCACGAATCGTCCGCGCTGGATTTCCGATAGCTCTGTACAAGTGCGTTACCAGATGGCCAAACCCTCCCCCAGCAGTTCCCACGCCCCCATCCGCACGTTGGCGGTGGGTCAGTGCCGACGAGACGAGCTGGACGAAATGCTCAGCCGGGTGCTGTGAAGTGCATTCGTGACGGAGTTCGATTCAGCGTGGGCTCGCCACCGGGCCCACGCTATCTAATTGCTAGAGGGCCTCAAGATCCTGAGCGGTCGCGACCACAACGTAGCTGTTTGGCTGTCGCCCAACGAAGCCGCGAGCCGTGCGCGTAACGCCATCGCACGGATCAAGCAACCCGCTCGGGCCGGATCACCTAAGGACTGCGGTGGGGTTCTGGCGAGCGCGCTGAGGGTTGGGTCGAGCCATGCGATGGCACCGCGCACATCACCGATCGCCGCACGCAGCGATGCCTCAGGGAATAGCACATCCACCGTGCGATCTTCAGGGGCGTTTGCGACGCGCGCTGGCGCGGCGACGTCCAAGATACGTCGCACCGCCGCGGTATCTCCGGCCAGAAATGCCGCCTGAGCATCCACCAAATCGTACCCATGCCCGGCCAGCTCCCGAATCACGGGCAAGTGATGATCCGGAAAGGCTAGCGTTGCAGGTCGGGCGAGCCATTCCAATCGGGCTTGCTCTCGCTGCTGCGCATCCAGCGCATTCACGCCCGCGCGAACTTGCGACTCGAGCGCATCGAGACTATCCGCCGGACCGCCGAGCCCTGCAAACACCATGAACGCGGAACCAGACCGTGCGATGAGTGGGGGCAGCGTCCATTGACCGCTCAACGCCGCGCGCCGTGCGAGCTGCGCCGCGAGTTGAGCTCGGCCCGCAAGCACAGCGATACTGGTGAACAGCAGCGCGTCAGGGCCGGTTGCGGTGGGATAGGAATCCAGCAGGGAATCTGCCAATGCCTTGGCAGCCGCGACGCCCGCGAGATCAGCCGGCAGCGCAAACTTGAGCTGCATCCAGACCTCCGCACCGGCAATGCGAAGGCGTTCTTCAGGGTCTGTCGCCAGCGCGCGCGCTCGTCGCAGCGTGTCCAATGCCGCCGGATCGTTCAGAAGCTCCAAAGCAACAGCAAGTGCTGCAAATGCCTCAGGACTCTGTGGGAACGCGGTTACCCACGTAGTCGTCAGCTCGTGAAAGAATTCGCGCTGATGCCGGACCGCCGCTGCACCACGTCGGGGGATCGCGCGTGGATCTCCGTCCCACACCCAGCGCGCGGGGAAAGGCACGACCACAAGCGAATCGCCCTGCCATGACGCGCGACCCAGGTACCGGCTCGTGTCAGGAGCGAGACCGCGGCCTTCAATTAGATCGTTAGGACCAGTCAGCAACAGGCTCCGAACGGCCTTGAACGCCTCATCGCGCAGCGAATAATGAAGGGATGGCAGAAGTTGGAACGCGCGCCGATAGGCGACGAGCGCGCGAGCATAATTGCTGCGAAATCTCCTCCCGGACTGACTCCGGGGATCACGAATTACGTAACGATCGCGGTTCAGGCATGTCGCGAGGCCATACCACGCCGCGAAATCGGAGATCTGGGCGGTCGCCAGATTGTCCCAAATGCGGCAAGCGGTGGGCACATCACCATGATTGAACGCAATCAGTGCATCCAACAGGGCTCGATCTCTGACGCTCAACCGCAATCGACCGGCTTCAGCTCGTGTGGTAGGAGAGCTCCAGGCACCGACGGGCGCACCAATCCAGTATCGCGTCTGAGCCAGCCACAAATGCGCGTTGGTATAGCCGGGATCGCGCTCTGTGGCCTCTGTAAACGCGCGGTCGGCCGCCGCCAGAGACCACACTTGTACAGCATTGAGACCTCGTGCGAATGCATCCCGCGCCGCCACCGAGCGCGTCCCGGCACGACCACCATTCGCGATCCACACAGTGTCATCAAACAACAGCTGATCGGCGAGGCGGGCAAAGCTCGAGTCTGCGCCGCCCAAAGTCGGCGAGAGATTCACGAAACGTTCGCGCACCAGTGAATCACCACCAGTGCCGTACAGTTGCGCCCTCACTTTCAGGGAGTCACCCACTCGCGACACGTCACCCCTGATGTACCACGCGGCTTTGCCTCGCCGCGCCGCAGCTCTGGGCCGGCGGGCTGCCGCTGAATCTGGCGTCGTCATGACGGTGATGCCCTTCCACTGATTGAGCTGATCCTGCAGCAGCCGGCCCGCATTCATGGAGGGGCTGACGCCTTCTCCGTATTCCCAGACTGGGACCACCAAAAAGCGGTCCGCCTTGAGTGTCGGCCGTGTCAGTGCCCAGGCGGCGACGACGAGAATGCCGAGCATCAGTGTCGCAACCGCGGCCACCGCGGTCCGCGATTTCCACCTCACGGGCTTGCGCCGCTCCCCGGGCACCGGCTGCGTCCGGGTCGGCGTCACCGGCCCGGCACCCTCCAAGGACAGCGCATCAGCAAAATCGGTCGCGCTCGAGTATCGATCCTCTCGTTTCTTGGCGAGTGCGATGTCGAGCAACTGCTCGATGCGCGCGGGAACATCGGGCCGAAAGTCCCGAATCGGGGGCAACGGTTCGACGAGATGCTTGTTCAGGATGACCTGAACATCAGGTCCGTCGAACGGCATCTTCCCGGCGAGCATCTCGTACAGCACGCAGCCCAGGCTATAGATGTCACTGCGCGCATCGAGATCACCGCGGCCCATCGCTTGCTCGGGACTCATGTAAGCCGGCGTGCCAATGGTCACGCCGGTGCTCGTCACGGTCTGGCTGTCGGTCGCGGCCATCGCGCGCGCGATCCCGAAGTCGGTGACCCACGTGTGGCCGTCCTCGATCATGATGTTGCCGGGCTTGATATCGCGATGAATCACGCTGTGGCGATGCGCGTGCCCAAGCGCGCTCGCGACCTGGCGTGTAATTCGCAGCGCCACGTCAAGGGCCAACGGCCCTGGGGCGAGCAGATCGCGCAGCACCTCGCCATCGATGAAGCGCATGACATAGAACGGACGCTGCTGCCCGCCGCGCGTGATGCCGGCCTCGAGCAGTGTGACGATATGGGGGTGATTCAGCTTCGCGGTTGTCTGGATCTCGCGAAGGAACCGCTCGCGTGGAACCGGCAACGCAAAATGTTCCGACAAAACCTTGATCGCCACCAACTTGTCTTCGAACTTGAGATCGCGGGCGAGATACACCGTGGCAGTGGCACCGTGGCCGAGCTCGCGCTCGATCCCGTAGCGATCGCCGAAGTCGTCGTGCGGGAATTGCATCGCCTGCGCCTCGATCTACCGGCTCTGGTCGGTCGACGCTACGCTACACCGCACGTGGGGCCACGGCAAGCGAACTCCCGGGGGCGCGTTATCTTCGGTCCGTCGAGGGGGCTTCGAACACGTCATGGTGCTGACGCCGCTCAAGCTGGTTTGCTTCGGCCCGCCCTGCGCGCGACTCCCCCGAGGCGAGGCGCCCGCGGAACTCCGCTGGCACAAGCACGTCGCGTTGCTCGTCTACCTCGCGCTGTCCCCCAATAAGAGCCGCACGCGAGATCACCTGCTCGGCCTTTTGTGGGCCGAGCAGCCGGAGCGCGGAGCCCGCAAAGCGCTCAACACCGCGATCAATCGGCTCCGGCACGCACTGGGGGACGCGCGCCTGCGCTCCGAAGGTGACACGTTGACCCTGAGCGACGCCCGGCTCGACGTAGACGTCCTGCGTTTCTTATCGCTCGTTGAGGACACCCCTGAAGCGGCGGTCGCTCTGCTGCACGGCGATTTTCTCGAAGGCTTCCACATCAAAGATGCGCCGGAGTTCGAGGACTGGATGGCGCGCGAGCGAGAGCGCTACCACGCGCTGGCGGCGACGACGCTGGTGGCGGCCGGAGAGCGACACGTCGCGACGGAATTCGCGAAAGCGGCGGATCTCGCCCGCCGCGCGTTGGCGCTCGTCCCGCGCTGCGAGCCCGCCATCCGACTGCTGATGCGTGCGGGCGCTCTCGCGGGCGACTTGGCAACGGCGGTCGGCGCGTACCAGGATTTCGCTCATCGCCTCGAGACCGAGGTCGGCGAGCGACCCGGGCGAGATCTGTCCGCCCTTGCCGAGCGGATTCGCGGTCAAAGGTGGCGCCCAGCGGGGATCAACACGACGCTCACGATCCCGCTCGTGGGACGCGAGGCGCCGCATCGCGGAGTGTTCGAGCTGATTGCGCAGGTCACGGCAGGGTCGGGACCTCGCGCTCTGGTGATCGTGAGTCCCCCCGGAATGGGGCGCACGCGCCTCCTCGCCGAATGTGCTCAGCGACTGGCGCTGGACGGCGCGCAGTTGCTGCAAATCCGGCCGGTGAAGAGCGATCACGATTCGCGATGGAGCGCAGTCCGGCTGCTGATGGGCTCGGGCGGGGGCGTCGGCGCGCTGCGCGGGTTGGCGGGCGCGCGTCCCGACGCACTGTCGGCGATCGCCGGCCTGGCGCCGGACCTCGCCGAGCGATTTGCACCGCGCGAGCCGCGGGACGTCGCGGACATGGCGACCGCGCTGGCGAGCGTGTTGGGAGCCGCCGCCGAGGAGCAGCCAGTGGCCATCGCTATCGACGACGCTCACTGGGCCGACGGGACATCGCTCGCAGCGCTCGGCGCCGCCATGGGCCAGCTCCGGAGCAGCCCCGTGGTACTCCTGTTGACGGTGGCCCAAGGGACCAGCGATCCTCCGCCCGAGCTGCTGCAGCTCGAGAGCGAGGTGGGCCGTGAGATTCCCGGGCTCGTCGTGCGTCTCCGTCCACTGGAAGAGGACGATTTGGGCAAGCTCGTGGCGTCACTCGCGCCCTGGTGTCGCGGTAAGTCGCAACGCGAGCGGCTCACGCGTCGCATCATCCACGAAACTGGTGGGAGCCCCTTCTTCGCGGTCACGCTGCTCGGAGCCCTGGCCCAGCCAAGCAATTTTCAGAAAGACATGGTAGCGTGGCCGCCGCCTGGTGGGACAATTGACGCACCGCTGCCATTCTCCGTGCCTGCCATCGCGCGTCATGCGATCACGGTACGCATCGGGGAGTTGACGCCAGAGGAAGTCCGCGTGCTGGGCGCCGCGAGTGTGTTTGGCCAGGCGCTCGACCTCGAGCTGCTTGCCGAAGTCGTCGAGCTCTCCCGACACGACGTGGAACAGCTGCTGCCCGGCTCCGAGCGACGGCATCTCATTCAATTCGACGGCCGCCGCTACACGTTTGCTGCGCCCCTGATCGCGGAGGTCATCCGGGCGGAATGCATCACAAAGGGCGAACGGCGCATACTCGAACGCAGGGCAATCGACGCGCTCGCTGGTCGCGACGATCTCGAGAGTCGGGCGTTGCGGGTCGATCTCTTCTCACGGGTCGCGCCGGATCAGGCGGGACTCGATCTCGCGCTGTCGGTCGCACAGGATGCGTGGAAGGCGGGCGCGCGACGCATGGTCGACCGGTCGCTGGCCGCCGCGGAACGGATTCAGCAAGCCGCGCAGCTCGATCCTGAATTAATCGCACGTCTGCGCACCGATCTCTTGTAGCGCTGTGGCCAAAGCAAGAAGCCCAGGATCTCTCAATCCCTGGGCTTCCCCCAAACTCCGCCACGTCGGCGTCTAAGCCACCACTCCTCCACCCAACTGTTGACCCGGAATCACGATGCACTGATTGACCGGGCTCAACACCGCAAATATCCGTCCCGTGCTGCTCCCGTTCAGTCCGGCCGCGGGATTGATCACCGGCACGGTAGGCAGATTGCCCGCGCCGTCTTCCTGCGTGTAGAGCTGCGTGCGTTCTATGACCAGCGTCCCATCCGCCGTGATGGGATAGCGGCGTCTGCGCACGCTGTTCCCAAGATTGCCGCCGATGGTTATGGCGTCTCCGGCACCCGGATTCACGCTGATCACGATGTCGCCGTGCAGCTCCCTGCCGCCGACGAGGGCGGGAATGTTGGCGAATGTCCATACGCCGGCGAGCGTCGCGGCCTGACGGTCCTGGATGATGATATCGCCCACTTTGAGGACTCGATCGGCGGCCGCGAAGGCGTGGTACGTACCGCCGATGCCCGCCTTGCGCCGGCTATCGGCCTCGATCACATAGCCGCGGTGTCCCGGATGCGCGAGCAGCAGCACGTTCTTGCCAACATGCGCGCCGCCATCCTCCGACTCCAGCGTAAGCCCGATGCCGGTCCGTCTGACCGTGGACACCACAAACACTGCGCTCCATGCCTGCCGGTTGTTCGCCGGCACGATCACGCCGCTCGTCCGCGCATCCCGCAGCGCCGATTCCACGAGCAGGTCGAGTCCCGGCGTGGCGGCACCGGGGACCCCAGCCAACAAGTCGCCGCGCACACGCGTGACCTCCGCATTCACCTGGGCAGGGGTCGTCGCGGCAGCATTCAGCAGTCCGTAGTTGATCGCCGCACTCACCGCCTGCGCCTGGAGCGCGGTGAGCGTGAGCGGACGGATGTCGCCCGTGCGGCAGAGCCAATATTGGACGAGCTTGCCAAATACGGCCGGATCGTCTTCCATGAGCGCACCGGCAGCGGGGAACCAATCAGTATGTTCCGCCTCCGCCGCGACTCGCACGGCGTCGCGCAGATCGGCCTCGGTCACGACCACATTCGTGGCAAAGAACCCGCACAGTTGCTGAATCGGCTGCCCCGCTGACGCGAGCATGCCGCTCGTGTCGCCCATCGAGACTTTCACCGCGCCTTCTCCGGTGGACGCCTCGATTGTGCTGCCGGGCGCGCTCCGCGCCGCGCCGATCACGGAGTTGATCATCGGATCTTCGTGCGGCGCCCGCGCCCGCGGGGCGTCGGGATTCATCGCAGCGAGCGTGTCCCGCGCCGCCTGAGCGCCATCCGCCGGCGTGGCCAGGCCCCTATCCACGGCCGACCTGATCGACGCCAATTTCTGATCGGCGGACCGGGTGCCCTGCTCTGCTTTGGCGATTTTGGCCATTTCGAGCTGTGCCGCCTGGTTGCCGAAGTTGGTCGCGAGACTGGCCGCGGTATTGAGCGCGCCCATGGCGTTAGCCTGCGTCGCCGCCAACCCCGCCATGTCTCGGAACGCGTTCGGGTTGGTCACCGCGTTCAACACGCCCGCGAGCCCACTCGGTGCCGGCGCCTCCGGTGCGTTTTGCAGGTTGATGATCGTGCCGGGGAATGTGGTCGGAGTTGTCCCGGCGGTCGGATCCTGCCGCCGGCTTTGGAGCAACGACGGATCGATGGTCCCAAGATCGGGCTCCTTCTCCGCGAGGACCCAATCGACGTTGCCGTAATGCTCCTCGAGCGCGGCACACTCATCCATGATCGTCTGCGCATACAATCCGTCTGTCGGCAGACCGACGAGCATCGGGTCGTTGACCGGCTGGCGCTCTGCGTAGAGATCATAGAGTTGGGCCGGCGTTCTGATACTGCCGAGCCCGAGAAACGACGCGGCCCCGACGCGATACACCAAACTGTTTCCGATCACGCCAATCGGTTCGCGATCCACCACCGACGCGATGCTGACGCCGTTCGTATTGGGCACATAGAAGCCGTCCAACAGCATCAGCAGCCGGTCGCGATCCATCCGCCACCAGATGGCCTTGTGGTAATACTCGACGTGCTCGTTGAGGTGCTCGATGAGCTGGTTCACGCTGCGCGTGATTTCCAGGCGCTCATCCACCCGCTCCCAGTCGTCGAGCGGCAGCACCGCAGTGGCACTGTCCGCGGCCCCCGTCCCGGGCGCCACGAGATCGTTGGTTCCAGAACGCCCCTCCACGCCGTGCTCGAAGCGCTGGGTGTTGTAGATCAACGAGAGGCGCGTGAGGTTGGCGACCGATCCCGGAGGAAGTCCTTGGCCGGCGACCACGGTGAGTTGCTGCAGCGACGCGCGACTGAGGCCGCCGAGATCGCTGGCGGCGATGGAGAAGTCGACACGAACGCTGCGGTTGAATTGATACCGTGAAGCCAGGGTGAAGTCGGCGCGCAGGACACGATTGCCAACGCGCAGTTGCAGCCGGTCGGACCATTTGGCCGCGATGCCGGGGGCATACGCGGTCTGGAACTGGCGGTCTCGTGAGTCGGCCGTGAGGACGAGCAACGTGTTGTAAATCCCAAACGCCGGCATGCCGAGCATCGGCTGCAGAATGGCCCACCGTAGTGCGTCGAACAGACCATCCGCGCTGTCCGCGGGTCGTTCAATGGCCAGCTCGATGTAGAGCGACCCTCGTACGTAGGCGAGTTGCTGGTTCGCGCGAGGCCCAGCGGGAATGTCCGACGTCGCGAAATTCGTCGCCACGTCCTTGAGATAGCGCAGCGCGCGGGAATAGAGCGGCGAGCGGATGGCGACCTGAAGCGGCTCCCGCCAACGGTACGCTCGCTGGATATCGAATGGTTTGATGGCGAAGGGAATGAAGAGACACTCCCGTACACCCGCGAATCCTGTCGAGATCTTGAGATGGCGTAGGATCTGGTAGTAGATGACCGTCAACGAGTGTGCGTAGTTCGCGTTTCGGATTACCTCGGTGGTCCCGGTGACCGATTCCTCCTCGGTCACCTCCGTCACGACCGTGCTTTCAAGCCGCCGTAACGCGTCGCCGTGGCGCCGAATCGAATCCCGGAGGCGTTGCTGCTCGCTGGCGGTCGTGTCACGCCCGCCTTCCTGGTGAGAGCTGCTGTGCGCCGAGCCCGCACCACCCCCAATACCACCGAGCACGCCAGCGAAGAAGAAGCCAATCCCCCCCGCGATAGCTTCCGTGTCGGAACTGGAACCGCCGCGAGCCCACTCATCCAGATGTGCCGCGACCATGTCCTGGTAATCGCGCTCTCGGACGATTGAGTCGTTTTCCTGATCACGCAGCTGCGTCGTTTCCGCGCGACGTGCGCGTTGCCGGCGCTCCCACTCGATCTTCTGGATCCGCTTCACCTGACGCGGCGCGAGTGTGAGCGTCTTCGCCACGTTCCCCAGCGAGTACCCGTTCGACCGCCAGCGCACGCGGAACTCGAGAATGTGACCGATCGCCACCGACGCGGCCTGGTACTGCGAGATCTCATCTTCCCACTGCAGCGGGTGGTCGGCGTCCATTACCGCGCGAGCGGCCGGCAGGCTTCCTACGAGCGTCCCCCATTGGACAGGGAGGACATGTCGGACGGGAATTGTCGCGAGTGCAGCGCTGGCCGACCGAAGCCGATCACCGACGCGCGTGAAGAAGTTGCCTGTCGGCAGCGCGCTATCCCCCTCGAGGGTGAGGAGGGACATCACTTTTCCCTTCGCAGAGGGACCGGGACCAATCGCCGGTTGGGTGGCACGCGCGATCACGGAGAAGCTGCGCTCACCGAGGACGCGCTCGGGACTCGAGAAGGGTCGACAGAAAGCTCCCGGATCTTCGGTATAGAGGCCCGGATTGTTGGCCAATTCCGTTTCGGAGACGTCGGTTGGGACTCGACTCCTGCAGCTACAACTGTCATCAGTGACCGAAACCGAAGTCGAGAGAACCGCGAGAGCTGGGAGCGGCAGCACCCGGATTCTAGTGTCGTCGGCGCTCAAGTCATCAGGAACGAAACCCAGGACTTGGTGATCGCCGACCAACCACCACGACCAGCCAGCGGTTCGCTGGTTTTCGAACGTAGCGGTGATGGTTCCGTCGGCGGCCAACAGCGCCGGGTTCCACGGCATCTGGCTGAGTGCCGTCAAATCGCCGCCTGTGACCTCCAGCGCGGAAACCACCGCGCCGCCCTGGGTCAGCAGCGCAGCGGCGGGGCTGGCATTGAGGGCGGCCTGACTGGCGATCGGGGTGACCATGACCCGTGACCTGGCAAAATCCACCGGCTCCGTCCCGGTTTTGATCAGCCGAGCAGTCCGAGTTACGAGAACCGGAGCCGGATTCGCGGGAATCGCCTGGGGTGCAGCAGCAATCTGTTGAGCCTCGGCCGCGCTAATCGTGACCGCGGCGACGCCGTTTTGAGCCTGCATGGTTCTGCTGAGAATCGCGGATCCATCTACGGCGAGTATCGCAACCTGGAGCTCGGGGCCCGCCGCATCCTCGAGGGTGACCGATCCAGTCAGCGAATTGTCAAGACTGAATCGGACCGATGACGGAACCTCGGTATCCGGAGCCCCAGGTCCGCCACTGACCTGGCGGCGGTAACTGACTTCCGCGCTGACGCCCGAGATCGCGGGCGCTACCCCGGCGGCTGGCTGTACCGTCACGACGATTCTCATTTGGTTCCTCCACGGCGTTCAGCGAAGTCAAGGCGGACCCGAGTTGCCAAACCCTGACTCGAGTTCAAGAAATCGTGAATTGACCGTGAAGTTGCACTTGTGAGGTCACGTAACGGCCACGTAGTGTGGAACAAGAGTCACGTGGCGCGGCTGCTTGGTCGCGCGCCACGTGACCGATGAGAGCGACGCCCGGAGGATGGCACGGGCGCTTGCGTATGAGAGGTTGGAGTGACAATGACGGAGACAATCTGGATGGCGTGCGAGCAAGGCTGCTGCTAGGTCTGGACGCAAATAACGCTCGAGTCAAACTCGCAGTTCGCTGATGAAAGTCTTGTCGTACTCCTCTTCGACCCACCGCAGCGTCCAGCGGAATTCGGGAGAGCCGTTCAGGTCATGCGCCCAGCGTTTCCAGTAACCCCACTCGTCGGCGGGTAGCCACTTCTCGTTGGCGGCCAGCCAGACGGTTTCACAGAGCGCAATTATCGTGTCACAGTAGTGTACTCTGGCCCTCTGTGCAGCAGAGAGCTGTTGGTAGTTCCTGGTCAGCTCTTCCGACGTGTAATCATAGAGTCCTTGGAGCTCCGCCTTCTCCACCATGATGGCGGCGAGATTGACGAACCCAGAGATCCCGTCGAGATAGTTGCGAAACTTCTGTTCTCGAGCACGTGCTCGGAACTCCCAGCCGGTGAAGAACAAAGCGGCGAGAACCGCTAGTGTCTGGGCCACATCCGTCCAGATCGGAGTGTTCACTCAAAGCCTACCTCGATTTGAGATACGCGATCACGACGAGAGTCAACACGATCGCGAGCCACGGGAGGCAGCCGCACCCCAAGCACGTGAAGTGCGACCTGAACCCACGCAGGCGGCCGAGCCAGGCCTCCTGTTGCCCATTTGGCGCGACCACGATCGGCGATTACGCGAGCGTGAACTCGCCACTGGCGAGTAGCTCGGGGAGATCACGTCTGTCGACGCGGACAAATCGCGCACCGGGCGCCACGTGGTACACCAGGCGCGTCGCGGTCCCCGAATGGCTCTTGGGCTTGGACCCGAGATAAACGACCTCGACCCCACGCCGAACGACGGGGTTGCGAGCCACCTTTACCGCGCGCGCTCCGCGCGAAGCAACGTCTGGGGCACTGCCTCCGCAGCATGTCACTTTTCCTCCTGCGGTTGAGTCGTCATGTCGTCGGCGGTCTGGCCGAATCTGCGGCGGACGCCTCCGACCATCAGTTCCAACGCTGACGCCGCCCCCGCGATCGCCCACCACACCACCACCAGACTGGGGGAGACTTCGAAAACCACGAGAACGCCTATCAGCGCGATCCACACGGAAGCACAGTGAAAGCACCGACTCAACCCGCCGAGCCCGACCCGATCCAGAGCGGCCCGCAAACGCGAGCCGCTCCGGAGCAGGCCTTCGTCATAGACGACGAATCCAGCAACGCGCCAAACCGCTAGCGTCGTGACAACGAACCAGACCGCGGCTGGACTCTGCGCGCCGAGCATACGGTCAGGCGCACAAGCCGAGTGGGGGGCACTGAGCCTGGATGACCCACCCAAAAGTGAAATTCGCCGCGAACACCGTGTAACCAGCGAGGTTGCAGCTCACACTGGCGCTCAAGCCCAGGCCGTACGCGCATTGCCCGGCCGTTCCGGTGGCCGATCCCGCGCCAATGACCCCCGTGACGTTGACTTGGCAACCGGCGCAGAGCGTCTGGTTCAACACGGTCCCGCAGGCCTGCACGCTGCCGCTGCCCCACGCGGTACCGCCGCAACACCCGATCCTGTACCCAACACTCAGGCTCAGAGCGATCGAGCCCGCGGCCCAGGTCACCGTGTGACTGCACCATTTGAGGCCGCACGGATAGGGAATGCCCCACTTCGAGCACCACTTCACTCCGCATGGGTACGAGAACGTACTCTGCAGCGAGAACGATCTGCTGAAGTGTTTGCTCTGCGAGCCCGTGATGGGATCGAACCCGCACCAGTTGGCCGGTACTTGGAGATCCAGGAACGCGTTCCCATCCAGCTGCTCCGCCACCGTCACCGGCACGATTTCGGCACTGAGCGCGGCGGGCACGGGAGTTGGGGCGCCCTTGGCACCAGCCCGGATATCTAGAATCGTCTGGTAGTTAGCGCGATTTGCAGACAGGGTCGTCGCCAGTTGCTCGAGCCCATTCTGATCGATCGCGAGACCGCCCAGTTTGAGCGCGGCGATGTGCTCCGCGGTAGCGCTCTTGAACCCCGCTTCGATTGCGACAGTGGCCTTGACTCGCGTCGCGAGCGGCAGCCTGGCCGCCTGACTGAGTGCCTGCTGATACTGCGTCTTCGTTTCCTTGTACTGCTGCGCCACCATGGCCGTGTAGATGGTTCCTACGAGCTGCTCAGGACCCAACTTCTCCTGCTTGATCAGCTGTTCGCCCGGGTTTGGGCTCCTCGCCACGTTGGCGATTGACGCGACCGATCGCGATGTCAAGGGCTGCGCCTTCAACTTGAACACCTGCGCGGGCACCGTCGGGGGCGCTACCCGATCGGCCACCGTGCGCAGCTGCTGTCGGACCGTGGCGGCCGAGCCGAGGACTGGTCTTGGAAACGGCGTGAGCTTCCGAGGAGGTACACCGGCGAGCGGCAGACTGATGAGGGTGAAACGTGGCTTCGGCATCGAAATCCTCCAGGTGGTGTGGTTTTGGTCGTTGGTGCCTCCTGATGATGTTGGGGTTCGATCACGTGACGGTCACGGGGACAGTGGGCGGAGTCACGTGCGGCGGGACCGTGGCCGAGGCCAGTACCTTCTTCCTCCTAACCCAGGTGACTCCCACCTCCATCTACGTTGCCGGCGCGTGACCGACGGCTTGCAACGTGAAGGGGTTTGACCGCCGAAGTAGGCGAGCTCGATGACGCGACGCTGCGCTTCCGGGAGCTCGCCCAGCGATCGCGTCACGAGCTGCCGCGTCTCCTGTCGCTCGACGTCGCGATCGGGCGCGTCGCTCGAGGCGAGCGGCGTGGCAAAGCCGGCGTCGCTCTCTTGTGCGGCGCGCGCCAGCACCCTGGACCGTCGCCCGCGCGCGCGCACGAGATCGAGCGCGCGCGTGCGCGTGATGGTGGCGAGCCAGGCGGTGACACTGCCGCGCGCGGGGTCGAACTGGCCGGCCGTGCGCCACGCCTGGCCGAACGCGTCCGCGACGACTTCTTCCGTGTCCGCGCGTTCCCCGACGATGGCGCGCGCCAGGGCGTAGACGGTGCTCCCGTGGCGGTCGTACAGCTCGCCCAGGGCGCGCTCGTCGCCGGCGGCCATGCGCTCAACGAGTGGCCGGTCCACGGGCACGAAAGTGGTGGCGATTCACAGGCTGTGCAAACACTACGCTGCAAGCGACAGGAATGGATTGGAGGGCTTCGACTGTGTAGGCGATCAGCACCCCGAATTCAGGACGCCAAGACGCCTCAACGATTGCGTAGCACGTCGTCGAAAAATGCCGGCAGATCGAGCTCGAACGGCGCCGTGGACGGCTCGGGATGCCACCTGAGACTGGTGCTCACGATCTCGGGGCGCTCGTCGGTGGCCCGCCAGCGCTCCACAATGCGTGCATCCACATCGACGATCCAGTATTCGCCGACGCGCTCCTGTTGGTAAAGCCGCCGCTTGACTTGCCGATCGGCACGTGCGGTCGAGGGCGAAAGGACTTCAACTGCCAACATCAGGCTCCGGATTTGACTCCACCCTAGCACTCGTCCCTCGTCGGGCGTAATGGGCAGGACAAAGAGATCGGGCTGGACGAGCATGTCAGCATGGAAGGAGATGTCGGCCGGCGAGGCCAGGACCTCCGCCCATGGCTGGTGTTGGAGATAATTCGCTAGACGAACCAACAATCCAGCGACAGCCCGTTGATGAGTCGTGGACGGGGCGGGCGTCACAACCAGCTCCCCGGCGATGACCTCGTAGCGATAGCTGTCGTCGGGGAGCGCGCGGACCATGGCGGCAGTCCAGCGTTTAGCGGTGTGTGGCATACCCATATAGTGCTCGGCTCGGCGCGCGGGGGGCAAGAGGCGGTACGTGCGGGGTCTCGCGTCATGGCCTTCGGGATTACACACCAGCACGCTCGCTTCCCCATTGACTCGGCGGCATGGGTCGCCGATTTTCAAATACGTGACAGATCTCCGCGTAGCCAGTTTCGCTACGTCAAGAAAGCCGGGGAGCGAGAGCTCTCCGGCTTTCCGTTTTAGATGATCCGCAGATTCTTGCTCCGACACGCGTTCGATTAATTCAGCCTCGTTGAATCACCCATCGTAAGTTCTGAGCTGCGGCTCGGTGCCGCGTGTGACGTCCCGTCCTGGCCTTCGGGCATATCAGGGTCTGCGACCGCTCGGTGCTGGTGTGGCGGAACTGGTAGACGCGGCAACCTCGCACGTTGCTGAGCGAAAGCTCGTGTGGGTTCGACTCCCATCACCAGCACGGCCGTATTGCGGCAGCAGGACTCCTATATTACGATTCATCGACGTGCGAGGTTGCCGCTGGAGTGAAAGCCGGGGAGCGATGCTCTCCGGCTTTCGGTTTTAGATGAGATCGTGGTTTTGGGTTTCGTTAGCCCCGGGGCATGGCCCCGGGGCTCGCTACCCTTAGTTGGCCAATTCCCTCAGCCTTTCGAGCAGCTTCACCATCGCCCACGTGTCCCGCTCGCAGTAGTTCAGCAGGTCCTTTCGCACCCGATCGCGCTCTTCCGGCGCGATCTTCTGCGCCACAAACAAGAGCCGCGCGATCTCGACGCTCGCCACCAGGCCGTCGACGATGACGAGATCGTCATACGTCAGCTCGGGAACGAGCGGCGTCAGCACGTACTTGAGGCTGAAGCTGCCGAGAAAGTCGGGGTGATAGACGTAGTCTTTGATGATCGGGTGCAGGTCGATCAGCTTACTTTCCAACTCCTCCAACTCACTGCGCAGCTCCGGCACCGCCTTTTGGAGCCCGCGGATGCGGGTCTTCTCGAACGGCGTGTACATCGCCACCCGCTCGGCGCCGGCGGTCGCCTGGACCATGGCGCGCGCCAGCTCGGGCCGAGCGTCGTGGGAGCCCTCGGCGAGGAACTCGGCGTGGGTGTAGGTGCCGTCGGCCTGGCGTTCGTGGTAGCTGAACTGCGCCGCCGCTTGCTCCCAGGGGACCATGTTGGGCCAGACCGGCACCGCGCGCATGATCGTTTCGAAATCGAGGAAGCCGAGTTTGACGTTGAACGGCTCGAGCGCCTGCGCGAGACCCGGTTCGACGACGAGCCGGTTCTCTTTCATGGCGCGGATCTGCCGTTTCTGGGCGGGCTGGAGCTTCTGGGTCGGTGGCAGGTCCCCGATCTTGTGGACGCCGGTGAGCATGTGATCGCAGGCCTTTTTGCCGCCCACGTTGAAGAGCCGGATGATGTGGTCGTTGTCCTTGGGCCAGCAGCGATCCATGAAGGGGCACTCGCGCGGCTCGAAGCAGTGCTTGCCGATCGGCGTGTCGGGCAGCGGGCCGGCCAGCATGGCGAGCTGCGCGTCGATCTCCCAGCCGATTTTGCCGAGCAGCGGCTGGACTTCTTCAGTCACGTCGGTGCGCTCGAACAGATTGCTCAGATCGGGGAAGTGGCACTCCTTGTTGAGGTGCATGATGTCCACGCCGCGCACGTCGATGCCGCTGCGGTTCAGGACGTGGAGCTGCACGGCGGCGTCGGCGAGGTGCTCTTCTTTCTGCGCCGACGAGGATTTCACCTCGGTCATGTGAAAGCCGTTGTCCTGCCGCGTTAGGGCATCGACTGCCACGAAGGTATCGTCGGCCATGAAGCTGGCCTCGAAGATCGTGGGTGCGCCGTCGTCGATCAGCTTGCGGGTGAGTGTGACGCGCTCCTGCACAGCGTGGTACGGGAGACCGACTAGAACTCCCCCGGGGAACGTGCCTCGTGCCAACGTGCCGACGTGTGCTCCCTGATCAAAGCGGTCCTGAAGGACCTTATCGGGTTGGAGCTCAATGGCGTTGGGCTCGTGGACCTTCCACCAGAGGAGCTTGTGGCATTGGACGCCGGCGGTGTAGCGGGACTTCGACAGGCGGTGAGGCATAGAGTCAGAATCTGACGACTAGGTGGGACATTGCAATCCG
>WNFY01003000.1_pt1 | contig 25281 bp, 26 predicted proteins | sample 5400091 | NCBI WGS metagenome assembly WNFY01 (sample SAMN13153364, study PRJNA577476) | soil metagenome | isolation source: 60 cm soil or saprolite under grassland replicate 1 | place: USA:California | collected 2016-06-15 | reverse complement strand
GCACCAGCGCGCCGCCCATGCGTCCCGCCCCGACCAGCACGACCCGATAGCCGCGCTCCAGGCCCAGGATGTCACGGATGCGGCGCGTCAGCTCGGGGACCGCGTAGCCGAGGCCGCGTTTGCCGAATGAGCCGAAGAACGAGAGATCTTTGCGAACCTGCGCCGAGGTCGTGCCCCCCAGACGGGCCAACTCTCCTGAAGAAATCGTGGCACGGGCCTGGGCATTGGCCTGCTCGAGAAACCGGAGGTAGACGGACAGCCGCCGTACGGTGCTGTCGGAGATCTTCCGCATTGTGAACTATTTCACAATTGCCGACTCCGGCGCAAGAGCCGCACGAACGCCTCCGGGGGGAGGCGCTCCTCGACGTCCATGACCAGCGGCTGAGCGAGCGGTGTGAGTCGAATCAACGCACTGCGCACCTTGGGAGGCGGCCGGAACGCGCCCGGCGCCACGGTAAAGAGCTTCTCCACTCGTGCGACCGCCTGCACGCCCACCGAGAGCGCTCCATAGGTCTTGCCACCCGGCGGCGCGGCCATGCGATCGGCGACCTCGTCCTGCACGAGAAAGACAATGCGCTCGGGAAGCGGCGGCGTCAGGGCCTTATCGATCAACGGCGACGTGATGTAATAGGGGATGTTACCGACGATCTTGCCGACGCGCGGCCATGCGATCTGCAGCGCGTCGCCTTCAATCACCTGCAGATTGGCGAGCTTGAGCGTCGCCGCCAGCGTTCCGTCTTTCTCGATCGCGATCACCTGCAACCCGCGGGCCAGCAACTGCTGCGTCAGCGTCCCTTGCCCCGGTCCAATTTCCAGCACGGCCTCTCCCGGCACAGGCTCCAGGGCATCCACAATCCTGCCCAGAATCGCGGGATCGTTGAGAAAATGCTGGCCGAGTCGTCTCAGACTTTGAGCAACACGACGGTACGGTCGTCGTTGGCAGGCGCGCCGCCGGTATACGCGGCGATGTCGGTGAAGACAGCTTCGAGAATGTGCCGTGCAGGACGGCTGCGGAGGTTGACGACGTGGCTCAGCACGCGCTGCTCGCCGAAGCGCGCGCCGTTCGGGCCTCCCCCTGGTGCATCGGCCAGCCCGTCGGTGAAGAGACACAGAATCGCCTTGCCGCGCGCGAACGGCAGGCTGCGCTCTTGGCCGCCTGCGCCCAGGCCGAGCGGCGGCCGCGTGGCTTCGAGCCGGGTGATCGCACCGGTGTCGGTGGACACCAGAAACGCGTGCGGGTGTCCGGCGTTCGCGTAGGTGAGGGTGCCATGCGCCGGATCCACGACGGCGTAGCACAGCGTGAGGAACATCTCCGTCTCCTCGAGCTCCTCGGCGAGGGACATCTCCAGGCGCCGCAGCGCTTCGGAGGGTGACTCCGCGGTTTCGGCGTGGATACCGGAGGCGGCCATCGCCAGCGCCATGATGAGCGCCGCACCGAAGCCGTGGCTCGAGACGTCGCCGATCATCACGCCGACCCGCTCGCCATGCAGACTCAGCAGGTTGTAGAAGTCGCCGCCCACGGACTCCGCCGGGCGGCACCGCGCCGCCACGTCCGCCTTGGTCGCCACCACCGCAGGGGATGGCAGCAGCTTGAGCTGCAGGTCGTGCGCGAGCTCCAGCTCGCGGCGCACGCGCTGCTGGCCGAGGTCGAGCTCGACCAGGCGCGCATTCTCGATCGCCGCGCCGATCTGGTTCGCGATGGCGGCGACGAGCTTGCGGTCGCCCGCGGTGAACGCGTCTTCTCCGGTCCGGTCGGTCAGATTGATGACGCCGATGGGCGTTGGCACGCGGCCCGGCGAGGCGTAGACCACCGGCACCGAGAGAAACGCATGGCCCTTGTAGCCGCGCTCGATCGGGTTCGGCGGTTTGTGGGCGCGCGGGTCGGCGGGGTCGTAGCTGATGATGCGCATTTCGCGAAACACGCGCGCGGCAATCGACTTGGGATCGTCGACTTCGATCGGGTCGATCTCGCCCAGCTCCACGCCGCGGGCGGCGACGAGCCGCAGGACATGTGCCCGCGGGTCGTGCACCAGCAGCGTCGCGCGGCGCGCGCGGACGACGGCCGACACTTCCCGCAAGATCCGGTTCGCCGCTTCATCCAGCCGGATCGTGTGCCCGAGGATCTCGCTGATCGTGTAGATCAAGTCGATTTCCTCGTACCGCCCTGACAGCTCGGCCGCGACCTGGGTGGTTTCCACTTCCGCCTGCATCACCGCGCCGACCACCTCGGCCAGCTGCACGGCTCCCTGGCCGTTCCCTGTGCCCGTCACCTCGAGCCAGGTGTCGGCAATGTCGGGGATGGGCTGGAACCACGCGCCGCCGCCGTTGGGTGGACGCTCACCCGGGGTCTTGGCACGCCACAGACGCAAAGTTGTCCCAGAAAGTGCCGCGAGAGCCGGCAACAGACGCTCCAGCCGTGTTACCCCGCTCGGAGCGTCAGGCAGATGCCGTTGCCTTTCTCGTTGAACGCGACGTCATCCACCAGGTGGCGGATGACGAACAGCCCGCGCCCGTACTCGCGCTCGAGGTTGTCGGAGTGGGTGGGATCGGGGAGCCGGCTGGTATCGAAGCCGTTGCCGTCATCCACGACGTGGATCCGGACGACGCCGTGCCCCAGCTCGACGCTGATACTGACGACGCGGTCGGGATCCTCGCCTGTGCCATAGCGAATCGCGTTGCCGAGGGCTTCGGCGAGAGCGGTCCGGAGGTTGAAGCTGATGCGGCGCGGCGAGAGGGTGCCGGGGGGAAGATGAGTGGCGACCAGGTCGACGGCATCCCCGACCATCCCGAGATCGCTCGGGACGTCGAGCCGCATCGCATCGCGCGTGACGTGAAGTTGTAGGCTCACGTCAGAACGCCGCCAACGCCTCCTCGGCGGTCCGCGTGATGGAGAACAGGGTATCGAGCTTCGTGAGCTCGAACAGCGTCTGCAGATCGGCATTGAGGCCGGCGAGCCGCAGCTCCCCACTCTGCTCCCGGATTTTCTTGGACAGCGAGACCAGGACACCGAGCCCTGAGGAATCGATGTACCCGGTCTTGGCGAAATCGATAACAAACTTGCGAGAGCCGTCTTCGAGCGCGTCGAGGACTTTTTGCTTCAGCTCCTGCCGGTTGCCGACGATGAGCTGGCCTTCCACTCCCACGATCACGACGCCGCTCTTGTCCTTCTTCAGGGTGAACCGCATCCCGATTACCCCTTCCGCGATTGGAGAATGGCGATCGCCGCAGTGTTGACAATATCATCGGCGGTGGCGCCCCGCGACAGGTCCGCGATCGGTTTCGCCAGTCCCTGGAGGATCGGACCGAGCGCGGTCCAGCCGCCCAGCCGCTGCACCAGCTTGTAACTGATGTTGCCGGCATCGAGATCGGGGAAGATGAGCACGTTCGCCCCTCCGCCAACCGGCGAACCTTTCGCCTTGCGCGTGGCGACGTCGGCGACGATCGCCGCGTCGGCTTGCAGCTCGCCGTCGAACACAAAGTCCGGCGGCGGCTGGCGGCCGCGCAGCTGGGTGATCGCGGCCTGGACGCGCTCGACGCGCGGGCCTTCGGCGCTGCCGCGCGTGCTATACGACAGGAACGCCACGACCGGCTCGTCCCCGACGATGCGGCGCCGGTCCCGTGCCGACGCGATCGCGATGTCCGCCAGCTGAACGGACGTCGGCTCCGGCACGACGGCGCAGTCGGCAAAGGTCAGCACGCGATCGTCCTTCACCATGTAGAAGGCACCCGACACCGTCGCGATGCTCGGCGCCATGCCGACGGCCCAGAGCGCGGCGTGTATCGTGTCCGCGCTCGGATAGACCGCGCCGCCCACCATCACGTCGGCGGCGCCGATGCCCACCAGACAGGCGCCGCGCGTGAGCGGATGCTCGAGCGCCTCGGCGGCGGCCGCATCGGTGGGAAACCGGTCGGGACGGCGGGAGCGCAGATGCTGGGCGAGAAACGGCGCGCGCGAGTCCGGGAAGCGGCGCAAGACCTCCACGACGCCGAGCCCCAGCTTCTCGACCCGCGCCGCCGCCTCCTGCACGCGTGGGTCGTCTCCTTCGGGGAAGACGACGCGCGCCCGCATTTCCTTCGCCCGCTGGTAGACGCGGTCCAGGAAGCTCATTTGGAAAACTTCCGCTTCAGCGCCTGCTGGACCGTGGGATCGACCAGCGGCGACACGTCACCGCCGAAGCGCGCGACTTCCCGCACGAGGCTGGAGCTGACGAAGGTCAGATCGAACGCGGGCACGAGAAAGACCGTCTCGATCTTGGGCGCCAGATTGCGGTTCATCAACGCCATCTGGAATTCATACTCAAAATCGGAAACGGCCCGGAGCCCACGAATAATCACCGACGCCCCGACCTTTTTGGCGAACTCGGCCAGCAATCCTTCGAACGATTGCACCTCGAGCCGGTTGTCGGGCACCGCCTGCTTGATCAGCGCGACGCGCTCGTCCAGCGAAAAGAGCGGCTGCTTCGCGACATTCACCGCCACCGCCACGATGAGCTGATCGACGAACTGCAACGACCGGTGAATCAGATCTTCGTGACCCTTTGTGATGGGATCGAAAGATCCGGGGTAGACGGCGATTCGTTTCATAGGGGCGGCGAATGAGGCGGCGGCGAAGGGGCGGCGAGGGGCGGCGACTGCAGAATCGTTATCGCTGTGTCGCCATAACGCCGCGTATCACCCGCGACAATGCTTAGGCCTGCGGAATGTTCGATCGAAAACACGCGCGCGAAGGGAATAATGCCGTAGAGTTCGACGAGCTGGGCAGCGGCTCCACTCGCGTACGGTGGATCCGCGAACGCGACATCGTACTGCGCGGGCTGGAGCCGCTCGGCGAAGCGCAGCGCATCACTCCGGTGAATCGTCACGCGGTCCCCCACGTTGAGGGTCGTTGCGTTGTCCCGAATCGCAGCCAGTGATGCCTTGCCGGTTTCCACGAAGTCCACGGAAACGGCACCCCGAGATAGCGCTTCGAAACCGAGTGCGCCAGAACCGGCGAACAGATCCAGTACCCGCGCGTCCGGGATCGACTGTTGGAGGATGCTGAACCAGGCTTCTTTGACGCGGTCGCCTGTCGGCCGGACGGTCCGGCCGGCGGGCGCTTTCAGACGACGACCCTTGAACTCACCCGCGATGATGCGGAGCAAGGCTCGCGACTCGCGCCTGAATCGTCGTCCTCCCCTGCCAGTCGTCGCGCTCCAGGCGGAAGGCCACGTCGAGCGGATTCGTGAGCCAGTCCTCCGGTACGACATCGGCCCAGCGGAACCCGATCGCCGGCAGCAGCCCCGAGCCGTCGTCCAGCGTGAACCGCAGGTGATTCGTCCCCACTCGGCGCGCCCCGACGGCGCGCGCGTTGCGAACGCCGAACACGGGCGCCGGATTCCCCGCCCCACACGGCTCCAGGTGCCGAATCAGTTTCTCCAGGTCCGCGCTCACCGCGGCGAGCGGCAGCTCGAGATCGACGCGCTGGCTGGGCGCCAGGTCGGCGGGGGTGAGAAGGTCGCCCGCGACGCCGAGGAACGCAACGCGGAATGCCTCGAATTTGTCGCGCCGGATGGTGAAGCCGGCCGCCATCGTGTGGCCGCCGTATTTCTCGAGGTGCGCACCGACTTTGTGCAGCGCGCCGTGCAGGTCAAAGCCCGGAATGCTGCGCCCGGAGCCGCGTCCGAATTCCCCGCCCTCGTCCCAGCCGACCAGAAACGTCGGGCGGCCGTAGCGTTCCACGAGGCGCGAGGCGACGATGCCGATGACCCCGGGATGCCACGTCTCGTTCCCGAGCACGATGGCGGCGTCGCTCGGGTTCAGCGTCTTGTCGACCAGCTCGATCGCCTCGTCGAGAATCAGCTGATCCATCTCCTGGCGGCGCGCATTGATCGTCTCGAGCTCGCGCGCCAACGCCGCCGCCTCCTGGGGATTCTCGGTGAGTAACAGGCGCAGGCCATCGTTCGCGTCGCCGATCCGACCCGCGGCGTTGAGACGGGGCGCGAGGATGAATCCGACATGCGCACCCCGCAGCGGCTTGCCGCCGAGGCCGGCCGTCTCGATCAGGGCGCGGAGACCGACCCAGCGGGAGTCGGCCAGCTTCTTCAGTCCATAGCGCACCAGGATCCGGTTCTCGCCCACCAGCGGGACGACGTCGGCGATCGTCGCTAGGCCCACGTAGTCGAGAAAGTGCAGCGGGAGATTCGCGGAAAGACCCAGCGCGCCCACCAGCGCCTGCGCGAGCTTGAAGGCGACGCCGGTGCCGCAGAGGTTCTTGTCCTCCGACTTGCAGTCGGGGCGGCGCGGATCGATCACGGCGTTCGCCGGCGGCAGCGCGTCACCCGGCAGGTGGTGGTCGGTGACGATGACGTCGATCCCGGCGGCACGGGCGGCGGCGACCGCAGCGACCGCCGTAATGCCGCAGTCGCACGTCACGATCAGGCCGGCACCGACGCGCTGCGCTTCCGCCAGGCCCGCCGGCCCGAAGTCGTAGCCATCGCGGATGCGGTGAGGGACGAACGGATGCACCGTGGCACCGGCGCTGCGCAGAATGCGGGTGAGCATGGCCGTCGCGCATTGGCCGTCCACGTCGTAGTCGCCGTGTACCAGGATCGCCCGCTTTTCACGGACCGCGCGCACCAGCAGCCCCACGGCGACCGCCATGTCGGCCCAGCGATGCGGGTCGGACAGGCGCTCGAGGTCGGGGCGCAGGAACGCTTTCGCCGATTCGGGGGATGCCAGCCCGCGCTGCACCAGAATGGCGGCGAGCGCGTCGGGAATCTTGAGCTCCGCGGCGAGGACGCGGGTCGCGTCCGGATCCGCGTTCGCGGTGAGGATCCAGCGGGGAGGAATCATTCCTTGGCGTACAATAACACGCCGCAGGCTTCGCATCCTTCGATCGTGGCGCCGCGCTGAATCAAGGCCTTACGCTGAGTCGGGACGGCCGTGAAGCAGTTCCCGCACGAGCTGCCGTGCAGCGGAAAGATCGCGAGCGGCGCCTTGCCGCGCCGGATGCGATCGTAGCGCGCGAGCAACGTTGGATTCACCGCTTTGCTCGCCCGACCGCGCTCGATCGTCGCCCCCTCGCGCTCGGCGGCGATCTCCTGGCGCTTCGCGGCGATCGCTTCGCGCTGCGCCGCCTGCGCATCGCGCACGTTCTGGAGTGCGTTTTCGGCCTCGGCCGTCTTCCGCTCCGCTTCGCCGACCGCATCGCCCGAGCGCATGAACTCCGCTTCCTCTTTGGCGAGCACCGTGCGGGCGAGATCGAGCTCCGCCATCAGCGTCGAGGCCTCCTTGGCGCCGCGCACCCATTCGAGCTTCTGGCGGCGCTGCTCCTGCATCGTGCGATAGCTTTGGATCTTCCCTTCCAATCCGTCCCGCCGGTCGAGCGCCGCCTGGATCCCCGCGCGCGCCTGCTCGACCACCCGCTCGGCTGCCGTGATCTGCTCGTCCAGCGTGCGCAGCTCGGGGTCCAGCGCCTTCAGCCGCGCGTCGCAGCTTGTGACCGCGACGTCCTTCTCTTGCAACGCCAACAACGCTTCAAGATCCGGGTGCACCCTTCCTCCTTGCAGACTGAATGATTCCATAGGTCGGCCGCTTGGCATTGCGCTCGGCGGCGAGTCGCTGCTTCTCATGCGCGAGGTTCGCTTTCTCGTCATCGCTGGCGAAGGGGATTGCACGATTGATGCGCTCGATTTCCCGATCGAGGCGACGCGCCTCGAGTCGATTGACGGAGCGCTCGAACACAACGTCGGGCTGATCAGTGCCGAGGCCTTCGGCTTGCATGGACTCGTAGGCGCGGGCCGCGGTTTCATCGAGCCGATCGGGGGCATCATCGGCCAGCGCGTCGAAGATCGACCGGTACGGCTCAAACTCGAACTCCTCACCATCCACCGCCTCCACGACCCGCGACCGCCACGGTTCACCCGCCATCATCAGTAAGAGGAGAGATTTTTCGGCATTGGACGGAAGGACAGTAGTGGGAGGAGGCGGTAGGGGGCGGTAGGGGGCGGTACTTTGCTCCTTGGGATCCACTTCCCGTTGCAGAACGTCTTTCCGTACTCCCGCCACCTCAGCGACACGGGAGATGTATAGATCCCGGGTAATTGGATCCGCAGCTGCTCTGATCGTCGGCAACAACCTGTCTAGCGCTCTCCTTCGTCCAGGCAAGGTCCCGAAGAATCCCTTCCGCTCGAGGATCTGAATCTTCCGCTCGAGGACATCCACCGAGTCCTTGAGCGCCTGCTCGAGCGCCTCGGCACCTTTGTTCTGGACCAGCGTGTCGGGATCCTCGCCCTCCGGCAGCGTGGCGACGCTCACGCGCAGCTTGTGGCGTAACAGCACATCGCCGGCGCGGAAGGTGGCGCGCAGGCCCGGGTCGTCCGAGTCGTACAGCAGAATCACATGCGGGCTGTGGCGCTGCAGCAGCGCCGCCTGCTCGTCGGTGAGGCCCGTGCCCAGCGGGGCGACGACCTCCTCCAGACCCGCGAGCGTGAGTCGCAACACGTCGAACTGCCCTTCGACCAGAATCGCCCGCTCCGCTTTGCGCATGCCGTGCTTGGCCAGGTGCAGGTTGTAGAGCAGCTGCCCCTTGTGAAAGATCGGCGTCTCGGGGGAGTTCAAGTATTTGGGTTCACCTTCACCCAACACCCTTCCACTAAACGCTACCACTCTCGAACGCATGTCATGAATTGGAAACAACAAGCGGGCTCTGAAACGCGCAGCCTTCGAGCCATCATCCCGTTTAACGACAAGCCCGGCCTCGAGCAACACTTCTTCCCGCAACCCCAATCCTTTCATCGCGTCGAGGAACGCCGTGCCCCGAGGCCCGAATCCCAAGCCCCCAACCTGGGCCTGTTCCATGGTGACGTGGCGCGACTCGAGATACTTCCGCGCCGCCTCGGCTTCCGGGCTCTCGCGCAGCTGGCGCGCGAACCAATCCGCCGCGGTGGCGACGGCGGCGTACAGCGGCTCGCGCGGATCGGGCGCCGTCGGGCCACTGCGCTCGGGGATCGTGATGCCGACGCGGCGCGCGACCTCGCGCACGGCCGTCGGATAGTCCATACCGAGCTTCTTCATGAAGAAGGTGTAGACGTCGCCCGCCTCGTGGCAGACGAAGCAGTAGAACATCCCTTTCCGGGGAATCACCGCGAAGTTGCGATGCGTGCCGCCGTGAAAGGGACAGCGGCCGCGATAGTCCGCACCGGTGCGTTTTAGCTCGACGGTTTCGCCGATGATTCCTACCAGGTCTGCGGCTTCGCGGACTTGCTCTATCACATCATCAGGGATCATGACGTCTCACGTCTGCCCGTCGGCACGTCGGCACGTTCGAGCAGCTCCGGTGCAATTACCAAGCGGACCGCGCCGATTTCTACAACTACGCGACCATCTGAACGTATCTCCGCGACAACGCCGACCTTGCCCTGCCCCGTTTTCACCCGCTCACCAATTTTCAGCTCGATGCCGCCGGACAACGTGCCCACGTGCCGACGTGCCGACGTGGTCTTTTCTATGGCCTCTTCCACCATCCGCCGCGCTTCTTTGGCTGTCGCTTCAGTCACCGCCGCCCGCGCCTGGCCGAGCGCGGCCTCAACAGTCTTCCGCGCTTCCAGGAGGTAGGCTCTGGCCCGCTCGCGCGCGTCCTTGTCCAGCGCTTTTTCCTTCGCTCGCAGTTCGGTCTCCAGCCGTTCGAGGTCGGCGAGGTTCTGGCGCTCGAGCTCCAGCTGCGCCGCACGATTGTCCAGGTCCGCCGCGCGGGCCTCGATCTCCCGCCCACGCGCCTCCACCGACGCGAGCAAGCGGTCGAGCGTCCGCTCGGCGTCAGGCACGCCCCGCTCGGCCTCCGCCAATACCTCTTCCGCAACGCCCAGCCGGCGCGCGATCGCCAATCCGTAGGACCTGCCCGGCACGCCCTTGAGTAACCGATAGGTCGGCGTCAGCGTCTCCGCATCGAACTGCAGCGATGCGTTCACGATGCCGACCGTCTCGGCGGCGAGCTGCTTGAGCGCGCCGAGGTGTGTCGTCGCGAGCGTAATCGCGCGGCGGCGCGTGAGCGTCTTGAGCGTCGCGGCGGCGAGTGCCCCGCCCTCGGCGGGATCGGTGCCGCTGCCGATTTCGTCGAGCAACACCAGGGCGCCGGACCCGGCGCCGTCCAGGATCTCGCGCAACACGGCGACATGGGCCGAAAAGGTCGAGAGGCTCGCGGCGATCGACTGCCGGTCACCGATGTCGGCGAAGACTTCGGTGAAGACCGGCAAGGACGAATGGGGCCCGATCGGCGGCACGATCCCGCTCTGCGCGAGCAGCGCCAACAAACCGACGGCTTTGATCAGAACGGTCTTGCCACCGGTATTGGGACCGGACACCAGGATCGTGAACTCGTCGGGGTGCAGATCCAGATCGAACGGGATGACGAGGTCTGAAGAGTAGGGGCGCAGCATGCTGCGCCCCTCCTCCAACAACAACGGATGTCGTCCCCCCCGTATTTTCAGATGCCCGCCAATCTCCGGCACGAAGCCATTGACCTCCACGGCGTACCGCGCCCGCGCACACAGATCGTCGAACGCGATGCACATCTCCCACGCCGCCGCAATCGCCGCAGCATGCGGGCGCAGCAGGTCCGTCAGCTCGCGCAGCACGCGCAGCACTTCGCGCAGCTCGGCGGACTCCGCGGCACGCAGCTCGTTACCCAGCTCGATGATCTCGGGCGGCTCGACGAACACGGTGTTGCGCGTCGCGGACTCGTCATGGACGATCCCGCCCACACGCGCCCGCGCCGTGGTGCGAATCGGAATCACGTAGCGCCCGCCACGCACCGTGACCGCCGCGTCGGGCGCGCGCTCGGTCTGATCGAGCGATCCCAAAATGGCGCCCAGCTTGTCCATCACATGCTTGCGGGCGTCACGCACGCGCTGGCGCGCGCGGGCGAGATCCTTGGACGCGCTGTCCAGCACCTGACCGTCTGGAGAGATGGACTGGACGAGCCTGGTTTCGAGATCTTTGGGGGGAGGGTCGACCCGTAAGGCTATCGTGCGTCGTGCGTCGTGCGTCGTGCCCAGGCGCTTGAGCTCAGCTGCAGTCACGCGCATCGCGGCGAGCGCGACCGTCAGCTCGGCGCACGCGGGCGCTTCGAGCGCGCTCCCCGGCACCGCCAGCAGCTCGAGCGATGTCGTGATATCGGGAACGGGCTCCGCCCGGATCGCGTCGTCGGTGATGAGCAGCGCCGCCAGCTCCGCGACCTGGGCTAGGCCATCGCGGATGGACGCTGCATCGGTGTCGGGGAGGCGAGCTGCGATGCGTGCCGCACCCAGCGGCCCGGCGGCGTGCGCTGCAACGCGCGTCAGGGCCTGGGGAAATTCGAGCGTCTCTAAGACTTGGCTAATCCGGCCAGCTCCTCCCGTACGATCTGATTCACCAGCTTGCCGTCTGCGCGTCCTTTGAATTTCGGCATGACGGCACCCATCACCTTGCCCATGTCTTTTGCGCCCGCGGCGATCGCCTCCTGGACGGCGGCGCGAATCTCCTCGGGGGGAATGCTCGCAGGCAGAAATTGCTCCAACGCCGTGATCTCGGCGCGCTCCGTGGCCGCCGCTGCGGTCCGGCCCACCTTCTCATAGACCTCGACCGACTCGCGACGTTTCTTGACACCGCGACGCAGCACCTCCGCGGTCTCCTCATCGGAGGGCGGATGGTTCAGCTCGAGTTCGCGGTTTTTCAGATCGGAGAGGATCGTGGAGAGAAGAAGGGTGCGCGCCTGGTCGCGTTGCTTTCGTGCTTCGTTCATCGCGGCGCGCAGCCGGTCCGCTAAGCTTTGGTCCGTCATTTACGCGTAGCGCGGCCTGCGATTCTTGCGGCGCGCCGCGTTCATTTTCCGCTTCTTCCGCTCACTGGGCTTTTCGTAGTGACGATGCTTCCGCAGGTCGGCCAGAATTCCTGCCTTTTCGCATTTCTTCTTGAAGCGCTTGAGTGCACGCTCAAAGCTCTCGTCATCGTGAATGATGACTTCCGGCATTCAGACTCCGTTTTTCTAAGTGGTTAGAGACACATGAAGTTAGCTGAGAGATCGGGGTGGGGCAAGCGTTGATGGAGGTCGGTCCCCTATCCAGGAGGCCATTTCATCGACCGGCCCCCCAAAACATGGAGATGCAAGTGAAACACCGTCTGGCCACCATCGGGGTTGGTGTTCACCACGACGCGATAACCTTTCGTCGCGATTCCAGACTCCTGCGCGACATCGCGGGCAAATCCCAGCAGTTTCCCGAGCGTCCCCGGATCTTTCGCATCGTTGAGCGTGCCGACGTGCGTCGTCGGGATGACCAGGACATGCGTGGGTGCTTGCCCATTGAGGTCCTTGAAGGCCAGCATGCCGTCGCCGCGCTTCACGACCGTGGCCGGAATCTCGCCGGCGGCAATCTTGCAAAAGATGCAATCGGAGCTCACAGCTGGCCCAGGGCCCGGCGGATCGTGTCCCAAAACTTGCCGCTTTCCTTCTCCGGCGGGGCGTCTTCGATCTCGCTCAGCGTCTCGAGCACCTTTCGCTGCTCAGACGTGAGCTTGGTCGGCGTCCAGACGTGAATGCGGACGTGCAGGTCGCCGTGGCCCCCCTCGCCCAGGCGCGGCAGCCCCTTGGCGCGTACCCGATACGCCATGCCGGTCTGCGTTCCCGGCTCGAGCCGCAGCGTCGTCTGACCGAACGGCGTCGGCACGTGCACTTCGGCGCCCAGCGCGGCCTGCGTGAAGGTGATGCCGAGGTCGTAGACGAGGTCGTCGCCGTGGCGCTCGAAGCGGGGATCTTCCTTGATATCGAGCACGGCAATGAGGTCGCCGCGCGGGCCGTTGCGCGATCCCGGCACGCCCTGGCCGCGCAGCGTCAGGTAATGGTGGTCGGCGACGCCCGCCGGCACGTCGATCTGAATCGTCTTCTCACCCTTCACGCGTCCGTCGCCGCCGCAGCGATGGCAGGGGTGGGGGACGACCGTGCCCTCGCCGCTGCACGTCGGACAGGGCGAGACGCCGAGGAATTGTCCGAACAGCGACTGGACCTGGCGCCGCACTTCTCCCGTGCCGCCGCAGGTGCCGCAGCGCACGGGGTGCGTTCCCGGTTTCGCGCCGCTGCCCGAGCATTCGGGACAGGACTCGAGGCTTTTGATGCGCACCGTCTTGGTCGTGCCGGTGGCGACTTCGGCGAGTGTGAGCTTCAGGCCGACCTTGATGTCGTGCCCGCGGCGCCGATCCCGTCCTCCGTGCTGGCCGCCGAAGATGCTCTCGAAGGTGCCGCCACCCCCGCCCTCCCGTCCGCCGAAGCCGAAATCGCGCATGAAGATCATGAGCGCTTCGGAGAGATCGAAGTGCATGGAGCCGAAGCCGCCCGCGCCGGCACCGCCACCACCAGCGCCACGCGGACCTTGATGGCCGTACCGGTCGTATGCCGCGCGCTTGTCGGGATCGCGGAGCACTTCGTAGGCTTCGGTGACGATCTTGAACTTTTCTTCGGCCGCTTTGTCGCCGTTGTTGCGGTCGGGGTGGCACTCCATCGCGAGCTTGCGGTAGGCCTTCTTGATATCCGCTTCGCTCGCATCCCGCTGCACGCCGAGGACGACATAGAAATCCTGCTTCATGCTATTCGAGCAGCTCCCCCACGAGTCGCGAGGTGTGATTGACGAGCGCGGCGATCTTGTCGTAGGCCATGCGCGTCGGCCCCATCACGCCGATGACGCCGGTCAGGGGGCCGAAGCGATAGGTCGATGTCACCAGCGTGAAGGTCGCCAGCCGCGCGTCGGCGTGCTCCTGGCCGATCGTAATCGTGAGTCCTTCGCCGCCGCGGGCGGTCAGCGCGTCGCGCAGCAGATCGCGCCGCTCGGTCACCTCGAGCAGCCCCTGGAGCTGCGCGCGAGTAGAGAACTCGGGCTGACCGGTGAGCGGCTGCGTGCTGCCGAGATGCACCGGGCCCGACGGTGCTATGGGCACGTCGAAGAGACCGTCGGCCTCCTGTACGAAGATGTTGAGCAGCTCAGACGAGCCTGGCTCCGCGGGGCTCGCGTCGCGCAGCCGCTCCCCCAGGCTCGCGCGGATCTCCTTCAGCGTGAGCCCGGCGAGCCGCTCGTTCAGCACGACGGCGACCTTCTGCACTGTTTCGGCCGCGAGCTGCACCGAGACTTCCACGAAGATCGTCCGTACGACTCCGCTGCGCAGCGCCAGCACGAGCAGCAGCCGCTCCATCGACACCTGCACAAGATCGAGCCGATCGAGCACCGCTTCGTCGATCGTCGGCGTCATCGCGACGCCCAGCTCGTTGGTCAGGACGCCGAGGACCTGCGCGGCGCGCGCCAGAATCGTTTCCACCGCGGCGCGTTGTCCCAGCAGCTCGCCACGGAGGTGCTGCGCCTCGGCCGCCGCGACGACCGGGGGCCGCATGAGAAAATCGACGTACACGCGGTAGGCCAGGTCGGTCGGAATGCGGCCCGCCGAGGTGTGCGGGTGGTAGAGGTATCCCTTCGCCTCGAGGTCGCTCATCGTGTTACGGATCGTGGCGGGCGAGAGGCCGAGCTGGTGGCGCTGGGCGATCGTCCGGCTCCCCGCCGGCTCGGCCGTCTGGACGTACGTCTCGATCACGGCCTCGAGTACGTGGCGCTCGCGGTCGGTCAACGGGGCGGTCAAGACCGAATCTCGGTTTGCATAGTTAGTTCGCTGACCAAAGAATCTAATCGGAGCCAGCCCTCCGGGGTGCACCGCAGCCGTCCGTTGTGCTCGACTACCCAGCCTTGGGCGGCGAGATAAGGCGGCGGCGAAGGGCGGCGAAGGGCGGCAACGGCCACACCTTCGGCCGTTCTGAGCCCCAGATAGATCCGCTCCAGTTCACTCTCCTCATCCGTCAGCGTCTCCTCCGACTCGACGGGCGATCGACCCTCGGCGATCGCGCGGCGATAGGCTTCCCAGGCGCGCAGGTTCCAGCGGCGCGTCGTGCCGTCGAAGGAGTGCGCGGCGGGTCCCAAGCCAACGTACGGCTGTCCGGACCAGTACCCCGAGTTATGGCGTGAGTGAAAGCCCGGAAGCGAAGCGTTGGAGACTTCATAGAACAGAAAGCCGTCTGCCGTCAGCCGTCTGTGGGCGAGGAGATACTCCTCGGCGTAGCGCTCCTCGTCAGGGGCGTGCGTGGCGCCGCGCGAAATCCACCGCTCGAGCGGCGTGCGTGCTTCCACGGTCAGTCCGTATAACGACAGGTGCGTGGTGCGGAGTGCCTGGGCCAGCTCCAGGTCGCGCTCCCAGTTGCGATGTAGTTCCTCCGGCAACCCAAAGATCAAATCGAGCGAGATGTTCTCGATGCCCGCACCGCGCAGAGCGTGCACCGCGGCGCCGATGCGCGCGGCGTCGTGGGAGCGGTGCATCCACTTGAGCACGGTGTCATCGAACGACTGGGCGCCGAGGGAGACGCGGTTGATCCCGGCGGCCCGCCAGGCTTTGGCGTGATCTGGCGTCACGTCCTCCGGGTTGGCTTCGAGGGTGACTTCAAGCGTGCGTCGTCCGTCGGGCGTCGTGCGTGGGAGCAGCTCGCGAAGCAACCGCCGGATCGCTTCCGGGGGAAGCAGCGAGGGAGTGCCGCCGCCGAAATACACCGTCTGGAAATCACCTTCGGGAAGCGCGGCTGCTTCCGTGAGTAGGGCGTGGACGTACTCCTGAACCGGAACGCGCTTTCGCACAGCGATGGAGAAGTCGCAGTAGGAGCAGCGGCGGACACAGAAGGGGACGTGGAGGTAGAGGTGCTGCATCGGAGCAATGTAATGCAACTCGCTTCTATCTCCTTTTCTCCTCCCTCCTGTTGTCAAAAACACGAGCGGCTTGTCATCCTGAGCGCCGCAGGCGCGAAGGACCTGCTTTTGCTTCGCTCGCGGGCCGCCGAGAAGCAGGGCCTTCGCTACCTTTGCTTCGCTCGCGGGCCGCCGAGAAGCAGGGCCTTCGCTACCTTTGCTTCGCTCGCGGGCCGCCGAGAAGCAGGGCCTTCGCTACGCGCGCGTTCCGCGCGCTCCGCTCAGGATGACAAGCTCCGCCTGCCTTATTGAAATAAGGGGAAGAGCAAGAAGTCTCACGTCAATCCAAACACCCGGCCCCTGCCGCACCAACCCTCGCAGCTCGAGCTCCGTCAGGGCACCGAGCACGTTCGCCGCGCCCGTCTGGGTTGCGGCCACGAGCGCATCCACGTGCTGCGGCTCCATCGTCATGCGACTCCACAGCGTCAACTGCAGCCCGCTCAGGTCGAGCGGTGGCACGCGCGGCGCAGGCGTGCAGAGCGCGAGACCCAGCTCGCGCATCCCCGCCGCGAGGCCGAGCTCTTCCAGAACATCGGCGGCACAGAGCGCCGGCTTCGCGCCTTGCTGAATGAGCTTGTTGCAACCGGCGGACGTGCGACTGGTAATCGGGCCCGGCACCGCGAGCACGGGCCGCCCTTGCTCGAGGCCTACGTTCGCCGTAACGAGCGCACCCGATTTCACGTCGGCTTCCACCACCACGACCGCGCGTGACAGGCCGGAGATCAGGCGATTGCGCCGGGGAAAGGAACCCGCATGGGGACGCTCGCCGGGTGGATGCTCGGTGACGAGGCACCCGTGCGCGACCATGCGGTCGTACAACGCGCGATTGGCGGCGGGATAGATCACGCCGAAGCCATTGCCGAGGACGCCCACTGACCGGCCGCCCGCGTCGAGCGCCGCGGTATGCGCGATCGCGTCGATCCCGCGCGCCATGCCGCTGACGATCACCGCCCGCTGCGCGACGGCGCTCGCCAGGATCCGGGCCGCTTCCGCGCCGTATGTCGTGTGGTCGCGACTTCCCACGAAGGCGACGCTCGGCTTGGTAAGGAGCGACATGTCGCCCCACACGTAGAGCACCGACGGCGGCTCCGGGATCTCCGCGAGCTGCGGCGGGAATTCCGGCTGGCCCGAGATCAGCGCGCGGGCGCCCATCGCGCCCAGCTGCGACAGGACGCGGGTACCGTCGTCCAGACGCGCCTCCGTGATCGCCGTCGCCGCGGCGCGGCCGATGCCTTCCAGTGTCTGGAGCTTCGACTGCGGTGCGGCGAGGGCGGCCTGCGCGCTCCCAAACGTCGCGACGATGAGCCGCAGACGCTGCGGGCCGACGCCAGGAACGAGCGACAGCGCCAGCGTCGCTACGACTTCACGGTCTTCCATAGGACTTCCAACAGCTCCGGTATGCCTTGCCGGGCCACGGCGGAGATGGTGACAATCGGTGCACCCGCCTCGGTGGCTATCAGCCCTCTGCCATCAGCCGTCTGTGCTTGCAGGTCCGCCTTCGTAAGAACCACCACGTGCGGCTTGGAGGCGAGCTCCTTGGAGTACGATGCGGCTTCCTTCCTCAGCAAGTCATACGTCGCCTGCGGGTCGGGACTGTCGAGCGGGACGAGCACGGCGAGAATTCGGGTGCGCTCCACGTGCTGTAGAAACCGCAGCCCCAGTCCTTTCCCTTCATGCGCGCCTTCGATGATCCCCGGGATGTCGGCGACGACGAACGAGCGATTGTCTGACATCCCGACGACGCCGAGGTGCGGCTCGAGGGTCGTGAACGGATAGTCGGCGATCTTGGGGCGCGCGGCCGAGATCACCGAGAGCAATGTGCTCTTGCCGGCATTGGGCTCACCGAGCAGGCCGACGTCGGCGATCAGCTTGAGGACGAGCTCAAGGCGTCGCTCTTCGCCTTCTTCTCCTGGCTCCCATTCGCGCGGCGACTGATGCGTCGGCGTCGCAAAGTGCTGATTGCCGCGCCCGCCGCGGCCACCCTTCGCGACGAGCAGCGTCTGGTCTTGCTGAATCAGCTCGCCGAGGATTTCGCCCGTCTCGGCGTCGCGGACTTCAGTTCCCGCGGGGACTGGCAGGAACACATCGTCGGCCGATTTGCCGGACATGTTCTTTCCCTTCCCGTGCTGCCCTCGTTCGGCCCGCCAGTGCGTGTGGTAGCGATAATCGAGGAGGGTGGCGAGATTCGAGTCTGCCCTTACGAAGACGCTTCCTCCAACTCCGCCATCCCCACCATCCGGACCACCCTTCGGCACAAACTTCTCACGACGGAACGAGCTGGCCCCGGAGCCGCCGGTGCCGGCGCTGACTTGCACGATGACTCTATCTATGAACACAGATGCCTTACATCACGTTGCATCGAGAGACCTCTCGCGGACGTCCGCCCACATTTCCCAGAGCTTCAAGGCTCGCTCTTTTGTAAGATCGGCCTCAACGATGGCAATCACTTCATCAACCTCGTCACGGTTCGACCCCGTATTGAGCGCCCCGCGCAAATGCGCGTGGAGCTGCCTCGGCGCGTTCTGCATCGCGATCGCAGCCAGCGTACACAGCTCCCGCCGCTTCGAGTCCAGCCCAGGCCTTCCCAGTATTTTCCCATACGCGTCCACCACCACGAGCGGCTCGATCGCCGGATGGAGCGCCCGCAGATTCAGCATCAGCTTGTGAAAGGTGCGCCCGTACACCTCGCCGCACGCCTCGACGCCCCGCTTGGTCCAGCGCTCCCACTCGGGATGGGCAATCGACTCCCCCTTCTCACTCTCCAGCACGGGCCCCGCCACGCTGCGCCACACGCCGAACGCGACCAGCGCGAGCGGATAGCCGACATTGAGGAAGCTCTGCAGCAGCAGCTCGTCGATCCACGGCGGCGGCACGTGCATCGCGCGCGCTGCAACCATCCGGTCGCGGAGCTTCGTCTCGTCGCCCGTCGCCGTCGCCACCGCGATGCGCACCAGGGCCAGCGTCTGCGGATCGAGACTCACGGTAGCACCACGGACCACGCACCACGTACCCGTTTCACCGCGCCAATCCTCCATTTACGCGCATCTCACCCACCGTCTCGCCGCGCGAGTTCGTAATCGGTTTCGTGAGCAGCCAGGTTGGCTGCGGCCTGAGGCCCAGCTCCCCCAGCACCGCCGCGATGGCCAGCGACGCCGCGACGCTGTGACCGTCCTCGACCTTGAGTGTGACGCCGAGGCCCTCGCGAATGAGGGCGGCGCTGTAGACCCCTTCCGCACCCACCTTGGCGACCACTCGCCCCGGATGCGCGCGCATCAGCTCCGTACAGGGCCGGCCTTCGCCGGCGACCAGCTCGGGATGCAGCACCATGGCCTCGAGGACTGTGGCGGGGATTCTGGTATAGGCAAGCGCCATGTTGCGCAGCGGCAGCGCAAAGCACGACACACCGCAGCCATCGACCGCGACGCCAATCTCTGTCGCCGGGACATCGGTGTAGTCGCTGACCGACTTCAGGCAGCGCTGCTGCACCGGATGGTCGCCGCGCGCGTAGAACTCAGTCGGCCAGCCGTGGTGTTTCGCGAGCGCCAGCATGCCGGTGTGCTTCCCGGAGCAATTCGAATAGACCGCCGTCAGCCGCACGCCGCGCGTCTCGTAGTCCTTGGCGACGGCGTCGGACAGGGGCCGGTGCGGGCCGCACATCAGATCGCGCTCCGAGCATTGGGCCCGCTGCAGGAACTCGCGCACCAATTCGACCTGTGCCGGCTCGCTCGAATGCGACGCGCACGCGAGCGCCAGGTCCTGCCGCGTGAGCCCCAATCGCTCGACCACGCCGTCTTCAACCAGGGGCAACGCCTGGAACGGCTTCGCGGCGGAGCGCCAGAAGGTCCGGTACGCTGAATCGCCAGCCTGGGCAACCAGCTTCCCACTGGCATCCACCACGGCGACATGAACGCGGTGGCGGGATTCGAGAACTGAGCCACGGTAGTTTTCGACGTGCATTGGAGCGGGAATAATACAGCGACGCGAGGATAAAACGACGCTAAATTGTGCCACCATGCGCCCCCGGGATCGCCTCATCCTCGCGTCGCTTTTCTCTGGCGTCGCCTTTTGTTTTCCTCGCGTCGCCGTATCACAAGACGCCTCTCCGTATCTCCCATTGAGCCACTGGTCTGTGCCTTTCATCGAGCACCTGATCACGGCAGGCCGCGTGGCGGATCCCACGCCGCTCAGCCGGCCGTTCAGGGTCGAACAGGTGCTGCGCGCGCTCGATGCGGTCGACAGCACCACCGTCAGCCGAGCCGAGTGGGCCGTCGTCAAGCACATCCGGTCCGACCTGACGCGGCAGGAGCGAGGGCCCTCGTCGCGCATCGATCTCGAGGCGGCCACCGCCGCCAGCACGCACGCACGCCGCGATCCGCTGCGCGAGGCCGGTCCAGGCCACGCCACAGTCTCGGGCGGCGCCGCGCTCACGCTGTACTTCGGCCCCGCCGTCCTGGTCTCGCATCCCTACTTCGACACCCGGCTCAAATGGGATCCCGATTATCTCGGCAAGAAAGACCGCGTGATCGGCGGCCGCGCCGCCGAGGCGTATGTCAGCGCGCAGTGGCGCTTCGGCGCGCTGTTCTTCGGCAGCGTCGATCGCAATTGGGGACCGCCCATCACGGACGGGCTGCTCGTGTCGCCCAATCCGTACAGCTACGATCACTTCGACGTGCGCATCGGAACCGACGGCGTGTATCTCGAAGGACTGATCACCCAGCTCGACGATCTGCCGGACACGAGCGGCACCTCGAATCACCGCTACTTCATCGCCCATCGCTTCATGGTGAGGCCCTCCGGAACCACGACGTTCTCGCTGTGGGAAGGCACCATCCTCGCCGGGCCCGACCGTCAACTCGAGCCCTGGTTCGCCAACATCTTCACCCTCGGCATCCTGCAACAGTACGATCAGGGGTCGCAGGCGAACAACCTGCTGGGCCTCGATGTCACGACACGCGTCGGCCGTACGCAACTCTTCGGCTCGGGGCTGCTCGACGACATCCAGATCGATCGCAGCAACGCCGGGGACAAGGAGCCGCCATCGTACGGCTTCACGGTCGGCGCGCAGGGCGGGATGTCGCGCTTCGGGTGGACCGCGTTCTACACGCAGGTCGCGAATCTCACCTATCGCACACCCAACCCCGCCGAGACCGTGATGCGGCGCGGCGTGGGGTTGGGCCGTAATTTTTCCGGCTACGATCAGCTCACGCTCAAAGGCAGCACGATCGCGGGACCCGGTGTCCTGCTCGAATCCGAAGTCACCGTGTTGCGTCAGGGCCAGGGCGATTTCCGGCGCCCCTACCCGACCGTGGCGCAGTACGCCTCGACGCCGACGCTGTTCGCGGGAACCGTGACGCGCACGATTCGTCTCGCGCTCGGCGGCAGCGCCGAGCACGGGCGGTGGACGCTCACCGGCAACGGCGGCGTGCACCTGATTCATAATGGACCCGAGCAGACGCGCTGGGTGGGCACCGTGCAGCTGACGTGGCGCACGAAGCAGGAAGGGCGCATTCCTTGATCAGAGAGCGTTTGGAAACCCTGCTCAAGAAGATGGCGACGACCAAGGTCGTCGTCGTCGGCGACGCGATGCTCGACGTGTATCTCGTCGGCGAAGTCGATCGCGTCTCGCCCGAGGCGCCGGTGCCGGTCGTCACGGTGCACGCGAGCCGCCACGGCCTCGGCGGCGCCGCCAACGTCGCGGCCAACGTGGCCGCGCTCGGCGCCGACTGCCGCCTCGTCGCCGTCGTGGGCCAGGACCAGCGCGGGCAGTCGGTGCGGACCGAGCTGGAGGACCTCAAGCTCGACCCGACCTATCTCATCACCGATGCGGCACGGCCCACGACGTCCAAGACGCGCGTCGTGGCGCGCGGGCAGCAGATGCTCCGCATCGACGAGGAGATCGAAGACCCGGTCTCGGCCAAGGTCATGGAGCTGCTGGGCCGCGCGCTCGAGCGGGCGCTCGAGGATGCCGATGCGCTGCTGATCGAGGACTACAATAAAGGAACGCTCGTGCCGCAGGTGATCGAGCGCGGGATGACGATCGCCAGGAAGCGCAGCCTGCCGGTCGTGGTCGATCCCAAGTTCAAAAACTTCTTCGCCTACCGCGGCGCGACCGTCTTCAAGCCGAATCGTCGCGAACTGGAGCTGGCGATGGGCGCCGCGCTCGATCTCGCCCACCCCGACGCCCTGCCCGACGCGCTCGGCAAGCTGGCGGTCGACAACCTGCTGCTCACGCTGGGCGGCGAGGGGATGATGCTCGTGACGAAGGATCAGGAGATCACGCGCATCCCGACGATGGCGCGCGAAGTGTTCGATGTCTCAGGCGCCGGCGACACCGTCACGGCGTGGGTTGGGACGGCGCTGGCAGCGGGGGCGAGCGTGCGCGAGGCCGCGCACATCGCGAACTTCGCGGCGGGGATCGAGGTCGGGAAAGCCGGCGTCGCTACGGTCTCACCTGCCGAAGTGCTGTCGGTGCATGAAACGTATTACGATCAGCTTGGCAAGCTGCGGAGAGAAGGCTTGCTGTAGAGACCGAATGACGAATGATCAATGTCCAATGTCCAATGATCAATGATCGTTCGATCCCCGACCGTTGCGGCGCGCGGTTCTGAGACTCGTGGCCAGGATCGCCAATAATTCATCACACTCCCGCAGCACCGGATCGACCGACTCGACGGGCGCGAGAGCCATTTTCTGGATGAATTTGAGCCATGTGCGAGTCTCGCGAAGCTCTTTGAGACAGATGCCGAGCTTGTGAACGAAGTCACGACGCGACTCTGCGGATTGAACTTCCCCGTAATTCGCGAAGGTCGACGTGCTACTACGAGCCAGCTGGTGCGCGACATGCTGCCCGAGCAGCGTACGCGGCAGCCGGGATGTCATGTGACACGTCGTGGCCGCGAACTGCACCAATCGATCCTCAAGGCCATAGGTCGTCACCCCGCAGTTTCGCGCCGACAAGCATCAAGAAACCAACCAATCCCCCGCGGGACCGAAACAGAATTACGCAGCCGTCATCGGGCATGGATCATTGGACATTGATCATTGGGGATTGGACATTCTACATTGTTCATTCGCGCGGCTTCAGCCGCGCGCTCGGGCCCTTAGCTCAGCGGTTAGAGCAGCGGACTCATAATCCGTAGGTCCCAGGTTCAAATCCTGGAGGGCCCACTGAATACCAATGTCCAATGATCAATTATCAATGATCAATGATCGTTGAACATTTAAGACCCCACGAAATACGCTGATCGCGCTTTTTAGCAGACCGCTGGCGAGAGATTGTTTACCGGATCAGCTTGCCAGCCGCCACAATCCTGCATGGCCCGGCATGACCTAGAAGATCGCTTATTAGAGTTCGGCACCGCCGCATGCCGATTGGCCCAGGAACTCCCCCGCACTCCGCTCGGTGAGCACAGTTCTCTCCAGCTGATTCGCAGCAGTACGTCCACGTTCGCCAACTACGGCGAGGTGCAGTCCGCCGAATCCCGCCGAGACTTCATTCACAAACTCGGGATCTGCCTTAAGGAACTGCGCGAGAGTCGCACGTGGCTGAAATTCATTAGCAAAATGACCCTAGCGAGCGCGAAGTCGATCGATCCCCTGCTGCGAGAGTGTGACGAGCTATTGGCAATCCTTGCCACGAGTATCAGAACGGCGCGGGCACGCGCACGAATGATCAACAATCAATGATCAACGATCGAGGCATGATCCGCGATCATTGATCATTGATCATTGGACATTGATCATTCGCCACGGCTACATCGTGGCGCGCGCCGCGTCGCGCTTGGCCTGCCGCTCCGCGTCCTCCGCATCCTTGGCGGTGAGACCGAGACCCTGCAGCGTCTGCCCGATGCTCTTGCCGCTCTGTAAGCCGGTCAAGATCGCCTGCGTCGTGATCGCCGGAGTCTTCATGCCAAGATTGTGCGCCAGCATGTTGGCCGCGACGAAGTTCCCGCGTGACAGCTTCGGATTCGCCTGCTGGGCGGATTCGTAGGCGGTCTGGAGTGCGTCGGGAGTGGTGCCGAGCTTCGTGGCGATCCCCTTGAAGGAATCGCTGTTCGATTTCGGCGCGGTGGTCGACGGAGTCGTCGCCTTCGAGTTCGTCGCATGCGACATGGGCTGCGTGTGCGTCATGGGCGCCTGGCGTTTGGCCTGTGCCTGCAGCCCAACCGCCGCGCCGAGGGTGAGTCCGATGATGAGGGTCGAAATCCGCTTCATACAAGCCTCCGGTGAGGTTTCGAGGGAAGGATAGCCGTTGTGGGGACTCCCGGAAGTCACAAAAAGTCACGTTTCGCTCCTGGGGCGGGTCTGCAGACATGGTGCGCAACTCCTCTAATAATACGAGCCACACGTTGTCATCCTGAGCGGAGCGCGCCGCAGGCGCGCGGAGCGAAGGACCCGCTTTTGCTTTTGGGGGAGCGCGCCGTAGGCGCGCTTGCGTTCGGGACAAAAGGAGAGAAAAGAAAAAGCAGGTCCTTCGCGCCTGCGGCGCTCAGAGCCTGCCCTGAGCGCAGCGAAGGGATGACAAGCGCGGCTCGCTCGCGGGAAAAGGGGGACCACCGTAACCTCTCTCTCTTCTTTTCTTATAATACGAGCCACACGCTGTCATCCTGAGCGGAGCGCGCCGTAGGCGCGCGCAGCGAAGGACCTGCTTCTTCTTTGGGGGAGCGCGCCGTCGGCGCGCTTGCGTTCGGGACAAAAGGAGAGAAAAGAAAAAGCAGGTCCTTCGCGCCTGCGGCGCTCAGGATGACAAGCGCGGCTCGCTCGCGGGAAAAGGGGGATAGAGGAAGGAAAATGATGAAGGATTTTAAGCCACGATCCAGGATCCTATGAGGTGATCCGCACCTATTGCGTGTACATCCTGGCGAGTCGCTCGCGTGTGCTGGCGCATTGGTTCCACCAACCGACCTCACCACCGTAACCTCTCTCTCTTCTTTTCTTATAATACGAGCCACACGTTGTCATCCTGAGCGGAGCGCGCGTCAGCGCGCGGAGCGAAGGACCTGCTTCTTCTTTGGGGGAGCGCGCCGCAGGCGCGCGCAGCGAAGGACCTGCTTTTTCTTTCGGGATCGCGTGACAGCGCGCGGAGCGAAGGACCTGCTTCGCCTTTTCGGGATCGCGTGACAGCGCGCGGAGCGAAGAGCCTGCCCTGAGCGAAGCGAAGGGACCTGCTTTTCTTTGGCGGATCGCGTGACAGCGCGCGGAGCGAAGAGCCTGCCCTGAGCGAAGCAAAGGGACCTGCTTTTCTTTGGCGGATCGCGTGACAGCGCGCGGAGCGAAGAGCCTGCCCTGAGCGAAGCGAAGGGACCTGCTTTTTCTTTCGGGATCGCGTGACAGCGCGCGGAGCGAAGAGCCTGCCCTGAGCGCAGCGAAGGGATGACAAGCGCGTCGCCTTCGAAAAGGAAAAGAAAAAAGGAAAGGAACGATGCAGCTTACCGCTGCGGCTCCAGCTTATTCAGCCGCGAGAGATTCCGCGCCAGGCGCCACCCAAACACCAGGACCATGC
>WNFY01002350.1_pt1 | contig 25314 bp, 27 predicted proteins | sample 5400091 | NCBI WGS metagenome assembly WNFY01 (sample SAMN13153364, study PRJNA577476) | soil metagenome | isolation source: 60 cm soil or saprolite under grassland replicate 1 | place: USA:California | collected 2016-06-15 | reverse complement strand
CTCACGCCGCAGCGCGGCTCAGGAGGCAGACACGCGAAGCCCAGCTGGCCAGCTGAGCAGGAATTCGACTATGGCCGGCCGCTCCTGGTCGATATTGGCCGTGCGGCCGTCATCGCCGAGGCGTTGCGTGAGTGCGGGCATACGCGCTGCACCGCCGACGTGGTGACCGCGGAACTGGCCAAGCCGCAACGCGAGCGCAGCCTGATCGGCCGCTTCGCCGCCGATCAGCTGGCCAGGGCAGGATGGCGGCCATAAAAGTGGCTGGCGTCTCGATCGGGCTCCGGCCGACGCCCGCGCCTAACGGCGGGGATGCGCGCCTCGCCGGGACCGAACGCTGATCACGCACCGTGAGGGTGTGTGATCGCCCCGCGGCTGCCTGCCCGTCGGGCTACCCGGCCTAAGACTGGTAGTGGGCAAGAATTAAGGCATTCGTCCGATCCGGCGCCAGGGGCTTACGGCGATGCTCGAGGCACGACCGCAGAGGCGGTCGGTGCGAAGAGAGGAGCATTGCGATGACCGCGATCGCGCGGATCGCGCGGCGCGTGGCCAGCGTGGTGGACGAAATGAACTACGCGCAGCGCAGGACGACGGAACTGTTCCTGGGCCTCGACGGAAACCGGCGTTAGGCAGAAGAGGCAGCTCCCCGGCGAGGCGGGATGACCGCCACCGCCCGGGAGATCCGCTCCCACGGCTGCCCGGTGGTGCTGTCGGCTCCCTTCACCCAGCACATCCACGACGCCTGCCGGTGGCAGTCGTGGGTCGCCGACCTCGGTGGCGGGACAGTGCGCCTGGTGTGGGTCCGGTCGGATGCCGCTACCCTGCGCCGCCGTCTTGCCGTTCGCAGTTCCGGGCGGGACACCGCCAAGCTGGCGAACTTCACCGCCTTCGCCGCCCGTATGCGGCTGGATGTCGAGCCGGCCGCCCCGCACGTCATTATCGACAACCGGCTCAGCGCGACCGCAGCACTCGAAGATCAGGTCGCCCGGCTCGTGGCAAGTCTGCGATCCATTCCGTACCCAGCCATTGACCAGCAACGGCGGTGAAGGGTCGCAGGCCAATGTTTGGAATTCCGCCGGGGCTTGGTGGAACACGATTCTTTGGGACGGTTTCTGTGCATGCCCGGCAGCCCTGTACTTAGGCTCGCCGTCAAGTCGGCCTGAGAAATCCTCATATCCGAGGCGTCGGAACGGTAAACGCGGGCGCTGGACGGCTTGTTAGGCACATTCGACGCCAGGGCCTTCGGTCAGCGCCGTGTGGTGTTGGCGCCGTATAGGGAGGTCTCCCCGGATGGGGAGGTCTCCCCTTTCTTCTTGCCCGGCCGGCGACGCACGCTCTGATCACGCGCGGGGTGCCGCGCAGGATCACCAAGTGGGGGAATGATGATCACTTCTGAAGTCCGGCAGAGCAGGCGAGGAGCGGAACGGGTGGGGCAGCGGCCCACGCGGCCGACATCGTGCACGGCTATGCCAAGACGGCCTGCCGTTCGCACCCTGTGCGTTTTTGCCGCGGCGGCCTGCTCGGTGCGCTAACCTCGCGCCCTCAACCGCGGCGACAGCGTCGGCCTGGCGGGAACCGGAGCTGACGGCGATCCGGGTAGCTCAGTACCGCGCATACGACCGGGCCGTGTTCCAGTTCGCGAACCGGATTCCGCGCTACAGCGTCAGCTATGTGCCCACGGTACTGCAGGACGCGAAGGGCACACCGGTGCCGTTGCCCGGCAGATCTTTTCTCCGGATGGCATTCCACCCGGCCAGCGAGACTGGCACGGTGCCCGCCGGGCCGGCCCAGTACTCGGGTCCAGGCGTAACCAGCCCTTACTTCCCGACCCTGCTGCAGGTCAGCGCGGCCGGTAACTTCGAGGGTCACCTCAGCTTCGGGCTCGGCCTCAGCGGCCGCGCCGGGTATCGCGTCTACACGCTCACCAATCCGAGCCGCGTGGTGATCGACCTCCCGCACGCGGCGCTGCCCAAGTTCCCGGGCATCTGGGACATCACCAGCTGGCGGCAGTTCTGGGAAACCCAGACCGCCTTCGAGAACGGCCACCAGCCGTGGCTGGGTTCCCCGCCCATGGTCGTGCGCGCCTGGGCCACCGGCTTCAGCAGCCGGCCCACAATCCGCCAGACCGGCCCGGACACATTCCAGGTCACCGACCCCACCGATCCCGTCAGGCCCAAGATGGCGATCATCTCCGGCACCCGGCCCGTCACCACCGGGCAGGCCCAACTCTGGGTCATCACCACCATCATGCCCGTCCCGAATTAATCCGCTCTCACCTGAACGGCCAAGACGACCTCCTCGGCACTCCTCTCCCGCGACGCTTCCATCGGCTCACGCGACCCCAAGCAGACCCGATGATGATCGTTCGTACGGACGCGGGGGACCTAGCCGGCGCCGTGAACGCGCTCGAACAATCGCTACCCGACAGCTTGGAGTCCTCGACTGCGTAGGAGGGGCCGCGCAGGTGGGTTTTGAGCTGCTTGTTCCCGGTCTCGTGCTCCCACCGCTGATGGTAGGCCTGCGCGAGCGACGGGGCCGGGGCTGCCGTCATCTCGGTGATCGTGGTGACCAGCGCGATCACCTCGCCCTTCCCGTCGCCGTCGCGGTCGGGGACCTCGTACTCGACCACCCGGACGCGGCGGGCTTGTCCTCCCCAGGTCCTCCCCGGCGCGGGCCGCCTCGATGAGCGCCTGCCGGGCCTTGCCGCGGATCTTGGGACTGACCAGCACCGAGGAGTACGACCCGTCGGGCAGGATCTCCAGGACCGGCAGCGTGAGGTCAGCTTTCACCCGCCACAGCGGCGCGGCGCCAGGATATGCGGCCGTGCGCCAGTCCGCCCAGTTGAAGAGGTTCCGGTCGGCGATCAGCAGCCAGTCTTCTTCCAGCCGCCGGTACAGCTTGCGGGCCAGCGACTGCTCCCCGGCGCCCTTGCCCGCGACCCCGCCCATCGCCGCGTCCGCCACCGCGTGGGAGGCGCACTCGCTGACCGTGACCACCCGCACCTTCGGGTACGCCGGCCGGGCCGCGTCATCAGCCCCCGGGCCGGCGAACCCGAACGCGGCGGCGTTCTCCGGCGTATCGGGGGCGTCCCACTCGAACCCGCCGATGGCCATCAGCCGCCGGCCCCCCAGGAACGCCCCAGCTGTCAGCTGCTCGGCAACAGTTGCCGCCACCTCGGCGAACAGTCCCTGCACGGGCTCGGATCTCAGCCGCTGGCGGGCCTGGGTGATCCCGCCCGAGCCCGGCATTGGCCCCTGACAGCAGGAACGCCGGCATAGTGATAGGCGTTAAATAAGCGCGCTCCGGCCCGCCGATACGTTCTCTCATGGACCGACAATTGCCGACGGCTATCTAGCGCACAGATCGGGTGTTCGGCGCTTGATCTTGGCCGACCATCCGAGAGCGAGGCATTCTGCGCGGCGACGCTGGCTTTCAGGGTGTTGGTGGGCTGGTCAGCGGACCGGGAGCGACTGCCCTCGTTCGGTCTCCGGCCGGGGGCCGAAAATGCGCCGCTCGGCCTCGCCGATGGGAACGTCGTTGATGCTGGCTTCCCGGCGCCGCATGAGCCCGTTTTCGTCGAACTCCCACAGCTCGTTGCCATAGCTGCGGTACCACTGGCCGCTCGCGTCATGGGACTCGTATTGGAAGCGGACAGCGATCCGGTTGCCGTGGAATGACCACATATTCTTGCGCAGCGCGTAGCCGAGTTCCCGGCTCCACTTCCGGCGCAGGAACTCGATGATCTCGGCCCGGCCGGTGAGGAACTCGTCCCGGTTCCGCCACACCGTGTCCTCGGTATAGGCGCTGGCCACTCGTTCGGGGTCGCGGGTGTTCCAGGCATCCTCGGCGGCCTGGACTTTCTGGCGGGCGGTCTGCTCGGTGAAGGGCGGCACCGGCGGTCGCTGGCTCACGGCTTCCTCCTGCGCAGTTGAGGACCGTTCTCACTCGCCGGACAATATCGCGGGCAGTAGACGTCTTGGCACGCCAGCAGGTTGGTTTCCTGGCCCCGCCTGCATCGCTCATCCGGCTCGGTATCTGCTACCACTCGCCGGCGTCCGCGGGGCTATCCCCTGGGAGGGCTGCGCAGGGGGGTGCTGCGCAGCCGCTCGGCTCACCCTGCCTGGTGGAGGCCGCGGGGGAAGGTATGCAGCCGCTGGGGCCCTGCTCGGTCACATAGAGCAATTCGCCGGTCTGGACCCGGCGCGCCCGTCGCAGGTGACGACGTTGGGTTGCACCACCAGGGTCATGCCGGCGGCCAGGGCAAAGCCGGATTCGGGTACCGGCCCCAGCGTCGGCACGACCGGCGGTAGGTAGCCACCGCCGAAGCCGTGCACAAGGTCGTCGATCCCGGTGAAGCCCGCCTCGGTAATGATGCGCGCCGCGGCCGCAAGCTACGCCGCGCGGGTGCCGGGGACCAGTTTCCGCGCGATAGCGTCGACCGCGGCCTCGGCGACGGCGTGCAGTTCGGCGTACAGCGCTGTCGGGGGTCCCCCCACGGTGAACGTGCGCAGCAGCTGGTCGGCGTAGTCTGGCGCGGCTGCCGCGCTGATCTCGCAGGTGACGACGTCGCGATGCCCGGTCACGCGTCCGGTCGACCACTGAGCCGGCACCCCAGCGCAGGGTCATCCGTGGCCGTGATGCCGAGGTAGTGGATCTGGTGCAGCCCGCCCTGCGCGACGTATGCCTGCTCGGCCAGGGCGAGCACCTGGTGGTCGGTCGCGCCGGGCTGCAATGCCTCAGCCAGCGCCGCGATTGCGCCACGTGAGGCCGCCTGGGCGGCCTCGACGAATTCCCCGGGCACAGCGCCGGCTTCGCGGAAAGCTTCGCTAAGCGCAGCGATCAAATGGCCGTCGTCGGTCCACCGTTGGCCAGCCATAATTCCCCCAATGTCCCCCAACTCCGGCCTCGGCCCGGGCGACCACGCCGGCAGCGGCCCTGGTTCGGCCCGCCGCCTGTGCCACGAGCCATGGACGCTCATCGCACCGTCCGCACATATCGCCGGGTCGCGGCGATCATTGTTTCCCGGAGCGATGCGCGGCCACCCACTGGCGTCCTGGACACAGAGTGCGCCAACAACAATGCCACAAACAAGGGGACACCTCCCCACCCCGCTTGCGCGCACCCGCCACACGACCCGGGTGCGTGAGCAACAAAGTTGATGATGGCGTCGAGTCGGGCATCGGGAGACGTCAGTCGTTTGGCGCCGAGGTGTACGTCGATGTACATCTCATCGTCCACCGCCGGATCACCGCCAAACTGCAGCGGTTGTAAGTGTTGTTGGTCGGACTTCGCATGTCAACCGGATTGAGCGGCAAAACCCTCTCAGGGCTTACCGCGGTGGCGTCCGAAATCCGGTGTAAATCGATGGGCGCGGTTCCGGCTTCATGGTCAGGTTATGCGATGGTGCTGACAGTTTCGGGCTGATCATCTGGCTGAGCGGGTTGTGTCCCTCTCAGCGGCGACGAGCGGTGACGATCCAGGCGCTGGAGTTGAACCAGACACCGCCGTCGCTCAGGTGCGCGGCCAGCGCCTCGCGCAGACGCCCGACCGCGCGCGCCGCGGCGGCGGGATCCAGCCGCTTCAGTACTTCGCTGGTGCACGCGAAGCCGCAGACCCAGTCGAGGGCGGCGGCCACGTCCGGGCCGTAGTAGACCGGTTCGTGGACGTTGGTGAAGGCGACGTCGGCGAACCCTGCAGCCTCCAGGATCCCCGTCACGGTCGGCGGGTCGGCGAGCGAGAACGGATCCGGTCCCCCGGAGGGGACGGCCACTGGCCCTTCGGCTGCTCCGAGGGATTGGTGGATAGCGACGTCCCACTCGTTGCGCTGGTGGGCCTGCCAGACCATCATCACCAGGCGCCCGGCCGGGCGCAGCGCCCGGCTGATGTTGGTGAACGCGGTGCCGGGGTCGTCGAAGAACATCGTGCCGAACCTGCTGATTGCCAGGTCGAAGCGCTCCTGCGGAAAGCAGTGGACCTGTGCGTTGGCGCGCTCGAAGGTGACGTTGCGGAGCCCCTCCGCCCAGGCGAGCTCGCGGGCACGCTCGATCGCGGGCGCGGAGACGTCGACCCCGAGCGCGCTCCCTGCCCGGGCCGCGCGCGCCGCCTGCCGGGTCGTCTGCCCGGTCCCGCAGCCGATGTCGAGGACGTGGTCGTGGAGCTGAACGCCAAAAGCCCGGCGCAGTACCTCGTTGTGCCGCCGCAGTTCGGCGTCGTAGCCGCTGGGGCCGGGCGTATGTTCGCTTGCGGCGTGTCGCACCGCGGACCCTTCACGACGGCCGGGGTCGCCTGGGCGGTGTTGGTAACCGGCGTCCATCATGGATGGCACCCCGCCGCTTAGCCCTGGGGCCGGTTAGCTCGCCGGAGACCGGCAGGAATCCTGAGCGCGTGGGAAGGCATGCCGCGATGCTAGTGGTCACCGAGAAGTCCTTGCTCGGCGGCGTACGCCTCGAGGCGGTCCGCCAGCTCGTGCGGGCGGCTCAGCGCGGGGGTGTGCCCGCCGTCGATCTCGTCCGGGGTGATGCCCAGGCGCTCCTGGGCGACGCGGCGAAGGAAATCCGTGGGGAACAGGCGGTCATCGCGACAGATCAGGACTCGCGTGGGGACGTCGGGCCAGGTCCTGAGCGGCGACGGTTCCCCCATCCGGGCCTCAGACTGGGTGCGCGCCCGGTTCAGCGCCTCGGCGGCCAGCTCCGGCGGGACATCCTGGTAGAACAGGGCGATGGCATCGCCGTACCGGTTCCGCACCTCCTTGTCATATCTCGTATGGGTCCAGTAGCTGGCGGGCGCCTCTCCCGGTGCGGGGATCATGGGCGCGACCAGGACGAGCAGTTCCACCGCCACCCGGTCGCAGACGAGCGGGGCTGTGAAGCCGCCGAGCGATTGCGCGACGACGATCAGATTGGTCCGGTCGCCGATCGCGCCGGCCACGGTGTCCGCGTACTCGGGCAGGCCGGCCGAGTCGTCGTCGCATGGAAGATCCGGACAGATGGTGTCATGGCCTCGTGCACGCAGTTCGGCCTCCACCAGATGCCAGTACCAGCCGACATCGCCAGCGCCGTGGATCAAGACGAATGTGGCCACCCAGCCTCCTTCCGCTGCTCAGATCCCGATCGAGACTGCTGCCTGGCGTCTGGCTCTGGTGCAAGTCGACGGGCGGGGCGCAGTTCCGATTTCGTGGGTGAGGTTAGGCGACGGTGCTGACATTCTCGGCGGCGTCGCCGGGCTGGCTGGCGGTGGCGGTGCGTGGCCGAAGCTGGCTGGCGGTGGCGGTGCGTGGCCGAAGCTGGCTGGGTGGTTCGAGCAGCGAGCGGCGCAGATCCTGGAGCTGGCGCAGCCCGGCGGCGGTCATGGTGAAGCCACGCCAGCCGCGGGAGGCCCGGTCGAGCACGGCCCAGACCAGGGTGAGGCAGCTGGTCTCGCCGGGGAGCCGGCCGATGACCTTGACCCGGCGGATCTCCACCAGCTTTGGGCCGGGTGGCGTCTTCAGGTCCTCGGTGTCGAAGACCGCCTGACCTCGGCCTGCATCCCGGCCGGGATCTTGGCAAGTGTGTTCCGGCATCGGTGAACAAGGCATCTTTGCCTCAGAGCCTTGGGGTAGGCCTGCTCGATCGCGGAGATCAGCCCCGCGCCCCGCGCCTCGCCCGAAGGCAGGCACCTTCGACGCACGGGCAGCCGCCCGTTTCGCCTTCACCATCGATACGCAGCTCGCCTGGAACTCGATCACCCAATGCCGCCAGGCATGGCACCTGGAAACACGCGAACCAATCATCTTGCACGGCCGCCGGAGGATGGCCACCCAATCCGAGCGCAAGCTGGGTCGGCATCACGGAACCAGAACGGCCCGCCGGTATGGCGCTCGGCCGCAGCGGGACCAGGCGTGCGGGGCGCGGGCGAGTGGCATGGTCTCACGGTCGGCGGTGATCCGGTCGGCGGCCGCGTGGCCGAGGATCTCGCGAAGAGCCCCGGCCTTCTGCTCGCCGCTGAGGGCGGCATTGGTGTAGCCGAGGACCGACAGCGAGGCGCTGCGCAGCGTGGCCGAGCTGAGGCGGGCCTGAGCCCCGGCCGATGAGCCGAGGTTGACCAGGCGGCCGTTGCGCGACAAGACCCGCAGAGCGGCCTCGGCAGGCAAGCCGTGCACGGGGTCCACGACGAGGTCGGCCCGTCCTTCGACCGCCTCCGCCAGGCGGGCCGTGATCACGTCCACGTCGTCTCCGGACAGGTCGGCGACGGCGTCGGCGCCAAGCTCGGCCGCGCGGGCGCGGCCGCTCGCGTCACGGCAGGCGGCTACCACCCGGCGGGCCCCGAGCAGCCGGGCGGCCTGCACTGCCACCTGCCCGACGCCGCCGCTGGCGCCCAGGACCACGACGTGCTCACCCGCCTGCACCCGACCCCGCCAGGTGAGCGCCATCCACGCGGCGATCGCGGACAGGCCGAGCGCGGCGGCGAGGTCGTCGGCGACGGCGTCCGGCAGCGGCAGGACCGCTGGCTCGGCCGCCGCGCACAGTTCCGCCATGGCGCCGTCGCCGGGCGCCATGCCCGCGTCACAGCTGAACCAGACCCGCCGCCCCGCGGGGAGGGTCTCGGCCTCGGCAATGACGCCCACGCCCTGTGCGCCGGGCACGTAGGGCAGCGACGGCGGGCCGAAGTAGGATCCCCCGGACGCGCACAGCACGTCGAGCGGGTTGACCGGCGCCGCGGTGACCCGGACCAGGACCTGGCCGGGAACACGACGGGGGACAGGGTGGTCACGGTAGGCAGGGGGCTCGCCGTGACGGCAGATCACCGCCGCCCGCATCATGCCAGGCCCGGATCAGCTGGAGTCGTCGGTGCCACGGTCCTTCCATTGGGCGGTGCCCGCGTCCCACTCGGTGTAGGTGTAGGGGTTGTCGAGCACCTTTGTCTCGGGGATCTCCGGGTGCATGCCCTCGGCCCAGGCCTGCGCGCCGAGCTCGCCCATCAGGTAGTCGACGGTCTGTGCCGCCACCTGCCGGGCCTTCGCGAGATCGACGCCGACGAGCCGGTGATCGTACTTCACCACGCGCCCGTTCACCACCACGGTGTGCACGTCGCCGCGCTGCGCCTGGAATGCGACGTGGCCATAGGGGTTGAGCAGCGGGAACATCACGGGAGACGCGTCGTTCTTGATCAGGGTCACATCCGCCTTCTTGCCCGGCTCGAGGCTGCCGGTCACCGAGTCGAGCCCGAGGGCCCTGGCCCCGCCCCGCGTGGCCCAGTCCACAACCTGCTCGGCGCGCAGGTGGCAGTGGGTCACGGTCCCCTTGCGGGCATGGGCCTCCAGGTGCTCGCGAGACCGGTCGGCCCCGAGCGTGGCCCGCATCGCCGAAAACAAATCCCCGCTCCACCACACGCTGGTGTCCATGGACAGCGACACCGGGATCCCGTGCTCGCGCAGTTTCCACGTGGGCGGGTAACCCTGCCCGGCGCTCTGCTCACTCTCGGTCGACACCGAGGCGGACCCGCCGGTCGCCGCGATCCGATGATAGGAGTCCGCGGTGAGGGTGGCGGCGTGCACGTAGATCGTGGCGGGGGTCATGAACCCGTTTTCGTGCATGAGCCTGATGCCATCATCGTTTGTCGCGCCCCACACCCCCGCGTGCGTGGTCACCGCCACGCCCAGATCGCGGGCAACCTCGAAGGCGGCGCGTTCCGGGAACGCCGGGTCGCCTGTGACATCGAATGCCATCTGGAACCCGAGCATGTCGCTCCCGCCGCTGACGCGTCGGCGAACAAAGTCACCGAACTCCGGCGCGGCCGACCACTCCCACGGACCCTGCTGGATGTTGCCGTACGCCAGGACGAACCGGCCAGGCACCTCCTCAAGCGCGTCCACGGCGGCCTCGGCGTGCTCGACCGTCTGCAGCCCGTGCGACCAGTCCACGGTGGTCGTCACCCCGGCGTCGATGGCCTCGATCGCGGCAAGCAGGTTGCCCGCGTAAATGTCCTGCGGCCGGAAGACCTTCCCCCACTGCAGGTAGTACCAGACGAAGTACTGGGCCAGGGTCCAGTCGGCGCCGTAGCCACGCATCGCCGTCTGCCACATGTGCCGGTGCGTGTCGATCATGCCAGGCATCACGATGCCACCCGCCGCGTCGATCTCTGCCGTTCCCGCGGGGACGGAAAGCTCGGCGCCGACCTGCGCGATGCGCTCACCGGTGATCAGCACGTCGGCGCGGGGGAGCACGCGGTGAGCGGCGTCCATCGCGAGCACGGTCGCGTTGCGGAACACGAACGGCCGGCCGGGCGTCAGGTCGGCGGCGCTCACGCGTGGCGCTGGCGCGCCACCGGGCTGGTCGGTGGCAGGTACGGCGGTCATCAGATACCTCCACGGTGAGGCGGCGGCCGCCACGCTGGCCGGACCTATGTCCGCATCACGGCCAATGAGGCTTGATCGGAAGACTGGCCCGGCACGCGCGTTCGTGTCAAGGGAAGAAGCTGCGGCCTGCCGCCGGAATCCCGTGGTCCTGTCCGCCATGCGGACAACCAAGCCAGGGCACGCTACAGTCGTCACGAACGTGGCCGGACGCGGGTGCCGGACCGGTCGACCTTTCGCACCGCCCGGGCGAATCAACTCGGCAGGCAGGAGAGCCGGCATGGCACGCCGTGACGCGAGCCCTGACTTCATCGAGTCGCTGGCCCGTGGCCTCGACGTGATCCGAGTCTTCCAGCCGCGGCGACCTGTCATGTCGCTTGCCGCGGTGGCGGGATCGGCCGGGCTGGCGCGGCCCACCGCACGGCGGATCCTGCTCACCCTGGAGCAACTGGGCTACGTTCGCGCGGTCGGCGGCGGCTTCGAGCTCACCCCACGCGTTCTGGAGCTTGGCACGGCCTACGTGCTGTCCCGCAACCGGTGGGAGATCGCCCGGCCACATATGGAGTGGCTGGTGGCGCGCACCCACGAGTCCTCGTCCATCGCGCAACTCGATGGCGCCGACATCGTCTACGTGGCCAGGGTCGCCGTGCCTAAGATCGTCGCCCTGGCGGTTACGATCGGCACACGGTTCCCGGCGATGCAGACCTCGCTTGGCAAGGTGCTGCTTGCCGCGCTCCCGCCCGCCGAGGTCGACCGGGTGCTCGCCGAGCCAAGCAGATCCGGGATCACGCCGCGCTTTCAGCCCTCGGCCCAGCAGCGGGCGCCCACGCTGCGGGAAGTGCGAGCGCGCGGCTGGGCGCTGACCGACGAGGAGCTCGCGCCGGGGATCCGCTCGGTCGCCGCGCCCCTCCGAGACGGAAACGGGCACGTCATCGCCTCTCTCAACGTCAACGCGCATGCCGCAGAGACGCCGCTGGAGGTGCTCACCGGTGAGCACCTGCCGCTGCTGCTGCAGACGGCCGGGGCGATCAGCGCCGACTGGGCGGCGTGCCAGGCGGCACCCCAGGAAACGATCGCCCAACCAGGAATCCGGACAACTGTCCGGAACGCGGACAATCGGACGCCTGCGCCACAATGAGCCGGCCGCCGACTGTGACGCTACTCACGTTCCGCTCGAACTAGGGAGCCGGCATGGCCACCGTCGCCGCAGTCATCGCTTCCACCCATCACCCGTTCTACTACCGCGCGAGCACCGCCACCGGCGAGGACCGCCCGCCGTTCGCCGACGAATGGGTCGCCAAGATCGACGCCTTCCGCGAAACCCTCACCCGCGCCCGGCCGGACGTCCTCGTGATGGTCGGCTCCGACCACTTCCACCAGCTATGGCTGGACAACATGCCGCAGTTCCTCGTCGGCAAGGCGCCGTACTACGACGGGAACTTCTACAACGAGGAACGGGAGTTCGGGCTGCCGCGGATGCGGCTGGCCGGGCACGAGGACCTCTCCCGCTACCTGCTGCGCGAAGGGATCGACGCCGGCTTCGACCTCGCATTCAGCAACGAGCTGCGGATCGACCACTCCATCACCTGCCCCATCATTACCCTGCGACCGCAGGCAGACCTGCCCATCGTGCCCGTCTACACCAACATCTTCGCGCCGCCCATGCCCCAGCCCACGCGGTTCGTCCAGCTCGGCAAGACCATCCGCGCCCTGGCCGAGTCCTGGCCCAGCCATGCGCGGGTCGCGATCATCGGCACCGGCCACCTGTCGCTGGAGCTGGGCGGACCGCGGCAGTTCGGCCCGCACGGCCCCGACCCCCAGTTCGATCGCAAGGCCGTTTCGTGGATCGGCTCCGGCGATCTTGCTTCCGCCCTCGCCGAGGTGAGCCTGGACAGCCTGTGGAAACCCGGCAACGCCACCCATGGTTTCATGGACTTCCTGCTGATGATGGGGGTCGCGGGGGAGAACGTGAAGGCCGACTACGCGGACTCGCTCGACCTGTTCCACACCATGGAGGCGTACTTCACCTGGTACCCGGAGGCCGCGGCATGAGCAGGTACCTTCTCGACAAGTTTCTGTACACCATCGACAGGGACCCGGAACTGGTCGAGCGCTACCGCCGGGACCCCCGCGGCACCGTCACCTGGTGGGAGGCCGAGCGCGCGAACGTCATCCTCGGCAGCCATCCGGCAGAGGCGAGCACGTGGCTGGCCTTCACCGACGCCGAGCGCGAGGCGCTGGCCTCCCAGGATCACGTGGCGCTGTTCGAGCTCGGCGCGCATCCCTTCCTCACCCTCACGCTGTTCATCGCCCTGTTTGAACGCGATCACCCCGAGCCGCTGTCCTACCAGCGCGAATACGCCGCGCGGCTGGCGCATTGGACCCTGCCCCACCCCGACATCTCCACCTGAGCAGCCGTCCCCCCGATGCCACCCGGGCGGACACCGGCTGCAGCAGCGTCACCCTCGCCGGATCGGGCCGCGTCGTGATAGTCGTGGACCTCCGCGCGGGCCTGTGACACGCCAGCGGCAGCCGTTATGGACAATGATCCCGAACGGCTGCCGCGTGCCGACGCACCCACCGGCCGGGCGCGTCGGCAGCGGGTCGGGCACGCGGCTACGATTGCGCGCGATCGCCACCATGCCGTGGACCGAGGCAGGCGATCTCGCGATCACCTCGCAGTGCCGCCTCACCTGGTGACCACGCGAGGCCGCCGTTAGGTGCAGCCACCACTGCTGTTGTAAAACCCCGGACCGGCGAGCCCAGGCCCGGTGAGCTGCGGACGGTTGGCGCCGCCGCCCGGCGGGTACGCCGTGTCGAACCACTGGGTGAAGAACTGCGCCAGGCGCGCGTGGCAGGCGGGGGTGTGGTTGGGCAGCCAGTGCTGGAACGCGGCCTCAAGCTGCCGCTCGGTGATGTGGCCGCCGCTGTAGTGCCGCTGGATCTGCCGCAGCGCCTTGAGGAAGTTCTTGTGTCCCAGGATCTGCCGCAGCGCGATGTAGGCCGTCCCCGGGCGGACGTAGGTCGGCGCGCCGTTGAAAAGCGTGTAGGGCGTCGGGTCCGACGGCGCCAGCGTCCAGAAGTCGCCGTCGCTGGCGTAGCTGCCGTTGAACCGGTCGATCAGGCTTTCCTCGAACGCTGCCCGCCCGGCTGCCGTGCCCGGGCCGCCTGCTGCGTCTTCCGCGTGGCGCGCCGCGAACAGATACTGGCCGAGCGTCGCGAAACCCTCCTTGAAAAAGGTCATGTTGTAGTTGCTCTCGGTGACGTTGTCGCCCCACCACTGGTGCATGTTCTCGTGGACGAACGTCCCGAGGGAGATGCGGCCGCCGTTGAAGGTGATCTTTGTCTGCATTTCCTCCTCGAAGCTCGCGCTCGGCAGCCCGATCACCACTCCGTCGGTTGTGAACGGGAACGGCCCGTTGAACTGGGCCTGGAAGTCGGTGATGTCCGGCTGCATGTCCATGATCACACGGTTTGCCGCTTTCTGGTCCGGGCTGATCGCGCTGGCCTGCGCCTCCTAGAACTCGATGCCGTCCGGCGCAAGGTATCGGCTCAGGTCGTACGCACCGACGCTGTTCTCGACGAGGTAGCTGGCCACTGGCTCGGGTGAGTGCCATTGCCACGTGGTGGAGCCGGCGGGGAACCGCGGGTCGCTCGGGTCGTTGCGCACCGACACCAGTTCGCCATTCGCGATCGCGGTCTTGCCCGCGTTGACCGTGTCGTAGAAGTCGTAGGTGGGTTTGGCCGACGGGTGGTCGTTGAGCGGCATCCAGTCCTCGCTGCCCGCCGGCTCGGTGGTGACGAAGCCGCCGTCGCCCGGCGGCACGTCCGACCGGAACCAGCCCTCCGTCGTGCCGTCGCCGTCGTTGTGCACGCCCGGCCGGCCCGTGTAGTACACGGTGACGGTGAACGTCTCGCCGCGGTGCAGGCGCCGCGTGGGCACCACCACCATCTTGTTCGCCGGGCACTGCGTGCCGTCCAGCGCATCGGCGGGCACGGACGTGTCGGGCAGCTCGGGCGAGCAGGCGGGCGGGAGCGGGTTGTGCTGCGGGCCGCCGACGACGGCGTTCTGGCCGGCCTCGTGCGCCTGCGGGTCGGGGTCGTCCTGGCCGTTGGGGTCGCCCGGGTACGTCGGCTGGACGAAGCGGAAGGGCGCCGGAACCCCATTTACCAGAACCTCGTCCACGCGCATGTCCGGCCCCGCGGTGGTGTTCGCGGACGTCCGCTCGAAGTCGAGGCCGAAATCCGTGAGGCACTGCGTGGCAGTCGGGCTGGGGTCTTGCGGCGCGAGGTCTTCGGCTCTAGCCGGATGTGAGGATGCTGCTGAGCGTGTGGCCCTGGGTGTTGGCCGGGGCGGGGATGCCGAGCAGGTCGGCGATCGTTGGGGCGAGGTCGACGGCTTGCACGCTGGGGATCTGCTCGTGGATCGTGCGGATGCCGGGGCCGGCGGCGATGAAGGTCGCGTGCATGTCCACGTTGTGACCGAGGTCGACGAGGTCTGGCAGGTAGCCGTGCTGACCGAAGAAGCCGGACGGCGCGATCACTTTGCCGGGCGTCGAGGCGTCGAACTGGTATGGAGGCTGGGCAACGACGACGACGTCGCCGCTGCGCGTAGGGTTGAGCGATTTCGAGCCGTCGACGTTGGCGAGTTGATCCTTCGTGAGCACGGCCGCGATCGGGTTCCACTTCGGGTTGGCCGGGTCGCTGACCGCCTTGAACGCGGCGACTATCTTCTGCGCGACGGCTGCGTGCTGGCCGACGGGCAGGGCGGGGTTGACGTAGATCTGGGCGGTGCCGCCCGCTTCGCATTCCTTTGCCAGGTCGCTCGCCGACTTGGGGCGGCAGTTGGAGGTTTGCTCGGCAGACTGCAGGCCGGCGTCGAAGAGGACCTTGCCGGCGTTGATCGCGAGCCACTGCGGGGCGAAGCCGTGGTCGGAGGAGGCGATAACGGTTGGGTCGCCGCCGACGAGCGAGCGGGTGAGCGCGAGCGTCTGGTCGGCGCCCGTGTAGGCAGACTGGATGTAGCCCTCGCGGATCTGGATCCGGTGGTCCTTGGCGCCTGTCCCGTTTACGTCGTCGAAGTACGGATTGGGGCCGCCCTGCGGCGACTCGGGGGTGACGAGGCCCAGGAACTGGTGGGAGAACTCGTCGGTAACCGGCCAGCCGAGCATCAATAGGTCGGGCTTCACGCCGAGCGTGCCGAGGATATAGCGCAGCATCGGCACGTGACCTTGCCGGTAGAGGTCGAGGCCTTGCTGGACGTAGGTGTCTTCGTCGATGACGCCGCCCTCGAGGGGGGCGAAGTCGGCCGCGGTCGCGGTCGGGAACTGCGATGCAAGCGTCTCCTCGAAGCTCAAGGCGCAGGCGCAGCCGACGTAGCTTGCGGCGACGCGTGAGATTTCGGTCGCGTAGACCCAGAAGCGCGACAGGTCGGGGGCGATCTGGATCGCCTTCAGCCAGAAGCCAGCTATCTGCCCTGCGCGGCTGCCGGTGAGTGTTAGCTTGACGTCCGCCCACTGCCCCTGGCTCAGGTCGGCGACCTCGGCGCTGCCGTCCTTGCTCGCGCTCGCGGGGTCGACCAGCACGTGGTCGTAGCCGGTGGCGCCGTCGTTGGTCGAGTCGTAGATGTAGAGGTCGTAGGAGCGGTCGACGTTCGCGGTCGAGGTCGACGGCAGCAGCAGTGTCTGCTGCATCGGGGGGCTGTAGGAGGTGGGTACGCTCGTCCACCCGCTCGCCGGCTGCAGCGAGACGTGCTGGTAGTTGACCGCGAACGAGAAGGGCGCAACCTTGGCCGGTTGACCAGGCAGGTCGAAGTTCACCAGCGCCGCCGACTTGGAGAAGAAGTTCTCCCCGTCGACCGCCGGTCCTTGGATCTGCGGCCGGATTGCTCCGCAGGTCGTCCACTCGAAGCAGACGACGGTCTTGCCGTTCCGCTCGGCATCCTGCTGCAGCGGGTCGGCCTCGAGCACGCCCGGCTGGAAGGCGCTGGTCGAGCTCGTGAAGGGCGTGGTCGTGTCGTAGAACGTGTTGTTCGTCGAGCCCGTCTGCGCCGGGTAAGCGCCGGTCGCAAGCGTGTACCATCCGACACCCGTATTCGGCGGGAATGCCTGCCGCAACCCGTTGTCGCCGACCACACCTCGATCGATCAGCTCTCGGTAGGTCGGCAGCAGTCCCGCATGGGCGTACTTCCACATCAGATCGGGCCGCATCCCATCCGAGGAGAAGAAGATCACCCTCGGCGCCGCTGCGGCGGCTTGTCCCGAGGCGCCCGGCGCCGCCACAGAGGCGACAACGGCGGCAAGCGCGACCGCGAGCGCGAGGAGCACACCGCGCCGCCGACTTAGCAGCCGCTTGTTCATCGTTTCCCCTTCCTTGTCTGAACGACGCGCGAGAACGTATCGAATGCGACCCGCGCTTTGGCACCTCAGGTCAGTCAGCTCATGCGGCGGCTGTACTAGTTCGCACTCCTAACCCGCCTCCTCTCATGCGCGTCGTGTGATTCCGACCGGGCCTATAACGGCGTTGCACGGGCTCTCTTCGAAATAACCGGCGCCTTGTAGCCGCAGGCCGGATCGGCGGTCTCCATCGGCCGGGTGATGTCAGCGTGGATGCGGTCAGGGATGCCGTCGCCGTCGCTGTCATCCGGCGCCTGCACCCAGGCCTCACCATGCGCCCAGGCGGACGGGTCCGGGGAGGACACATTCTGCGCCGGCCCGCCTGTTGCACATACGGCCAGCAAACCGTCGGTTTAACCGGATCATCAAAGCCAGCCACGAAGCTGGCCGAGAAAGGATTCCCGTCGGCACGAGGGTCGCCTGTCATGCGACCTACCTCGGCCCGGGCAACGGCGAGCTTTGGCACAGCGCGCCACGCGAGCATCGTCCGCCCGGTGACCCCGAGCGTCAAGCCCTCGGGGTTGACCGGTCGAGGGAGAAGCCGATGACCGACATCAACAGCCACCACCGACTACACCAAGCCGCGACGGGCGCACCCCTGGCTGCTGGCGATCACGTGCCTGCCGAAGTGCGCCCGCCCGAGCCGGACCGCGTAGGCGGTCACGGGCAGGAGCACCCGCACCCACCACGGCAGCGACGGCCTGCAGCGGCGGCCGATACCGACCGCCCGCAGGCGTGACCAGCGCACCGCGAGTTCGAGGAGGTTCGCGTACCCGGCGCCCGGCCGCAGGTACAGCCGGATGCGCCAGCGGAGCACCCGGACCCGGTGCCGCGCCGCACGCGGGTTTCCAGCGACAAGCCGGACCAGCGCGGCGAGGAACACGAGCGCTGCGTGAAGCCAGATATTTGGCGAGCTCGCGGCGTGCGGTACCGGCGTGATAGCCGATCCTGGCGGCGATCTCACCAGCGAGTTCGGCCGTCTTGGCCTGGTTGCCGTACCGCGGATCGCCTGTTTGGCCGCGGTGCTCGTAGAGGCGGATCAGCGCGTGGCGTTTCGTCTCAACCGAGGCGGGTTCGTGAGGGTTGGGCGCGTCAGGTGCGGGCGGTTCGGCCTGTGCGCGCGGCTGATGCTGAGTGGCGACATCGCGCGGCAGCCGTTCGGCATCCTGATCTTTTCCTTTGCCTGTCGTGTCGTCGCGCTGACCTGCCGGCGGCGCCCGCGAGCCGCCATCGGCTGGCAGCCCGGCGCGGAGGCCCGGTGCGACCGGCGCTGCGGCCAGGACCCAGCGGCGGAACCCGGTTACCGTTCCCGGCACGTCCAGGACCAGCCGAGCGGCGCGACTCCTGCTTCAGGCCCGCAAACCGACCCTTTGCGGGCACCGCCTGCGCGCGGGGTGTCTTGCGGGACGCTGAGATCCTCTGGATCGTAAGCGTGTCCCGCGGTCACTGAGGTTCGCCTGGCCGCTTCTGGGCGCCGACGCGGACGCGCCTATTCCTGCTCGTGGCGCACGACTTCCGCGGCGCGCGGGTGTGGAGGGAATGCGAGGGTGAATGTCGACCCGCCCGGGCCGGTTCGCACATCGGCCGTTGCGTCGTTGGCCTGCGCGATGCGGGCCACGATGGCCAGTCCCAGCCCGGCGCCTGGCATCCCGCGTGCGGCGGGTGCCCGGTAGAAGCGTTCGAAGATGTGCGGGAGATCCTCGTTTGGAATCCCGGGGCCGTGATCGGTGACCGACACGTGCGCATCGGCGGCGACGACGTTTACCGCGCCGTCGGATGGATTCCACTTGATCGCGTTGTCGATCAGATTGCGGATGGCGTGGTCGACCCCGGCGGGATCGACGTGCACCAGGCAGGGCTGCAGGTCCGCGACGATGGCGGCATGCGGTATGCGCTGCCGCACGCGGTGCACCGCCTCGCTGGTGAGCAGGTCCAGGCGCACGGTCTCGCGATGCGGTGCGGACTCGTGGTAGCGGGCGAGGTCGAGCAGGTCGGTGATCAGCTGGTCCAGCTCGCCGGCCTGCTCCCGGGCTGCGCGCACCAGGGCGGGCGCCTGCGGGTCGGCCAGCCCGGCGCCGTCCTCGAGCAAGTCCAGGTTCGTCGTCAGGCTGGTCAGTGGGGTGCGCAGTTCGTGTGATGCGTCGGCGACCAGTTGGCGTTGTGCGGTGACCGATTCGTGCAGCGCGGCCAGCATGGTGTCGAAGGACGAGCCGAGCCGGCCCACCTCATCATTGGTCCCGGTGGAGTCGAGGCGGGTGGTGAGGTCGCGGGTCTGGGTGACATGCTCGGCGGCCGCGGTGAGTTCGGCGATGGGCCGCAGGATGCGGCCTGCGGTCAGCCGCGCCGCGCCGTAGGTGATACCGGTGGCCGCGACAATGAGCCCGGCGAGGAGCAGGGCCGCGTTGCGCAGCGCGCCGTTATCGGCGTTCGCGGCCCGGCTGGTGCGTACCAGCCCACCGGGCCAGGCGGCGGTGTAGACCCGAAACTGCTGACCGCCGTCGCGTGCGCTGGCAAAATACGCGGGCTGCGCGTGCTCGGCTACCGCGACATCGCGGTTGTCCAGCGGCCCGAACGGCGTGGGCTGACTTGCGGTCACCGGGCCCGGGAACAGTTGCACCTCCACGCTGCCGACGGTGACTGGCTTGTTGACGTCGGGGGTGGCGGATTGACTGTCGTTGGCCGCCGATTGCTTGATGCGCTGCTGCTGACCGCGGCGACGACGATCAGCACTCCGACTGCCGCCGCCACCGAGACCCGGTTCCGCAGCGTCACGGCGCATCTCGCAGGACGTAGCCAAGCCCCCGGACGGTGTGCAGGATGCGCGGCTCACCGGCCGCCTCGAGCTTGGTGCGCAGATAGCCCATGTACACCCAGAGGTTGTTCGACCGCAGGCCGAAGTCGTAGCCCCACACCGCCTGGAAGATCTGCGAGTGGCTGAGCACCCGGCCAGGGTTGCGCAGGAACAGTTCGAGCAGCTGATACTCGGTGCGGGTGAGGGAAACCTCGCGCCCGCCCCGGGTTACCCGTGCCGCAGCGAGGTCGAGCACCAGGTCGCCGTAGCTGAGTTGTTCGGCGCTGGCTGTATTGCGGCGCAGCAGGGCGCGCAGGCGGGCGCGCAACTCGGCGAGCGCGAACGGCTTGACCAGGTAGTCGTCGGCGCCGGCGTCCAGCCCGGCGACGCGATCATCGACCAGGTCGCGGGCGGTGAGCATCAAGATCGGCGTCTGGTCGCCGCGGGCGCGAAGCCGCCGGCACACCTCGAGGCCGTTCGGCTCTGGCATCGCCACATCCAGCACAATCGCGTCCACGCTGGCGGCGACGAGACGGGCCAGCGCCGCATTGCCACCCTCTGCGGCCAGCACCTCATAGCCGTCACGCCCCAGCGCAGTGGACAGCGACCGCCGCACCGCCGAATCGTCATCGACAACCAGCACTCGCATGCGACTCATTGTGCGCGAGGCTCGCGCCGCACCGCCCTGCCTACTTGCCGGCCAAGGCCTGCTTGACCCCGCCCAAGGCGGCAGCCAGCTGGGCCGAGCTCACCCCGAGACCGCGGGCGATCGCCGCGAACGCAGGACCTGTCGGATCCACGCCACCCTGGCCGCTCAGCGCGCCGATCTGCTGCAGCGCGTGTCGGGCGGCGCCGGTGCCGACACCGAGCCGGCCGGCGAGGGCAGCCACCGCCGTCGGCCCGGTCAGGCTGCGGTCGACGCGGGTTCCGGACCCCGCGGCCGCGGACTTGGCCGCCGCCGCCGCGGACTTGCTCGCCGCCGGTCCGGTCAGGCTGGGGTCGACGCAGGTTCCGGACCCGGCGGCCGCGGACTTGGCCGCCGCCGCGGACTTGGCCGCCGCGGCCGCGGGTGTGCTCGCCGCCGGCGACGGCTTGGCCGACGGCGAACCGGAGCCGGATGCCAAAGCGGCGGCCGGAACGGCGACCGCCGCGGCAACGACCCCCGCCACGACCACACGACGAATACGGACTGACATGCCACGCTCCTTCATGCATCGGATGCGTCCCAGTCCAACGACCCCACCCAAGACCAACCGTCCAGCGACCTTAGAACAACCTAGGAAGCCCACCCAACAGGTCAGATACCCAGAGGTGAAGACCGCCCGGTCGCAGCACCACTCCTGTCGTGTCCGCAGATCGATCCCGCTACTTGACTGCCCGACGCGGAGCGCGTCCATAACGACGACCTGCCGACCGGCCGCGTTCACGGCCGGAGCGTGCAGGATTCGGCGTTACGCGCGGCCCGCGGCGTTTTCGGTGAAGTACGCCATTTCACTCTAAGTAATCGAATCTATGCCACGCTGGTGGCCGTGCATAAGCCGCTCCGGCGGCAGCGGGGTTGGCTTCCGCTGTCTCAACGCGTGGCGGCGCCCGGGGCGGGCCAGTGGTGTGTTCCGCTTCGTCAGTCTCGCAGCCGCGGTCGCCAGCACAATCCGGCTCTCGCTGAGGGTTCGTGCATGACGGCTGCGTCGTGGCCGGAGCGCGGAGCACCGCGTTGATGGCCTCGGCGCGCCCCGGCCTCGGTCAAGCGGCTGGATCAGGCTGGCCGGCGGGCACCTCGGCGGGGGCGGGGCGATAGGTGAGCAGCAGCACGCCGTCGCGATCGGTCTTGGAATCAGCGAGGGTGAGCATGGCCGCCGCGCTCATCTCATCCGGGAACAGGCGCTTCCCCGCTCCGAGAATGATTGGGAAGACCATCAGCCGGTACTCATCGGCCAGACCGTGCTGGACCAGCGTCTGGACGAGCCGGCAACTGCCCTCGACCAGCAGGTCACCGCCTGGCGCGGCCTTCAGCCTGGCGATTTCGGCCGCGACGTCGCCCCTGATCACCGTGGTCTGGCCCGACGTCGCCTGGTCATCGACCAGCGTCGAGGAGACAACGTACGTGGGGATGCTGTTCATCCGCTGGCCGAACTCATCGGTGCCCATCGACGGCCAGGCCTGCGCGAATCCCTGGTAGGCGACGCGCCCGAGCAGCAGCGCCTCACTGCCGAACAACTCGTCGTGCTTGAACTTGCCCTCCTCGGGGCCACGCTCGAGCTAGAACGTCCACCTGGGCTCCTCCATGACACCGTCCAGCGACACGAACTCGGTCACCACGATCCTGCTCATTTGTTTCCTCCAATGCGGCGGCGCCGGCGCGGCACCGGCGCCTTACTCCCGTCACGAACCAGCCCGGCCCCGGTCGACACCTCCGCCGCATTCCAGCTCCGCGCCGACGCGGCCGCATGGGCCGAGCGTTTTCGGCGCAAGGTGGTGGTCACCTTGAGTGATCATGAGTAGGGCGTGCCCGAACCCGTTGACCATGAGTGCAGGTGTCGTTAATCCCTTGTCGGCCGCCACGCGCATCGCCAATGATTGCGGCCATGGCCACGACCCGACGAGCCGACATGTTCACCGCGGACGGCAAGCCGTCTGACGACGACCCGCGTGAGAACGGACCAACGTTGGGCGACGAGCGCACCACGCTGGTCGAATCCCTGCGCTGTCAACGCCTCACATTGAAGATGAAATGCTCAGATCTTGATGCGGAGGCTATGGCGCGGCGTTCCATCGAGCCGTCGACGATGTCGCTCCTGGGGCTGGTGCGACATCTGGCCGAGGTGGAGCGTGCGACGTTCCGGGTGATGATGTCGGGACAGGACGTGCCCCGGCTGTTCTGCTCCGACACCGACCGTGACGGTGACTTCGATGGTGCTGTTCTCGACCCCCAGGTGGTTGCGGAGGCGTGGGACGCATGGCGTGCGGAGGTGGACTTCGCGACGCGGTTTGTGGCCGAGGCGCCCAGTCTCGACATCACCGGCGACGATCCCTTGAATCGGCATGGCAGCGGTGGAGGGCCGATGTCACTGCGCGAGGTGCTGGTCGGAATGATCGAGGAGTACGCCCGCCACATGGGTCACGTCGACCTGTTGCGCGAGCGGATCGACGGACGCGTAGGGCAGTAAATGATTTTGGGTAGGGCGTGCCGAACCACGGCGGTCGTCCCACGTCAAGCGCCCGAGCGCGGTCAGAACTCACGAACATCGAGTTCACTGCATCAGGGCCGCGGTCACTGCCCGCAAGCAACTGCGGTCAGAACTCGCGAACGAAACCAACCACCACCGCACCCGGCACTCCAACTTCATTGTCCTGTCTCAGCGAGCGGTACCCGTTCTCATCGATTCTTGTCCGAAGCGGCTTTGTCTCACTAATGTTTGCCCGGTAGTGCCAGGTGTTCATCGGGTCTCGGGACGGGGCTGGTGGGGTTGGCTGCTGCTGTGCTGGCCGGGGCCGGGGATCTCGGTGTTGAGCTGGATTTCGACGGTGTCGGCGATGCCGTTGCCGCCCGCTCGTTTTGGTGGTCGCGCTGGCAAGGTCGTCGCCGAGCCAGGCGCGGCGGCGCCGGACGGCCCAGCCCGCGTCGGGTTCAGTCACGATCGTCTGGCATGTCGTCTCGAAGGCCGATGAGATCCGGGCGCGCGTAACGTCATCACTGCACCTGGGATGACACCGCGAAGGTTCTTAGGAGGAGCACGGTGCGCGACACGAGCACGGGAAACGGCAAGGTGGTCGTGAACAGGTCGATGTCGCTCGACGGGTTCATCGCCGGTCCCGGCGACGCGATGAACTGGATCTTCGACTTCATGGCGCCGATCGAGGACGAGTTCCCGGAGATCATGGCGGCCACCGGCGCCATGCTCATCGGTCGGCGGACCTACGAGGTGGCCAAGCGTATGGTCGAGAATCCGAACGAGGTCACCCCTGCCTACGAGGGGGGAGCTGAGTTCGTCCTCACCCACGAGCCACCGGACCCGCCGGACCCGGCGGTCACGTTCCTCTCCGGTGACATTGGGGAAGCGGTCGCCACGGCACTGGACGCTGCGGGCGGCAAGAACCTCGAAATCATCGGTGCTGACGTGGCCCGTCAGTGCCTGCGGCGGGGACTCGTGGACGAGATCATGGTATACGTCCTGCCGGTCCTGCTCGGCGACGGCATTCGCTTCTTCTCGTCCCCGGGCCTCGCCCGGATAGACCTGGAACCGCTCGACAGCACACGGTCGGGAGCCGTCACCATCCTCCGGTTCCGCGTCCGCAAGTAGTCCGGACATACACCGTGGGCAGCCGCATGAATTAGCCGCAATTCCCCTGTCCGGAAACGTGGGGCAGCCCAGCCGGAACCACGCCCGCCCATTTACACCGGATTCCGGACGCCACCACATCCAGCGCGGCCGACCTCAACCCCATAGCCGGCACTTCGGATAAGTCACTTCCCTGACCCGCCACCAACCACGCTACGCCGACCCGACAGCCCCGCAGAACTCCCTCCTTGACATAGAGGGGAGCCAGAAGCCTGCGCTACTGCAGATCCAGCGTTACTTGCTGGTCGGCGAAGACAGCTACGATCCCATCGAATACCGTTGGGCCTTCGCCGCGGAGCGCCAAGGCGAGTTCCTGCCGCACACACGGCCTATTACTGGGACGGCATCGAGCAAGCCGACGTTCAAGTTGCCGCACCGTCTCCGGGTAGCCCAAGATGACCCGTGACCTCTGCGAGTTCCTCCAAACGAAGCTGACGGCACCGTCCTCCGGCGTCCCGAAGCCTCCTCGCAGGCAATCGTTGAGCGAGTCCAAGCCCCGGCCGAAGTAGCCGCCCGGCCCGTTCACGGCCTCGCCAACCATCGTGTAGAAGCCATCGGTGTCCTGAATGCGCTCACCGTCAATCTCGTAAACGACGCGCCGTTCATTCACCATTTGGCATGGCCTAAGGCAGAGCATCGTGCCACGCGCTCATCGGCAAGTCAGTGCGTTTGTCAGGCGTGTTTGCGGTGCCACGGTCGCCCCGAACGGGACAGCGCTTCCCAAGCAGTCGGCCTCTGGCACGCCGGGGTGCGCAGGCTCTTGCCACCTTGGCGGTCGGCTTGGTGCGGCTGGCGCAGTGGTTTGTGGAAGCCGCTCGCTGTGGCGGCCGTTGGTTCTAGCCAGTCGGCGTGTAGTTGAAGATGCCGCCACCGGAGCCACCGCCGAACGCCGTGGTGCCGAGGTGGATGATGTCGGCTGGCTGCACGATGAGCGAGCGTGGGGTCCGGGTGATCAGGCCCGCAGAGATGTTCCGCCAGCTGACACCGTCGTCGTCGCTGCGATACACGCCGAGTGCCTCCGGGTCATCGTCCCCCGCGTAGATGCGGCCCGCAGTCGATGGATCGGCGGCGACGACGTCCGCGCTCTCGGGCGCGGTCCCGCCGGTCGACCTCGACCATGTGCCGCCCGAGTCGGAGCTGACATAGACCCCGCCGCCGCTGCCTGCTTCGATCGCCGCGAACAGCCGCTGGTGGTTGTGCGGGTCGATGGCGAGCGAGACAGCGTCGTACCCCGACGGTTGGGACCCCCGGCCAGATGTCCACGTCGCACCGCCGTCGGTGCTGCGCACGATCCCGTCGAACCGGGTCCCGACCCAGATCCGGGACGCGTTCGTCGGATCGATCAGGATGCAGAACGCGACCACATCACCGGGCAGGGTGAGCCGACGCCAGGTCCATCCGCCGTCGGTCGAACGGTAGACCCCGCTCTGGTACGTCGTGACGTACAGCGTGGAGGGCGAG
>WNFY01005984.1_pt1 | contig 25331 bp, 24 predicted proteins | sample 5400091 | NCBI WGS metagenome assembly WNFY01 (sample SAMN13153364, study PRJNA577476) | soil metagenome | isolation source: 60 cm soil or saprolite under grassland replicate 1 | place: USA:California | collected 2016-06-15 | reverse complement strand
ATCTTGATAACGGTCGCTCCGGCGTCGACGGAATTCTCCAAAAGTTCTTTTACCACTGACGCGGGTCGTTCGACGACCTCGCCGGCCGCGATTTGATCCGCGACCGAGCTGGGAAGGATGGAAATCACCGGCATGACAATAACGAAATTACCAGTCCTTGCCCCTCGGCGGGGTCGGGACATTCCTCTTTTGCCGTTTGCCTTGAATGTCGGTCTCTTTGTCTTCCGCGGCGTTGAGCACTGCTTCCGCTTGCTGCGGGGTCATCCCTGGAACCGGCTTCGGGGCCGGAGCCTGGTTCTGACTTTGCGCCGGCGAAGGAGTCGGGGTGTGGCTCTGTCCGCCGCCACCACCCCCTCCGCCGCCTCCGCCTCCCCCTCCGCCGCCCCCCTTTTTCTGACGCAGTGCCAGCTCATAGTTCCACCTTGCATCGGAGTCGGCCACGGCAACTTCGAGAATCTGTTTGTAGCGATAGAGAGCGCTGTCCAGCGGAATATCCGCCGAATCTTTGGCGCGCCGTCCCTGGATCAGATAGTCGAGGCCAAGATTGAATCTCGCATGGTGACGTACTTCCGCATCCTTCGAATCGGAAGCGCGAGTGAGAGGCGGGATTGCAGGCGTAAGCGAATCGCGAAGAAGTAGCTGCGTGCCCACATTGTAGAGCGCGATTCCTTGCTTATCTCGCTCTGGCCGGCGGCAGGAAATTGTGAGTAGAAGCATCGCCGCGGTCGCCGCAGCCGCCGCCAGTGCTCGCTTCCGACGACGACGGGTCTGAAGGAATGTGTCGACCGTAAGCAGGACAAGCGCAGCGAGCACGAACCATTGGAACTGCATGCCAAGGTTTTCTCCCGAAACTACGGATCGCGGATTGGCGTGAAGCGCATTGAGAGCCTGACGGATCCTTCCCGCTTTGTTCGGCGTGCGCGTATCGATGAAGACGCCCTTAGCCTCGTCCGCGATTGCCTTCAGCAGAGCCGGATCGTAGTGCGTAACAACGATGTTTCCGTTCTCGTCGCGCTTCTGCGTAACGACACGATTCTGCACGATAGGAATCGTAGAACCTTCAGGTGTGCCGAATCCCACGGTGATTACGGTGAAGCCCATCTCACGTGCTCGACGTGCTTCTGACAGCACTTCGTCGGGATTGTCGAATCCCTCGCCGTCACTCATGAGGACGATCGCCTTGTCGCCCTGAGTCTTGTTGAGCGCGAGGAGATTCGTGGCCTGCCGGAGCGCACTCGCGAGCGAGCTTCCGCCCTGGCCGACAATAGATGGATCCAGGTTCTGCAGGAACAGGTCGAGCGCGCTGTTGTCCACGGTGAGCGGTGTGAGGATGTAGCTGCGCCCCGCAAACGCGAGCAGCGCGAAACGATCGCCCGGCGAGAGATCTCTCAACCGGTCGATCTCCTGCTTCATTGCCTGAAGTCTGCTTGGCTTTTCGTCCGTTGCGAGCATGGAGAGTGAGGCATCGAGAGCAAGCACAACATCGACGCCCTGCTGCTTTACCACCGTCTGCTCTACGCCCCAACGCGGACCGGCGAGCGCAAACCCAAGGAACAGCGAAGCCAGCCCGCTGCGGAGTGCCGCCGACCACGTGCGCTGCTGCGTAATCGAAGGCGCGAGCCGCGCGATCATGGATTCAGTGCCGAGGCGCGCCAGCCGCTCCTTGCGCGCACGGAGTCCCCAGCGAACGAGCCAGGTGGTCAGTACTGGGAGCACGATCGCCAACGCCAGCGCCCAGGGCCATTGGATGTAGCGGAGATAGGATAGTATGCTCATGGCAGGGGCGCCTTCCAGGCGACGAGCGCAAACTCTCCGAACAGCGCGAAAAGGCCCAGCGTAAGCGGCCACCGATAAAGCTCTCTGTATCTCACGGTGGTAATCGACCGGACAGGGGCGCGCTCCATCCGATCGATTTGGGCATAGATGTTTTGCAAGGCGGCCGCGTCGCGAGCGCGGAAGTATCGTCCGCCGGTCATGGCGGCAACGTTGCTGAGCAGGCGTTCATCGATCTCGACCGGTTGATACTCGTAACGAAGGCCGCCCGCTGCATTCCGCCCGACAGGCACGGGAGCCATTCCAACGCTGCCCACTCCGATTCCATAGATCTTGATGCCGTAGGCCTCGGCTGCTTTCGCTGCGACGACCGGCTCGACGCTGCCGCGATTGTTGACGCCGTCCGTGAGAAGGATGAGGACACGCGATTTCCCCGGTGCGTCACGCAATCTGTTGGCAGCAGTGGCAATCGCGTTTCCGATTGCTGTTCCGTCCTCGAGCTGACCCGCCTGAAGATTCGACACCGCCTGCATCACCACCGGGTAATCGGTGGTGAGAGGAACCTGGGTCAGCGCCTCGCCAGCGAATGCGACGATGCCGATGCGATCGGATGTGCGTCGCGCGATGAACTGCTTCACCTTGTCTTTTGCGACCTCGATCCGATTGTTGGGACGAAAATCGAGAGCAAGCATCGAGCTGGAGAGATCAATCGCCAGGACGATGTTGATTCCCTCGCTGGTGCGCGTTTCCGTGTGGGCGCCGGAGCGAGGCCGGGCAAGCGCGACGATGAATGAGGCGAGCGCGATGTTTCTCAGCGCGAATATCGCGTGCGGTACCCAGCTGCCGACATGCGGACCGGTTGCCAGCACCGCGGTCCGTGAGAACACAATCGCGTCCTTGCGCCGTAGTCGCCGCCAAATCCACCAGGCGGGTAGCAGCAGCAGCAGCCACAGCGCCTCTGGCGTATAGAACTCGAACAGTCCGAACACGCTCACGCGGCGCGCTCCTTTGTGGCTGCCATCCGCTTCGCGACCTCGGACTCCGGATTGACTCTTGCCTCGACGTGATCGACTACCGCTCTGAGTGTGCGTCCCGCTTCTCTTGCCTCCTCGCGCGAAGGCTCAGCCCGGGCGAACTTCACCAGATCCGCCCGCTCGAGTAACCGAGGCAGCTCGGCTTCCACTCCCTCGCGGGGTTTCATCGCGCGCAAAAGCTCGGATGTAGTGTCGGAGCGGCGAACCCCCGGCACTCGAGCCGTCAGGTACTCGCGCGCGACATTGACCATCGCCGCGAAGTAATCGGCAGACCTTCCAACATCGAGCAGTCGGCGCGCTTCAATCCGAGCGAACTCCTGCTGCGCTCGCACGTATGGATCGACCGGCGGCTTCGGTCGGTTCCGGTACCTTCGCCATATCCACCAGAGAAGAACCGCCGCAATTGCCGCGGCGAGTAATCCGAGCCACAGCCACCAGTTGAAAACCGGCAGAACAATCAGCGGCCGCGCGGGTTTCGGAACGCGCAGCGAAGTATCGGCGGGTAAAACCGACTTGACGAAGACGGAAGCGCCGCCGAGTGGGGGTCGCCGCTCCTGCCCTTGGAACGTGACGCGTACGTCGGGAAACCTGAGTGGTTGTGTGCCGATGTCCCAGGCGACGAGGTGATAGAGAGCAACGGCTGTGTCCCCGAGCATCGTGACGAGCTTCTCGCCGCGAAGCTCGATCGTTCGAACTCCGTTCTGCGTCGTTGTGTCGGGCCCAACCGGAAACTCGAAACGTACTCCCTTGGGGGCGAGCACTTTGACGAAAAGGTTGAACGGCTGCCCGATGAGCACGGTATCCGGAATGACCCGATACCCCATCTGCACCGGCAGCTGCTGGGGAGGCTCCGGAACTTGAACCGTTCGTTGCGCTACTGCCTGAAGCAGCAATAGCACAAGATTCACGAAGCTCACCGGCGCCAAGCCCGTGTTTCTCTGGCGCGAAAGAAGCGGAGCAACGGCTCGACCACGCCGGCTTCTGTCCGCACCGGCACCTCGTCGATCGCAAGTCTTCGCAGCAAATGCTTGCGCTCTTCCCGCTCCGCCGCCACGCGCTCAGCGTATGCGTCGCGCACGCTTGTACTGCTGGTATCGACCTCGAACGTTTCGCCAGTCTCCGGATCGATCAGCCGTGCAATTCCTATATCCGGAAGGTTGCGTTCACTCGGGTCCTCGACAGTGACAGCGACGACATCGTGCCGCTGCGCGAGAATTTTGAGCGGATGCGAAATGTCCTCTTCGAGAAAGTCAGAGACAATGAACACGATTGCGTGCTCGTTGAGCATCCGCGCGACGTAATCAATCGCCGCCACCATGTCCGTCCCCCGACCGACTGGCTCGAAGGCGAGAAGATCGCGAATGATCCGCAGCACGTGCCGCCTGCCCTTCCGCGGTGGAATGACGTGCTCGATTCGATCGGTAAAAAGCAGCACTCCAACGCGATCGTTGTTTCGTACAGCGGACATCGCCAGCACCGCTGCGAGCTCGCTCGCCAGCTCGCTCTTGAATCGTCTCACCGTACCGAATCGCTCAGAACCCGAGAGGTCGACAACCAGCATCACGGTGAGCTCCCGCTCCTCTATGTACCGTTTGACGAACGGCCGTCGCATCCGCGCCGTAACGTTCCAGTCGATCGAGCGGACTTCGTCACCGGGCTGGTACTCACGCACCTCCGAGAACTCCATTCCCTGGCCTTTGAACACCGATCGGTATTCGCCGGTGAAAACGGAGTTGACCAGTCCGCGCGTCCTCAGCTCTATCAGCTTTACCTGACGCAGAATCTCTGGCGGCACTCCCATCGGTTTCTCGGGAGTGCGCTTTGGTGCTTCTCTGCGCCGGCGACGCCCAGCGAGAATACCGATCACGGAACCGGAATCGCTTCCAACACGCGGGCGACTATCTCGTCACTAGTCACCTCTTCTGCTTCTGCTTCGTAAGTGCGAAGCACGCGGTGACGCAGTACGTCCGGCGCGATTGCTTTCACATCATCGGGTGTCACGAACGCCCGGCCGCGGAGAAACGCGTGGGCCCGGGAACCCTGCGCCAGCGCCAGAGTCGCACGCGGGCTCGCGCCAAATTCGATCAGCGGCTTCAGCTCGCCGAGTCCTGCCTGCTCCGGATTCCGCGTGGCGTGGACGATCTCGACGATGTAATCCACCACTCGCTCGTCGATGTACAGGTCGGCGATGTGCCGCCGCATTTCGAGGATCTGTCTCGGCGCGGCAACCTGCTCTACAGGGATCGGTTCGCCGCTCGACATCCGACGCAGTATTTCCTTCTCCTCTTCGCGCGACGGATAACTGATGTGCAGCTTGAGCATGAACCGATCGACTTGCGCTTCCGGAAGAGGATACGTGCCTTCCTGCTCAATCGGATTCTGGGTCGCGAGAACGAGAAATGGCTCCTCGAGAACATGGGTCGTCCCGCCGATCGTTACCTGCTTTTCCTGCATCGCTTCGAGCAACGCGGCCTGGACCTTCGCAGGCGCGCGATTGATCTCGTCCGCAAGAATAATGTTGGCGTGGATCGGCCCTTTCTTGACCGAGAAGCGGCCGGTCGATTGATCGTAGACCTGCGTGCCGACGACGTCCGCGGGCAGCAGATCGGGCGTAAACTGAATGCGGCTGAACGAAGTGCTGATTGTTTCCGCCAGTGTTCGAACGGCCAGAGTCTTCGCGAGTCCGGGGACCCCTTCCAGCAATACGTGTCCACCGGTTAGCAGGCTTATGAGCAGGCGCTCGATCATGTAGTCCTGGCCAACGATTCGTCGCCCTACCTGTTGCACAACCTCCTGAACTATCGAGGCATCAGCGGCTATAGCGGCGGTTGCGTTCACGTCTTGCTCCTCTCGTAGTGTTCTTGCCTTTGCCGCTGCTCCTGGTGAGCGCGGAAATAACTTCTCTTTCGCGCGCCGTCAGCGGGCGCGTTCTGCCTGACTCCAACGACCCAAGCTTCACCGGCCCGAACTTTGTACGAACCAGTCGTTCCACTTCCAGACCCAGCCCTTCGCACAACCGACGTACTTCGCGCGTCCTCCCTTCTGCGATCGTTATCTCCAGCTCCCACACGCCTCGACCGGTACGCCGCGCCAACACGTCTGTTGGCATCACCAGTCCGTCTTCCAGCTCTACCCCCTTCATCGCTGCTCGTGCCGCAGCGGCCCCGTCACCGCGCACGGTGACTACGTATGTTCGGTCGATTTCGCTGCTCGGATGTGTCAATTTGTGCGCCGCGTCGCCGTCGGTCGTCAGGAGCAGAACGCCCTCGGTCATGTAATCGAGTCGACCGACATACGTGAGGCCGGGCACGTCGTCGACCAAATCAAACACGGTGCGGCGTCCCGCCGGATCAGAGCGCGTTGTCAGCACACCGGCGGGCTTGTTGAGAACGATCCAATGCGGTGCAACGGGCGCGCCCACCGCCTTGCCATCAACGGTGATCTTGTCGTGCTCAGTGTCGACGCTCTGCCCGATCGCCGCGACATTTCCATTTATGCGCACGCGGCCGGCGGCAACCAACTCCTCAGCCCCGCGACGTGAAGCGACTCCGGCGCGCGCCAGCGCGCGCTGAATTCGCATGGATTCGGGCATCAATCTGCCCGCGGGGGCGCCTCGCCGTTGTCCTTGGTATCAGCAACTGCCGCAGGTGTCGCCGAACGAGGCGCTCGCAGCGCGATTGCGAGCTCGTCGGCTCGCGGGAGCTCCTCCAGATGCCGAAGCGCAAACTGCTCGAGGAACGATGGTGTCGTTCCATACAGCAGTGGGCGGCCAAGCCCTTCACCGCGCCCAAGGATGTCGATCAAGCCCCGTTCGTGGAGCGACTTGAGAATCGCTCCAGCGCCGACACCCCTTATCTCTTCGATCTCGGCTCGGCCAATTGGCTGTCGATAGGCAATTATTGCCAGCGTCTCGAGTGCGGCGGCCGACAAACGTTGTGGCCGCGCCGCAAGCTGAGCCCGCTCGATCGCTTCGGTGTACTCGGGCCGCGTCAGAATCTGCCATCCACCTGCAACCTCGACGAGCTCTACTCCATGACCGTCAGTATCGTAGTGGGTGCGCAGCTCTTCGAGGGCAGCCTCCAACGTCGTCTCGCCTTCCTCGGCGTGCGCCGCGATCGCGCGCAAATCGGCGACAGCGACGGGCGTGGCGCTCGCGAAGAGCGCCGCTTCAAGCAGCTTGGCCAGAGGAGTCACGTGTGATCTCAAATGCGGCGAATGCGCGAGGCTGCATCAAGCGAAGCTCTCCCCGCTTCGCGAGCTCGAGTAGCGCGAGCAGCAGCGACAGAACTTCCCACGGCTCTGCCTTTCGCGGCAGAATGTCTTTCCATTGCGCCCGCGCACGGATCGCGAGCAACGCACGGACGATTCCTATCGCGCCATCCACGTCGAGTGCGCGCGGAACGACATCGTGAATGTGCGGCTTTCTCGCCAACCGCAAAACGCGATCGACAGCTGACAGAAGCTCGGGGAGTGAGATCGTGAGCGGACCAGCCACCGGCACTTCAACCGCTTGCTGACTGTACGCGCGCGCGAATCGTCCGCGGCGCTCTTCACTGCGTCGCTCCAGGACGTCCACGACTTCGCGCACCTGCTGGTACTCGAGTAAACGTCTCACCAGCTCGGCGCGTGGATCCTCCCAAACATCCTCCCCCTCGCGACGCGGCAAAAGCATCTGCGCCTTGATGCGAACGAGGCGAGCCGCCATCTCGAGATAATCGGCTGCCTCGTCGAGCTTCAATGAGGAAATTCGCGCCAGGAACTGCTCGGCAATTCTGGCGATGGGGATGTCGTAGATGTCGATCTGCTCGTCGCGGATAAGGGTGAGCAGGAGATCGAGTGGTCCCGAATACTCCGCCAGCTCGACGACGAAGACGTCCGATGCCGCTGACTCGGCGACTGTGATGGAACCGGAGAGCTGGGTGCTCACATCGTCCATGGACTGGGGATGATGTAGGGAAACACTGCGCGAGTCGCCACCGTATCGAGGAAGAAGACCGGAGCAAACCAGAGGTTCAGCAAGGGCCGACCGAAAGTGAGCAGCACGATAAGTATCAGCAATCCTTGTGCGCCGAGGCGCTGGTAGTTGAGGGCCCAGGCTGGAGGAAGAAGGTACTTGAATACGTGCGAGCCATCCAACGGCGGGATTGGTATCAGGTTGAACGCAACGAGTGCGAGATTGATCACGATGCCGAAGCGAAGCATTGTTTGAATGATTGCGCCGGTCGTGGCAAGCGGGCCAATCGCACTTCCGATAAGGCCGACAATGATTATCAGCGGGATGCACGCCAGAGCGATCACCAGATTGGTCGCCACTCCTGCCAGCGATACGATGATGTCACCCCGCTTGAAGTTACGATAATTCCTCGGCACGACGGGAACGGGTTTTGCGCCTCCGAACGCCATCGTTCCGTGACTTCCGACGAACGTGAGCAACGGCATGATAATCGTCAGGAAGGGATCGATGTGCGGCAACGGATTCCATGTAAGTCTGCCGAGTGCGTAAGCGGTCGTGTCTCCCTGCTTCAACGCAGCGTATCCGTGCGCGTACTCGTGAGCCACCATGGAAAAGAGAAGTACAGGCGCAACGAGGATGAAGTATTGAAATTGATCCAAAGTGTCGGTGTCGTTGTTAAGCGGCGCGTTCAAGTTAGCATTTCTCTCAGCAGATTTCACTTAGTCTGCCCGTTGACCTGAACGCTTCGGTCTGGCAAATTTCGCCACTACACCACAGCCAGAAATTCCCGGAGAGTCAACTCGTGCCCAATCTTGCTTCAGCGAAAAAGAACATGCGGAAATCACGCGCCGCTGCAGTCCGCAATCGCGCCCAGAAATCGGCGCTTCGCACCGCGCTCAAGCGCGCGTCTACTGGAACTCCCGAGGAGCGCCTGGCTGCAGTCAAGCTTCTCGACCGTGCCGCGCGAAAAGGACTGATCCACCGCAATGCAGCGGCTCGCTACAAAAGCAGATTGGCTAAGCCCGGCAAGTAAACGCCGACAAAAAAAGGCGCCTCGGCGTCTTTTTTTTTTACCAGGAAATCGAAAGGCGCCTCCGGGCGCCTTGTTTTTTTACTTCAACTGCAACTGAACAAGACGTCAGCCGGAGCCTTGCAGCTCACTGCTATCAGCGTCACTACGTCGGGACGTAATTGGCGCCGGTCAAGGCACAATCAACTGCTTGTGCCATCACGCCACGAAGTGGCGTCCCGACGTTTTGAGCCTGATAGCTGTCAACGTTAGTCAGCTCAGGCTGACGTCTTGTTCAGTTGCAGTTAATTCAGGCTGACGACTTGTTCAGTTGCAGTTGCAGTTTCCCCGGAATTACCGGGATGAACTTTACATCGTTGCGAGCTCGCCGCCGCAACGTTCGCAGTACCACTCGGTGGGATAGTTCGCCGCGCCGCACTCGGGACACTTGAGGGTCTTGTGTTGCTCCGATCTCGGATCCTGGGTGCCGCCGGTTTTTGGTACCGACGGTGGAGTTGCAACCGCGGCAGTTGATGGAGGTGAAGCGGGTCCGCTCCCTGGTCGAAGTACCGGGAATTCGTCGAAAGGTGTACGCGTCGTCGGAGTGCTGGGCACGGCTGGCTGCGGCCGGGAGCTGACCGGCTGTTCTACGCGCGATGGCGGATTGAGCGTCGGCGGCTCAGGGATGGCGGGACGAGGGACGACGGGTGAGATTGGGGCGCGCGAGCCACCACCCGAGCCGTCCTCGGAGCCGGGTCTTCCCAGGGCGATCGCTCCTGCCTGCTTCTCCTTCACGCTGAGCGCGAAGATGCGATTGAGCTCGTTCAGCTGCGCCTCGATGGCGTTTTTGTCCTTCACCAGCCGCACCAACACTTTGTCCCAGGCGCCACCGATCTCCTTCCACTGCTTATCGGTGTATTCGCCAACCGCCGCCCGGAGCTCCGCTTCCTGTCTCGCCTCGCGCTGCTGCGATTCCTGCCGTGAGATCTCGTCGAGCCTCATCGTCAGCGCATCGATGTTCTCGCGCAGCTCGCCGGCACGGTCGGCAAGCTTACTCGAAACTTCGCGCAGGCGCGTTTGGTAGTCGGCCTGAACACGCTGATACACCGATTGGGAAGTGCTCGAGCGCTTGTCTTCCAGCGCGGTGAGCCATTCCTCGTATCTTTGGCGCTCCCTGAGGAGGCCGTTGAGCGCGTCCAGCGAGACCGGCTCTCTCTCAGCCATCGTACTTCATCCCCTTGCTCGATTCATCTGCTCCCGATCGCGGACGGGAATCCCCAATCGATAGACGACCGACCCCGCCACAATAGTACAAGCGGGGCGGCCAATCAGGGGCATTCCGCTGTAGGGACTGTTCCTCCCTTTTGACAGAAATCGTGAGGGGTCGACTTTCCAGCGCGCCTTCGGATCGAACACGGTGATATCGGCTGCCACTCCACGTCTTAGCGACCCACCAGGAAGCTTGAACAGACGCGCGGGACTACAGGCCATGCGGTCGACGAGGTCGGAAAATGTCAGATAACCCTCTTCAACCAGGTTCGTCACCGCGACGGCGACGGCTGTCTCGAGGCCGACGATCCCGTTCGGTGCGTCGGCAAACTCGCGTTCTTTTTCGTCATAATGGTGCGGGGCGTGATCCGTAGCGATGAGATCGATCGTCCCGTCCTTCACTGCTTCCCGGAGTGCTTCGACATCCTTGGCAGTGCGAAGCGGCGGATTCATCTTCGCATTCGTGTCATAGCCCCGGACACTCTCTTCCGTCAGCGACAGGTGGTGGGGACAAGCTTCCGCGGTGACGTTGATCCCCCGCTCTTTTCCCCACCGAATAAGCTCTACCGAGCCCTTCGTGCTGATATGCGCGAGATGAACGTGCCCACCACTCAAGCGAGCGAGCAGAATGTCGCGGATGACCATGATTTCTTCTTCTGCCAACACATTCCCTTGCTGGCCGACCGAGATGGCTCCGATCGGGTAGACACGCGCGGCTGCGGCCCGCTGTGCCTGACGCACTATGAACCCAACAGCAGCCTGATTGTCAGTGACGGGATCGGTGTTCGGCATCGCACAAACCGCGGTGAAGCCTCCCGCCGCCGCGGCACGCGCTCCCGTGGCTATCGTCTCGACATCCTCACGCCCGGGCTCGCGTAAATGGCAATGCACATCAATGAATCCCGGCGAGACAATGAGGCCGTCGCAGTCGATGACGTCAGCTTCGTCCGGTCCTTCGATTGAGCCGCCTATGGCAGCGATCTCACCGTCGGCGAGGAGAAGATCGCCGACTTCGTTGAGGTTTTGCGATGGATCGAGGAGAGTTCCTCCACTCAGCAGCACGGGCTTCATTCTCTATCCTCGCGTCCCCGGCCACCGCCACCTGTCCACTTGGCCGCTTCTGCCAATTCCGGCTTCCCACCCGCGAGCAGGTACAAAACCGCCATGCGAACCGCTACGCCATTTGTAACCTGGTCGAGAATTACGCTGTGCGGTCCGTCGGCCACGTCAGAGTCGATTTCCACCCCGCGATTCATCGGACCGGGGTGAAGAATCAGAATGTCGCGTTGCGCCCTGTCGAGCCGCTCGCGAGTAATTCCGAAGACGCGGTTGTATTCGCGCGCTGACGGTATGTACCCGGCGGTCATGCGCTCGAACTGAAGACGCAGCACGTTGAGGGCCTCCGCCCATTCTATCGCCTCCTCGACGCGATCGAAGATTCGAACGCCGAATTCATCGATTGCGTTGGGCAGCAGTGAACGAGGTCCGCAGACAGCGACATCCGCACCGAGCTTCGTCAGGCCCCAGATGTTCGATCTCGCCACCCTTGAGTGCAGAATGTCGCCGCAGATACAGACCCGGCGTCCCTTGAGATCGCCGAAACGGTCCCGCAGCGTCAGAATGTCGAGCAGCCCCTGGGTCGGATGCTCGTGGGTTCCATCCCCGGCGTTGATGACGTTCGATTGGATTCGGTCAGCCAGGAACTTCGCCGCGCCTGATGCCGAGTGTCTGATGACTACCATGTCGATGCGCATCGCCTCGAGGTTTCTGGCGGTATCGACGAGCGTCTCACCTTTCGAGACGCTCGAACCCGTCGCAGACACGTTGACCGTATCCGCGGACAGTCTCTTTTCCGCGAACTCAAAGGAGATGCGCGTCCGGGTCGAATTCTCGAAGAAAAGGTTCACTATCGTCGAGCCTCGTAACGCCGGCACTTTTTTTATCGCGCGCTCGCTGATTTCCTTGAATGGCTCGGCGGTGTCGAGAATGAGCCGAATCTGGTCGCCCGTCAGCGACTCCAGGCCGAGTAGATCCTTGCCGAGTGTCCCCGTCACGCCGCCGACTTGGGCACGATAACTACCTCCGTCCGCTCATCGAGCTCGGCCACCATAACGTCAACACGTTCATCGTCTCCAACATCGACTTTCTTCCCGACGACGTCAGCATGAATGGGAAGCTCGCGTCCACCGCGATCGATCAGCACCGCCAGTGAAATTGAAGCTGGTCTTCCAAAATCCGCGAGCTCGTCGAGCGCTGCCCGCACGGTGCGCCCCGTGTATAGCACATCGTCGACGATCACGACGTGCTTCCCGTCCAGATCCCAAGGCAGATAGGTCGGACCCACAACCGGTCGCGGACCAACAGTCTGCAGGTCATCTCGATAGAGTGTAATGTCGAGCGAACCCTGCGGGACCGTAACACCTTCCCCACCCTGGATCATCTTGACGAGTCGGTCGGCCAGCTGAACGCCGCGACGCTGGATTCCAACAATTATGAGATCGTCCGTTCCCCGGTTGAGCTCGACGATCTCCACCGACATGCGCTTCAAGGTGCGCTCGACGGCCCGGGCGTCGAGGACCGTCGTCGTTTTCGTGGTCATCGGTGCTCAAATATGGCGCGCTGACAGGGCTAATTGAAGAGACTTGGCGTGCATCGAGCAGCTATTTTGGGGAATGCTTTCCAAAATCTTCAGGTTGCTCGCAGGAAACCCGTCAGCCCACAGCGTTACGCGTCATGAGGTGCGCGGCATTCCCGTAATCGTCGACAACACACGTCCAGATATCGATACGAACGACGCAACCGCGCGACTCGATCGGAGTTTGTTGCTCATTGAGCATTTCACCCCGCATTACTTCCGGCATCTTAAGAGAGATTTTGCCTACTTGGTTGTGAAGCGGTTCGCCTGCCGCGGCGCGTATTTTCACGAGCAGCGCGCATGTCTGGTCGAGTTGACATTCACGGTCAACCCGAGCTTCTCCGACGCGGAAGTCGCGGCGACGATTCTCCACGAGGCCATGCACGCGCGCCTCCACACGCTTGGGTTTCCGTTGGAAATGGACGATCGCGCAAGGCAGGAACGCTTCTGTCGGCGCGCGGAAATGGAATTCGGCGCACTCGTTCCCGGCGGTGATCGCATCGTCCAACGGGCACGCGAGACTCTCGCGCTATCGGATGCCGAGGTCGCTCCGGAAATCGACCCTGTCCTGGCCGCTCAACGCATCGCTGAGGTCGACAGGCAATCACTCAGCGGTCGTGCGATTACCTGATCTCGAGGTGGTTCTCCTCTTCGACCATCTTCACTGCCTCGACGTGATCGGCCTGGTCTCCTAGTTTTTCCCGCGCTTCGTGAAAGCGATCCGCCGTCAGCGAAATTAGCGGAGTCTTGACCTCGAGATCCTCCGCCATCACTGCGGCGATGCCGATGTCCTTCTCGAGTAAGGCCAGTCGGAACGTGCGGGGAAATGCTCGCGTGATTACGCGCTGCGGAATCAGGTTCTCCGAGCTGTTGGAGCGCCCGCTCGACGCATTGATCACCTCGAGCGCGACTTTCGGATCCACGCCAGCTTTCACAAGCACCGCCAGCCCTTCGGCCGCAGAGAGTATGTGGACCGCGAGCAGAGCGTTGTTCACGGCTTTTAGTGCATCACCCGTTCCCACCGGTCCAGCATGCACAATTTTCTTTCCGAAGGCTTCGACCACCGGCCGCACGCGCTCGAAGACGGTCATCTCGCCGCCCCACATTACCGTCAGCGTTCCGGCTTTCGCTGCCGTTGTTCCGCCGCTCACGGGCGCATCGATGAACTCGACGCCGCGCCCACCGAGCTCGGCGGCGATGGACCTCGATGTCGGCGGATCACCCGAAGTGCAATCGATCAGTACCGTTCCTTTTCGGAGTGCATCTAGCATCCCGTTCTCACCGTGCAGCACTGCCTCCACCTCGATCGAAGATGGCAGACATGTTATGACGACGTTCGCGTCACGCACTGCTTCTGCCGGCGTCCCCGCCACGCGAGCTTTGTGTTCGCGCGCAAACTCCTCGGCTTTGGAACCTGTTCGATTCCATACCACGAGATCGAAGGGATCGCGCGCCAGATGCGAAGCCATTGGCCCGCCAATGTCGCCGAGACCGATGAAAGCGACTTTCATTGCGTAGTGGCGGAGGATCTTGGCTGCAGGGCGTTGTGCAGATATATGATCGAGGAAAGATCCGCGATCAGCTTGCTTGCCTTCGCGCCCTCGGTAATCCCGCGTGTGAGCACTACCAGAACGTACGGCTTTTTTCCAGCAGGATAGACGATTGCCGCGTCATGCGAGACGGCGGTTATCTCGCCGGTCTTGTGCGCGACGCGGGTTCCAGGCGGCAAGCCGGCCGGAATTTTCTCGTTGAATTCCTGCGCCAGAAGAATGCCCAGCATCTCGCGCGTCGCTGCCGGGGAAGCCGCTTTTCCCTCCTGGATCGCCCTGAGAATTATGGCGAGGTCCCGAGCCGTCGTGGTGTTGTTGAGTCCTTTCTCGAATGCCTTTCCATCTTCCACCCCCCGGAGAACCTGAATTCGTTGTGCCCCAAGCGCGCGCATCGTTCTCGTGACTTCTTCCGCACCCACGAGGGTGATGAGTGTGTTCGTCGCAAAGTTACTCGACCTCGTGATCATCAATCGGAGTAGTGTATCCACAGGGACTCTGTCACCGATTTGATGGTAGAGTGTCGAGTCGCTATCCGATCCAGGATCGAGTGCATACTGAGAACCATCCACGAGTGACGCGAACTGGTTCACCATGAGCAAGCCCTGATTCATTCCGAAGGACCCAGTGTTTGCGCGTCGAAAGAGCTCGATCATCACCGGGACTTTCATTGTGCTGGCAGCGTGGAAGCTGCTGTCTGCATTCAGGAAAAGCGTGTCGCCGGAGCCGAGGTCGACGTAAGCAAGTCCGACGTAAGCGCCCGGTTCCTGAGCGATCCTGGTCTGGATCGCCGCGAGCAAGGAGTCGCGGCTCGGCGCGAGCGCGAGGAGAGTGCTGATCGGTAAGAGTGAGGGAGCCAACCACGAAGGTTATGAGCGCGACGACGATCGGGAACGCCAGACCGGCATAGATGTTCCCCGTTCGAGCCACCAGGCTCGTGGCGATGATGGGAAGAAACCCACCGAACCAGCCATTGCCGAAGTGATAAGGAAGCGAAAGCGAAGTGTACCGGATTTTTGCAGGGAAGGCTTCGACCAGAAATGCTGCGATCGGACCATACACCATCGTCACGAACACGACCTGGACGAAGACCAGCGCTGTAAGCGCGACAGCATTCACCGGACTCGAGTAAAACTTCATCGCGTGATAGATCGGCACGTATAGGATCGCGGCGAGGAGATTGCCGGCCATCATGATCTTCTTGCGACCAATCCTGTCCGAGAGACTCCCGAAGTACACGAATAATGGTGCGCCGAGCACGAGCGCGATCGCGACGCACACATAGGATGTGACGAGCGGCACCTTCAAAACGGTTTGCAGGAAGAGCAGCGCGTAGAACTGTCCGGTGTACCAAACCACAGCCTGTCCGGCCGCTGCTCCGAACAACACCGTGAAGAAAATCTTCCACCGCGACCAGGTTCCGAAGCTCTCCGTGATCGGAGCGCGCGATGTTTTCCCGGATTCTTTCAGCATCGAGAAGAGCGGTGACTCCCGAAGCCGGATCCTGATGTAGTAGGAGATCGCCACGAGGAATAGCGACAGGATGAACGGGATGCGCCAGCCCCACGTCTTGAACGCGTCCTCGCCGACCGCGGCTCGAACGATGAGAATTACTGCCAGCGACAGAAAAAGCCCCAACGTTGCCGTCGTCTGGATAAAGCTCGTGTAGTAGCCGCGACGACCATCCGGAGCATGCTCGGCGACGTAGACAGCGGCACCGCCGTACTCCCCGCCGAGCGCCAGTCCCTGAAGCAGGCGAAGGACCACAAGCGTGATCGGAGCGGCAATGCCGATCCGGGTGTACCCCGGAAGGAAGCCTATCGCTGCGGTCGAGCCTCCCATGATGAGAAGCGTGGCGAGAAAGGCGAACTTCCGGCCAATCAGGTCTCCAATCCGACCAAACACGAGCGCGCCAAAGGGCCGCACGGCGAATCCAACCGCGAAGGTTGCCAGCGTCTTGAGAAAGCTTGCCGTCGGATTTCCGCCCGGGAAGAACTGGGTCGCAATGATTGCCGCGAGACTCCCGAAGATGTAGAAGTCGTACCACTCGATCATCGTGCCGACTGATGATGCGGTGATGACCTTCCAGATTCCGCGGGTTTCGACCGCTGCGAAAGTAGTGGGCCCACCAGAAAAACTGGGATTGAGGCGGCCAGAAGTCATTACGAAAAACCCTCGGATTTCAGTTTTAGTTCGTCACAGAATCCAGCCGCGTCTTCGATATGAGTCGGTGGCGAAGGTTTCATACAGCCAGGATCGAAACGCGCGGAACCGGTCCTCTGCAATGCTCCCCGGATACAAGCCGGATTCTCGGATCGCCGCCGGAACGCACACGACTTTGAAGCCGACCGCCTCGAAGGTAGCACAGGCTCGTCTAGTGTGCATCGGCGAGGTGACGACCGCCACCGTTGTCCAACCGTCCTTGCGGGCGATGGTCTTCATCCTCAGTGCTTCCGTGCGTGTCGTAAAAATAGAATCGACGAAAACTATCGGCGCAGTTGGCGCCGTGAGCGCAATCACGTTCTTCAAGTCCGCCGAATCAGATACCGACTTACCAGCATACGCTCGTCGCTCTCGCGATACGAGCAGAACTGGAGCAAGCCCTCGCCGGGTCAGAACCAGGCCGCTGAGCAGCCGGTCGAGAGTCTCACTGCGCATCATTCCGTCAGCCGTAATTCCACTCGACAGCACAGCGATCGCATCGACGCGCTGTGGAATCGGGTCACGTCTGATCAGCGGTCGCGCTAGTGCCGAGACGAGCGGGGTATAGGCGATCAGAATGCACAAGAGCGCTATGATGCCGGCCGCAATCCATAACAAGGGCCGCACGCGCGTGACTCCGAGCACTCCGCCAACGATGGCCGCGGGGATGTAGAGAGTGAGCTCGGGTCGCCGAAGAAGCTGCTGGACACCCAGGACATGCGCAGCAACAGCGCAGAGTGTGCCGAGGATCGCTCCGCCGATGGCGTCGCGAGCAATGCTTCTCAGCTCACTCGCTTCCCGCACCGCGTTACCGCGGAGAGCTCGCTACTGCTTCTTGGAGCGCTGGTGCGGATTCGCCTGAGCAGCCGAGATCCGCTCGGCCGCAGTCTTGAGAGCTTCCTGAATGGCGACAGACTGCTCGGCGACGACCTGCTGTGCGGTGTTTACAGCACCCGAGGCAACCTGCATGGCAGCAGCCTTGATCTGCGGGTCGGAGGCGATTTTCAGCGCCAACGCCTGAACTGCGGCCGCAAGATCATCAAGTGCCTTCTGCAGCTCCGGTGACGGCTTTAGCGAAACCGTACCGCTGACCGAGGGAGCGGGCTTGGTGGCCGGTACTTTGGTCGGTTGCTGCGAGCGCGCTGCGGACGTCGCCGCGAGTCCAACTACCAGTACCAGCAAAAGTGCAATGCGTTTCATCGTAGAGAGCAGAAGTTAGTTGACAAACCTGGTGAAGCGCCCGATGCCATACCCCACAATAGCCAGAAGGGTCTCCAGACGGAATATTCAAGTGTCGGGCCAACGTTTTCTTTCGGGGTAGCGCCGATGCTCGAGTATGTCGCAGAGTTGCGCGAGGCGATCGAAGTAGCGACGCCGGTCCTTCGGGATATGAGCGAGGAGCGGTCGCGAGCCCGGCCCGCACCGGGAAAGTGGTGTCCTCGGGAGGTAATTGGACATCTGATCGATTCAGCATCCAACAACCATCAGCGTTTCGTGCGGGCACAATTTCAGGAGGATCTGGTTTTTCCAGGTTACGAACAGGACGCCTGGGTTTCCGTCCAGCGATACCGTGACGCGCCCTGGGAAGAGTTGATCGCGCTATGGCGTAATTTCAATCTCCACATCGCGCGCGTCATGGAAGCAGTCCCCAAGGACGATCGTATTCGCTTGCGGGCACAACATAATCTCGACGAGCTTGCGTGGCGGCAAATTCCTCGCGAAGAGCCAGCGACACTGGACTACTTCATGAGCGATTACGTCGCGCATCTGAAGCATCACCTGGCGCAAGTGGGGATCAGAATCAGCTAGTTCACCCAGTCTGCAATGAAGACGTTGGTCTCGTGTGGATTGGCGTCGTGACGGTTCGATGCCCACACCAGTTTCTTCCCATCCAGGCTGAACATCGGGAAGCCGTCGAATGTCGGCGCGGTCGTGATCTGCTCCAACCCTGATCCATCGGGATTGATAAGAAAGAGATCGAAGTTCCCGAGCTTGGGATCGGTGTGGTGATTCGAGGAGAAGATGATTTTCCTGCCATCAGCCGTCCACGATGGGCCGAAGCTTGCCGCACCGAGATGCGTTATCTGACGTTGGTCACCGCCGTCGGAGTTCATGATCCAAAGGTCCATCTTGTTGGGTCGCACCAGTCGCTGGGCGAGAAGATCCTTGTACGTGGCGATCTCCGTCGGCGTTTGAGGGTGATACGCGCGGTAGACTATCCGTTTTCCATCCGGGGACCACCACGGGCCTCCGTCGTATCCCAGCTGGTGCGTCAGCTGCTTCAGGCCGGAACCGTCGACATTCATCACGTAAATGTCCAGGTCACCGTCCTTTAGGGATGTGAACACGACCTTGTTTCCATCTGGTGAGATCACACCTTCGGCGGTGTAAACCCCAAAGCGCGTCAGGCGACGAAGTCGAGAGCCATCCGGGCGAGCTGTGTAAAGGTCGAACGGATCGAGCCTCCAGACGTAACCCTTCGATGCATCAGGACGGGGCGGACAGTCCCTCTCAAGGGCCTCGCTCGACGCGAACAGGATGCGCCTGTCGCCGTCCATGAAGTACCCGCATGTCGTCTTGCCCACCCCACTCGAGACTTTGCGTACGTTAGATCCGTCGATTCCCATCACGTACTGCTGATCGCAGGTTCTTCCGTCGCGCGTGCTCTGAAAGATCAGCCACTTGCCATTGTGGCTGAAATAAGCCTCTGCGTTCTCACCTCCGTTCGTGAGCTGGCGGATATTTCGAAGATGATTTTCGCCTGCCTCTGCAGCGACCGATATCGGCGCGGGCAGAGTCTGTGCGCGCGATGTGCAGGCAGCTCCAAGCAAAGCGGCGCAAATGAGCCTGAGCCTCAACCTTTCCCCCATGTTTGCAAGAATTTTACAACAGCATGACACGTCGCCAATCGCAACTACGCCAGGCCCAGTGAGAAGATAGCCGGGCGACTATTAAAGGTCGCGCTGTTGGCTCAATTCCAACCATTTGACCCGTTCCGCGGTCTAAGGTTGGAACGCACCGGTGGCTCGCTCGACGAGTCCGACCGCCGAGACAAGCTTTCACCCGTTAGGAAATTCCTATGCGACGTCGCCGGTCCATTGCAGTCCTCGGTCTCGCTCCAGTTCTTCTTCTCTTCTGGCTTTCTTCTCGAAGCTTCTCCCAGCAGACCACTCGATCCCAGAACGATCCGCGTCCGGTAGCACAGGCCGCGCTAAGGCAGGGCGAAATCAGGATCGACGGTCTGCTCGACGAAACTGCCTGGTCCGCGGCAACCCCAATTACCGAGCTCACCCAATCGAGTCCGGACGAAGGCAAGCCCTCGAGTCAAAAGACAGAGCTCAGGATTCTCTATGATGCGAGCGCGATTTACATCGGCGCGCGGATGTTCGACTCTCTTGGGGCCAAGGGCGTACACTCGGCGCTTGCGCGCCGCGACCAGGTCATGACCGGCAACAATAATCTGACTTCCGATAAGATCGCGCTTGTGTTCGACACGTTTCGCGACAAGAACAGTCGAACCTGGTTCGAGCTAAACCCGGCGGGTGTAAAAGGAGATCATCAAAACGGTGACGCATCGTATGACCCCGTCTGGGAAGGCGCCACGAGGATCGACTCGCTGGGCTGGACGGCGGAGTTTCGAATTCCCCTTTCGCAGCTTCGCTTTTCTCGAGCGCGGGAACAGACATGGGGAATGCAGGTGTGGCGGACGATCGATCGTCGCAACGAACAGGACATGTGGGCCTTCTGGCGCAACAACGAATACGGCGGACCAGCCTACTTTGGTACTCTCGAAGGCATCAGGGTCAACTCGCAGCCTCGCCAAGTGGAGATCGTCCCGTACGTGACAACGCGGAGCAAACTCGAACGCGCTCAGCCCGGTGATCCGTTTCACTCCAACACCGAGATGACGTACCGCGCCGGCGGCGACCTCAAGGTGAACCTCACCTCGAACCTCACGCTCGATGCAACCGTCAATCCCGATTTCGGGCAGGTAGAAGTAGATCCCGCGGTGGTGAACCTCTCAGTCTTCGAGACGACCTTCAGCGAGAAGCGGCCGTTTTTCGTCTCGAACTCGCAGTACTTCTCGACTGGAGGCTTCAGCTGCTACTTCTGCAGCAACGTCTCCAGCTTGAATTTCATCTATACGAGACGCATTGGGCGATCACCGCAGCTGGCCGGACTTCTCTCGGGCCGATCGGATTTCATCGATGCGGCCGATGCAACCACCATCCTGGGCGCCGGCAAGATCACAGGGCGCACCAGCAACGGAATTTCAGTTGGGGTGATGGACGCTCTCACGAACCGGGAGAGCGCGCGCTTTCGTCCCGTTGGCAGCACCGCCGACTCAACGCTCGAAGTCGAGCCGCTCTCCAATTACTTCATTGGCCGGCTGCGCAAAGATTTCCGGGCCGGTTCTACGCGCATTGGCGCCATCACCACGATGGTGAATCGTGATCTGACGAACCCCGATCAAGTCGCGCGTCTGAGGTCTAACGCCCAGGCATTCGGTCTCGATCTCGATCATCACTGGGCCGGCCGCGCCTACTCGTTCAACGTGCAGAGCGCGCTCACACATATCGGAGGCGACACGGCCGCAATCCGGAGCGCGCAGTTCTCGAGCGCCCGTTACTACCAGCGAACTGGTCGCACCGAAACGACGGACGGGCTATTCTCGACCGAGTTCGATCCGAATCGCCACAATCTGTACGGCTACGGATTCTATGCCCGACTCGCCAAGGAAACTGGCAACTGGCTGTGGGAGACGACACAGAATTGGCGCAGTCCGGGATTCGAGGCGAATGACATGGGTGTCCTCGGCAGAGCCGATTACAAATGGATGCTTGCCAACGTCGTCCGCCAGTGGACCACGCCCGGATTCTGGTACCGATCTGTCTGGACCAGTCTCGGGGCGCAGCAGCAAATCAACTACGATGGCGACCGTAACGACATCGATTACCACGCTTACTGGCAGGCGACGTTCAAGAACTACATGAACTTCAGCTTTTTCGGACTTCGCCATCCGAGCTATTACGACGAACGCCTGACACGAGGCGGGCCAACCGTCATCCACTACGGCTACAACTTGTACTCCGCTTTCTTCGCAACCGATTCGCGTTCCCGTGTCGTCGGTCAAATGCAGGTGCAATACAGCACGCCGGTAGACAATAGTGAGGGCGGCCGACTGTCATATTATCCCACAGTCACCTTGAAGCCTTCCTCTCGGGTGCTGGTGAGCCTGTCTCCGTCGTTCGACCACGATCGTACGGCGCAACAGTTCGTGACCTCTGTCGCTGATCCAACCGCGCCCGCCGGTTTCGCCGGCACTCGCTACGTTTTCGGCCGTGTCGAGCAGAAGACCCTCTCGATGGACACGCGCACCAACGTGACCTTCACTCCGAACCTCACCCTGGAGCTTTTCGCGCAACCATTTCTCGCGAGCGGGAAATACACGAGCTTCAAGGAGTTTGCTGAAGTCAAGTCTCGGCGAATGAATTGGTTCGGGCGTGACAACGGCAGCACCGTGACCACGAACAGAGATTCGCAGACCGGCGCCGTCACCGGTTACACGATTGACCCAGATGGTGCCGGCCCAGGTTCGGCCTTCACATTCGCCAATCCAGACTTCAACCTGCGTTCGCTCCGGGGGACTGGAGTGCTGCGCTGGGAGTATCGTCCCGGCTCGACCCTTTATTTCGTGTGGACGCAGGAGCGTCAGGGGTTCGATCAATTCGGGGACTTTAACTTCAGCAGGGATCGCTCCGCACTGTTTCGCGATCGGCCCACGAATATTTTCCAGATCAAGGGGACTTACTGGATCGGAAGATAGTCACAAGCGGGAAGCAGGAAGCGGGAGGCGGGAAGCGAGAAGCGAGAAACACGAGAGCGTCAGCGATGCGCAGATTACTCCGGCGTTTCTGACACTCTGCCACGAGTAGCCGATGCAGTTTTAGCGACTGCGGTCTTGGCCGAGCTCGATGACTTGGTCGAAGCCCTACGGCTTCTGACAATGCGGCGAGAACGACCCTTGTAGACGCCGCGCACCCAGCGGGCGCGGGTGCCGCGAACGTCGATATGGGCGAATGGGCCGCTGCGCCCGGAGTATGCGTAAAGCCCCGTACCTCCGACTAACTCTGGATAGCGCGCCTCCACTCTCTCCACCGCATCGAGGATCATCTTCACATCAGCGAAGTTGACTCGACCGTCTCCATTGAGGTCCGACATTTTGCCGCTGCCTTCCTGGTCGATGAAGACGTCGGCGGCGTCGCCGAACTGGTGTCGGCTGTCGCGCGCGCTTCCCTCGCCGCGAACGGCAAAGTTGTGCGCGGGCGTCCGGAACCCGGACCGAATGCGCATGCCCTCGGCGTTTATGCCGTGATCATTGAGATCCTCGATCACCAGCTCGAGCTTGTCGAGCAGCGGCTCTCTAAGCACGACGTACTTCGGCCAGACATCTTTCTGGTCGTGGGAGACGAAATCCCGGAGGCGGAAATGCTCAGACACCCGGGTGTCTTCGTTCTCGGATGTCACTTCGATGAAGCCGTCTGGATTCTTGTAGGCTTCCGATCTGAGTCGCCCCTTCTCCTGTGGCCAGTATCCCAACCGATAGCCGTTCAGCCAGGCGCGCACCTTTTGACCGAACGAGCGCATGGTGAAAACTGTTTCGGCGCTACTACCCGACCCGCCCTGCAGTGAGGCTGCAGCGACCGCGGTTCCAGGCAGCGACGCCAGCGATATCCAGTCTTCCGGAAGGACGAACCGGGCGAAGACCTTACCGCTAAGCCCACTGCCCTTTTCACCCGATGGGGAGTAGAGAGGTTTTGTGGGAGCCGCGGGTGCGCTGTCACTCGTCACGGATCCGCCTGAAGCCGAGGCTCCGGTGGGGAGAGAATCAGCATGGTTCGCCACCGCATTCGAGCTCGTCCGACCGGCGTGCGAATAGAGCTGCAACGCCCTGGCAGGGGCCGGCAGGATGATTGCCGCAAGGGTGAGAAAGGTCGTTACGGCTGAGCTGAATCTGAAGCGAACACGGGTCATTGAGGCTCCTCTTCGGTAGCTCGACTGACGTAACGCCGCTTGAGGGCGGCGTGTTAGTCTCGGGGCTTTGCGTCGCCACCTTTCGGTGGCTTTGCCGGCTTTCGGAGGCGCCCGTACTGGTCAGCTGGGCGCTAACAATAAAAGACTGCCGGGACAGCCGGAATGTAACTGCAGAGGTGGAACTCACCGGCGATGTTACTTTAAGCGCGTGCTGTTATCGCTTGCGCCACGCGTAGTTAGCACAGCCGTTTAATCTAAATCCTCTGGTGCTGGCTGAGCGTCGGAGAGAACTTCCCAGGCGGCTTCTACACCCAAAATCCGCGGCTGTAAACGGATGTTGTCGCCGCGGCTCGGATACCTCAGCCGGACTATTTGCTGCTCGCCGCTCTCAGAGAAACCGGCTTCGCTATCGGCTCCCGAGGTCCGATTTGGATAACGTACTCGCCCGTGACGTCGGTGCCCCTAACCGCGCCCTTCAAGACCTGCTCGCCGGGCTTGGAGCCTAGCTTCCAGGTAAGCGCCGCTCTCCCGCGGGAATCGCTGACCGCTCTGGTTGGCGATACCGTACCCGACTTGACTGAGAAATTCACGCGCGCCTCCGGCACTGGATTGCCGTAGACATCCGTCACCAACGCGTAAAGCCGCTTGCTCTTGACCGACTCATGCGGCCGCTTCTCGCCCGGAACGTCGTCAAAGGCCAGGTTTGCCGCAGCCGCCGGCATGGCCCGAGCTGAGACCTTGAGAAGCTTCTTTACCCCCTCGACATGTACAGCGAGCGAGTATGCGCCCGCCGAATGGCCCATCGTCCACCGGATCCGAGCAAGCCCAAGCGAATCGGTGGTCAAGCTCGTGTCGGAAAGAGTCCCGCCAGAGGGGGAAAGAGTGAGAGTCGCTCCCGCAACTCCGCTCCCATTGGAGTCCGCTACCCGAAAGACGAGGGCTTTGGGAAGCTGCGAACCTGCCGCTGCGTGCTGGTTGTCACCCGCGGTGGCTAGGATCGAGGCGGCAGCGCCGGCTAACGCTGTTGCGGAAATGGTTACTGGCGGGATGCCCAGGCCCGCCCCCACGCCTACTTGGGCTCTAACCCGCTGCGTCCCCGTCCTCTTTGCCAGCGTCCAGCGAGCGCTTGCGACCCCAAGCGAGTCGGTGCGCCCCGAGGCGACTTCAACCGATCCGCCGTCGACAGCCGTCCAGCGAACAGGAACATCAGGTAGCGCTCGCCCGGTAGAATCCGTAACGCGAATGGCGACCGAATCGGGAAGCTGCTCCCCGGCGGGCCCGCTCAGTCGCTCGGCCAGCGCAGTCACACGCGTGTTGCTTGGAACCGGATCGGCCTCGGCGACGATCGCGAGAGCGCTGTCGACGTTCTCGACGCTGGCGAAGAGCGTTTGCCGTCCCGGATCGGCGCCCAGCGTCCAGTTGGCGCGTGCGCGTCCATCCGCGTCTGTGATCGCGCTCGCTGGATCTACCGCGCCCTCTCCATCGGCGAGGCGGAATGTCACTCTCTTACCGGTCGCCGGCGCCCCTCGACGATTCGTCGCGCGAACCACCACCGCCTGGGGCAAGGTCCTTCCCGCGAGTGCTCGTTGGTTTATGCCTGCTACGAGGGCAATCGCAGAGGCTGGCGTTACTACCGACACGCTGCTTCTGCCGGCGACGTCGTCGACCTTCGCGCCGATTACCGTTCGGCCAGCTGAACGCCCAGTGAGTGTCCCGGAGCTATCGAGTGTCGCGACGCTGTTGTCGTCAATGTGCCACGTCGCTTCGAGCCCGCTGATCGGAAAACCGCGGGAGTCCAGGGCGCGCGCACGAAGTTGCAGTTGTGCCCCCTCGTTTAGCACGATCAAGCTATCGCCCGACGCCCGCCCAACTT
>WNFY01003495.1_pt1 | contig 25335 bp, 21 predicted proteins | sample 5400091 | NCBI WGS metagenome assembly WNFY01 (sample SAMN13153364, study PRJNA577476) | soil metagenome | isolation source: 60 cm soil or saprolite under grassland replicate 1 | place: USA:California | collected 2016-06-15 | reverse complement strand
GCGACTCGCAACCGCGCCTGAGCACGCCAGTCTGCCGGTCTTTGCCGTGGCCGACGACCTCGCGCCACTTCTTCAGCGGACTCAGCGGAGCTGGCGGAGCCGCTCGGCCGCGGCCTCCGGCAGCACCTCTGTGCTGGCCGTCCCCATCGCCGACTCCGCCCCGGCCAGGTACTTCAGCTTGCCGGGCGCCCGCATAACCGTGAATAGCTCCAGGTGCAACGCGAGATCCTCTGACCCCTGGCGGACGGGCGCCTGGTGCCAGGCGGAGATATAGGGCGCCGGGACGCCAAACAGGCGGTCAAGTCTGTGCAGCAGGTCCAGGTACAGGTCGCAGAATTCGGCCCGCGCGGCGTCGGGTAGGGCCTGCAAATCCGGCACCCGGCGGTTCGGGTAGAGATGGATCTCGTATGGCCAGCGGGCGGCATACGGCACGAACGCGGTCCAGTGCCGTCCGGCGGCGACGACCCTCGACCCGTCGGCGCGCTCCGCTGCGAGGATTTCGTCGAACAGATTCAACCCGGTCCGCAGCCGGTATCTGGCAGCGCGCTCAAGCATGCGCGAGGTCCGCGGCGTGACGAACGGGTAGGCGTGGATCTGCCCGTGCGGATGCGACAGGGTCGCCCCGATCTCCGGGCCTCGGTTTTCGAAGCAGACGACCTGCGCCACGCCGGGCACTTGCGCCAGTTCCATGCTGCGGTTGGCCCAGACGGCCAGGATGGTCGCCAGCTGGGCCGGGGCCAGGTCAGCGAGTGAGGCGTTGTGCCGCTCGCTGAAGCAGATGATCTCCGACCGGCCAGCCGCCGGTTGCGAGAGCAGTAGCCCGTCGGCCTCGTCCGGCTCCGCGCCAGCGGAGCCGGACGAGCCCGGACGGGGCAGGCCGGAGCAGAGCCCGGGAAACCTGTTCTCGAACACGACCACGTCGTAACAGGGCGCCGGGATCTCGGTCAGGATGCCCGCCGCGGACGGGCACAGTGGGCAGTGGTCATCGTCCGGCTGGAACGTGCGGTGCTGCCGGTGGCTGGCTACGACCACCCACTGGCCGAGCAGCCGGTCGTAGCGCAGCTGCGACTCGGCCCGCAGCGGATCGAGCTGACGCCGGTCCGGGTAGTCCCCCGGCCGCTCGGGAACATCGCCGAAGTAGATCAGCGTCCGGCCATCAGCAAGGGTGACCGCCGTCTTCCGCACGGGCCCACACCCCCGGGCGCATTGGCCTTATCGGCCGACAGTCGACCCGAGGCCAGATGGCCTCGATGCAGATGAGGATAGCTGGCGGCAATCCGCCCGGCTGAGTGATGCCACATCCGGCGGCTGTCTGCCCGACGGCCCGGTTCTGGCGCTCGCGCAGCGCGCTGCGCAGCCGGTGGGTCAGCGCCTCGGGCAGGCCCGGGCGCTCCGCCCCATCCGGGTCAGCGCCGCAAAGATCGTGCGGATCAGCGCGATGCCCAGGCAGGCAACGACCAGGATCACGACGCCGCTCACCGCAAGGCAGGTGACGCCGAGCTTGCCGATGGCCGGGCCGATGCTGCCCAGGTCCAGCCCGACCATGAGGGTGCCAGTGACGCCCGGCCCGGCCGTGCTGGTGATGACGAGAGAGAAGTCCTTAGCGCTGCAGGCGAACGGGATGCGCTGGGCCCGGTACCGGACCGGCCCGGCGATCATCCGCCAGCTTCCGCCGCCGCTGACGGTTCGGGTCTACCTCACATACCGCGTTGTGTGAAGGCGGCAAGTCAGAAGACCTTCGCGCGGAAGCGTGATGGTCAATCCAGCGAGGGCAGCGGTCACATTCGCCTGGTCGTGCTGCGGGGCGTTGGCGAAGGCGGCGGTTTTCGTGCAAGCCCCGGTTGTGGCCGTGGGCCGGCCTTGGTGGCACGTTCTCGTCGCGATCTTGGATGCGACCGCAACCGGTACGTGGCAGGGGGCGTCGTAGATGCTGGAGCCACGTGAAGGGCAGCAGCGCTGATGTTAAGGCCGATCCGGACACCGCACATTTACTTACCGGAACTTCCGGCAATCCTTGGATACAATCTCGACCTGAAGGTATTCGTGAAGGATGAATCACAGCAACTGGGTCGTTCCGTTAAGGGCAGGGTTGCGTACGCTATGGCGAAGCGAAGCCGGGAGTCGGGAAGGCAAATCGTTGAGTCCTCGTCAGGAAACCTCGCGCTGGGGCTGGGATATTGGTGCCGCAAGCTTGGCGCTGCCAAACCCCTGTGCCTGATAGACGAGTGTTGTGAAGAGTCAATGCTCGGTGCGTTATCCGAGGTTGGATGTATTATTGAAGTTGTGCCTCTAACTCGCCGTGAACAACAGAAGCAGTCGGGGGTAATTAAAAGGATTAACCGCGCGAAGAACTACGCTGAACGCGGTTACTATTGGCCAAATCAATACGATTGCCCTGATTGGATACGGGTCCACCAGGAAACGACAGGACCGGAGATTTGGCGTGACCGCAGGACTTATGACGTGGTCGCCGGTGCAGTTGGAACGGGCGCTACGATGTCGGGCGTTGCACTGGCGCAGCCAGCAGGCGGCAGGACGAGGTTGGTAGCGGTTGAGCCGAACGGCTCTATGATATTTAGCAAGCAACCTGGCGCCTATCGCGTAGCGGGTGCAGGGAATCCGTTCACGCCTCAGAACTACCGGCGCGAGTTGATGGACTCAGAGGTCGCTATAGAAGATAGTGCATCGTTCGGTGCGGCCAGGAGTCTGCGTGCCGCCGGTCTCGCTATCGGCTCGTCCGGTGCCATGGCAGTGGTTGGTGCTCTGCGGGCAGTCAAGGGGCTAGGTGGAGAAGTGAAGAGAGCATTGGTGATCGTGGCCGATGATGGCTGGTATGAACCTATATAGACAAGAAGAAAAAGGCTCGTTCGACGGCGACGGGAATCTCGTGCGACGGCGACGGGAACCTCGTGCGACGGCGGCGGGAACGTGGTCTCTGGCGGTCCTGGTCCCGGTTCCGGACGCGCACCCGGGCTTCCGCTAGCCCAGAAGCGGGTGTCCGGATCAGATCTTTGATCGCCGGAAATCCTATGCACGCTGCCTGGACTCCGGCCGGTATCCGGTCTCCGGCCGTGGCGGCAGCTTCATGCCGCGGCGGCGGGCGTGACTTCGATCCGCAACGGGCCGCAGCGTCCATTGCTGAGCGGCGGATAGTCGACCGAGCATGCGGTGAGCACGAAGACCAGGTCTCGCTGGGCGAGGAAGGAGATGGCGTCACCCGGCCGTGACGCGGCGACACCGATCCGCAGCCTGCCATCAGGCTGCGGGCCGGAGTTCTGGAACAAGTTGACCGGGTCAGGAACGACCGGCAGCGAGATACCGGCCGATGCCACCGCGGCCAGGAAGTTGTCACGGCAGTTAGCGTGGCCAGGCAGCCGGCGGCTTTCATACAGCCACCGGTCGCAGGGCGGGAACAGCATGTCGTGCAGGCCCGGCGAGGTGTCGGCTGCCAGCTGGAGGATCGGCATGCCGTACTGATCGCGGAACTGCTCGCCCACGGCGGGGAACAGGCGCTCGCAGCGGTCGCGGGTATGACTTGCCGACAGCCAGCGGCCAGGATCAGCGGCGTCAATCGCCCACATGTCGCCGACCTGGTGACCGTCCGCATCGAGGACCCGCACTTGCTCGCCACGGCCGACGCTGACCGCCTGCCCGGACTGGGGTGCCACGATCACCACCCGCTGCGCGGCGCCTGACCCTGCCATCTCCGCCATCACTCCTCGATACACCCGCGGCAGCCCAACGCTCGCATATCAGCGTGAGTCGTTCTGCGTCAAGCTTTGGCCGGTGCCCGGTCCGTCGTCTGTCCCTGCATAGCGGTTATGGGGTTTGTCCCTGCAGCGCGTGATCGGGTTGAGTTGAGGAGACGACGGGCGGGGCCGCCCATGATGAGCGCCGAGATCACTAGGTGTCTCGATGCCGCAGAGGGCTCGCCCCGGCCGTCAGCTTGTGTCGCAGCGGTTCCTCAGGCGGCGAGCGCTGCGGCTTTCTGCTGCCGGGTGCCGTGCGTGGCGATGACCAGATCCTAGGTTTGCCCGGTGGTGATGACGGCGTGCAGCTGCCGCAAGATCGCCGCCGCGATGACAGTCTGGGCCTGGGTGGGCGTGAGCTTGTTCTGCTCCCTGCTGGTCAGGTGCTGGTAGCGGGCACTGTAGACCGGGTTGGCGCGTTGCGCTCCCCAGACCGCGCGCCAGGCTGCCAGGCGCAGCCCGGGCGTCCCAGCCCGGTCAGACTGGTCCGGCCGGTGAACGCCGGACAGTTTCTCCCGTGGTGCCAGGCCAGCGTGCTTGACCAGCGCGCGTGCGGTGGCGAATTGCCTCGGGTCGCCGGTCTCGGCCAGGATCGCCGCCGCGCCGACCGGCGACAGCCCGGTAATCGAGGTGACCAAAGCGGTCAAGCCGAGCTCGTCCAGGACGCCGGTCATCCGCTGCTCGGTCTCGGTGAGCCTGGCCTTGGTGAGCTGCCAGTCCTCGAGCAGCAGCCGCACCCGCTCCAGCGCGCCGGCCCGGTGCGTGATCACCCCGGCCGGATCGCTGAGCGCGGCGAATAACCCGCACGATCCGCAGGCAGGGTTTCCGCCCGCCGCTGCGGGGTGATCTCGCGACGCACCGCCTGCTCGAAGCGGGCCGCCCCCAGTCGGCGGGTACGGGCGAAGTCGCGCTCGCGCAGTGGACTGACCGCGCCAGCGCCACCGGCAACGCCGCCGCACGCGGTGCGGGCGGCATGGCCGTCGGTGCGATCGACGCCATGCTGCGCCGGCTGGACCTGCTCCGCGGCCCGGTGACGCGCGAGATCCGCCGGGCCGGCGACGCGCCGCGCTGATCAGCAGTCAACGGAGCGCCCCGCTTGCTCCGGCTGGCTGGGCTCTTTCTGCCAGGCCTGATGGGCAGTGAAGGCGACGTGGCCTGGACAAGCGCGGGCAATTCCGCTGCCCGGGCAGTTCCCGGGCTTATGCGCTGCTGGCTGGCCCGCCGCGCGGCGGGCCAGCCAGCTCGGCGGGCGCTGTTACGGCAGGGTCACCGGGCCGTGTGCCCGGATGATGACCTGGATCGCGATCGGCCGGCGGGAGCACCCGGGCCCTTCGCAGCGGCCGCGCCGGGGCAGGGGTGGTGTGAGCACCACCGGATATGGCGGTGCTGACTTGCTTCCCGGTCGCGGGGCGGTGCGGAGACAATGAGGCTGCGATATGCCGATCGGAGGCGGGGCGGTGTGAGCGCGGTCTGGATGCGGCTCCGCTCGGAGATCAGGACCCGGTGGCGGTCGTGGCTGGGCCTGGCGCTCCTGATCGGCCTGACCGGCGGGGCCGCGGTGGCCGCCGCGGCAGGCGCACGGCGCACCGAGACGGCTTATCCCCGGTTCGTCCAGGCGCAGAACGGCTATGACCTGGTCACCGGCGGGTCCGCCGGGAACATCGATCCGGGGCGGGCATTAGCGCGGATGGAGGCGCTGCCCGCGGTCGCGCAGTGGGCCCGGGTGGACGTGGCGGCATCGTCGGCCATTTTGCCGTCCGGCCGGGTGGCGCCGGCACCGGAGCTCATGGCCGTCACCGATGTGAGGGGACGGGCGGGCTTCCGGCTGAACCGGTTCAAGGTCATCTCCGGCCGGATGGCGGATCCGCGCGCACCCGGCGAGGCGGTGATCGACTTCCCCGCCGCCGACCGTGAGGACCTGCGGGCGGGCAGCGTCATCAAGTTCGTCATCGGCGGCCCGGACGCCAGGCCCGTCAGGCTCGCCGCCGTTCACATCGTGGGCATCGTGGCCTCGCCCGGGCAGTTCCCGGCCGTCGGCGCCTCAGCGGCCTATGGCAGCGTCTACGTGATGCCCGCCTTCGTCCGGGGCAACGGCATCAGGCCATCGCCGGGTGATGCGTCGCTGCTGATCAGGCTCCGCCGCGGCGCCGCTGGCCGCGGCGCGTTCTTGCGCCAGCTGCGGGCCGCGGGCCTGGGCGGCGTGGACATCCCCGAAGTGCGGCAGGCCCAGACCGCCGGGATCCAGCGATCGATCCGGCTGGAGTCCCAGGCGCTGTGGGCGCTCAGTGTTCTCATCGGGCTCGCGGCGCTGGCCATCGTAGGGCAGTCGCTGGCCCGGCAAACCTACCTGGACTCGGCCGATCTGCCCGCCCGGCAGTCCCCCGGGGATGCCCAGCAAGCTGTGAGCGCTTCCCTGGACCCGGGCAAAGCTCACGTTCCTGACCCTGGGGTGACCAGTCCCCGGCCTGGACGTCGCGCGCCCGGCACTTGGAGCGGCCAGCCGACGCCTGCTGCCCGCACCGCATGGGTTGCTTGAACGCGATCATGCTGCGAAACTGGGCTTGTCGTGCTGCTCCAGACCCCGGCAGAGGACGAAACTACCGGCCGGGAGGTGGGCTCCAGTGAGCCCTGGAGACACAGACATCGTCACCAGCATTCGGTCGCCTGATCGTCCGAGCGCCATTCCCGTATCACGCGGACCGCACGACCAGGGTCTCACCCCTCTTGCTGGTCAGCCCGGCCACGGCCGCACGGCGAGCCTGCGGCGCCAGCCGGCCCGCATCGTGCAGGGCCGGGTGGAAGGCGGCTATACCGACGCGTTTGAGCTCATCTGCTGCGAGTGCGGCGATCACCCTTACCTGGATTACTCCGAGATCTCGCCCCGGCTTCAGCGGATCCGCGGGCCTTACACGATGAGGGCCGGGCCTTGCAGCGTATGAGAAGCACCTCGGGCTGACCACCTGACAGCGCGGGCCGTCCGTCTCCAAGGGGGGCGGAGGCCGGTCCTGGGGGGTGAGGACCGGGCTCCGGGGACGGACGGCCCGCGGCGCCTGCCATGCTCCGGCGGGGATCGGCCGCTGGCCGCCGACATGGGCTAGCAGGAAATACGTCAGGTGCGACTGGATGCCCAACGGCATGAACCTGACCGCTCCTTGCCGCCAGGCGACGCGGTTGATCATTATCACGCCAGCGCCCCCCGCCTGCAAGTACAGACGCCGCAACAACACGGGCCGTTGGACCCAGCGCCCGACGGTCCAGGCCTTTGGCAGGTGGACGCAGGCATGCCTCACCCGGCTCGCACTCGGGGACGAGCCGCGAGGACACGATCACCCAGAAGCTCCTCATCTGGAGCCTTCTTCGCCGCGAACACGGCCTGTGGGCACCCACCCCGAACGAGGCGGGTCGGTGTGCGCATCCGCCCACCCAGGTTTCGGCATGCGCTTGACCCGGCGAGCCCGCATAAATATGCGCTGTGGCGGGTCTGGCGAACGCGCGGTCTATGCCGCATACGGCGCGCGTCAGTTCATTCAGGATCTGACCACCGGCGGCCGGGACGTTCGCTCGCATCGTCGGCGGCCACCTGGGCCCGCGGTGACCTCCGAGTCAGGCACGCCGCGCCGAGTCGGCGGCGAGCATCGGCCGAGTCGGCGGCGAGCATCGGGCCACGTCGATCGACAGCATCACGCTGAGTGGCGGGGGACGTCAGGACGAACGCTCGCCGAGCCGATCTGGCGCCAAGCCCGGGCCGCTGGCATTGCCGCCAGTGCCCCACCGAGCAGTTATTCTGTCGCGCCCTGGCGGGTGGACACGCGTGCCCGGGGCCACTGGCCTGGACTTCGTCGTGTCGCCTGGTGAGCCGCGGGCCGGTCTCGGCGCGGATGGCCCGGGTGGCTTGCTCGCCGGCGCGAGCTGCGGCCAGGCAGCCTGGCGGACTCAGGTGAGGGTGACTGGGTCGCCGCGGTGAATGGTCCCGCCGCTGACCACTGAGGCGTAGACGCCAACGTTTACCGCATTGTGCTGGGCGGCCGTCCGCGGGATTCCTGAATCTTCGGGCAGGTCGCCTTGCGGCAGGGTGATCATCACGCCTTCGGCATCGCTGACCAGGACAGATGCCCTGACCTCACCGAGTCTGTCTGAATAGACATCCGGCGAAGATCTTGAAGCGGATCCGGGCAGCGCTGGTGATGCGGCGGTCGTCACCTGGGGATTCCTCGCGGTGCTTCTGCGGTTCAGCACGCTGATCCGCTACGGTCAATTTGTGGCACTGACGAGGATCTGCTGACGTTTGCCCAGGTCACGTTGGCCAGCCCCGTCTGCCAAGGCCCGACCTCAACTGGATTACCGCACCGGGAATCGAGGCTAATGGCTGGCCCGCGCGCGCGTCGTGCCCGGGGCCGGCGTTCCGTGCCGCCCGACTGCCCCGGAGATGGTCCGGCAACATCTTCATCAGCACGGCGGGGCCGCCGGCGGCCGGTGGCACACTCCGCTGCCCCCGCGCCCGCGCATCTACGGCGGCAGGTGCGGGCAACCGGCCGGTGCACCGGGCAGCGGATGAGGGTCCGAGGCGGATGATACCGGCCGAGTCGGACTTCCAGGCGGCGCGATGCGTCCAACCGGGTCGCCTCCGGCCCGAGGCAGTTCGCTGAGATCACGGACAAGATCTCCGCTATGGTCGCCGCGCTTGCGGCTACGGCTGTGATTGCCACGGGCCCGGCTGCGGAAGCCGATTCGCGGCGGATATGGCTGGCCGGCTGACCGATGATCTGGGTAGCGATTGTGGGCTGGCATGGCAGTAACGGTGGGCAGCCGGCCGGCGTTCTCCAGGCATGAGCGGGGATTTACCGCACCCAGGTGCGCCCGGCCTGCGTCTGCCCGTTGTCTTGGCTGGCGCCGGGCCATGGCTGCGGCAAGCCGCACGGTGCGCCTGGTGCCTTGCCGGGGCTGTGTCTTGCCGGCCGATGTGGGTGTGGGCGGCGGGAGGTGAGCCGCACTGCGGTCGCGGAGTTCGCCCGGGTCAAGGCAGCCTTCCCCGAACTGGTCCATCCGGCGGGTGCGGCCCGGCAAGGGTGTGGTTTCACCGCCCGCCGAAGGCTGCTGCGGGGTGGCTCGCAGTCGCTGTATGGCCGGATGCGCGGCGAGCTGGAGCATGTTCTGTGGCTAGCCGAAAGCAGCGACGAACGCCGCTGAGGCATTCGACCCGTGGGCTGGCCAGGCGGGGTGCCCGAAGCCGGAGCCAGAGCCTGGCCTACGTGGCGGATCGGTGAGCCGCCTGCCCGCCCGGCTGCGGCTGCTGCCAGGGCCGGGCTGCACGGCTGACCTTGGGCGGTCACCCTGCAACCGACGCCTGGATCGAGGGTGTGGCTGAAGCCGCGCCGCCTGGGGAGAGTGCGCTATGGGCGGACGGCATGAGTCGCCGAAGCCAGGCACGGACATGTTCATGGCCGTGGTCATTCTCGCGCTGCTGGCCCTCCTGACCGCGGTAGTCATCCCGGCCTGGCTCGGTGGGTGAGGCCGGCGGGGCTGCCCGGTGCGGGGCGGACGGCTAGCTGTCGCACTCTCGGCAGGTCCCATCGAGGCGCGTTCCAGCCGTTAGCGCCGCTGGCCAGCGCGTACCCCGAAACACGTGGCTGTTGAGGTAACGATCTCGGCGGCGGCGCCTATGCTTCCTGGTCCGGCTGGCCGTTCTCGCCGAGCGCCACCTGGATGGTTCGTTCGTCGGTGCCCCGTACGACATTCAGCTCGACGGCGCCGCCGCGCGCGGCCTGGAGTGCGTCGAACAGGTCATCGATGGTGGTCACCGGCCGGCCTGTGGCTGCCACGATCAGGTCGCCCGGTGCGAGACCGGCGCGGCCGGCCGGGCTGGCCTCGGTTACCTCATGGATGAGCAGGCCCTCGGCGTCGGGCAGGCCGACGGCGCGCCGCAGTCGCCTGGCCACGTGGCCAGGAGCGATGGCGATGCCCAGCTGCGGCGGCGCCGCTGATTCCCCGCGGGCGAGCGCATCCGCTCGGCCTCGTAGCGCCTCATCGGCGGGGATGGCCAGGTAGAAGCCCTCACCAAGGCGGTTTGTGTTGATCCCGAGCAGCTGCCCCGCGGCGTCCAGGACCGGGCCGCCCGAGGAGCCGGGCAACAGCGGAGCGGTGTGCTCGAGGCTGCCGGTTATCCGGCGGCCGCGCGGGCCGCGGAAAGTCCGCTCGATGCCGGAGACGAACCCGAACGTGACCCGCAGCCCACGCCCGCCCGGGTTGGCCAACGCGAACACCGGCATCCCGATCTCTGCGGACGCGCCGCTGGCCCACGGCAGCGCCGGAACCCCGCCGGTGTCGACGGCGATGACGGCAAGGTCGCCGTCGATGTCGTGCCCGGCCACGCTCCCCTCCGCGGTGCGCCCGCCGGCGAAGGTGACCGCCACCTGATCGCCGCGCACGTTGTGCGCGTTGGTCAGCACCCGTCCCTCCCCGAGCACGATGCCGGAACCGGCGCCCCACCGCTGCCCGATGCCCACCACCGAGGAGCCGGCGCCTTCAGCCAGCTGCCGGATGCTTGCCTGTATCTCGTCGAGGATCGCCATCGCCGCCTCCAGTTAGTAGTAACTTGCAAATTACTACTAACTGGACATATGTCAACCGGCTACGATCGGTGCATGGCCGAACCCGAGCACGGCTCATCACCGCTCGCCGAGGCGCTGGCCCGGGTCGGCGACCGGTGGACACTGCTGGTGGTGGAGGCCCTGCTCGCCGGGCCGCGCCGGTTCAACGATCTCCTCGGCCAGATCCCGGGTATCGCCGCGAACATCTTGTCCGAGCGCCTCAAGCGGCTCGAACGCGAAGCGCTGCTGGTGGCCCGGCCCTACTCCGAACGGCCGCCCCGGGCCGTGGGGGGCCAGGCACACCGACCCGGCCGAAGCGCCCCGGCACCCCGCATGCGGCACCCCGATCGAGGCCCGCTGGTACTGCCCGACGTGCGACTGTCTTGTTGACCACCAGCCGCGGCACGCCCAGGTGCACTTCGTGTAAATGGCGGTAACCGCGGCCCGGAAGTTAACCTCACCGGTCACCCCGGCAGATGCCAGCCCAAGCGGTGTCCGGTGAGCCTTTGTGGAGCATCCCGGGTTTCGTGCACACCTGGTTTTGTGTGGGCAGCTTCGCCGGGTTGGCTGCTGCTGTGGTGAGGTTATCGGGCCTGAGCCGGTGCCTGCCAGGGCGGGTGGCTTGACATGGGGCGGAGGGCCGTAGCCTTGCCCGGGCGCTGGGCCTGGTTCTTCTGGCCTGCCCCCTGGGGCCGGTGGCGGCCCTCCGCGAGGGTCCCCATGTCAAGCCGCGCGCCCAGCCTGCGTGACCGCCTCGAGCCGCGCGTAGTACTCGGCCTCGGCCTCGGCCGGGGGCCGGCGGCCGAGGCGGTGCATCAGCCGGCTGGTGTTGTACCAGTGCACCCAGGCGCTGCTGATTGCCTCCAGGTTCGCGGTCACGGACCGCGGTCGAGCGCTGGTGCCGCCAAGCTCGCATACCCGCCTCTGGGGCCTCCCAGCTTTAGGGGCGCCCCTCCCGCGTCCGCTCTCTGCGCCGTGTTGTTGCAGGGGATGGCTTCCGGGGTGATTTTTGCCTCTGCTCTGGTGGTTGCCCGCGGGGAGGGGCAGTCTTGTTGGTACGACCAGGAGGGGCAACGCTGCCCAGGCTGGATTCCGAGCGGCGCGCGCTCCCGGGACTTTCCGCGGAGGTGGGTATGACGTGCCATCGGACTATCGGCGGTTTAACGGCGCTGGCCAGCATGGCCGCGCTTGTGCTGTGGGCTGGGGCCGCAGCGCAGGCGGCGCCGGGTAACGACGTGCGGCTGACAAATGACGCTGCGGGCACGGGCGGGTATGTCAGTGATTTCACGATGGTCACCGGCCAGCCGTACACGGACCCGGTGCTGACGACCTGCTCGCAGAGCCGCGGCAGGCAGAACGAGCCCGCTGTCGCGGTGGATCCGCGCGATCCGCAGGTTGTGGTCGGCAGTTCCAACGACTACTGCGGGGTGTTCCAGTCCAACGGCAGCCCGCTCGGGCTGGGCAACGTCTGGCTGGGGTATTACCGCTCGGAAAACGGCGGCGCGTCGTTTGTGAGCTCGCTGGTTCCCGGGTACGTCGGCGACACCTCGCCATATGCGGCGAACGCGCACATCCGCACGGCCGACTCGGGGGACCCGGTGCTTGCGTGGGATGGCCACGGCCGGCTGTTCGCGGGCTCGGAGAGCTCGGGCGACCGGGCCGGCACGGCCAAGACCTTCGGCGACGTGTGGGTGGCGACCTATCAGAACCCGCAGGGCGCATCGGGACCGCCGGTCAGCGACGGCAAGCAGTTCGTGCGCTCCCTGGATGTGGCGCAGGGATCGGCCGCGCCGAACCTGCTTGGCAAGTTCCACGACAAGACCGCGATCGAAGCCGACCGCACCGGCGGCTCCTGTGACGGGAACGTCTACTTCGCCTGGGCCCGGTTCACCGGGGGCGGGTCGAACGGGTTCAACTCCAGCGTGTACATGGTGCGCTCCACCGACCACGGCGCCACATTCAGCGCACCGCTGAAGATCAGCCAGACCGTGCACGACATCCAGTTCCCCGACATCGCCATCACCGGCGACGGCAAAGTCTTCATCACCTACCGGCAGTTCGCGGACGTGCGCAGCAATCAGCCGCAGGACGCGATCGCCTACAACGTCTCCTCCGACTGCGGGAAGACGTTCTCCGCGCCGCACCTGGTCACCGGGTTCGAGCCGTACGACCCGACCGACATCTCCGTCCAGGGCGGGGTCGCCGGTGACTGTGGCGACTCCGCGTCGGCGTGCGTGTCGGGATACACGTTCATGCGCGGCGGCACCCAGGTGAGGTCCACGGCTGATCAGGGCGACCGCAGCCACGACTATGTCTACATCGTCTACGACCCGTCTATCCCGGGCACGGAGGTGCCCAGCGGCAGCACGTACGGGTCGGTGGTGTCGCAGGACCTGCCAGCCCAATACCACAAAAACGTGGGCAGCGTGTCGGGCATCTACTTCCTGCGGCTGGACGGGCATACCGGAACGCATACCGCGCCGACGCTGATCGACGACCCGCGCGCGCGCGGTGGCCTGCAGCGCTTCCCCGATATCACCGCGGATTCGGGTCGGCTGCACGCGCTGTGGTGGGACAGCCGCAACGACCCGTGCTTCGATCCGCGGCGTCCGGTCGGCAACTGCGCCGACCGCAGCACCGTCGCCTCGCTTGACGCCTTTGCCTCGGCCGCGCCGGAGAACACGCTGGCGTGGTCACCGGCGGTGCGGCTGAGCATGGTGACAACCAGCCCGAACTGGGAGCAGTTCGGCGGGCGAACCGTCCCGTTCGGGGGCGACTACCTCTACATCAGCGCGGCCGGCGGCTTCTCCTACGGCACGTGGACCGATTGGCGAAACGTCCGCCCCGGCAGCGACCTGCGCGAGACCGGCGACTCCGACAACGACCACGCTGATGTCTTCCAGTGCCGGACGGCGCTTCCCGACGGCAGCATCAGCGGCGACACCTGCCCGTGGCAAGGAGGCCTCGACCAGAACATCTACGGCAACCAGACACCCTAATCAGGCAGGAGAACGGGCGCGGCACCCGCACGGGGCAGCATATGAAAGATGCCGCGCCCGGCCCGGCCGGGCATTGAGCCGATCGAGTGCGACTCGGACGGATGCGTCGGGGCGTTGATCGTGCGCCGAGGCCTGTGCGACCTTGGCCGGGACGGGCGGCACGCGGTCATGTCGGCCGGGACGCCTGTGGACGTCATCGGAATCGTGCCCGCCGACGGGCAGCCAGGCTGCCCGTCGGCGGCCGGCCTGTCACCTAGCGTGGCTGCCTAGGCTCGGAAGAGGCTCGTTCCAAGCTCGCCCTGATCCGATCTGCGCGCCAGTCCCGGCCGGCTGGCTGGCCGTCGAAGGCGCACCGAACAGGAATTCTCTGCTCGAGGTGACGGGCTGCGATGAGTCCTGGCCGATTCTGCTGTCTCAAGAATTGAGCACGCCGCTCTTAACTCATAACGGGCCCGCTCGAAGGAGGGGTGTAGGTGCCGGAAATCGTGTCGCCGGCGCCTGAGCTGGGATCCTGAGCCCGGGACCGGTCTCGGGGAACAGCAGCGGGGCCAGCGCCGGCTACGGCACGATCAGCTCTCGTGACCTTCCGCCTGCTTACCTAATCCGAAGTTACGGGTGGTTGGGTAAACCCGAGCCTGACGCTGACCTGGGGTTTTGCGCTGAGTGCGGGTGGTTGTCCTGGCTACTTCTTCAGGGTGAGGGGGATGGGGGCGCCGATGAGGCCGAAGGCCAGCCACTCGCCGGGGAAGTCCGGCGAGGTGATCTCGGCCAGGTCCTGCTGGCCGGAGAGGCTGGGCTGGAGCGGCCCGTCGGCAGCCATCAGCTTGCGGATGGCGGGGGCGCGCAGCGCGGTGATCCACCCGTAGGTGTCATCGAGTTCATGCAGCGCCTCGATGCGGGCGGTGGTGATCATGCCGCGGTCGCCGGCCATGACCATCTTCCGCAGCCCGAACGTGTTCCGCACGACCTCGGTGATCTCGGTGAACGCGGCCGGGTCGGCAGTGCTGCCCTCGAGCACGCGGACCGCGACGGGTCGGCCCTGCGGGTCGGTGAGCAGCCCGTACTCGATCTGCACCTTGCCTTTCTCGCCGTCGCGGGAGTAGCCGCGCTCGCCCAGCGGGCAGTGCGTGCCCTCCAGCCAGGACGACGACAGGTCGAACATCGCCATCCGCTGCGGGTTCGCCTGCGGGGCCAGGTGCCGGCGGTCGGTGGCATCGGCCGGGATGTCTCGTGGATCGGCGAGCGCCCCGGCTGTCCGCCTGACCCGCTAGCACGCGGTGCATGGGTGAATTGCGGAGGACGGGCACGGCTGTGGTCATCGGCGCCAGATGTGCGATGACGGGCGGCTATGTTTTCGGGTGTGACGCTACTGACCGACATCGATTTGTGGGCGCGCGGCCGCGGGCTGGAGATCGTGCTGCTCATCACCGGGGCGATCCTGCTGACGCGGCTGGCGGCCTGGCTGGGCGCGAAGATCACGGACCGGATCGACGCCAACGCGCAGGAGACAGACGCCCTGGTCCGCTCGGAGGCGGCAAAGCACCGGCATGCACTGGCGCAGGTGATCACCTGGACCACCCTGGTGGTCATCTACTGCGCGACCGCGGTGGCCATCGCGGCTCGGCTCGGCATTCCGGTGACCAGCCTGGTCGCCCCCGCCGCCCTGGCAGCTGTCGCGCTGGGGTTCGGCGCGCAGCGCATCGTGCAAGACATGCTGGCCGGCTTTTTCATCATCACTGAGCGGCAGTACGGCTTCGGGGACCTCGTCCGCCTTTCTGTGCCGAGCCTGACCAATCCCGCAATCGGGACCGTCGAGGACGTCACCCTGCGGGTGACCACAGTGCGGACCACCGACGGCGAGGTGGTCATCACCCCCAACGGCCAGATCGGCCAGGTGACCAATCTGTCCCGCGGCTGGGCGCGGGCCGTGATGGACGTGCCCGTGCCCGCTGCCGTGGACGTGAACCGAGTGAGCGATCTGCTGCGGCAGATCGGCGCTGAAGCGTACGAGGAGCCGGAGCTCCGCGAGCTGCTGCTCGACCCCCCGGCCGTCATGGGTGTGCAGAGCATCGACGTCGGTCATTTCCAGGTCCGCATGGTCGCCAGGACGCTGCCCGGTAAGCAATTCGACGTCGGGCGGATGCTGCGGGCCCGGATCGCAGCAGGGCTTCGGCGCGAGGGCATCCACCTGCCCACCGGCCTGGACACCGCCGAGCCGACCGGGAGCGGCTGATGCGGCAGATGCGGCGGGTGCGTACCTCGACCTGGGTCCTGGTCGCAGTATTCCTGCTCGCCCTGGTGACCTATATCAAGGTCAGGCCCCCGGCACCGGCCGGCGACACCCCGACGACGTCACAGCCCGTAACCTCGCCGGCCACGCCATTGCCGACGACCAAGCCGAGACCAACCTCGCGGACCACGCCAGCGAAGTCGGCGTCCCCGACCGCGACGCCACGCCCGACCGCGACGCCACGCCCGACCGCGACGCCAAGCCCAACCGGCCCTACGACGACAACGCCCCCTGCGGTAACGCCGACCCCCTCAGCCACCAGCTCGGCGTCTCCATGACGGGCCAGCCCGGTTCCGCGGTCAGCCCAGGGTCTCCGCGGCCGACCCGTCGCCCGCTCCCCTCGCCCTAGGGGCGGGTGGCCGCCGCTCTTGCTTGTGCTCACGAAAGCAGTTGCGGCCGCACCTGGCACGCCGCCCGCGCCGCAGCGCTAGGCCGTAGTTCCCCCGATGGCGAATCGATATAGGCGCTGACCAGGTGAAACAGCCTCAGCTCATGACTACGTAGACATGTAATTTCCGTGATCAAGGGCTCTACCACCTGGTCAAACGCGTCGACCAATCGGCTTGGGGGGGACTTCGGGCTAGGCCCGGACCTGGCCGCCACGCCGCTGGCCCGCCGACCCTACAACCTACGGCACGCCGCGCTGTCGCTGTGGCTGGCCTCCGGCGCACCGCCCGCCGAGATCGCCGCCCGCGCCGGGCACAGCATCCACATGCTGCTGTCCGTCTACGCCCACTGCGTCCCCCGCACAACCAGATCACTGACCAGGCCATCGAACACGCCCTCGCCCTCCCCGGGCCCGGCACCCGCCCCGCGGAGCACCGCCGGGCAGACAGCACGCCATGCGGCCCACAGCTGGCCCACGAAATCCTGTAATCACCGGCCGGATCTGTCCGCCAGGCGTCCGCGCACAGCTACCCACGGTGGGACTCAACGGGACCCAGCGGGACCCGGCAGTCACCGGTTACAGGACCGTGACCTGCGGGAACACCCGTCCGGAGGGAGCGGTCCCAGATCCGCAATCCCCGCCCGCGCGGGATCTAGGCGGCACGCGACGCAGGCCGCTGACCTGCCCGGATCTGGCCCGCAACTGGCCCGCAGGCTCCGTGAACGGTCCCCGGAACCGCCCCTGGACAGACATCAGGCCCGGTCCGCAGACCGGGCCTGACCTGGGGTTATGCGTGGCAGGTGTTGGGTTCGAACCAACGTAGGCGCATGCCGCGATTTTACAGCGAGCCCTTTCCTACTCATCGGAATGGCCGCTGACCTGCAGATACCCCGGTGACGGCGGTGTGAAAACCGCTCGCTGTCCGCCATTTGTCCGTAGCCGCGGAATGTGCCTGGTCAGCGCGGTGCAGGTTGTGGATCATGCCCCGCTGGGTCCGGCTGGGTCTAGCTGAGCCCTGCTGTGTCCGATTCTCCTGATGCCAACGGGCACGGCAAAGCGGCATCACCGTCGGGCGATGCGCTCATCCGCGATCGAGGTGCGCCTGCTGGTAAGCAGACCAGATCTCCGAGCCCAGCCGCCCCCGCGCCGGCACTTCCAGGCCAGCGCTGCGCGCCCAGGCCCGAACGCAGCTGGCGGCCGGCCTGTCGACCGTCACGTCGCCAGGTTGCGCGCCGCACATCGTGTCGTGGGCCACGCCTCCGTCGGCCACCCCAGCGTCTGGCGCGGCAAGACCCTCCAACAAGCTGGGCAGAGCGGGCGCGGGGGCGACGGTGAAGCCGAGGCGGCGGTAGGTCGTCAGCCGCTTGCCGTGCATCCGCGCGAGCATCGGGATCTTGGTGTCCGCGTAGTCGTGCACCTCCACGCCCGGCTTGCCGGTATGTTCACGCAGGATCCGCCCCACGTACTGCGTCATCGGTCCCTCGGAGGACACCGGGAAGGCCAGGAACAGGGTGTCCAGGCGCGGGCAGTCGAACCCCTCGCCGATGTAGCGGTCAGTGGCGACCACCAGCAGCGGCGGACCGCTATCCGGGGCCGCGCCGAGCTGGTCCAGCACCGCCAGGCGCTCCCGCGGCTTCAGCGAGCCATACAATGCCAGCGGCGCCAGGCCACGCGATCGCAAACCGTCGGCAAGCACGCTCACATGGCCGGTGCGGCCGGTCAGGACCAGGCAGTTGCGGCCCCGCCTCGCCGCCGCTTCCGCGTCGGCGCAGACCTGCCGGGCTCGCTCCTCGTCCGCGGCCAGGGCGGGAAGGATGACCGACGACAGCAGCCCGGGAACATCGCTGTCGATGTCATCCCGGATCGTGAATCCGGTCGGGTGGATGAGCAGGGTCTTGGCCAGGTCGCTGCCTGCGGTGACGCGGTGCCGCACCGGGCCGCAGTGCATGAACATGATCTCCTGGCGGTGATCTGCCCGCTTCGGCGTGGCCGTCAGCCCCAGCCAGCGGCGGGCCGCGATGTTCTTGATCGCCGCCTCGAAGGTGTCGGCCGCCACGTGGTGGCACTCATCGACCACCACCAGGCCGTAGCCGTCCAGCAAGGCCGCCGGGTCATCGTGGCGGGCCAGGGTCTGCAGCATGGCCAGGTCGGCAACCCCGGTGCGCCTGCTCTTGCCTCCGCCGATCTGGCCGATCCGCTCGGCGGGCAGCCCCAGGCAGGTACGCAGCCGTTCCTGCCACTGCCTCAGCAGCGGCCCGCGGTCGACCAACACGAGCACCGGCGTGGCATGGCGGGCGATCAGCGCGCAGGCCATCACCGTCTTCCCGGCCCCCGGCGGGGCGACCAGCACGCCGAGCTCATGGCGGGCCATCACCTCCACCGCTTTCTCCTGGGCGTCATCACGCAGCGCTCCGTCGAAGGACAGCTCAAGGCGCGCGGGCACCGGCCGGGCATCGCGGATCTCCAGGCGGCTCCCGGCCTCCTCAATGATCGACTTCGCCTGCTCCAGCACGCCGCGCGGGAGATAGATATGCTCAAGGGTCTCCTCGTAGCAGCGCAGGAACCGCGGCGTCTTCCACACCGAGAAGCCCATCCGCTGCTTGTCATAGAACTCGGCGTTATGCAGCGAGGCCAGGTGCTTCAACGAGGCCAGCAGGCTGGGCGGCAGCCCGGCGCGCCGGATCGCGAGCATCCCCGCCAACTCCGCATGGACCACCTCTGGAGCGGGCTGCTCCCCGGCCATGGGGGCGCGATAAAGGCGGGTGGCCGGGCCCACCGCCGGAGGCTGGAGCTCCTCCACCTTGTCGACCACCTCGGACGCACCCAGGCGGCGGATCGAGCTCAGGAACGCGAACTGGTCCTCATAGGCCTCCAGCGTCTCTTGGTTCAGGAACACCGTGGTGCGGCTGCGCCGGCGGCAGCGTCCCTGCAGCGGCAGCGCGATCAGGTTCCCGAAGCCCTTCTTCGGCATGAAGTCCTGCGCCGGGAAGAACCTGTCATAGCTTTCCAGCCCTAGCTCTCCGCGGATCGCCATCGCCTCGCGCAGCAGCGCCGCGCCGAGCGCGCGGGCATCGGCCGCCGCGACCTGCTCGCTGAAGAAGATCCAGACGTGTGCCCCCTCGCCCGAGCGTGACACCTCCAGCGCTGCCGGCACGCCCGCAGCGCAGGCCGCCTGTACATAGGCCACGGCATCAAGCCGCCACGCCGGCCCGTCGAAATCGCAGGCCAGCAGGCGGCACGTGCTATCCGGGAACAGCACATACAAGCCCGCAGCCTGCGGGGTATCGGTCAGGTGGCCCGCGATGACCTCATCGGTCAGTGGCAGGAACTGCCCGTCCTCCTTCCGCGAGCCGGGCACCCGCCGAGGCGCCCACCCCTTCTCTCCCGTGGCAGCGTTCTCCCACCTGTAGGCGTACACGTCCTCCCGGCCAGCGAACAAAGCCCGGTACAACGCGATCTTCACCGCCTCCGGGGAGCCGCGGTCCGCGTGTGGCAAGCCGCCGCCGTAACGCGCGGCACGCGCCGGCGCGGCCGGCTGCTCCTCATGCCGTGACTCGACCGTGAGAGTGGCGCCCGGTGCGCGGATCGCCGCAGGAGTCACCTGACCGGCCCCAGCCGTGGCCCTGGCGAGTTCATCCACCCGCGCTCGCAAATCGGCCAGCTCGCCGCGCAACTCCGCGATCTCTTCGGCATGCCCGCAACATCGCGGCCCGGAATACTCGGCTGACACGTTCCGTATCATGCCCCAGCTCGCCACTCCCAGCACTGGCGAGCATCGTCAGCGGCCCCAGGAAACGCTGAAGCGCAACCTGGGCATCCGGGACCGTCGCGGCGCCATCGGAGTGAGCCGAAGAGGGCATGCCGGGCACAGATAAGGCAAAGGCCTTCTGTTCTCAGGCCGCCCCGGACTTGGTGACCTTGGCCACCACCCCGGTCTTCGGGCCGACATCCACGTGGACCCGCATGCCGAGACCGCGTGACAGCGCCAGCAGGGTGTCCATGGAAGGGTTGTGCTCGGCTGCCTCCAGCCTGGCCACCACCGGCTGGCTCCAGCCCAGTAGCCTCGCAAGCGCGGTCTGGCTGAGGCCGCGCTCCGCGCGGTAGCGGATGACCGCCTCGGCTACCACCCTGGCCAGGGCCGTGCGCTCCCACTCCGCACGGAACTCGGGGTCCTGGAGCATGTCATCCAGTACTTCAGCGTTGCTGATCAGTCGCCGTGCCATTCCCTGATCTCCCTCAGCCTCTCCTCGGCCAGTCGCACCGCCCGGCCGAACCCGCGCTTGTCATGTTCGGCTTCCGGCCCCACCGCGAGCACGACGAGCCGGCCGGCCACGCGCCGGTACAGGGCCCGCCACGCCGACCGGCCCGCGCGGGGCCGCAGCTCACGGATTCCCGCCCGGCTGCCCTTGACCTGGCTGCTGTGCGGCGAGAAGCAGAACGCGGCGGCCACCTGGAAGAAAACCTTCGGCTTCCATCCCTTGCTGGCGTTCTTGGACCGGCCGGAGGTGGCGGGCGGGGAGGCGCTGGCCGGGCTGCTGCGGGCCGGCAACGCCGGGTCCAGCACCGCGGCAGACCATGTGACGGTGCTGGACCTGGCGCTGGCGCAGCTGCCGGCCCATGCCAGGCCGCGGCCGGGTGACCCTGACTCGCCGCGGGTGCTGGCCCGGTCAGACTCCGCCGGGGCCACCCACCTGTTCGCCGCGGCCTGCCGCAAGCAAGGGGTGGAGTTCTCCTTCGGGTTCCGCGTCGATGAGCGTATCCAGGCGATCGTGGAGCGTGGTCGGTCACTCCGATGACAGACGCGCGAAGAACCGCCGCTATGCTCGCCGGTTCCAGTCTGCCGGTGTGTCGTCAGCTCCGCCCCGAACAGATGTTCCGCGCGGGTGCGACCGTCGAGACGAGGACAACTGCATGCTGCGGTGATGCCCGCCCGGGGCCGCAACAGCCGAGGCTGTGCGGCGCGCTGGCGCCGGCCGGAAGGCCGGATCGGGCCGCGTCGTGTTGCCGCGGTTCACCGGCGGGTGAAGATGAGATGAGAAGCGCCGCTGGGGCTGCTCACTGCCTCCCTGCCGAGGCGGTGTTCGAACCCCTCGAGCCCGTCCCAGAGCCGTTCCCCGCGGCCCGGCACGATGGGCACCACGACGATGTGCAGGTGATCGACAAGGCCGGCGGCCAGGAACTGGCCGATGATCGACGGGCCGCCGCCGATGCGGATGTCCCGCCCTCCCGCGGCCTGGCGCGCCGCGGCGAGAGCCCCGGCCGGGCCGGCGCCGGGGAAATGGAATGTGGTGCCGCCCTGCATCTCGAGCCAGGGCCGCCGATGGCGGGTGAGGACGAAGACCGGGGTGTGGAACACCGGGTTGTCTCCCCACCAGCCTTTCCACTCCTCGTCCATCCAGGGGCCGCGCTGCGGCCCGAACTTGTTCCGCCCCATGATCTCCGCGCCGATGCCCGGCCCCCAGTTGCTGGCAAAGGCGTCGTCCACGCCCGTGCTGCCGCCGGGCTGGCCGTGCATGGCGCAGAAGGTCCGAGTGGCGAAAAACCATTGCTGCAGCCGGTCACCCGCGTGCCCGAAGGGAGCATCGAGGCTTTGCCCCTCACCAGTGCCGAATCCGTCCAGCGACACGCAGAAGTTATGGACGCGCACCCGCGACATGGCGATCTCCGCACAGCGATGCTCTCGAACACAACCGGGGCAGGGTGCCCAGCATCCGCTACCCCCGCACCGGTTAGGACCATCCGGCGTGCCCGAACTCACCGGCACGCAGGCTACGGCACAAAGCCGGCGGCCGCAGCCCGGGCCGGACATGCCCAGCAGCCGATCCGCCGATCTGGTCCGCGAGCCGGCCTTCGGCCGGACTTCGTCCAGAGCAACTGAACAGGGCCAGCTGCGCGGCCCGCACCATCGGCCCGCGTCCGACTCTGCCGATGTGAGTGCCTGGGGAAGGGCAAGACAATCGCCTGCGAAAGCAGACTGCCGGGAGCGCTGCGCCATCACCGGTTCCCAAGCATCCTTAACACATTGAGACTGACATCTGCCGGGATTCTGCGAAAGCACCTGTCAGTTGACCCTGAGAGCCGCAATTGCCCGGAGTTCGTTCAGTATTGCCAAGTACAATTCCGCCCGCTTGCCCCGGCTCGTGAAATCGGTCTCAATGGTCCCTTGCCGTGGCTGTACTTGCGTCGCCCTCAGCCACGGATAAGACTGCCAATCGCATGGTGAGAGAATTATTGGAAAAATACACAAGCCGCGGGACTTGCGTGCTTCGAGAAAGCTTCGAACCTCAACATCCTGACAGTATCGAGAATTCAAGAACGCCTGGCTCACAAGCACCAATGTAATGTCGGTGTTAGTAATTTCTTCTTTGATGCGATCATCCCATATTTCTCCGGTTTCGATGCGTTTATCCCACCAGAATTCGACCCCCTCCCTTCTGAGTCCTGACAAGTAGTCCAGCAAGTCCCCGGGCTTGAAGTACCGACGATCGAGGTGGCTGTAGCTAACAAACACACGCATGGGGCGTAGGCCTACTGTAGGGCTTGGAAGAGATTCCGATTGCTGATTGCCATCTATAGCCGGTGCTGTAGGAAGTCGACTGAGCACTAGCTTGCTGAATTCAGACAACACATCTGTGTGGTTGATCTGGGCAAATAGGCGGGCTCCCGGTCTAGCGTCCAATCGAATTCTGAGAGCAAGTAATGAAATGGGGACGCAGGCGGCACTTCGGAAGCGCAATCAAATAGCAGTCGCGCGCCAGCTGGCCAGCTAGCATCCGGCGATGTGTAGAGTCGTCGGGGTTCGAGGATATCATCTTTAGTCAGCAGGCAGGAAATGATCGTCACGCCTGCCGCCTTCATTTCGCTGGCGAGCTCGCGAACGGCAACAGCTGGATCGGGGAACCCGTCCTCTGGCGTGGGTTCCCCATCTGAGACAATCAGCAATATCGGGTTCCCAGCATATTTGGTCGTGGCAAGCTCCCGCGTAAGACGATCTCGGGCCATCTGCATCGCTGAGGCCATCGGGGTGTCCCCCAGCATATCAGGGAACATATTTTCAATATTGCTCCGGTATTCAAGCCATCTTTGAGCAAGCTGATCGATACCTATAGTCGAGTTGGACTCCCCCGGCAACGCGAGAAGATCCCGCACCTTGGACCTCTCGACCCTTCCACCGCCAAGAAGTACAGATAGGAACGTCGAAAATACTCCACCAAAGCCGAAGCCATACATAAACAATTTCAGAAGCGGCGCGATCCTGCCAGCGGCCTCCTGCTTGGATAGCTCGGCTCCGCGCGCCACGAGGTCATCAAGCGCCCTACTAACGCTTTGAATTCGAGTCATAATCCCTGGCTCACCGTCGGTCGGCGATTCAGGGTCGGTCCTATTTCGGTTACCCGATTCGGACCGAAGAGAAGACGAGACCATAGAGGCCGAAACGTCGATCAAGATGCCAGCCAGCAGCGGATGCGCGGTTGTCGGCCGCTCCCCAGAGAACTCCATCGGCGAGCGCCCCCTCACAGACGATGCCGCAGTGGATCACCCATGAAACAGTTTCTGTCCGGCGACCGTCTCGACGTCCTAGTCTACTCGTCTTGCTCTTGGCCCACTAGCCGTGCTCTTCTGCCGCATACTAGTAGTGTTCGTCATCTTGGCGGTGACGCCGATCGCGGGTCACGGCGGAGAGGGTGATCGGCGGGAACCTCGACCAGGACGATCTGGATGCCATCGGGGTCCCGGATCCACATTTCGATCAAGCCCCCCGGATAATAGGCACTCCGGCCGCGGCCAACCGGGCGTGCTCGGCGTGGACATCCCGTACCTGAATCCAGATCATCACCGACTGTCCGGGAGGGCCGGCAGGTGCCCGGAGACCTCGAGCAATCCCGGGCCGAGGAAGAACACCACCCCGGGATCGTCCGCAGGGTCGAACTCCCGGTAGATGGCCAGGCCCAGTACGTCGCGGTAGAAGCGGCGGCTGCGGTCCAAGTCGCTGGGCCGCAGGAGAATCCGGCTGCTCAGAACCTCCACGCGACTATTTCAGCAGCACGTTGAGCGACACGGCAGGTCAACGAGAACGCGCGCCGAGCCGCCGATGTGCGCGGCTCAGACCGCCTCGCCGTTGGCCCCGGTGCGGTGCCATATCGGGGTAATCTGCGTGCCGCCACGCGCGCGGTCGGCGCGGCTGATCAGCGCTTGATCGTAGCCGATGGGCGGTCGCCGGGGCGGACCAGTGATGTGCTCGCGTCGGCTGCCTTTGCAACAGGATGGGCAGCCTTTGGCGCCAGTGGTGACTGCCGTGCGCTAATGGCTGCCGCTGCGGTGGGGGAGGTGCCCGGTGATGGTGGTGCCCTCGAGCCGGCCGCCGAGCGCGGCGAGCCTGTCAATGGCCAGGTTGCGGTGGCTCTGGCCCACTTTCCGTGATGAGGTCAGTCGGCGAGCAGCACGCGCTTGCGCAGCAGGTCGGGTTTTGCTCGTCCGTACATTTGCCTTTTGATCATCTTGTTAGTTACTTGGAATCACCGCCGTGTGTCGCTGCGTACCGAGGAGGCTGCGCACGGTAGCGTCGCCGCAAGCTGACGGGGACGGGGGTCTTGCGGGGCGTGGCTGCTGCGACGTGGGTGGACAGGTGGCCGGTGCTGGGCAGGCACGAGCGGGCCGCCGAGTGGCTGCGGGTATGGACTGATCTTGGCCGTGCGCCTGGGACGATTGACGCCTATGCCCGAGGGCTGGCGGAGTACCTGCAGGTTTGTGAGCGGGACGGGGTGGACCGCTGGTTGCGGGCCGACACCACGCCAGCTCGCTACCTCCGGCACTGGCAGGCAGCACCGGTAATCGACGTCCGCCACAGCGGACCCTGAGCAAAGCCGGACAATCTGATTCCACAGAATGGTCTCGGCCATGTTGCCCTCGAACGCGTGCACCATCAGCGGGAACCCGGCCGCCATCGATGAGCAGCCCGATGGCGATCTGCGGCTCCAGCCGCCAGGAATCTTTGGCATATACCCGCAAGCGCCGGTTGACCGTGGACCGCAAAAAGGTCTAATGTGTAAGTTGCTTGTCGACACGATCTTTGCTTGTCGACATGATCTTTGTGCGATTTTATTTGCCTCGCTAAATATTTGGTCACTCGAAGAAGAGACGCAACTCTGAACAGGGATCGATCCCCGAACGGGCTGAACCCCGATCGCTGAGTCCGGTACGGAGCATCGATCTCGGTGAAATTCAAGATACTCGGATCACTTGAGATTGAGGTCGGCCCGGAACGGCTAGAGCCGGGTGGCACCAGGCAGCAAATCGCAATCGCAATGCTCTTGCTCAGCGC
>WNFY01002870.1_pt1 | contig 25337 bp, 21 predicted proteins | sample 5400091 | NCBI WGS metagenome assembly WNFY01 (sample SAMN13153364, study PRJNA577476) | soil metagenome | isolation source: 60 cm soil or saprolite under grassland replicate 1 | place: USA:California | collected 2016-06-15 | reverse complement strand
TGTTGTCGATCTTTGTCTTGAGCGTTCGCCAGTCGCGCAAGACGTCTTCCGTGCTCACCAGAATGTGCGCATCGAAATCGATCACCTTTTGGCGCAGCTCGCGGTCAAACCCGGTCATGACAGAAATGACGAGGATCAGCACCGTCACACCGAGCATCACTCCCAGGACCGAAATGAGTGTGATGATGGAGAGAAAGGTGCGCTTTGGTTTCAAGTACCGCAGCGCCAGAAAAAGGCTAAACGGAAGGTTCAAATCGGGATTAGCGTGGCGGCAAACTTAGTCGAATTCAACCGCGCGCTCTACTGGGAAAGGGCGTACGTTTTCAGTTCCTCCAGCGTGACGAACTCGAGCGCGGAGGCGTGCGTTGCTTCAAGATCAACGGGAGCCGCGCGGTTGTGATCCAGTGCGCTTTTCCAGCGAGTCACGCAAACGCACCATTTATCGCCTGGCTTCAATCCGGGAAAACCCCATTCCGGATGCGGCGTGACAAGGTCGTTTCCGTCAAGCACAGAGAAATCAAGAAATTCCCGCGTCACTTTCACGCAGACCGTATGAAGCCCGATATCCTCAGGTCCGGTGCGGCAAAACCCGTCCCGATAAAATCCGGTCATAGGATCGCGACAACAATATTTCAGCTCGGTTCCAAGAACATTCGTGGCCATAAAGTAAGTGATCAGTAGTATTCAACGAACGCTAACAATCAACGAGCGCAAATACATTGGCCCGAGATATGAAAAGCGATGCGAGGACGCATGACACTCCTAAAGCACTTTCGTGCAAAAACTACACGGGAAGTCGTGGCGGCAGCCGTACAAGCTGCAGGTGTTTCGTCTTTGCAGGCGACGCGCCTGCCGCTACAAAAGAGATCTTCAGCTGCCCTGTGTCTCGACGAATCGTTGTTGCTTACTGGCTCATTCCAGCTGAGCCAGCACGCAGTTATTTCCAGAGTGTCATTAACGATCTCGCGGAACGATATAACGCGCCTGAATTTGAACCGCATGTGACGGTCCACGTCGGAGTGGAGGGTACGGACACAGTTGACGAAATGCTTTCAAAAGCCGCGCAAGGCTGCGAACGAATTGTGCTGCAGTCTCTCGAGGTCAGTGGGTTCTCGGAGTTTACTAAGACACTTTTCGTGCAGTTCGCTGTGACGACAAAATTGCAGCGGCTTAATCAAAGCATTCGTATCGCGACGCAAAATTTGTCTGATTACCAGCTCAATCCGCACTTGAGCCTCCTCTACAAGACGATCTCGACTCAGGATCGACAGCTGTTGACACATTCGATTGACGTTCCATTTCCTGAAGTAGCGTTTGACTCGTTGAAAGCTGTTCGATGTGTTTCTCCCACAGAAAGCCGCGCCGATGTAGAAGCATGGCATGTGGTAGCTGCGAAACCGCTCGGATCGATGGGCGTCTGACGCAGAGGCCCTACAATTCGACAACACGGTAAGGCTTGCCGGTTTTGCGAAGCGCCGGCGCAGAGACGTTGTAAACGGGAATGCCGGTCGAAGTCTTACCATCGAGAATGCCATTGTGGGCGTGCCCGTGAAAGACTGCGTTAACGCGGAACCGATTAATCGGCTCTTCCAATCGGCTGGAACCAAGAAAGGCAAAAATTTCGGGATCTTCACCTTCCAGCGTGGCACGGATAGGGGAGTAATGCAGTACTACGATTCGCCGTTCTGTCTGCAGTTTGGCGAGGGCCTGTTCCAGCCGGACGGCGTGAGTAATTGATTCCTGCACAAATTGTTTAATGAGTGGCTCGCCCCACGCGTTCAGCATTCGGCGGCCGAAACCACCTCCGAAACCGGCGATGCCTGCAAAGCCGACTCCTGCGATTTCGATGGCTTCGCCGTCAAGCACGTTGATGCCTGCATCATCAAGAACCTTGCAGACTAATTCTGCTTGTCCCGATTCGAAGTCGTGATTACCCAGTACTGCGAGCATCGGGATTTTCACGGCAGCGCGAATATCGGCGACGAGTGCCTCCGCTTCCTCGGGAAGTCCATAATCCGTGAGGTCGCCGCAAAGCAGCAAGATGTCGGCATTGCCTGAAATCTCGGCAAACGCTTCATGTAACGTGCCGCGCGAGTGTTTGCCGTAATGAAGGTCCGCGGTCGCCGCGATTCGTAGCGCGCGTTTAGCCATCTTCCTTGAGAAACGTAATCGCTGGCGTCAGCGGACGTTTTTAGGAGGGCGGAGCTCTGCGACACTTGATGCGCAGGCTCGTGGGAACTCGCCATCCATGCGCGCGTTCTGCGTCTTGATTGCGTTATGATGGGTGATGACTGCAAAGAGAGCAGCGGCCCGGAAAGACAAAGGTAAAGCCAATCGCCTTCATCGCAGATCGGTGGCCGCATTGCAGGATGCGGGCATTCCGTTTTTGATTGGCGGTGCGTACGTGGTGGAGGTCTATACAGGCGTCTCGCGTCAGACAAAAGATTTCGATCTATATCTGCGGCCGCAACATATCGATTTGGCTCTCGATGCACTCAAGCGCGCGGGGTACGAGACGGAAGAAACATTTCCGCATTGGCTCGCCAAAGCGGAACGCGGCCGGGATTGCATCGATCTGATTTTTCGCGCGGGCAACGGATTGTGCGAAGTGGACGATTCGTGGTTTGAGCAGGCGCATAACAGCAAGTTTCTCGGCTTGCAGGTGAAGCTTTGTGCGCCAGAGGAAATGATTTGGATGAAGGCGTACATCATGGAACGCGAACGGTTCGATGGTGCCGACATAGCGCACATCCTTCAAAGCTGGGCAGAGAGACTCGATTGGCCGCATCTGGTTCGCCGCTTTGGTCCGGACTGGCCCGTTTTGCTCAGTCATTTGGTGTTGTTCGGTTACATTTATCCGGGCGAACGCGACAAGATCCCGACCGAGGTTATGGATGATCTGATCGCGCGATTGCAAAGCGAGGAGCGCACTGCCGTAACCAACCGCATCTGTAACGGCACGTTGCTCTCGCGAAAGCAATATCTTCTGGACATTCGGGAACGGGGATTTCGCGATGCCAGATTGCAGGCGCGTGTCCATATGAACGCGAAGGATATTGCGCATTGGACGAGAGCGATCGCGAAAGAGGAAAGCGAGCGGTGAACAAAATCACTGTGTTCGTATCTTTACGAGACGCGTGACGCGCGTGTTGCAAGCGACGTCCGCGTCACGCTTCGCAGCGAAGCGGCTATAGCAACGGCTACGGTGTTGATGCCGGCTTTGGACTTGATTGAGCGGGAACGGGTGAAGGCGCTGGCGACGGAGCCGCAGTTGCGCTCGAGATTTTCGTTCTTGCTTCCTCCAGCACGGTTTTTTCCTCAGGGTAAATTCCGTGGTCCGCCGCGTCGACGTAATCCTTTGCTGTGTCGATTTGGCTTGCATCGGCCAGCAGCAACGCCGTGTAAACCGCTGCGTGCGGATCGCGTAATTGGTCGCCTGGCAATCCTTGAATAATTGCAAGAGCTTCCGGGCTTCGGCCCAGGCGATAAAGAGAGAACGCGTGAGTTACGGCGCAATTGACCTCGTTTGGCGCGCGATCATACGCCTCCTTGGCGAGATCATGTGAATGTTCGACATCTCGCTCGAGATTGAGGCCGAGTCGCGCGAGATCCGCCGTAATCGGCGCCTCGTTAGGAGAGCTTTCGTGCAGACGCCGGAGGACATCATAAAGTTTTCCGGTATCATTGTCTCCGCGGTAAAGGCGGCGAAGCGCGTCGAGCGCCTCGCGGCGCAAAGGCGGGTTTTCTGCGACGCGGTGCCACAGTCGTTCGGATTCCTTCTCCAGATCCCATTTCGACGCGAGACGCGCCAGGACAAGTTCACGCTCCGGCTGGTCGTTCGTCGATCGTTCTGCGCTGCGCCAGAGCTTGTCGAAGTCGTCTGGAGGGTTTTCTCGCGATTGGCGTATGGCGATTGCCTGATATGCAAGACGCAGGTAGTCGGATTCGCCCCACATTCCTTTGCGGGTCCATCGTTTCAATCGCGTCCAATTCTTCGCTTTAGCGTACGCGTCTGCCACAGCAACAGCGGCTGGCGGCGCATTCAGTTTCTCTGCCGGAAGCTTCTCTATCCACTTAACAACCTCTTGGGTAAGTTCATTTCGATTCATCCATTCTATGAGTGATGCGAGATCGGATGGATCTTTTGCGGCAAAGGGTTTTACTCGTTCCAGCGACACGTGGAATTTTTTCTCATCAAGCTTCCGATAAAAATTCAGGCAGAGAAGGTAATCGCCGAAGGTAAGCTCCGGAGACATCTGGAGCTGTTGCGCGAAGTTATCCGCCGCTGAGAGATCATTGCGTCCCACAGCATCGTTAAGCAACGCGCGCACCGCGCCCGTCCGATACGGGACGAGCTTGCTAAGCCGCTCGAGATTTTCGCGGGCGTTTGCCTTCTTTTGTGCGTCGCTGGAATGGATTTGCAGCGCCGCGAGATTGAACTGGTAGAGATCGTTCTTGGGTTCTTTCTTTACTGCGGCGGCGAATTGTTCTTCTTGTTCGGCAAAATTTCCTTCCGCAGACGCCAGCCAGCCTGCGACAACGTGAAAGGCGGCCCTGTCACGATCATTGGCAGGAATTTGATCGAGCGCTTTTCGCGCAAGATCGAGTTTGCCAAAGCGGAGCGCCGCGGAAACAAGATTAAGCTGACTGTCCGGATCTTTTGGACGCAAGCGCGCGATTTGTCCGCGCCACGAAATCGCCTCTTCGAGATTTTGCTTCTCCGCTGCTTCCGCTAGTACGTAGAGGGCGGGCAGAGAATCGGGATGTTGTGCCACGAGCTCTCGTGCGGTCTGCGTTGCTTCAGTAAATCTTCCCTGCTGCAGCATGGAACCGGCCTGTTGTAACAAGCGGGTTTGATGCCAGTTCGCATATAGTTTTAAACCATACCTGAAAAAAAGCGCGCAGAGCAGAATGGCGATTGCCAACCCAGCGGCTACAAGAGCGAGGCGAGCTGGCCAAACCTGTCGTTGAATGAAAGACTCCAGACCAGAGAGCGATTGGCGAATTCTTCTATATCCAGCCTCTTCGGTTCGTTCCGCGATTTTCATGTTGTCTCTTGAAGCGCAACGATCCGCTTCGTCTTTCCCATCGCACCCGTGCCGACCACCGAGGCTAAGAACGAGTCACTACCTCTGGCTCTTGAACTACAGGAATTGATTTAACCGAGTCCTCGATCTTTTCCCTCAAACGCCGGCTCCAAACATATCGTCCCAGCAATACCTTAACGGTGGCCGTAAGCGGTACGGCAAGGAGGGGACCGATTACCCCGCCAATGATCAAACCCCAGACAAAGATCGATACGATCACCGTCATCGGATGCAATCCAACGTAATTCCCAACGATTCGTGGGGCGTAGAATATGCCTTCCAAGTTTTGTATAACGATGAAAATTACTGTTACCCAGATCGGGTGAGCCCAATCGCCCCATTGGAAAGCTGCAATCAGAACGGCCGGCACCCAGCAGATAATGATCCCGATGTAAGGGACCATTGTCAGCACAACAACAAGCGCACCAATCACAGGTGCAAAATTGAGACCGAGAAGCATCAGCGCTGCGCCGATGAGGATGCCATCCACCAGGCACACCAGTAGTTGTCCTCGAAAATAAGCGGTGACATAGCTATTGATTTCCGATAAAAGCTCCGCGACTTCGTCCCTGAAAGGCGACGCGCGGAGCGGTAAATATTCTCGCCAGTGCTGCTGGATGCGCGGCTTCTCGTTCAGTAGGAAGAACAGATAGATCGGCACCAGGATTAGGCTGAGCAAAAAACCGGTGACGCCAAGAAAGCCGCCGATGCTTTTCTTAAGAATGTCCCAGAACTTTTCCATCAGCGTTGGAAGCGCCTGCTGCAAGTTAGGCATTTGCTTTTCCACGTACGCCTGAATGCGCTGCCGTTCGGCAGTCGTCAGCTTTGGCGCGCTCGGCGCGATGGTTTCAGCGGCGGGCGCAGTCCCGGAAGCTGTGGGCCCGGGGGAAGCTGTCGGTTGTGCATGAGGAGAAGCAGAGGGCGCAGATCCGATGAGCCAGTTTGTAAAACTTGTGGATGCAGACTTTGCGCAATTCGCGCTTTGTATCGAGATGGTCGGAATAAGCCACGCCGCCAATCCACCAAGGGCGAAAAAGGCGATGGCAAAAAGCAGAGCGACCGCCTTGGTGCGACTAAGTGTTCCGCGAGACATTTTCGTCACCAGCGGGTCCAGCAGATAAGTCAGAATCACGGCGATGGCCACCGGGATCAGGATCGGTTGGAGGAAGCTAATGACATTGGCGCTGGCCCAAATCACCGTGCCGATGATCAGGATGAGAAGAACCACACAGAAGGCCGTAAGCGCCGCCCACATCATCTTGCGCTGCCACGGTGTGGGATAATCGCTAATGTTCATTGCCAGAACGCCGCGGGTCAATCGGTTGGATTCGTCTTTGTTGGTGGACCGCTGCCGATTGGTGCCTTGGTTCTTTCGATCTTGTTTGCCAGGTTCTTGTTTTTTGGATCGAGGGCCAGAGCTTTTTGCCAGGATTCCAGCGCTTCCGAGACGCGGTTCAATTTGAAATAGGCGTCACCAAGGTGCTCAAAGACAACCGGGTCGTCGTGGTCGGCGGTTTTTGCGGCGAGGAGCAGATTGTTCAAAGCTTGGTCAAATTTTCCCTTCCGGAACTCTACCCAACCCAGACTATCGAGATAGGAAGCATTATTTGGGTCCATCTCGAGAGCGCGCTTAATCATGGTTTCGGCCTCATCCAGGTTCATGTTGTGATCGGCCCACATATAGCCGAGGTAATTGCAGGCTTCTGCTGAGTTCGCGGGATCGAGCACGATTGATTTGCGAAGGAGATCTGCCGCTTTTTGGTACAGACCGGCCTGTTCTGCCGTTGCGCCATAGTTGAAATAGAACCTGGCGTTTGCGATGTCGTTGTCCTGGTCGAGTTGTGCTTCGTGCAACGCCTCCTCAAACGTGGCCACTGCCTGCTGGGTCTGTTTCGCTTCGCTTTGGGCAATGGCCAAATAGTAAACAATCTCCGGCGCGCCCAGGAAGCGGCGCCGGGCTTCTGTCAGCAATCTGACGGCGCTATCTGCGTTCTTCAAAGGTCCAAGGAACAGTTCTGCCAGATGCAAATACGTCCCCACATGATTTGGATTAATCAGAAGGCTTTGCTCATAATTTGCGGCCACTTTTGCAAAGGTCGCTTTTGCTTCGTCGACCTTCTTTGCGCGTTGGAGGGATCGGGCTTCATCATCCAGCACCTGAGCCAGCAAGTCGTAGGGTTGATACTTTTCCGGATGCTCTTTGATGATTTGCTCGAGCATCTCAACTGCCTTACCCCGCTGATTCGTGAGGATAAAACCGGTGGCTAGTTTCTCTCGCGCGTTTGCATCGTCCGGTTGCAGCTCAAGAACGCGCAGATAAAGCGGAATTGCCTCTTTCAATTGTTGAGAGGCCGCATAGTAGTCGGCGACATCCTTTAGAATCGCAGGATCATCGCCGGCGTGTTCGGCTGCCTTCTTGAAAATTTCGTTGGTCCTTTTCAATTCGTCGGGTTTCGGCTGTGAATCGGACTTGAAAAGAACCGCCACGTAGAGTTTGCCGAGCCGCATCCAAAAGCTGGCATCGTTACTGGAAACCTTTGTGGCGCGATCCAGAACTTCCAGCGCCTTTTTCTCTTGTCCGGATGCAACTTCGATTTCTACCAGACGCTGGTAACCTTCGATGTCCCCTGGATTCAGAGTGATGGCGCGGTTGGCGTAATCGATGGCCTGATCGGTTTTCTTAAGATATTTCGCATAAATGTATGCGAGCTGCTGATACGGGTCGGCATCCTTTGGATTTGCCTTGATTGCATCCTTTAATACGTCAATCGCCTGTGGAAAATCCTCCTGCTCTATCAGCAACGCCGCCACGCGCGAGGCGAGTTGCGATTGGCCGGGATCGACATTCAACACTTTGCGATACGCCTCCAGCGCGCGATCCGTCTCGCCATTTTCTTCGAGTGACATTCCTTCCACAAAATGCGTCAGCGCATCCGCCTTGTGTGCGCCTTCCAAACGTAGTGCTAGATCGGCAGCGGGCTTGGAATTGGATGAATCATCCTGGCCACCAGCCTTTTTAGTTGCCGACGAAGCCCGAGTTTTCGGCCATGAGCTTTTCGGCTTCTGGCTAGCCGTGGCGCCGGTCGCGACAAGGAAGAGCAGTGTAAAAAAAAGGTACCAGCACGGCCGGCGAAACCTCCGCAAACCAGCCCAGAAAGCTTTCAGGACTATGGCCTGGCAGGCAGTTCTTGTTTGAGTTGGGAATTGGGCGTTCTCCGGAAACGCCTTCGCCGCGCGCTACGCTTTATACCTGAGACGCTTCTTATGCCGATGCGCTTTCATGCGCTTGCGGCGCTTATGCTTGGCAATTTTCGCTTTGCGTCTTTTCTTAAGTGAGCCCATTCAGATTTTCAAATTCGCGAGTCCCGATTCAACCATCAGATGCGCCGCAATGCAACTCACTTCTCGGTGTGATCACTTCCTTAACATCGAATCTCGCTTTGCCTTAAACTCGCTCCCGGGTGTCCATTCCGGAAATTCGTCGCCGTTGGCAACCTGATAACCAACTTCGAATAAGAGGTCGACATCCTGCACCGCGCCGGAAAGGTCCCAGTTTGGATCAACTTCGTCCGAGACCTGATGATAATGGTGCGCGGTATAATCGTCTTTCTTTTCCTGCCCGAAATTTGCTGGTTTGCCGATAAAATCTTTTCCGCCGCCAGTGTAGAGCGAGGGCACACCGCGCTTGGAAAATTCGAAATGATCGGCACGGTAAAAACTACCTTTCTCCGGCTGACTGTTGGGTTTCATCTCTCGACCATTGCGTTTCGCGGCTGCCGCTAATAAGTCGTCGAGCGTTGAATTGTTGTTACTGAGGTCTTCGATGTCGCGGGTTTTCCCCCACGGATTCACGGTGTCGATGTTGATGTCGGCCAGGGTTTTTTCCAGCGGATAAAGCGGATGCAGAGCATAATATTTTGCGCCGAGCAATCCTGCTTCTTCAGCAGTCGTGGCCATGAATAAAACCGAGCGTTTCGGCGGTGGATTCAATTTTGTGAATGCGGCCGCGAGCTGGATAACCGATGCAACGCCAGACGCGTTATCGATAGCTCCGTTAGAAATCTGGTCGCCCTGCAATTCGGGATGACGCCCGAGGTGGTCCCAGTGCGCCGTGTAAATTATGTATTCGTCGCGCAATTTCGGATCGCTCCCCTCGAGTTTGCCGATCACGTTCTGCGACTTGAACGACCGAAACTGTTGTTTGATGTCGATCTTCGCTTTGGCTTTCAGCGTAACGGGCCGGAACTCTTTTGTGATCGCGGATTTCTTCAGCGCATCAAAATCCTGACCACAAGCGTCCAGCAATTTCTTCGCGCAATCGAGGGTGATCCAACAGCGTGCTTCCACGGCGTCCGCGTTTTTATTTGGTGAATCAATCTCGTAATTCTCCTTCGCCCAGCTGGTTTTCACGACCGAGTACGGATAGCCTGCCGACCCAGTCTCGTGAATAATCACCGCGGCCGCAGCCCCTTTTTTTGCGGCGATCTCGTATTTGTAAGTCCAGCGGCCGTAGTAGGTCATCGCTTTTCCCTTAAACATTTTCTCATCCAGTTTTGATGAATCTTTCGGATCGGGAATTGGCGGATCGCCGATCAGCATCAGCAGCGTTTTGCCGCGAACATCGACGTTCTTATAGTCGTCCCAGCCATATTCCGGCGCGACGACCCCGTATCCGACAAAGACCACATCCGAATCGTCGATCTTGATTTCCGGTTGCAGACGCGCTGACGACGCGATGAAATCGTCAGCATACTTAAGGTCAGTGGTTTTGTCGCCGATAATGAACGCCATTGCTGGTTCACTCTTAATCCCAGCAAGCGGAACTTCGTGGATGTACGTGCCGTCCGGATTTCCCGGCTTCAACCCGATCTGTTTGAACTGGTCGCTGATGTATTTAACTGAAAGCTCCTCGCCTTTTGTCCCCGGTGCGCGCCCTTCGAATTCATCCGACGCAAGAACCTTGATATGTGCGAGCAAACCATCTGGCGTGATCGCTTCCAACGCCGGTTCCAAGCGCAGTGCCAATTCATCGACAGCGAAAAGCGAAGTTGCAGCGGTAAGAAAAACTGCGATCAGCCAACGCGGAAATTTCATGCTCTTTCTGTAGCGGCTCTCACTAAACGTAGCAAACGTTGTGAGTGCGTCAGTCGCGACAGCGCTCGAAAACGAATTGCACGCGGGGATTGGTGGGAGATGGAGGCGTTGTCTCGTCAAACGCTGTGCATGCGAGTAACTGGCGCAGGCCAACTGATTCTGCCATCGAAATCATTAGCGCGGGCGTGAACAATTGCCATTCGAAACGGTCTTCTCCACCGTCCGGATAATCCAGGTGCACAAACAGCCGACCTTCCTCTGCGTACTTGGTTTCTCGAACTGCTCTGCCAGGTGTCTTGAACTCACATCGGCCCTGATGAATCATAAAAAACTCGGCGCTCCATAGGTCCAGGATAATACGACCGCCTTCGCGCACTCCATCAGCTAATCGTCCTAACACCTCTCGATTTGTTATTGCATCGAAGTAGCCAAAGCTCTGAGACATGATTATCGCAACATCGAACATGCCGGGATCTGGCACGTAATCGCGGACATCCGCGTTTACATAGGTCGGCCCGCCAGTTAGCGTCCGAGCTTTCGCGATAGCATTAGCGTCACGATCAAGCCCGATCACTGAGTAACCGTGCTTCGAGAGCGCCCGGGCATGTCGTCCCATGCCGCAACACACATCTAAAACTTTGCGAAAACAGGGCAGGGGAGCACAGCGACAAATGAACGCTGTTTCCTGCGCGGTGCGACCTTCGCTAATACCGATGTGGAAAAACTCAAACCAGCGATGGGAATAAGCATTGAGCTCTATGCGCATGGTTCAATAATCGCATGCCTATCGAAATAGGTAGAACTGTGGTGATTGATTAATGAGAGCGATGCGAAGACGCATCGCACTTCCAAAACACTTGGCGCGAAATCTACAACAAACACAGCCTTTATTTCGCGCAAGCTCGCCACGGACGAGTCCGTCCCTTGGCGGACTTTTGGAGTGCGCACGCGTGCCCGCATTGCTGCGTCGTCAGATTCTTTTCTCGCGCTGGATAAACCACTCAAACTTCGCCGAGAGCGTGTGCGCACCGACTTCGTCGTAGATCTCTACTGCAATTGAAATCACCGAACGGCTTTTCGAAGAAAGTTCCGCGTCGAGCCGAGCAAGAGCTTCTGGTGTGGCACTGGCAGTGGACACGATATTTCCATTCGCAGGCTTGCGGAATTTTGCCTCCACACGTCGCACGACCGAAAACAGATCATCAGCGGATGCAAAATGTCTGAGCAAAAACTCGCCGCTCGAAGCTTCTGCGAGCGCGAGCTGCGCGGCCGCGTGAACTGCGCCGAGATGATTGAGATATTGGCTGCCCGATGGCAGTTGCAGCAGATGCTCCGCGTTGCTCGCGGGCTGAATGCCAAGAAAATTGTTAAAGGGCAACTCAGTGACGCTGGCTTTCACACGATGTTATGCCTCGGATGCCGTTAACGCGAGCCAAGCTCGAATCTTTTCCAGGATCTCGTCTCTGTCCATGCCCGTAATTGGCTTCTGAAACGTTCGTCGTGCCCAATCCATTAGTCGCGGGCCGGAAATCTCGATTTCATCGGGATGACCAGCAAAATACTGGGATGCTAGCCATTCTGTCCGAGGAAAAAGGTGCAAGTGAACAGCGCGTGTCTCCTCTGAGAATAAAGCGCAATAAACTCGCTGTGGCCGAACGACGGCTTCGATCGCGGCAGTGGTCATGGCCAACGTTGGCCCAAGCGTTGCAAGAGCAGCGGGGTTCATCTGTGACAGAGACTCGACAGCATCTCTGGGCCTCAAAATCAAGTAGCCCGGGATGTAGCAAGTGCTGCACGCTTCCACGATGAAATTCTCATTAGCCAGAACTGGCGAAAGGCTTCTCGATTGTCCAGCGCGCTTTGTGCGGTCCCTCACTTCGTTCGGGATGACAGAGTAATGCTAGTGGCCTTTTGAGGATGATCCGGCAGTCGCTTCCTTTTTCTCTTGGGGGCCGATACCGATTTTTTTCAGGAACGGTTGGATCGATTGTTTGCGCCCCAGGAATTTCTCGATCGAGGCGTTGGCATCACGCGAATCGCCGGGCTCGTAGATTTCGCGCCGCAATTTCAGGCCGGCTTGTTTGTCGAGGTAACCGTCCTTTGCCTTTTCGAAGACTGTTGCCATGTCAGCGGCGATTGCGTCGGCCCACGCGTAGCCATAATAGCCGGCGTCATACCCATTCAGGTGTCCGAAGTAGGAAACGAACGTTGTGCTCGGATCGATCGGCAGGAAAACTTTTTCAAGAATCGGATTTGAAATGGCCACGCAATCGTAAGGCATGTCTTCGGCGTGGTGATCGTGCAAAGCAAGGTCGAGCGACGCGAACGCGAACTGGCGTCGATAAAGAACACCGGCATTCGCAAGCTTCGCGTCATTCATTTTTTTGATTATTTCCGCTGGAATTTTCTTCGATGGATCGCGGTAGTCGGCCGCAAACGTGTCGAGCACTTTCTTGTCCCAGACCCAGTTTTGCAGCATCTGCGACGGCGCCTCTACGAAATCACCCGGCACATGCGTTCCGGCAAAACGGCCGTACTTCGCGCGCGTGACAATTGAATGCAGAGCGTGACCGAATTCGTGGAACAAGGTCTCGACCTCCTGGTGCGTCATCAAAGACGGCTTGTCCGCGGTCGGAGGCGAAAAATTGCAAAGCAACGCGACAGTTGGCCGCTGGTATTTTCCATCCGGCAATAGTTTGCCGCTGATGATTTCGAACTGGGCGAAGTGGTTGAATTTCCCTTCGCGCGGAAACATATCCAGATAGAACATCCCCAGCGGTTCGCCCGTGGAGGAATCGGTCACCAAATAAAGCTGGAGATCGTCGATCCATTTGTAAGGCGCGGAGATCTTTTCGAATTTCAGACCAAAAATGTTCTGATAAATATTGAACATGCCATCGAGCACCTTTTGGAACGGGAAAAATACGCGCAATGCTTCCTTATCGACGGCGTACTTTTGTTTGTCCCGCTGGTTAGCGTAATAGCGCCAGTCCCACACCTCGATTTTGGCGTTGGGATCATTCGTTTCAGCGGCCTTCAACTTTTGTAATTCCGCCACTTCGCTCTCAAACTTGGGCTGAATTCCCGTGACCAGATCGCCAATGTATTTCTCGGCATTCGCACCTGTCTTGGCCATTTTGACTTCGGTTTGATAGTCGTCCCACGATTTGTAACCGAGCCGCAGGGCAATCTGGTTCCGAAGCGCGAGCATTTGGTTGAGAACGAGAACGTTTGCATCCTTGGCCAGCGTGTCGCGAATGACGTAAAGCTGTTTGCGCGTCGCTTCGCTCTTAGCGTTTTCCTCGACGGTATTAAATTGCCACGTGACATTTGCCATCACGGTGTAGGCATCGTCTCCTGTCCTAACGCCGGGCGAAGCGAAGAAGCTTTCTGGCAGTCCACTCAAATCGGCCTTTGTGAAGATCACCGGCGCGTTGGCCTTCACAATGTTTGTGTCGAAGTCAGTTCCGAGTTTGGACAGTTCCTTCCGCAACTGCTCAACCTCTTTGCGCTGATCCGGCGGAAGGTCCAGTCCGGCACGGCGATAATCGCGCAATGTTTCGTTTAGCAGTTTTTCATCTTCACCCGAAAGCTTGCGGTGAGTGTCAGCAAAAGCTTTGATTGCCTTGTAAACATCCTCTCGATAATCAACGCCCACAGCCCAGTCTTGAAACGTCTTTATGGCGTTCTCGGCAGCGGCGCGCATCTCTGGTTTGGTATTTGTCTCTTTGATGATCGTAGCCCTGTTCGCAGCAAGTCCGGCCTGATAAGTGAGATCATCGAGTGCGACGACGGTGCTCTTAAATGTAACCTTTTTCAGATCCTGCGAGCCGATTTGATCGAGTGCCGTGTTCGCCTTTGCGATGGCATCGTTCATCATCGCCTCGACCGCTTTCGGCGTTTGCTCCCAATCCGGAATCGTCAAGACAGCATTGGCCTTCGCGGCCGCAGCTCGAAAGTCATTGACAGTTTTTAGTTCAGCGGCGGAAAAGTTGGCGACGACAAAAATGAATAGCAGACAGAGAGATGCGGGTTTCATAGAATGGTTAGAGTCGTGCAACATCGGTAGCGGCTTTCAAAAGGCAAGCACTGGGCGGCGCGGCAGTATGTCTGTGCTGCTCGGAGTCAGCGTGCGGGAATCTCCAGCTTGTTCAAGAACGGTTGGATCGATTGTTTGCGGTCCAGGAACTTCTCAATGGAAACGTTGACGTCGCGCGAATCGCCTGGCTCGTAAATTTCGCGACGTAATTTTATTCCAGCCTGTTTATCGAGAAAGCCATTCTTTGATTTTTCAAACACCGTTGCCATGTCGGCTGCGATCGCATCGGCCCAGGCGTAGCCGTAATAACCGGCATCGTAACCATCGAACCCGCGAAAACTGGAAATGAAACTCGTTTGTCGATCGATCGGTAGAAATATTCGTTCGAAGATCGGATTCGAGATCGCAACGCAATCGTAGGGTTGATTGGACGGGTGTGGTCCGTGCAGCGCAAGATCGACATCGGCAAACGCAAACTGTCGCCGATAAAACATTCCCGCTGTGGCGAGCTTGGCGTCGTTCATCCTTTTGATTAGATCGCTGGGAATTTCCCTTGAAGGATCACGATAGTCGGCTGCAAAGGTGTCGAGCACCCGTTTATCCCAAATCCAATTTTGCAACATTTGCGATGGCGCTTCGACGAAATCGACTGGCACGTGCGTCCCGGCGAAGCGTGCATAATTCGCCCGGGTCACAATGGAATGGAGCGCGTGACCGAGTTCGTGAAAAAGAATTTCGACTTCGGAATGACTCAGCAGTGACGGTTTGTCTTTGGTCGACGGTGGGAAATTGAGAATCACCGCGGCGACGGGCGCTTGATATTTTCCATCGTTCAAGCGCCGACCATTTACGATCTCGGATTCGCCACCACCGCTGGTTTTTCCGTCACGCGGGAACAGATCGAGGTACAAGAGACCGTTTGGGGCATTGCTCGCCGTGTCGGAAACGATGTAAAGCCGCAGATCGTCCGTCCATTTGAACGGCGGCTTGATCTCCTCGAAACGCAGACCGAACACGCGGCCGAAGATCGAGAACATGCCATCAAGCGTTTGCTGAAGCGGAAAGAAATTTCGCAGCGCTTCTTTATCGAGAGCGAATTTTTGTTTGGCGAGCTGGTTCGAGTAATAGCGCCAATCCCAGATGTCTACCCTGGTCTTGGGATCGTTCGTGTCGGAGGTCTTCATTTGTTGCAACTCGTGCAATTCAACGTCGAACTTCGGTTGAATCCCGGTGATGAGTTTGTCGATGTACGCTTGCGCGTTGGCGGCGTTTTTCGCCATCCGGATTTCCGCTTGATAATCGACCCATGATTTGTAGCCAAGCCGCAACGCAATTTGGTTGCGCAGCGCGAGCATCTGGTTCACGACAGGCAAATTTCTCGCTTTAGCGAGCGAATCGTGCGCGATGTAAAGCTTTTTGCGCGTCGCCTCGCTCCGGGCATTCTCCTCGACAGTGTTGTATTGCCACATCGAATCGGCCATCACCTGATAACGATCGTTGTCGATTTTGATTCCGGGTGATGAAAGAAAATTGTCGGAAACGCCTTCGAGTTCCTCTCTCGTGAAAACCACCCGCGCCTTTGCAGCGAGAATATTCGCTTCGAATTCGGCGGCCAATTCTGAGAGCTTTCGCCGAAGCCGCTCAATTTCTTTTCGCTTCTCAGCCGGCAATTCCATCCCAGCGCGGCGGAAATCACGCAGCGTCTCGCTCAATAAGTTTTCGTCTTCGCCGCTCAAGTTCGGCTTTTTCGCCGCGAATGCTTTGATGGCTTTGAAAACGTCTTCGCGGTAGTCGATGCCAACGTTCCATTTCTGAAATTTTTTCAGTGCGCTCTGAGCCACAGCGCGCATAAGCGGATCAGGATTTGTTTCGCTGATCGTCGTGGCGCGATTTGCAACCGCGCTCACATCGGCCCGCAGATTCTCCAGCGCGGCTAGGCTGCTTTCGAATGTTACGTGTTCAAGATTCTGCGAGCCGATCCGATCGAGTGCCGCGTCGCCTTTCGCAATCGCTTTCATGATCGAAGCCGTGAGTGCATCCGGTGTCTGTTCCCAATCGGGAATAGTCAAGACACAATTGGCTTCTGCAGCAGCCGCCTGAAAGGCGTCGATGTTTTTAAGTTCGGCCGCGGAAATTTCACATTCCAGAAAAACAAGCAACAAAGCGATGAGCCGCAGATTCGTCCAGATGCTTGCCGGCGTAGCGCAGGAATTGTGATGAATCTGTGCTTGATCTGTGTTCACCTGTGGCCCAAAGCCTACAATAGTTATTTGGGTCAAGATGATTCAGAAATTTTTCGTCGCTTTCATTCCCGTCTTTGTCGCCATCGATCCAATCGGACTTGTCGCGATCTTCATGGGACTCGCGTCCAGCGCTTCGCCGGAGCAGCGCAAACGCCAGGCGGCTCTCGGAATCTTCACAGCGTTCTGCGTAGCGATCGGATTTGTTTTTCTCGGGCAGATTATTTTCGACGCGCTTGGAATTACCGATGCAGACTTTCAAGTCGCCGGTGGTCTTATTCTACTTGCTCTGGCAGGGCGCGAGTTGCTCAATGTTGGGCCGTCCAGCCACGGAGGCGGCGATGAATTCGGAATCGTGCCGCTTGGGATGCCGTTGATCGCCGGCCCGGCGTTGCTCACCGCCCTGCTCGTTCTAGTCGATACGGTGGGCATATTGTTTACGCTCGCCTCACTGCTGGTCAATCTGGGCTTGGTCGCACTGGCGTTCTGGAATGCAGATCGGTTCGCGCGTTGGATGGGCATGCAAGGATTACGCGGCGTATCGAAAATTGTCGCGCTCCTGCTCGCTGCGATTGCCGTCAGCCTGATCCGTCGCGGCTGGAACACGCCGGCCTGACCGTGCTGTAACGACAGCTAGCCTCTAAGCAAAGCTCTTGGCGCCGGCATTTTGCCGGTTTCCATCACTTCGAATGGTATTCGAAGTTAAAAAAGTGTTTCTACGCGTGAGCCGCTGGCAATGTGCCTGCGCGTTGAGGGCCAGAATTCTTTAAGTTCTGCGGTTTTATCACCATGCTGATAGCGCCAATTCAGCTCGACTTCGATTTGCTTGGCTTCATCCTGCGCAGGCTGGGCTTGGCCGTGGTAAATATAGGCAGGAACGCCGTTACGATTCGTGGTCAGCGTAGTCATCCCGTAGAGCTCGAGACGGCGCTGCTGCAATTGGGCCGTGGTCCAATCGCGATATCTAGGGCTACGATAACCCCAGACCTCCGCGCTAGTAGAATAGCGGGAATAAGTATACCCCGTCGTCGCTGATGGTGGCGCGTACTGTTCTGCGCAGCCAATCAGGCCTGCGGCGAGTACTGCTAACAATAATCGTTTCATACTCTGTGCCTTTTGTAGTTTGTTTTTGGAGACTGCCTTACGTCCTATTAAACCACAAAAGTTGCTCGCAGTCGCGCGTTTATTTTGCTTTTCCGCCTGTGGAAGTCTGGTATAGAATTCCCGCAAATCCGAACAGCAGCTTTAAGCCGATTCAGACTAACACAGACTGAGAAGTGGGCCAGGTCATTGACACACCGGCACCTCTTGATACTATCCTCGCTCCAATGAGATTTCCTTTACCGCTTACAGCGAAAATCGCGGCCTACGTGATTGGGCATAAGTTGCGTGGCACGAAGAAATTCGCCACGGTTCTTCAGCTCGAACCGCTGCACACGTGTAACCTCACATGCACAGGTTGTGGGCGGATTCGAGAATACTCCACGTCGCTTAAGGATATGATGAGCCTGGAGGATTGTCTCGGGGCGGCAAACGAATGCAACGCGCCGATGGTTTCCATTTGCGGCGGCGAACCGCTTATCTATCCCCACATCGAGGCGCTGGTGGACGGATTGCTCGCGCAGCGACGAATTGTTTACATTTGCACCAACGCCATGTTCATGCGCAAGAAGATGCGCGACTGGATGGCCTCGCAGGTGGCGATTCGCCCGGAATTTATCGAAGAAAAAATCGCCGCGTTACTCGGTGCGGGAGTGCTGAGCGAAAAAGACGCGGCCGAAATTCGCAAGGGACCAAAAGACTCGGCAAAGCCAACGATTGGTCCGACCAAATGGATGTACTGGAACGTGCATCTCGATGGCTTGGAGCGAACACACGACCTGATCGTCGAACGCGAAGGCGTCTTCAAGGAATGCATTCTCGCAATCAAAATGGCGAAGTTGCTCGGTTATCAAGTGGCGACGAACGCAACGATCTACAAGGAAACCGATATGCAGGAGATCGAACAGATGTTCGATTATCTTTCCGATCTTGGCGTGGATGGTCACACCATCACCCCTGGATACGATTACGACGCCGCCAAGAGAGATATGATCAAACGACTCAACCTGCGCCCGGAAAACTTCTTTCTTACCCGCGCAATGACCGTCGAGAAGTTCCAAAAAGTCGAGAAGTGGATGAGTCGTTATACCTTTTTGGGGACACCGATCTATTTCGAGTTTCTTGCTGGCAAGCGCGATCTGACATGTTCGGCATGGGCGATTCCGACGCGAAATATCCGCGGCTGGAAAGGACCTTGCTATTTAATGACCGACGGACACTACTCGAGCTACGCGGAGTTACTGGAAAAGACCGCATGGGACCGCTATGGCGTCGTCAACGGCGTGGCGCGCGATAGCCGCTGCGAGAATTGCATGGTGCATTGCGGTTACGAGCCAACTGCGACATTGGGATTGCAAGCGCATCGAGGAGACACGTGGAAAACGATCAAGTTCAATTTCGGAGCGAAACCGAAACCCACCGGTCGTGGCAGCGAGGTTCTCGCCTTCAATGGCGTGAGCTCTGGTAACGGACACCTGACCGGGAAACGCGCAGAAGTCGCAGCCAAAGCCTCGTAAAGATCGGATCTGCATGCCGGAATTGTCGAAGAACCTCATTGCGTTGCCGAGCGCGGGACCAGAAATATCGGAATCTTATTCGGCGAACGACGAAGAAATCGCGCGTGCGATCGCGCTCGCGCAAGAGAACCTGTTGCGCCAACAAAAGCCGGATGGCCATTGGTGCGGCGAGCTGATCGTCGATAGCACCCTCTGCTCGGATTATATCCTTTTCATGCATTGGTGCGGCGAGGTGGACGCGCAATTGCAGCGGCGCTGCGTGCGCCACATTCTCAAACGCCAATTGCCCGATGGAGGTTGGAACATTTATCATGGTGGCCCGAGCGAGATCAATGCGTCAGCGAAGGCATATTTTGCGTTGAAGCTCGCCGGCTGTTCGGTGGACGCGCCATTTATGCAGGAGGCACGTGCGACCATCATGCGGCTCGGCGGTATTCCGCAGATGAACACGTTCAGCAAGCTTTATCTTGCGTTACTGGGCCAGTTTCCCTGGAAATATCTGCCGGCGATCCCGGTGGAAATGGTTCTCCTGCCGAAGTGGTCGCCGTTTCACATTTGCAAAATGTCGTCGTGGAGCCGGGCCATGCTCATGCCTCTGGCGATTATTAATCATTTCAAACCCACTCGAGTTTTGCCTGGCGAAAAGCAATTGCACGAACTCTATCCACTCGGCACCGAGCAAAGCGATTTGCGCTTGCCCCGCAGCGAACCTTTCTGGACCTGGCGCAATTTCTTTCTTCGACTCGATGACGTTTTTAAATTCCTGAGCCCCCTTCGAATTCGCCCGCTGCGGCGGCGCGCCCTTGAAGAAGCAGAGCGCTGGATGCTTGAGCGGATCGGCAAGGGCAGCGATGGCCTCGCGGCAGTGTTTCCCGCAATGCTGAACTCTTTGATCGCGCTGCGCGCTCTTGGTTATTCGAAAACAAATCCGGTTTACGCCAAAGCGGAACAGGATTTCGCCGGGCTTTTCGTTGACGATCCCGAAGATTTCCGGATTCAGCCCTGTCTCTCCCCGATCTGGGACACTGCGATCAATATTATCTCGCTGGCGGAATCCGGCGTTCCCCCAGACGACCCGAACCTGCAAAAGGCGGCCGAATGGCTCGTCAATAAAGAAGTGCGCGTCCGTGGCGATTGGTCGGTAAACAATTCATATCCACAAGCCAGTGGATGGGCATTCGAGTACAACAACGTTTATTATCCGGACACGGATGACACGGCGATGGTGCTAATGGCGCTACGGCTGGTTCGTTCGAAAGATCCGCAAGCTCTCAATGAAACATTTCGACGCGCACTCGATTGGCAGCTCAGCTTCCAATGTCGCGATGGCGGTTGGGCTGCGTTTGACAAGAACGTGACCACGCCGTGGCTGGAAGATATGCCGTTTGCCGATCACAATGCGATTCTCGATCCGACATGCAGTGACCTTACCGCACGCACGCTCGAGCTCCTCGGTTACATTGGATTCAATCCCGGAGCGCGGTCCGTTCGCGACGCGGTGCAGTATTTGATTGACACTCAGGACGAGGATGGCTCCTGGTATGGGCGCTGGGGCGTCAATTACATCTACGGCACCTGGCAGGTCTTGCGAGGGTTGCGCGCAATTGGCCAGGACATGAGGCAGGACTGGATATTGCGGGGCCGCGATTGGCTTGAGAGCTGCCAAAACAACGACGGCGGCTGGGGTGAGACTTGCGGCACGTACGAAAATCCGTCGACCAAGGGCATCGGCGAAAGCACGGCGTCGCAAACGGGATGGGCGATCATGGGCATCTGCGCGTGTGGCGATTTGGACCGACCAAGTATTCAGCGAGGTTTGCGCTACCTGCTCAATTCGCAAAAACCCGACGGATCGTGGGATGAGGAGCAAATCACGGGGACCGGCTTTCCACGCGTGTTCTATTTGAAGTACGACATGTATCGCCAGAACTTTCCGCTGCTCGCGCTCGCGACCTATGTTAACTACCGTAGCGGCATCGGACATCGTCCTAGTTTTTATCGCTGCGAATAATTCTGTAGCCACGGGCCTGCGGCCCGTTTACTCCGAAAGCGAACCGGCCACAGGCGGGTGGCTACGTAGTTGTTTCTTCGGCGAAAAATAAAACCTGCCGCGCGGCGTAATTCGATCTAACTGTAAAGATTATGGCTTACGAATTACCAAAATTACCTTACTCGTACGATGCTTTGGAGCCGCATATTGATGCGAAGACGATGGAAATCCATTACACCAAGCATCACCAGACTTACGTCAACAACCTGAATAACGCGGTCAAAGGCAAAGCTGATCTCGAAAAGAAGTCGGTCGAGGATTTGATCAGTGATCTCAAAGCGGTGCCGGAAGACATTCGCACCGTTGTGCGGAACAACGGGGGCGGGCATGCGAATCACTCGTTCTTTTGGAAAATTATGGGACCGAATGCCGGCGGTGAGCCGAAAGGCAAACTCGCTGATGACATCAAATCAACATTCGGGAGCTTTAACGATTTCCAAGAGAAATTCGCTGCCGCTGGTGCGGGACGTTTTGGCAGCGGCTGGGCGTGGCTGATCAAGAATAAGAACGGAAAACTCGAGGTCATTTCGACGCCAAACCAAGACAGCCCTCTGATGGACGGCAACACACCGATCCTCGGCGTCGATGTTTGGGAGCACGCGTATTATCTTAAGTATCAAAATCGGCGGCCCGATTACATCAAAGCCTGGTGGAACGTGGTAAACTGGGACGCAGTAGCGAAGAACTACTGAGCGCACCTGAAATATCATAGTGCTGCCCCTGCGGATTCTGGGTAGCGCACGCGTCTCGCGTGTTGGTTTCGGCGTCGCGCCGAAACGAACTTTTCTTGAGACTTGATTCGCGGTGGGTGATAAGAATCTGCAGAGGAAGTTCGCGATCGCGAGGACGCGCTCGCCAGGTCGCCGCGGCGACCGCTACCCGAAGTATGGCTTATCTAAACGAAAACTATCTTAAACTTCAGGCGGGGTATCTTTTCCCAGAAGTCGCGCGGCGGGTGCGTGAGTTTTGCGAGGCTAATCCAGCGGCGGCCAGGCAATTGATTCGATGCGGAATCGGGGACGTCACCGAGCCGCTCCCGCGTGCGGCAATCGATGCAATGAAGGGGGCTGTCGAAGAGCTAGGCCATCGGGAGACGTTTCGCGGTTATGGCCCCGAAAACGGCTATGAATTTTTAAGGTCGGCGATCGCTCAGCACGATTATCGCGATCGCAACATCAACATTGCTGACGACGAAATTTTTGTCTCTGACGGCTCAAAATGCGATTGCGGTTACGTCCTCGATATTCTCGGCGATCAAAACAAAGTCGCCGTCCCCGATCCGGTATATCCGGTCTACGTCGATACGAACGTGATGGTGGGCCGCAGTGGCCCGGCAGGAAAAGATGGGAGCTATGAAGGAATCCTGTATTTGCCGTGCACGGCCGAGAACGGATTTGTTCCCGATCCACCGGCTGAGCACGCCGATCTTGTTTATCTTTGTTTTCCCAACAATCCAACGGGGGCCGTTGCGTCACATAAACAGCTCTCGCGGTGGGTCGAGTACGCGCGCGAACACGAGGCGCTACTGCTCTTCGATGCCGCGTACGAAGCCTATATTTCGGAGCCCGATGTTCCACATTCGATTTTCGAAATTCCGGAAGCTCGGGAGTGTGCGATTGAATTGCGCAGCTTTTCCAAGAACGGCGGGTTCACAGGCGTGCGCTGCGGATTTACAGTCATGCCGAAATCAGTACTCGCGCGGACAGAGAATGGTCGCCGACTTCCTCTCCATCCCCTTTGGCAGCGCCGTTGGAGCACCAAATCGAATAGTGTGAGTTATCCGGTGCAACGTGGCGCGGAAACGCTTTACTCGCCTGAAGGCCGCAAGCAATGTCGCATGCTGATTGAGCATTACATGGGGAACGCCAAGATTCTTCGGGGCGCCGCGGCGAACGCCGGTCTCGCTGTTTTCGGCGGCGTGAACGCGCCCTACATCTGGGTGAAAACGCCCAATAGCCTAACGAGCTGGCAAATGTTCGATAGGATGCTGCGAGAATTGAATGTGGTCATCACACCGGGCGCCGGTTTCGGCGCCCAAGGCGAAGGCTATATTCGCATTTCGGCATTCAACAGCAGGGAGAACGCAGAGGAAGTAGCGCGCCGGTTGCAGAAGTTGTAGTCGCTTTCGCTCAAGGCGGGAGCAGCGCGCTCCTGCAAGATAAGTGAATCGCCTCTTGTCGATGGAAGTGAACCGCGTAGAGTGCGCTAAATTTTGCACAGACGAAGGATGGGAGAGTGTCGGATCGAAAGCAAAATTTGCCACAACTGTATCGTTTTTGTTTCTTGATGCTGGGCGACTCGCGCAAGGCACAGGAAGTCTTTAACACGACGTTGCGCGAAGCGGCTGTGCGCGCGGCACAAGGAGAACTGCCCAAGGAACCCTTTTGGATTTTTCGTGAAGCGCGCTGGCGCTGTTTGGAAGCAAGTAAGACGGACCTGCAACCGGAAGCCCTGGAAATGGACGAACAAGACATCTCTCCGCAGGCCGCGTCACAGATCAAACAGCTCGAGGCCGCGCAACTGGCAATCTGGATTTCCGCCGCCCCCGATCCTCAGCGGACCGCGCTGGCGCTTTTTTATCTCGACGAATTCGATTACCTCGAGATTCTCGACATTGCCGAGCTCAAGTTGAGCACGCTGTCACGGTGCCTGGCGCAAGGGCGGCGACAGTTGCAGGCGTGGCTGGACGCTAAGCACACCGGAGTCCCCAAGGTATGAGGACGCTGCGGCTATTACGTCGGCGCCGCGCTCTTTTGAATTGTGCGCCGATCAGCCAAGACCATCTGACCGACCGTTCCATGCGCGCTGCGGTATCGCGTGAAGACGGCTCCGATGAATTTCTTAATCAACAGAACTTTGATCGAGCCTTGGCGGAAGTGGTTCGTCTCGTCCCGATTCCTCCCGAGTCGGCTGAATGGTTCTCGGAAAAGGATGCGATTCGCGCTCCGAGGTGGACATGGAGAAAAATCGTGCTTAATCCTGCTGTGCTCGCGATCAGTAGTGCGCTCCTAGTGATCGCCGGCGTATTCGCGTTCCACCTTGTTGGTCAGCTAAATGATTTTCCGGGATCAGCGACAGCTCGGAAACTATTGACGGTGGCCGGCTCCACATGAAACACGGGCTGGAACATTACGACGTTCCAGACGAGTTCGCCGATTTTCAGACAATCGGCTGCCGTGTTTTTGACGACGACGAGTCGCAGCGCATCGCCCAAATCTGGGTGGGCGAGAAGCGCATGCAGTTTTTTCTTTTCCCGGCAGAGAGAGACAGCAAGACCGGGGCCGTGTTGACGTTTCCAGGTTGGCGTTATGTCCATCAGGAAGGCTGGGTCGGCGCAGTCACGGAACACAACGGCGTCTGCTTTATGGCTGTGCTCCGGGGACGTGAGAAGGATTTAGAGCCGTATCTTTCTGGGCCAAAGCAGTGACACGAGCCCCAGTTTCCCGCTGTTATTCTTACTCATGCTCCTGCTCTTGCTCGAACATGCCTGATTGAAAGATCAAGAGCATGAGCAAGAGAAAGAGTAGGAAAACTAATGCGCAATTTGTGCTCGCGTTGACAGCGCAGGTCATGCGATTGACCTTTTTCGCCGCAAATTTGCCAGGGTAGCTCAGTGGTAGAGCAGGGGACTCATAAGCCCTTGGTCGGGAGTTCGAATCTCCCCCCTGGCATTCCCCGTTTGCAGATCGATTGAGCTTCTGGCACAAGCGTGCAGTAATGAACGATGAGAGTTTTCTGCAAAAACTTTTTGGGCGCGGAAATTCCTATTGGCTGACACGCTTCGTCATTCTGCGGCTGCTCGGTTTTGTTTATGCAGTTGCTTTTTTAGTGGCAGCGCAACAGTTGGTGCCGCTTGTTGGTGAGCATGGATTAACGCCGGCTAATCATTTTCTCGAGAGTGTCCAAACACAGCTCGGTTCGCGTACTGCCGGTTTACTACGAGTGCCTACGCTCTTTTGGTTCGGAATTTCTGACAATGCATTGTCGATCGTTTCCTGGATTGGTTTCGGTTTGTCACTTGTTGTTCTGGGGGGTTACGCCAATGCAATTCTGCTCGCGGTGCTTTGGGCGATATACATGTCGATCGTGCACGTCGGGCAGATCTGGTACGGTTACGGCTGGGAGATTCAACTGCTCGAGACCGGCTTCTTGTCGATCTTTCTTTGTCCGTTGCTCGATGGACGGCCGTTTCCCAAGTGCAGGCCGCCA
>WNFY01001093.1_pt1 | contig 25367 bp, 19 predicted proteins | sample 5400091 | NCBI WGS metagenome assembly WNFY01 (sample SAMN13153364, study PRJNA577476) | soil metagenome | isolation source: 60 cm soil or saprolite under grassland replicate 1 | place: USA:California | collected 2016-06-15 | reverse complement strand
ATCGTCTTCCAATTCCTCCCTCGGTGATTGCCAGCCAGCTACTCACAACTGGGCACTAAGGGGTAAACTCGCGCCAGTATAGTTTCCTCGGTTTCCGTACCTGCAGCCGTGATAGAAGTCACCTGGATTAGTGACTGTTATCACCCCATAAGTGCAGCTCACAATTCTGAAGCCACACCAGCAGGGCAACAACCTTATGGCGATGTGCGGATCAGGCCTGCTCACGATCGGGGTTATAATCGAGCTGATAGCGTTGGGACCGGGTGATCGCTGCCCGCGCTGCTTACGCCGGCCCTGGCCGGAGAGTGCAACGCGGGGAGAGGAAAGTCCGAACTCCACAGAGCGGTGTGCCGGGTAACGCCCGGGAGCGGCGGCTTCAAGGCCGTCCGACGGACAGTGCCACAGAAAAAATACCGCCTCCTCAAGGAGGTAAGGGTGAAAAGGTGCGGTAAGAGCGCACCGGGCGTTCAGTAATGAACGTTGCATGGCAAACCCCACACGGAGCAAGACCAAATAGGGGCGGATGAGCGCGGGCGCAAGCTCTGCGGCTCAGCGGGCTGGCTCGGCCCGCCAAACGTCCGGGTAGGTCGCTGGAGCGGCGCGGCGACGCGCCGCCTAGAGGAATGATCGCCACGGCACGGGGTTCCCGGCGCGCCCGCTGTTGGCGTGCTGGGGCAAAGCGATGCCGCACAGAATTCGGCTTACAGGTCCCAACGCTACCTTCATCGAAGCACATCCGATTTCTGCACATTTCGCAACGAGTGACTTGCATCACTGACTCCCGTGCGCCACACTACTTACGATCTCAGCAACGTTGCTATGGTTCGCCTCTTCAAACTCGTCGCGCTGGTGCTGATGCTCGTCATGGGGACACTTCCCCTGCTTGCCTCGGCGTCGCCGTCGTGTCGCATGATGGCCAACTCTGCGAAGGCCATGCCGGCGATGCATCCTTGCTGCCCGTCAATGGCGATGATGGCTGAGACCGTTTCACATGCGCTGGAAACGGATAACACGATGCCGTGCTGCCGTGTTGCACCGGCCAAGCCCGTACGCGCCGTCGAGCTGCAGATTCCTCCCACCGCATCGGCGGAGCTTGCGCTGGAGCCGGCGAACGAAATCGTGGGCGTGGCGCCCATTTCGACCCAGGCGCGAACCACCTACAGCCCTCCGCTGCCCGACTCCGCAAGAAGTCAATCGCATCTCTGCACCTTCCTGATCTAGTCCTCTCTCCGCTTTGCTGCTGCTCTTTTCTGCGTAGCGTTATTGCGTATCCAGACGCGCCTTTTGCGCCGTAAGCTGGTACGCTCAATCCAGATTTCTAGCAAAATGGGAGAGAGAACCCATGCAAATCAAGGGACTTTTGCCGGTCCTGCTGCTGCTCTGCATTGGCATAGCGGCGCAAGAGAAACCGTCTCTGCCCCAGCAAGCCAACATCAGGCTTGCCTGGGTTCCCGCCGGAACTGCTCCGGCACAATCAAGCGACGCTCAGCTCTCGACGCAAGCCGCGGGCGAGACACTCACTCTCGAAGCGGTAGTGCGCGAGGCCTTGGAGAAGAACCCCGCCGTGCAGAGCGCGCTGCATACCATCGCCGCGCAACGGCGCCGCGTGCCGCAGGTGCGCTCGTATCCCGACCCAATGGTCGCGGTGGGCTGGGCGGGCAACATCACGCCGTTCAGCGTGCAGGAGGGTGACCCTTCCAGCAACCGCAACGTGAGCGTGACGCAGCAGATTCCATACCCGGGCAAGCTGAAGCTTCGCGCGGAGATGGCGAGCAGAGAGGCGGACGCCTCGCAGGCCGATTATGAGGCGGTCGTCCGCCGCATCACGGCCGACGTGAAGGCGGCCTACTTCGACTACTTCTACTTCGACAAGGCCATTCAGATCACGCAGAAGAACAAGTCGCTGCTGGAAAAGCTCTCCAAGATCTCCGAGTCGCGCTACCAGGTCGGCAAGGGCATGCAGCAGGACGTGCTGCGCTCGCAGGTGGAGATCTCGCTGCTGTTGCAGAAGCTGACGATGCTCGACCAGCAGCGCGCGACCTCCCAGGCCAAGCTGAATAATCTTCTGGTCAGGCAACCGGAGTCTCCGCTGCCGCCAGCAGCCGACGTTCAGCCGACCGCGATGCGGTATTCGCTGGAAGAGCTCTATGCGATGGCGGCCGAGAGCGACACCGGCGTACAGCGCGAGAGCCGAATGGTGGAGAAGAGCCGGCTTGCCGTATCAATGGCCCAGAAGGAATACCGGCCCGATCTCGGGGTCGGCTACATGTATCAGCAGCGGCCCAACATGCCGGACATGCACGCCGTGACCTTCAGTGCAAGCGTGCCGGTCTTCTACCGGACGAAGCAACGAGAGGGAGTTGCGCAGGCCAGGGAAGAGTTGGCGAGCGCCGAGAAAAGCCGCGAGAACCGGCTCAACGAGCTGAAGTTTGAACTCAGGCAGCAGTACCTGGCGGCGAAGGCCACCGGCCAACTGCTGGACCTGTATACCAAGGCCGTCGTGCCGCAGTCGTCGCTGACGCTGGAGTCTTCGATGTCCGCCTACCAGGTGGGCTCGCTGGACTTCCTCTCGATGCTGACGAACTTCACGACGCTCCTGAACTACGAAACGGATTACTACCGCCAGATGGCCGACCATCAGATGGCGCTGGCGCGAATTGAAAGCTTGATCGGTGTGGATTTGACCGCGGCGGCGCCCGGACAGACAGCCGAGCAACAGGGAATGAGGTCGCAGAGATGACTGAGCAGGCCGGCAAGAAAAAAACATTGAGAGTTCTGTCGCTGATTGCCCTCGTGGCGATCGTGGGCGCGCTACTTTGGGGCGGGAAGCTGGGAGGCGGCAAGCTGGTGACCATGTTCAAGGGTGCTACCGGCGCGGGCGCGCAGACCAGCGAGAGCGGAGAGCGCAAGGTCCTCTACTGGTATGACGCGATGAACCCGCAGCATCATTACGACAAGCCGGGCAAGGCGCCCGACGGCATGGATTTAGTTCCAAAGTATGCGGAAGAGGCGGCCAGCTCTGCTGCGCCGCTTACGCCCGGCGAGCGCAAGATTCTGTACTGGTATGACCCGATGCACCCGGCCTACAAGTCGGACAAGCCCGGCATCGCACCGGATTGCGGCATGGAGCTCGTTCCCAAGTATGCGGACGAGGGCACTGCGAGCCTTCCCGCGGGCACGGTGACCATTTCTGCAAACAAGCAGCAGATGATGGGCGTGCGCACGGCAACCGTGGAGCGGAGACCGCTCTCGCGCGAGCTCCGCACCACGGCGCAGATTGCGGCGGACGAGACCAAGACGGGGCACGTCCACATCAGGGTCCCCGGATATGTCGAGCACGTCCACGTGGACTTTGTGGGCCAGCAGGTCAAGAAGGGACAGCCGCTGTTCACCCTGTACAGCCCCGACCTGGTCTCCGCCGAGCAGGAATATCTGATTGCCAAGCGGGGGGAGGAGACGCTGGGAGGCGCTCCCTACCAGGAGGTCTCAAAAGGCGCCCACTCGCTGCTGGAGGCTGCCCGCGAGCGGCTGCGGCTATGGCACATATCGGAGGACGAAATCAAAAGGCTGGACGAAACCGGACAAGTGGAAAAGGACATGACCTTCTACGCTCCGATGGATGGCTATGTAACGGAACGCAAAGCTTTCGCTCACATGGCAGTGACGCCGGACATGGAGCTGTATACGCTGACGGACTACTCGACGGTCTGGGCCAACGCCGATATCTACGAATACGAGCTGCCCTACATCAAGGTGGGCCAGCGAGTAAAGCTGTCGCTCTCCTACGATCCGGGCAAGAGCTACAGCGGTCGGATCTCGTTCATCTACCCAACGGTCGATCCGCAGACGCGCACTGCCAAGGCGCGCATTGAGATTGCCAATCCAAACCTCGAGCTGAAGCCGGGCATGTTCGCCGATGCTGCGATCAAGGTCGAATACGGCACCAAAATCATCGTGCCCCAGGAGGCGGTGCTGAACTCCGGCAGACAGCAGACCGTCTTTGTGGTGCACGAAGGCGGCGCATTCGAGCCGCGCAACATTACCGTAGGTCCGATTGTGAGCGGCAATGTGGTTGTTCTCTCCGGACTGAAGCCCGGCGAGAAGATCGTCACCTCCGGCAACTTCCTGATCGACTCCGAGAGCAGGCTGAAGAGCGCCGAGAGCGGAATGGGTCAGTAGGGAAAAGCCATGATTAACAAGATCATCGAATTCAGCGCCAGATATAAATTCCTGACCTTTCTGTTGATCGGGGTCGCCGCCCTGCTGGGATGGTATTCGCTCCAGAACACGAAGATGGATGCCATCCCCGACCTCTCCGATACGCAGGTCATCGTCTACGCGAAGTGGGACCGCAGCCCGGACATCATGGAAGACCAGGTCTCCTACCCCATCACCTCCGCGCTGCTGGGTATGCCGAAGGTGAAGGACATCCGCGCCTTCTCCGATTTTGGGTTCTCCTACATCTACATCATCTTCGATGAAGGCACGGACATTTACTGGGCGCGCTCGCGCACGCTGGAGTATCTGAACGCAGTCACGCCACGGCTTCCCAAAGGCGTGAACGTTGAGCTCGCAAAGGACGCAACGTCGGTCGGCTGGGTCTATCAGTACGCACTGGTCGACACCACGGGCCAGTACAGCATCGACCAGATGCGGTCGTATCAGGACTGGTATCTGCGCTATGCGTTGCAGTCCGTCCCCGGCGTCGCCGAGGTCGCTCCCATCGGCGGCTTTGTGCGCCAGTATCAGGTCAACATCGATCCCAACAAGCTGCTGGGATACAAGATCCCGATCGACATGGTCGCCAAAGCGATCCAGAAGTCCAACAACGACGTCGGCGGCCGCCTGGTCGAATTCTCCGGGCGCGAATACATGGTGCGCGGGCGCGGCTACATCAAAGCGCTGGATGACATTGCGAACGTCGTGATCACAAGCAACCCGCAGACCGGCACTCCTGTGCTTGTGCGCGACGTTGCCACGGTGACCTTCGGTCCCGATATGCGCCGCGGCGTCGGCGAGCTGGACGGCAAAGGCGAAGCGGTCGGCGGCGTGGTCATCATGCGCTTTGGAGAGAACGCCGAGAAGGTCATCCAGCGCGCGAAGGCGAAGCTCGAAGACATCAAGCCCAGCCTGCCGCCAGGACTGGAGATCATCCCCACCTACGACCGCTCGGAGCTGATCGACCGCTCGGTCGAAAATCTCAAGCACACGCTGATCGAAGAACTCATCATCGTCAGCCTGGTGATCCTCATCTTTCTGTGGCACTTCCCCAGCGCCATCATTCCCATCATCACCATTCCTGTGACCGTGGTCCTGGCCTTCATTCCCATGCAGGCGATGGGACTCACTGCCAATATCATGTCGCTGGGCGGAATTGCCGTCGCAATCGGCGCGATGGTTGACGCTGCCATCGTCGTAGTGGAGCAGACCCACAAGAAGCTGGAGCACTGGCAGGCCGAGGGCCGTCCCGGCGACTACCACTCGGTGGTGATCTCTGCGGTGAAAGAGGTCGCCGGCCCGAGCTTCTTCGCCCTGCTCGTCATCGCCGTCGGGTTCCTGCCGGTCTTCACCCTGGAGGCGCAGGAGGGCCGGCTCTTTAAGCCGCTGGCCTACACCAAGAACTTCGCGATGATCATTGCCGCCGTGCTGGCCATCACGCTGGACCCCGCCATGCGGCTGCTCTTTACCCACATGGACGACTTCAAGTTCCGGCCGAAGTGGCTGGCCAGGATCGTGAATGCGATTCTCGTGGGCAAGATCCACAGCGAAGAGGAGCACCCCATCAGCCGGCCGCTGATGAAGGTCTACCACCCCATCGTGGAGTTCGTGCTCGAGTACAAGTGGCTCACCATTGGCGCGGCGATCGTGGGCATGCTGCTGACCATCCCTGCATATCGCAAGCTCGGCTCCGAGTTCATGCCGCCGCTCGACGAGGGCACGCTGCTGTATATGCCCACCACGCTGCCCGGAATCTCCGTGACCGAGGCGACCAATCTGCTGCAGATGCAGGACAAGATTCTGCGCAGCTTCCCCGAGGTGGAGCGCGTCTTCGGCAAGGCCGGGCGCGCCGAGACGGCCACCGATCCGGCGCCGTACTCGATGATGGAAACCGTTGTCACACTGAAGCCGCATGATCAGTGGCCGAAGGTCGACCGGTGGTACTCGAAGCGAGCGCCCGAGTGGTCGCAAAAAGTCCTCCGACGCTTCTGGTCCGATCACAAGAGCACGCAGGAGCTGGTCTACGGTCCGGGAGGTCTCAATGAGGCGCTGCAGATTCCCGGAGTCGCCAACGCGTGGACCATGCCGATCAAGAATCGCATCGACATGCTGACGACCGGCATCCGCACCCCGCTCGGCATCAAGGTGCTCGGCTCCGATCTTGGAGAGATCCAGAGGATCGGCGAGGAGATCGAGCGGACGATCAAAGTTGTCCCCGGGACAACGAGCGTCTTTGCCGAGCGCACCGCGGGCGGCTACTTCCTGGACTTCACACTCAGGCGCGACCAACTCGCGCGCTATGGGCTGACGGTGGATGACGCCGAGGAGGTGCTCATGTCTGCCGTGGGCGGCGACACGGTCAGCACCACAGTCGAGGGACGCGAGCGCTATCCGATCAATGTCCGCTATCTGCGCGACTATCGCAGCGACATCGATACCCTGCAGCGCGTGCTGGTCTCCACGCCATCCGGCGCGCAGGTCCCTTTGGCGCAGATCGCTGAGATCAACATGAAGACCGGGCCCGGCATGATTCGCGACGAAAACGGGCGGCTGAGCGGCTACGTCTACATCGATGTTGCCGGACGCGACATCGGCAGCTACGTCGCGGACGCAAAGAAAGTCGTCGCCGACAAGATCAAGGTCCCCGCGGGGTATCAGCTTGTCTGGAGCGGCCAGTATGAGTCGATGGAACGCGTGCGCGAACGGCTGAAGCTGATCGTTCCCATCACCTTCCTCATCGTCTTCCTGCTGCTCTACTTCAACACCGGATCAGCGGTAAAGACCATGATTATCCTGCTGGCAGTTCCGTTCTCGGCGATCGGTGCCGTCTGGTATCTGTACCTGCTCCATTACAACATGAGCATCGCCGTGTGGGTGGGCCTGATCGCGCTGCTCGGGGTGGATGCCGAGACGGCGGTCTTCATGCTGCTCTATCTCGACCTCGCATATCAGGACGCCCAACGCAAGGGCCAGATGAACAGTTGGAACGATCTGCGCGAGTCGATTGTGCATGGTGCGGTGAAGCGGCTCCGGCCGAAGGTGATGACGGTCTCCTGCATGTTCTTCGGTCTGCTGCCCATCATGTGGTCCACGGGCACCGGGGCCGACGTGATGAAGCGCATCGCCGCGCCGATGATCGGCGGAATCCTGACCTCATTCCTGATGGAGTTGATCGTCTATCCGCCGATCTTCGCCATCTGGAAGTGGAACTGGGAGGTCAATCCCGCGCTGAAGAAGAAGGCAGCGGAGTCGGAGGTGGTCCATGTTTAAGTCCATCGCATGGCGTGAATCTGGCCGGCTTCAGCGCCTGCTGCCGTTGAGCTTGGTATTGCTCGCGTCGTTTCTGTTTCCTGGGGTGATTGCCGCACAGGAGGCGCGAGATGCGGCCTCTGCCGCGTCTGCTTTGAACTCACCCTTCGATGAGTTGAATAGCAGACTGCATGACGCGGCAGACCGGGCAGTCGCTGCTGCTGTCTCCGCGCCCGCCGTGCCGGAGGCAGCGATCTACGCGACGCCGGCACAGACTGCGGTTCCACAGCAGGAGACTGCAAACAGCTCCGAGCGGCGCATTCCATCAGGGCCGCGGGTGCAACGGCTTCGTCCGGTGACAGATCCGATTCTTCGCAGCGAAGGTATTCCAGCGGAGATGGTTGCTGTCGCGTTGGTTGAGAGCGGCGGGCAGCCTGCGGCGCTCTCAACCAAGGGCGCGCGCGGAGTCTGGCAGCTCATGCCGGAGACCGCACGGCGGTACGGCCTGGTCGTCTCCGGCACGAGAGACGACCGTCTCGATCTCGTCAGCGCAACGCGTGCGGCGGCCCGCTACCTCCGCGATCTGCACGCGCAGTTCGGCGACTGGGAGCTGGTCCTTGCCGCATACAACGCCGGCGAACAAGCCGTGCAGAACGCGATCCAGCGCGCCGGAAGCAACAGCTTTGCCGTGCTGAGCCAACTGCGCCTGCTGCCGGCGGAGACCCGCAACTACGTGCCTGCCGTGATGAGCGCTCGCAGCTTTTTCAAGCAGGCGGCAACCGTCGCAGGTGAGAGCACCTCTGCCGCAATTGTGCCGAAAGCAGGTAGATCGGCGCAGAACTTCGCCGGTGGAAAGGTGTTCTACGCCATGAACTCCTCCAACCCACACGTCGCTGCGGATGGCCCGTAAGCTCAATCGTCAGCCTCATCGATTACGCAATGATTTTGAGCAGCAACCGAATACGTCATGAATAGGAGAAATAGAATGCTTAAGAAGTTCGTGCTTCCACTGCTTTTGCTGGCCTCCACCGCGGCGTTCGCCGCACAGACGCTCACAGGCGTGGTCACCGACGACATGTGCGGAAAGAAGCACATGGTTCCCGGAAAGAGCGACGCAGAGTGCATTCGTATGTGCATCAAGGCGGGCAGCAAATACGCGCTGCAAGCGGGCGACAAGCTGTACACGCTCTCCGGAGACGAGAAGCAGTTTGAGGGCTTTGCCGGCAAGAAGGTGACGATCTCCGGCGACATAAACGGCAAGACCCTGGCGGTCAAGTCGATCGCTGCCGCGAAATAGTCCCGCACTTCCGTGAGACTGAACCCACTTCTGCCGACGACCGGCAGAAGTGGGGCACCGCTGTCTATTGCAAAAGCGAAGCGCCTGCGCGGCGCTTTTCACTTTCCTGCCAATTTCACTGGGCGGGTGGAGCGAAGAGCGATTCATCGACCGGGACATTCTGCTGCACTTCTTCGAAGCGCATGGTCTGCCTCGCGCGCCCCGTGACTTGTTTCACCTGAAACGGGTACTTGATTCCGCTTTCTTTCAACTCCCGATAATCATCAAGGAAGGTCTGCACGGCCTCCGACCCGCGTGCGGAGAGAAAGTCCTCGCGCACCAGCAGGCCCGTGCTCTTGGCAAAGTAAAAGATGTGGCTGCTGCCGTCCGCAGTGAAGCCGCGCACAATCTCCACGGGCTGTGAGTCAATTACCGAGGCGCCTCCGTATTCCATTCGCGGATACAGCCTGCGCAGGTCCACCTCTTTGTAGAAGTCAGCATCGATTTTCGCGTCCGCCAGCTCTTTGCCGTCAAGACGTCGGGGATCGGAGGCGAAGTCCTTCTGCCAGCCCTCGCCGCCATTCACCAGCACCCAAGCCACACCTCGGCTGGGGACCTTCATCTCAAAGCGCATCTTGTCGGGCGCGGCTTGATAAAGTTCAACCTTGCCTGTTGTGTGTGACGGAGAAAACGCCACACTGCCTTTTACCACTCTCGTTGTGGATTTCTTCCAGGCATCGATTCCGCCCACTGCAGTGACGTATTGGTCCAGGATCGCATCGATGGTTTTCGATGCCGCCTTGGCAGCAGCCTGCGCACCTTTGGCAGATGTGGGTTTGGCGGGGTGCCGTGTTGCAGTTTGCGCGGCAAGCATTGCCGCATCTGTCAGCAGAGCGCTGCAAAGGCAAATCAAGATTGCTAAGACCCGTTTCCTGCTGCAAATTTCCATTTTGACCTCTGCAAAATTATAACTGCCGAGGTACTGGCGCTCCGGCCCGCTGCGCTTTCCAAATCCCTTCTTTTCAGCAGCAAACAACGAATTGTGATGCCTGTTATCACACCCATAAAAAAATGTGATTACAAAAGCGACAGTTACACGTTTACACAAATACTGGCGAGCATGCACAATCGATCAGTGTTGATGAATGATGATTATCGTCAACGCAGCATCGCATTCTATCGGGAGAAGGAAACCACAAATGATCAAAGCACGACTCATGGCAGCAACCAAGACTTGTCTGAAAAAAGCGGGAGCCTCGGTAGCCCTGTGTGCGCTGCTGCTTCTGGCACAAATGGCCTTTGCGACTCCTTCGACGACGTTCTGGACCCCGGAAACTCTGGACATCCAGCCGTTCGGCGTCGTGCACCTCGGCATCGACAACTACTTCCGTACGAAGTTCAACCCCGGCGACGGTCAGTTCCCCACGGACCTCACGCTGCCGACCATCGGCGTGTTGCCGTTCCAGAAGGTCCAGATGGAAATCGGCGTCGATTACTTCGCCACCCTTGCTCACCCGTGGCTCTTCAATGGCAAGTTCGGCACACCGGAGGGCTCCTTCTTCAAGTGGCAGCCTGCGGTTGAATTCGGCGCCTACAATGTGGGGAAGGACTTTGATGACTACTTCCCTGGAAACCCCTTCGGTCAGCCGCGGATTGACTATGACATCGTCTACGGCGTGGTCGGCAAGAGCATTCCCCACATCGGACGCTTCTCGGTGGGTCCGTACTTCGTCACCAACCAGGACGCGCTTATCTCTCAATCGCTGTTCTGGCGTGGCGACACCGCATCGATTGACGATCTCGGCTGGATGATTGCCTTTGACCATGGAATGCTCCCCAAGAAGGACGAAAAGGGCGCAGTGCTTTACAATCGCATGGTCCTTGCGGCCGACTACCAGTCCGGCGACAACGCCCTCGGTGCGGTGGGCGGCGGTGTCTATTGGTACTTCACCCCGAACATCAGCCTGCTCGTCGGCCCGACGGTCTTCAATGACTCAACCATCAACGGCCGGTGGAAGATGACCACCCAGCTCGACATCAACCTGCCGAAGCTTGGGGGCTGGCACCGCCACCACGATTAGTACGCAATCAGTAGAACGTCATCCGCAGTAATCTTTGTCCCGGGTCCGCTCGCCTCCTGTGCAGGCCCGGGACACACTTTTTTGTAGCAACAGAGATCTTTACGCAAACAAAAAAGAGCAGTACCCAATCAGGTCCTGCTCTCAATGTGTGCAGGTCTCAGATGCGGAGCAGCGCTACTGTGCGCAGCGCTCGCCAGTGGCATCGAGAATATGGGAGACGTGCAGCTCGTGTGTGGCTCCGCCCTGCCCGCTCATTGCACCCGGCTTCTCAGGGTCAAACCACGTCTTGCCCGAAATGTGCACCCTTTGCCCAACGCGGCCTTCGAGGCGATCCGTCTTATGCCCAGTCAGCTCGAAGGTGTTGCCTTGAGCATCTACCAGGGTGAGATTTCCCGGTGACCCAAAGACGCAGCCGGTCACATCCAGTTTGTGCCTGTCGGCCTTGTGGGTCTCCCGATATGGACCGCTGTTTGCGGCTGCCCACAGCGCCGAAAGCACGGTAAGTGCGATCACAAGAATGATCCTTCGCATACTTTCCTCCGTAGAACACCCGTCGAAGCTTGCCCGACGTGTGCTGAAAATCCGGGCTGGTTCCGGTTTTCTGAAGGGAGTTCCCGCCCAGTCCGCCCGGGGAGAGAGCCGCGGAAGAGCGCTCACCTTTCTTCCATCAGAGACACAACTACACGCAGACACAGTCAGCCTCAGCGTGTGGAGGAAAATCGATCAGATTCTCAGGACAATTGTGGTCAAGGATCGTAGGTGAGGTGGGCTGCGAGTGTACAGGAACGATAGCGTCACTGCCCGCGAAACAGCGCTGGATTCAGCCGCTACAGTCAGCACCTGAACAACAAGAGGGCTGAAATTGCTGGATTGCGGTGTCGATGCCCGAAAGGCGAGAGAATTCGTCGGCGATGCTTTGCAGCAGGAATGCGAATTCGCCATGCCTGCTTGCCCGCACCGATCGGCCATTTCGGTGCAGCACATCCGCTCGGCAGGAGTCGCAATTCGCCCTGGCAGCGCACATGCCGTTACCTGCACCGCTGCAAACACCAGTGCTAAGGTGACAACCGCGACTTTGCTCAACAACTTCACGGCCACTCTTAGAGCAATCCGCTTTTTTGGATGCGGTAGATGGAAAAAGGTTACCAACCGAGATTCCGAGCCAAAACGATTCTCCCCCGGAAGATGCAGAGGCCATGTACAAGGCTGGCGGCCTGATGAATAAAATTCATAGCAGCTCGCTATCTTCGCGTGATTCGGACAATAGCAACGACAATCAGCACAATTAAGCCGACCCCGATCACCGCGCCAAAAATACACATCCAGCAATGTCCGCCCATTGGCATAGCGGCCTTCCTTCCATGCAGCAGCGTGCGACTGTAGAACAGTGGCACGCTCTAGCCCGAATGTTACCCGGCGCGTGCTGGAAATCCGGACACACGATAACAGGTGAAGACGGGGCATTCTGAAATTCCAGCAGGGTGCAACAGCGAGATGCTCCGCGACAGTTAGAGAGCGGGAGGAGCTTTGCTACTCCGAGCTCGCCTTCTTGTGGCATTCGCGGCACTTGACCGGGGCCCAGCTTGCGGCCTCATGCTGCTTCAGCCATTGCTGGATCTGATTCAGCTCCCCTTCGCGCCGTGGACGATCTCCTGCGCCAGCTCGCGCATCTCCGGGTCCTTCCCATAGATGAGCTGCGCCTTGGCAATATCGATGGTCGCCTGATGGCGCGGCAGGAGAGAGCGTGCAAACTCAATATCGTTGCTGAAATTCTTGGCGTTCTGTGCGCCATGCGCGGCGCTAAGACGCTAGCGCCGCTTGTGCTCGGCGACCACTTCTTCGTAAACGGCGATCATGCGGCGGACGGAGGTCTCCCAGGAGAAGCGCTTCGCCTGCTCGATGCCGGCAGCCTTCATCCGGTCGCGCAGCGGCTGGTCGGTGAGCATGCGGTGCAGCGCGCGGCTGATCTCGAATACATTCTCCGGATTTACCAGCAGCGCCGCATTTCCGACGACCTCGGGCAGCGCCGCGGCGTTCGATGCCACAACCGGCGTGCCGTGAGCCATTGCCTCCAGCGGCGGCAGGCCGAAGCCCTCGTAGAGAGAGGGAAAGACGAAGACCTTTGCCATGTCAAAGAAGACGCGCAGCACGTCGATGGGCACATAGCCGAGAAACCGCACATCATGCTGCATGCCGCTGCGCACCACGGCGCGACGAATGTCCGGGTTCTTCGAGACCTCGTCGCCAATGATGATCAACTTCAGGTCGGGATAAAGGGCATCTTTGGCCAGCGACGCCTTCAGCGCGGAGAAGGACTCGATGATGCGCGCCACGTTCTTGTGCGGGCTGATGCGGCCGGTGTAGAGCAGGAATGGCGAGTCGATCTGATATCGCCCGCGCACCGTGGCCTGCTCCTCCGGCGTGGCATGGCCGCGCTGGAAGCTCTCATCGAGCGCGTTGTAGACCACCTCGATCTTGTCCGGGTTGATGTCGAAGTAGCGGGCCACGTCGCGCTTGGTGAACCTGGAGACTGCAAAGATCCGTGCCGCGCGGTGCATCATGCGCTTGGTCATGTAGGTGTGGATGGCCCGCCGCATGCCGTTGTTGGTGCGCGCGCGGTACATGTATTCCAGCAGGTCGTGCACGGTGATCACGTAAGGCGCGCGGGTGACCAGAGGCCGCCACGAGGTGTTGGGCACGTGGATCAGGTCCACGTTATGCGCGTTGACCACGCGCTGCATCTCGATGTAGGTGGCGAAGGTGCCCTCGGGATTCTGCAGCGGCAGCAGGTGGAAGTTCTCCGGCAGCGAGCCGAGCTGCTCAAAACGCGCCGCCGCCCCCAGCAGAAAATATTCGTTGGTCTGGTCCAAACGCCCAAGCGTGCGCACTACGTTGCGAATGTAGGTGGCGAGGCCGAACTCGTAGAGCCGTCGAATGTCAAGGGCGATGCGCATTAACACTAGTTTACCCCGCAGCGAGAGTTGGCGGCCAAGGTAGCTGCTGCCTGCTGCTGCAGGGCTGGAAAATCAGAGCGCCGCGGAATTAAGCACTGAGATCGCGGTCAGCGCTCCCGTTTTGGCATCGAGTTGCTGGGCGGGTACAACTTTGACTCCGACTCTTGCCTCTTGAGGAGAGGGCCCCATTTCCAGGAGAAATTGATGATGAAAAAACAGAGAGCATTCTTGCGCATCGCGGCTGTGGTGTTTGTATTCGTGTTCGCCTGCTGCATCGTCATGGCGCAGCTCGCGCCGGGCGGCGGCAGTGCGGCATTGCAGCTACCGCAGAAATCGAACGGCAAAGCAGCCCTGGCCGTAGCCGACACCCTAAACAATCGCGTCCTGATCTACAAGGCCCCGATCAGAACGGATGAACGCGCCAGCCTGGTGCTGGGCCAACCCAACTTCGTTCAGGACTCACCGAACCGGGGCGCGGGCTCGCCCGCAGCGAACACCTTATCAGCTCCGTACGGCGTCGCTCAAGGCCCCGACAGCGAGTTCTTTGTGGCCGACACCGCGAATTGCCGCGTGCTCGAGTACGTGCCGCCGTTCAGCAACGGCATGAATGCCAGCGTGGTAATTGGCGAGCCTGATTTTGAAACCCACAACTGCTTCACCCTGACGACAGCGACTGCGAGCAGTCTTGCTGCGCCGGTCGCTGTGGCGCTCGACAGCCACGGAGACCTATGGGTAGTGGACAGTTCTCTCGGCGACTCCCGCGTGTTGGAGTATGTTCCGCCTTTCAGCAACGGAATGGCGGCAAGTTTGATGATCGGGCAGACGACGACGGGCGCCAGCCAGGGATGCAACCAAGTCAATGGTCAGCCAACACGTTTCGGGGGAGCGGCCATAGCAAGCGGGCTCTGTGTGCCGAGAGACCTCTCCTTCGATTCATCGGGGGACCTTTGGATAGCGGATTTGGCAAACAACCGCGTCCTGGAATTTGTTCCGCCGTTTTCGACTGGGATGAGTGCCAGCCTGGAGTTGGGCCAACCGGCGGGGCCGGATCAGTTCATTACGCAATCACCCAATCAGTGCCTGTACACGCTTCCCAACTGTGGCCCTACGGCCGGCAAGCTTTTCTTCCCTACCGCGACGGCATTTGACGCAGGCGGAAACCTCTGGGTGGCGGATTCGGGGAACAATCGCGTGCTGGAATACGAGCCACCGTTCAGCAATGGAATGAACGCAAGCCTGGTGCTCGGCCAGCCGGACTTCACCAGCGGGGGCACAGGAGTCGTTACCGGCTACCTCGACACCCCCGAAGGCCTGGCATTTCAGCAAAGCAGCGGCAACCTGTTCGTCTCCGATAGTAATCTCAATCGGGTCCTGATGTTCGAGCCGCCTTTCACCATCAACATGAGCCCGGACGCAATACTCGGACAAAGAAACTTGAACGGTGGACTACCGAACCAGGGCAGCCCCACTCCGACGGCGAAGACGCTGTATTTTCCGACCGGGCTGGCGGCGCTGCAGTGATCGCGATTCAGGACAATCCGGGGGTTCACTAGCCTCGAACCCAACGGCAAGAACAACTGCCCCGCCCTCACCAACAAAAGGTCAGGACGGGGCACCCTCAACTTCGTTCCCGGATTAAGCCCGATTCGCTTCCGAAACAACTACGCGTGCAGCGTCTCGGGCTCGTGGGTGCGGCGGCGCTCGGGGTAGAGCGGGAAGTGTTCGCAGAGTTCGAGGACTGCGGCGCGAATCTTCTTCAGGGCCGCCGGGTCATTGCGCTGCTCCAGCCCGGAGGCGATCCAGGCCGCGATCTGCCGCATCTCCGGCTCTTTCATGCCGCGCGTCGTTAGCGCCGGCGTGCCCAGGCGGATGCCGCTGGGCTTGAGCGGCGGGTTCGTATCGAACGGAATCGCGTTCTTGTTGACCGTGATGCCGGCCAGTCCCAGTGCCTTCTCCGCCTCGCTGCCGAGCATGCCCTTGCTGAAGACATCGACCAGCATGAGGTGGGTGTCCGTGCCGCCCGAGATGATCCGGTAGCCCGCATCGGCCAGCGACTGTGCCAGCACCTTGGCATTGGAGACGATCTGCGCGGCGTACTGCTTAAAGCTGGGCTCAAGCGCCTCCTGGAAGCAGACCGCTTTGGCCGCCACGATGTGCACCAGCGGACCGCCCTGGCAGCCAGGGAAGACCGACTTGTCGATCGCCGGCCCATACTCAGCCTGCGCAAGGATCATGCCGGAGCGCGGGCCGCGCAGCGTCTTGTGCGTGGTGGTGGTGACGATCTGCGCGTGAGGCACGGGCGACGGATGCACGCCGCCGGCGACCAGTCCGGCGAAATGCGCCATGTCCACCAGATAGATGGCCCCGGCCTTGTCGGCGATCTGCCGCATGCGGGCGAAGTCGATCAGGCGCGGATAGGCCGAGCCGCCGCCAATGATCAGCTTGGGTTGCTCGCGCACGGCGATGGCTTCCATTTCGTCGTAGTCGAGCGTCTCGGTGTCGCGGCTGACGCCATAGCTGACAACGCGGTACATCTTGCCGCTGAAGCTGAGCTTGTGGCCGTGCGTAAGATGGCCGCCGTGGGCGAGGTCGAGCCCCATGATCGTGTCGCCCGGATTCACAACCGCGGCGTAGGCCGCCATGTTGGCCGAGCTGCCCGAGTGGGCCTGCACATTGACATAGGCGGCGCCGAAGAGCTGCTTGGCGCGCTCGCGGGCAAGGTTCTCGACGATGTCGGTGAACTCACAGCCGCCGTAGTAGCGCTTGCCGGGATAGCCTTCGGCGTATTTGTTGGTGAAGACCGAGCCCTGGGCCTCGAGCACGGCCTCGCTGACGAAGTTCTCCGAGGCGATCAGCTCCAGCCCGTCGTGCTGGCGCATCTCCTCGTTGGCGATGGCCTGGAAGATCTCGGGATCGATCGCGCGCAGCGGCCGCGACATCCATGAATTCGGCTTTGAATCCGGCATGGGAACTCCTACAAGGACTGAACTATTAGGTTACGACGGAAGGGCTGTGGGAGGGAAGGGCCGGGACTGGTTGCGTGGTATTGGATGGGCCAATGCAGCGCACTAGGGCCTAGTGCCAGTCGGTATCGTCACTGCTTCCTGCCGCACCCGCTGACTTGAAAATTCGCGTCATTCCCCACTTCAGAAACTCCGCGCACCAACCGTTCAATGCCATGTGCGCGGCCGGACAACGTCTTTCGGGTCGCAGCAGACCCCGCCAAGCCGAGCGCGGCGGGCGGAGGTGCGCAGCATGAGCATCCTTTTTGCAGTGGCAATTTTCGTCGCAGCCCTGGGCATACAGCGCAGCATATGTAAGATGCTGCGCGAGGACACGGTTCGCTTTGAGGTCGCGGCCGCGGAGTACGTCAGCGCTCGCAGTCATATACATGAGCACTCGCGGTAACGCGTCCCACAGGAGCGCCGCAGTTCCGCAGGCTGATCTTCTCTTCGCTGATCAGCCTGCGGCGCGGCGCTCCGTGTGCTAAGCCAGTCAAGCCCGGAGCAGCTTCCATCCGAAGCGCAGGCAGTCGCCCGCGCCCAGCTCGAGCGGAGAAATGCTGCGCGTGTGCAGCGCGAGCAGCCGGGCAAAGAGCTCCGGCGACTGGTTAAAGACCGAAAAGACACGCCTGCGCAGCCGGGGACGGCCGTCCAGCAGCAGGAGCAGCTCCCCCATCGCGCGCGGCAGGCGGCCGATGCGCTCATGCGCCTGCTGGTAGCGGCCCAGCTCGCCCCGCCCCGGCAAGCCAAATACAGGCTTGCTGGGGACCCCGGAAGCCATGGCGTCGGCCAGCGCAATCGCCTGCTGGAATCCCAGGCTCAGGCCGTCTCCGGTGATAGCGTCGGCCGTGCCCGAGGCGTCGCCAACCACGGCTACGCAGCCGCGCGCCACAGACTGGAGACGGCTGGTTGAGGTAATGCCGCCCATCCGTCTCACTTCGCCCCGTGCGTCGGCCAGTTTGTCGCGCAGCCCGGGAAATGAGCCCAGCACCGTCTCCAGCCGGGCATGCGGATCGGAGGTGAGCAGCGCCACGCAGATCTCCTCCGCAGAGACCGGGGTCACATAGATCTGGCCGCAATCCGCCCAGTAGACCTCGACGAACGGCGACCACGGCGGCACGCGGTAGTGGCTGCGGAAGCCAAAGCGCCGCCGCCGGGTCTTCACTGCTCCAAGCCCCGCCATCCGGCGCAAGCTGGAGTTCAATCCATCGGCACAAATCGCGAAGCGGCAGCGAATCGTGCTGCCCCCGGCAACCACTTCACCCTGGTGAATGGCCTCGACGAGCGTGCCCCAGATGAGCCGCACGCCAACCTGCTCGGCGCGCGCAATAAGCGCCGCGTGCAGCGCCGTGCGCCGCACTCCCAGGCCGGTGGCTTGGGGAAAACTTGCGCAGACCTCGCGCGCCTCGTCGATGAAGCGAATGCCTTCCAGCCGTTCCGCACCCGTCGCGCTCAGCTCCACACCGAGTGCGCCGAGCGCCTCCACTCCCTCCGGCATGATTCCCTCGCCGCAGGCTTTGTCGATGGGAGGCCGCGCTCGATCCGCCACCATCACCGAGAATCCGCGCTGCGCGGCCGCAATCGCTGCAGCGAGGCCTGCGGGGCCGCCGCCGGCGATGAAGACATCTGCGCGTTGAAGACCAGTGCTCAAGGGCATTGCAGTCAGCTTTCTCAGCCTCGTCTTCCCAGGTCAGCGCCCCAAAATGCGCGGCGCAGGACCTGGGGCACCCGCGCTTCTTACCATCGCAGCAGCACCAGCTCGGCGCAGAAGCCCGGCCCCATGGCGGCCAACACCGAGTAGCTTCCCTCCGGCGGCCGCCGCTCGCGCATGTAGCGTTCCAGCACAACCAGCACAGAAGCCGAGGACAGGTTGCCGACCTCGCGCAGCACCTGCCAGGAGACATCGAGCGCGCCCGGCGGCAGCTGCAAGACCTCGGCCGTGGCGGCCAGCACCTTGGGGCCTCCGGTGTGCATGATCCAGCTATGGATGTCGCACTTGCAGAGCCCCTGGGCCTTGAGAAAGCGCTCGACGTCCGAGGCCAGGTGCTGGAAGACCATCTCCGGCACGGCGGCCGAGAGCACAATGCGAAAGCCCTTCTCGGAGATCTCCCAGCCCATCACGTCTTCCGTGTTCGGATAGAACGAAGAGCAGGAGGCAACAATCTTCGGACCGCCCTGCTTCAGCGGGGCCCCCGGCACGCCTGTGGTTGGCGTGTCGGGGTGGAGCGGGGTCCCCAGTACGCCTGTTGTTGGCGTGCTGGGGTGGAGATCGGCGCCGGCAACCACCACGGCAGCGGCGCCATCGCCGAAGAGCGCGGAGGAGATGAGATTCGCGACCGAGAGATCGTCGCGCTGCCAGGTGAGCGAGCAGAGCTCGACGGAGATCAGCGCCGCGGCCTGGCCGGGGAAGGCGCGCACGTAGTCGGCTGCCCGCGCGATTCCCGCCGCGCCGGCGACGCAGCCCAGCCCGAAGATGGGAATGCGCTTGACGTCGAGCGGCAGCTTGATGCGGTTCATTAGCCGCGCGTCGATGGACGGGCTGGCGATGCCGGTGACCGAGACGAAAAAGATCGCGCCGATGTCATCGAGAGTCACCCCGGCGCGCTCCACCGCCGTGAGCAGCGCGCGCTCAGCCAGCTCCTCTGCCGCCTGGATCCACTCATTGTTGGCCTTGCCCCAGGTGTCCATGGGCAGGTAGCGGTCCAGCGGCAGCACGAAGTGGCGCTGCTCCACGCCCGCGCGGCACATCATGCGCGAGAGCAGCACGGGGCTGGGGACCTTGTCCTCCCACTGTTCGCGCAGCGCCTCGGCCACCTGCCGCTGGCTGTAGCAGTACTGCGGATAGGCCGTCGCTACTCCGCTGATGCGCATGGTCGGGTGCCTTTTCGACTGCGGCGAATCTGGACTCTAGTGAAGCTCGTGCCCTGCCGAATGGTACGTCTGCCTCTGACGAATGAAAGTGGTGAATGAACGCCGCAAATGAGACGACGCGATTCAGGTGCTGCAAAATTCAGGTCAGCGCGGGCTGCTGCTGGCCGACTGCGCTGGCAATCAGCCGCGCGCAGTTCTCCAAACCAATTGTGCTGTTCAGGCAGAGATGGAAGAGCTTGCGGTCGCAGGCCTCGCATCCGAAGTATTCGTGCGCATAGCGCGCCTGCTCGGCATCCATGCGGCGCAGCAGGCCGGCCACGTCGCGCTCCTCGGGATGCTCGAGTTTCAGCCGCTCCAGGCGCTCGCGCAGCGGCGCCCAGACCAGCACGTGCAGCACGCCAGGCTGGTCGCGCAAAACGCACTGCGCGCAGCGGCCCACGATGACGCAGCGGCCGCGCTTGCCCGCCTCTTGAATGGCCCGCACCGTGAAGCGCTGCTGCTCATCGCGATCGACTCCGATATTGAGACCACTCGTGCAGTGCTCCGGCCCGCCGCAACGAAAACCCCGCAGCACCCGCTCCCACCACGCGCAGGCCTGCTCGTCGGCCGCCCCAGCCGACTCCGTATCGATCTTGCCCAGCGCGGCTACGCGCTCCAGAAGCCGGCGGTCGACCAGTTCCCAGCCGAGCATCTCGGCCAACTGCTGGCCGATCTCGCAGCCGCCGCTGCCGTATTCCCGTGCGATGGTTACGACGTTGAAGTTAGTCATATGGGACATGGTCATGAGACATGGTCACATTCCGCTTAGATGCTGTTCGCCCAGGTTGCGGGAGGTCTCCAGAGACGCGCAATTGCGCCCCTTTTTCCGCCAAAACCCAATAAAAGCTCGGGGCGGGGCGGCTGCTATACCCGCCGGAGCCAGACCTCCTGCACCGTGTGGTCAGGACCCTTCTGCATCACCACCTGCGCCCGCTCGCGCGTTGGGGCCACATTCTGCACCAGGTTCACCAGGTTGACCCGCTCCCAGATGTCCACCGCGAATGCCCTGGCATCTTCGTCCGGCACAGCGGCAAGGTGATGGAAGTAGGAGCGCGGATTGCGAAAGGCCGTCTTCTTCAGCAGCAGGAACCGCTCCACATACCACTGGCGAATATATCCCTCCTCGGCGTCAACGAAAATGGAGAAGTCGATGAGGTCGCTGGCGAAGATGCGCGGCAGCCGCGTGCCTCCCGGCAACTGCTGCTGCAGCAGGTTCAGCCCCTCCAGGATCAGGATCTCCGGCCGCCGGATCTCCAGAGACTCGTTGGGGACGATGTCATAGCTGTCATGCGAGTACACCGGCACCTTCAGCAGCGACGAGCCCCGGCGCAAGGCGATCAGAAAGTCCAGCATGCGGCGCAGGTCGTAGCTCTCGGGAAATCCCTTGCGCTCCATCATGCCGCGCTCTTCCAGCACGCGGTTGGGGAACAGAAAGCCGTCCGTGGTCACCAGCTCTACCGAGGGGCGGTCGGCCCAGCGCGAAAGCACCCCGGCCAGCACGCGCGCAAAGGTGCTCTTGCCCACGGCGACGCTGCCGGTGACAGCAATGACATAGGTTGGCCGCTTGGTGGGCAGCCCCAGGAACGAGTCCTTCACCCGTCCCAGGCTGTTGGCTGTGGCGATATGAATGTTGAGCAGGCGGCAGAGCGGCAGGTAGATCGTCTCCACCTCCTCCACCGAGACCGGCTCGTTGATTCCGCGCAGCGCTTCCAGGTCCTCGCTGCTGATCTCCAGCGGCATGTTGGCGCGCAGCTCGGCCCACTGCTCGCGGCTGAACTTGTCATAGAGGTGAGGATACTTGCGGCGCGTCTCCTCAACGTTGTGATGTCCGGCTACTTTGACCTCGGCCATCCAGTTCCTTTCAGGGGCCCCCGCTGAGATCCCCAACAAGCCCGCATTTGGCTTGATGGGGCGCAAACCTTGCCCGGGGACAGGGGACTGGCAGTCAATCTCCGCATCAGAGTGTAGTCCAGCGGCGCAAAACGTGGAAGATGGGGGGGCTTGAGTGCCCCGGCTTTGCCTGGCAAGTAGCATTTGCGCGCATATTTCTGGGCATCGGGCCTTGCTTTGGGCAAAAGTGGGAATGGCAACTTAATTTGGCCTCGATTGCGGCTCTGACCCAGACTGCGGAAGGGACCCGCTCTGAGCGGCACCCCGGCGCCAGACCCGCATTGCAAATCTCCTCAAGATGCGGATTCGGTCGGCGGCGCATGTGTCTCGCGCATTCTGAATGCCACTTGCAATCCAGAGAGAAGCGTGAGCGCGGCCACCACCTGGATTGCCGCACGCATTCCCAGCAGATCGGCGATCACTCCTGAGATCAGAGCACCGAGGGCGTAGCCCAGATCGCGCCAGAAGCGATAAGTTCCCATCGCCGTTGCACGCCATGCTGGATGGGCCACATCGCTGATAGCCGCCAACAGCGTGGGATAGACCATGGCGGTCCCGAGGCCCTGTAATAAGGCGCCGATGATCCACGCCGTGTAAACCGGCACTTGGACTGTGAGCCAGATGCCGGCAGCCTGCACCACCATCCCGCCAGCAATCAGCCACTTTCGTCCCCACCGGTCACTTAGCGGGCCGGTGAGTAGCTGCAAAATGCCCCACGTGGCAGGGTACACGGCTTTAATTGTGCCAATCGCCGCGACACCCAGCCCGAGGCTGGCGAAAAAGAGGGGGTAAATGCCCCAGGACATTCCGTCGTTGAGATTATTCACCAATCCCGCTTGGCTGCAGGATAATAGGTTCCGGTTTTTCCAGGACACGAGCGCGAAAATCTCGCGCATGGAGCGCCGCTCTCGCGCGTTCTGTTCGACCGTAGTGGCGCCGGCTACCGGGTTTTGGTGCAGTGTTGCCTCAAATTTGGCGTAATGGCGTGTCTCTCGGACAAACAAAGACGAGAGCAATAATCCGGCAAGCGCTACGCCGATGCCCAGGTAAAACGGCTGTGGGCGAAGGGCGTAAACGGACGCAATGTAGCCCGTTATCCATGCGGTAAATCCCACGGCGACGTAACCAGCGAATTCGTTCAGCCCCAGTGCAAAGCCGCGCCGCTTGGGGCCAACCAGGTCCACCTTCATGATCACCGTCATCGACCAGCACAGGGCTTGATTCACTCCGAGCAGTACGTTGGCCGCGTCGAACCAGTACCAGTGTCGGGCAAGGATGATGATGAAAGGGACCGGCAGGCCGACCAGCCAGCCGGTTACGAGGACCTTCTTGCGTCCCGCCGTTTCCGATACGTGCGCCGCAAACAGGTTGCATATCGCTTTGGTAACGCCGAAGCTGACGATGAAGGAAACGATGGCGGTCTTGGAGACGAGCCCGAATTCTCTTTCGCCAATCAGGGGCACGACGGTCCGCTCCAACCCGACCATCATCCCGACAAAGATATTGATCAGTACCAGGATTGAAAATTGGCCCAGGTTCTCTCGAAGCCCCAAACGAATTGTGCCGCCGTTCGCGTCCATTGCCATTCCCGTGGCTACACAGGTTCACCAAGATTGATTGCCCTGATCTTCGCAGCTTCAGCGGGCGGCGAGGGTATGTTCTCCAGCATGTGGCTCACGAATACCGCTTCGTCATCGATCCGAAACGCCCGGTTGAAGCGGCGCTCGAAGCCGATGGTTGAGCTGGCCTTACCGCTCAAGGAACGTCCGCACACAGAACCAGAAAATGCTCCCGGCAACACTTCGAGGTAGTCGGGAAGGCTCTTGAGTTTTTGTACGCTCCGGAACAGAGAGCGCGCGCCTTCCTCCGCGCTGGAGGCTAGCTCCGTCCGGCCAAGATCACCGACCATCAATGTGTGTCCGCTCAGCAGGAACCACGGCTCCGGCCCGCGAGTCTTGTCTGTGACCACCAACACGATGTGCTCGGGAGTATGACCAGGTGTGTGCAGCACACGGATTCGCACGTTGCCCAGTTCCAGTTCGTCGTTGTCGGACACGCCGTGAAACTGGAAGTGCGCGCCCGCGCTCGCGTGCAACACGTAATCTGCGCCGGTGGCTTCGGCAAGGCGGTGCCCACCGGAGACGTGGTCAGCATGGACGTGAGTGTCAATGACATAGCGGATCCGCATACCGGTCTCCTGCGAGATCCGCAAGTACGGCTCGATTTGCTCCAAAGGGTCGCACACGGCGCTCACGCCGGTTCCGCCACAACCAAAAACGTAGGAGGCGGCCACAACTGGCTGGGTATGGAGAAGTTGACGCAGGATCATAGTTAAACCTCAACAGGATCATCATGCTAACCCGCTTTTGATTAAGGCGGGGTAGTTGACTTTGATTTTTGAGGTATCTGCTCGCGACTGCGAAAACTCAGACCCAAGTCGCTGAATTCCTCTTTCGCCTTTATCATTCAATCTGCACGCATGTCTTCCCCCACACAGCCCATGACGCGGTGGCAGTTCTTCCTCCGCGCCTTCCAGCGCCGCAACTACCGGCTCTTCTACGGCGGCCAGAGCCTCTCCCTGATTGGCAGCTGGATGACGCGCATCGCCACCAACTGGCTGGTCTACCGCCTCACCGGCTCGGCCTGGATGCTGGGCCTGATCGGCTTTCTCGGCCAGGTGCCCACGTTTGTGCTCGGCCCATTCGCCGGAGTCTGGGTCGACCGCTGGAGCCGGCATCGCACGCTGGTCTGGACGCAGGTGCTCTCCATGCTGCAGTCCTTTGCGCTGGCCGCGCTGGCCTTCAGCGGACACATCGTCTTCTGGCACGTCGCCCTGCTCAGCGTCGCTCAGGGCATCATCAACGCCTTCGATACGCCCGCGCGCCAGGCGTTTCTGCTTGAGATGGTCGAAGACCGCACCGTGCTCTCCAACGCGATCGCCCTCAACTCCACCATGCTCAACATGGCCCGCCTGCTCGGCCCGGCCATTGGAGGCGTGATCATCGCAACCTCCGGCGAGGCCTGGTGCTTTGCCATCGATGGCGCCAGCTACGGTGCGGTGATCCTGAGCCTGCTGCTGATGCATGTGGCGGCCGCCGCGCCACGCCGGCGCGACGAGGAGAACCTGTGGCGCGAGCTGGTGGAGGGCTTCAGCTACGTCTCCGGCTCGCTGCCCATCCGCTCCATCCTGCTGCTGCTCTCGGTGGTGAGCCTGCTGGGCCTGCCGTACTCGGTGCTGCTGCCGGTCTTCGCGCGGCAGATCTTCCACGGCGGGGCGCACACGCTGGGACTGCTGATGGGCGCAGCGGGCGTCGGCGCGCTGATCGCCGGAGTCACCATGGCCACGCGCCGTTCGATCATCGGGCTGGGCCAGCGCATCGGCCTGGCTGCGGCGCTCTTCGGCGGAGCCATCTTCGCGCTGGGCCTCTCGCACAATCTCGCGCTCTCGGTGATTGCCGTTGCCGCCGCAGGCTTTGCGATGATGCAGCACTCGGCCTCGGCCAACACCATTCTGCAGACGATCTCCGAGCCCGGCAAGCGCGGCCGCGTGATGAGCTACTTCACGATGTCGTTTCTGGGGATGACGCCCTTCGGCTCACTGCTCGACGGCGCCATTGCAGAGCGCTTCGGCGCACCGGTCGCGATGGAGGCCGCCGGCATCCTCTGCGTGACGGCAGCCGCAGTTTACCTCGCTTACCTGCCGTCGATCCGCCGCGCCCTGCGCCCGATCTACGTCGAACTCGGCATTCTGCCCAAGCCCGTCGTCATGCCCGAGCAGGCAAACGTG
>WNFY01007776.1_pt1 | contig 25389 bp, 17 predicted proteins | sample 5400091 | NCBI WGS metagenome assembly WNFY01 (sample SAMN13153364, study PRJNA577476) | soil metagenome | isolation source: 60 cm soil or saprolite under grassland replicate 1 | place: USA:California | collected 2016-06-15 | reverse complement strand
CCGGGCCGGTAAGCGTGGCGATCGCGTCCAGCAGGTCCTGCGCCTCGCTGCCGGTGGCCTCGTGGTGGTGGCGCTGCTCGCGCGTGCGGGCATAGCGTCGGGCGGCCGCCAGCACCTCGGCCGGGCAGCGCTCCGCCCGTTCGTCCACCCAGCGGGCGAGCCAGCGCTCCAGCCGCCGCAGCCGCAGGCGCTCCAGGTGCGGCAGACACGGCCGCCAGGACAGCGGGGCGCCGGTCAGCGCGGCCGGGCCGAGCTTGGTCAGCAGCAGGTACAGCCGGTTGGCGGCGGAGGCCTCCAGATCCTCGCAGATGGGGCAGACGACCGGGACCTCACCCTGTACCGATCTACGGGTCAGCACCTCGGCGAGCACCTGCGCCGTTCCCAGCATGGTGTGCCGGCGCCGCATCTCCTCGTTGGCGACCGCGTGCCAGTGGCGGGCGCACAGGCCTCCGGCGGCGTACAGCCGGCGTCGCCCATCCCCGTCGGCCAGCGACTGGGTGACGAACCAGCCGACCAGTTCGGCCTCCAGACTCGGCAGCGCACGGCAGGCCGGGCAGCCCGGCAGCTCCAGCGCGGCTTCCGGCCGGCCCAGCGGATCCAGCGGGTCGACGCCAAGGGGACCATCCCGCATCTCGCCTCCTTCCTCGACCGGTGGGCCGCACCGGGTCACGAGGTAGAGGCCATCAGCGTCGGGGACGCGGTTGGGCGCGAGCCTCATCGCGCTGCCTGCCGTCCGATTGTGTCACGGCGTCCGGCGAGCCTGGTGCTGGCTGCGCCATACTCCGGGTGGGATGGGGCTCCCGACCGCCCGACCGGGCTGATGGCTCCTGACTGCCTCGATGGTGAGGGGCCGGTCTGAAGGCCGCGTCTGCTCGCCGCCGACCCGACTTGGATCGACGAGGGCGCCTCCGCGGCCGCGCTGCTGGAGCTGGGCGAGCGGCTTGGCACCCTGGTGGCCGCCATGACAGTGGGCGGGCCGGTCGCCAGAACCCGGGACCACGCAGCGCTGGTGGAGGCGCTCGGCTGGTGCACCGTCTGGGGCCTCGTCCAGCAGCTCGCTCGCGTCCCGGGCCCGGGGCTCGGTTAGGATCCGGATCCGTCCTGGTCGACCGCGCTGAGCGTTGCCTCGGCCTGCTCCAGCAGGGTGGCGGCACGGTCGAGGGCGGCCTGGCGAGCGGTGCGGTCCTGCTCCGCCGCCTCCAGCAGCGCGCCGCCACGGTCGACCGCCGCCCGGAGGCTGGCGGCCAGCTCCCGCTGATGGCGTCGCAACTGGCCAGCGAGCCGGCGGGACGCCTCGCCCAAGGTCATGGAGGTCGTCCCGCGAAGCCGGCCGAGCAGCGCGTCGGCGTCCTCTGCCGCCGCGGCCCGCGCCTTGGTGACCGCCCGCTCCCTGGCGCCACGGCGGCCACGCAGCCGCCACGCGGCGGCGACCAGCTCCTCGGCCAGGTGGGTGATCCGGGGCGTGGCGATCCCCACCGACCCGACGGTCGTATCGACCTCCGGTGGGGTGAACGCGGGCAGGGAGACCTCGAAGGCGCTGGCCGTTTCCTGATGGAGCTGCGCCAGCCGCTGGCCCGCCCGGTCGACGACCGGTCGGATAGCCTTGGCGTAGGCGGCCAGCGCGGCGGCCTCCGCCCGGTCCAGGACTGGGCCAGCCAGCCGCTCCAGCAGCGCGGGCCGCTCGGCCTCCAACCGCTCCAGCAGCGGCACCGGTCCAAGGTCCGGGTTCCGCTCGGCTGCCTCGACGGTGGCTCGAGCCGCTTGGCTTCGCAAAGGAGCGCGATGCGGCTCCAGCGTCTCGTCCAGCGTGGCCATGGCCCGGCGGACGGCCGCTTCCAGCAGTGCCTCGTCGGCGGCGTGCTCGTCCGCCAGGGCGCCAGCCGCAGCCTCGAATTCGCGGCGGCGTCGCGTGATCTCCTCGGCGGGCAGCTCGGCGACGCGCCGCTCCAGGTCCAGCGCGAGCTGCAGCAGGCCGAGCGCCCGGTGGCCGGACCGCGTGGCGGCGTCAGCGACCGCGGCGGCGCGCTCCTGCTCCAGGAACCGGCGAAGCTCCTTGGCGAAGCGGGCAAGACCCGTGGGGTCGCCGACCTCCGGGCGGGCTGACAGCGGATACACCGGACCGGGCCAGGCCGGCACGACCTCGCGGACCACCCGTTGGGTGAACTCAACGGTCCGCTGCAGCTCGTCGGCGCTGAGATAGTCGGCCTTGTTGAGCACCACGAACAGCCGCACCGCCTGCTCCGCGACCCGTTCCAAAAATGCCCGCTCGCCCCTGGAGATGGGCGGGTCGGCCGAGGTCACCAGGATCGCCGCGTCCAAGCTGGGCAGGTAGGCGTCAGTGGCGGCGGTGTTGTGCTCCAGCACCGAGCCGACCCCTGGGGTGTCGACCAGCCGGACTCCTTCGTCCAGCAGCGGGGCGTGGAGCCGCACGACGACGCGTTGGACCCCCAGCCGGTTGCCGGGGTTGCGCTCCTCGGTCACGAACTCCCCCACCGCGCCGAGGTCGTGCTCCTCGGTATGCCCGTCAGTGAAGCTGACCAGGCAGACCGGCTCGCCGCGCTCCAGCACCGTGGGGACGGCCGTCAGCGGCAACACCCCGGCGGGCAGCACCTCAGCGTCGATCAGGGCGTTCAGCAGGGTCGACTTGCCGCGCTTGAACTCTCCCACCACGGCGACCTCGAGCTCCAGCCCGGCCAGCCGCCGGGAAGCCTCACCGACCTGACCGGCGACGTCTGGCAAGCCGAGCAGGTCGGCGGCGTCCCCAAGTTGGGCAAGGGACGCCTCCAGCGGTGTCGCTTCGGTGCCCATTTCGCCTCACCCCCAGCATCCGGTCTCCAACCCGTCGGGTAGGAGCCATCAGCCGTGGAGGCGGTCGCAGCGAGCTCCATCGCTGGTCACGTGGCTCTGAGGATAGCGCAGCCGCGCATGCGGATCCGGGACGTCAGCGGCCACCGGCGCCGGCCCGCCGTGCCCAGCCATGATCCACGCCACCATGACCGCGGCGCCCACGCGCAGCACGCGGATCTCCAGGCTCGTAGCCGCCTGGGCGAGTCCCGCAGCCAGTGTCACCAACAAGACCAGCACGGCCGCGGCGGCCGCCATCGTCACCAGGAACAGCGCCCGGCCTCGGGCAACGCCAAGGGGCTCGCTGGGGAAGCGGCCCGGTCCATCGCCCAGTACGCCAGCTCGGCTGCCAAACAGCAGCCTCGGCCCATACAGCGGCGCCACTCGCTCGACCAGCCCACCGCTGGCCACCATCGCAGCGGCGGCCGAGATCTTAGTAGGCCGATCGACCACGGCAGGGCCGCAGCCATACGGGCCACCAACCCGCCGAGCAGGAGCGCGACCGCTCCCAGCCCGAGAACCCCGAGCGCTGTTCGCAATGGGCCGTGGACCGCCGCGGCCGGGTAGGCGCCCAGTCCGAGCCAGCACCACCGCGCCGGCCGCTGGGGCAGTGGCCACTGTCGTCAGGGTCAAGCGCGGGCGTGGCGCAGGCGACGCTGGAATCTGCGCACCTCCCCGATCGGGATCTCCAGCGGCTCCTCGGGCCGCCATTCGGCGACCGCCACGCCCAGCACCGTATCCAGGATCTGCCGGACGACCTGGTCAGGCTCGACCCGCCGGACCCACTGCTCCGGTTGCAAGGCCAGCCGCCCGGCGGCGTCGACGACCTCGCCCAAGCGCACCTCGTCGCTTGCGCGCTCGATCCGGTCAGAAAGAATGCGCCACTCGTCATCCCGCTTCGGGTAGCCCACCCGGGCGCGCAGCAGGAACCGGTCCAGCTGTGCCTCCGGCCTGCTCGTTGGCATCCCAGCCCGACGCCACAGGCCCTGGAGGACCTCGCTCGCTGCTGGACTCGTTTGGATACCACCCGCTCAAACTGTTCCGCACGGACCACAACATCGCGCCGTAGCGCGGCGGGCTACCGCGCGATCGACGCTCTTACCGTGTCCGGTCGTCGAGTGGTAACTCGGCGATCAGCGTCGTGCCTTTCCCCTGTGGACTTTGAAGCGAGATCGAGCCCCCGATTGCCTCCAGACGGTCCTTCAGGCCAAGCAGCCCGGAGCCGCGGGCGGGATCGGCCCCGCCCACGCCGTCATCGCGGACAACGACGCGGAGTAAGCCGTCTCGCACGTCCACACTCACTTGCACGTTCGACGCACGCGCGTATTTGGCCGCGTTCGTCAGGGCCTCTGCGACGACGTAGTAGGCCGCCACCTCGACCGGCTCCGGCAGCCGCTCCTCGGCGCGCACGGCCATCTCGATCGGGATCGGCGATCGGCGCGCGAGCGTCCTCAGCGCCGGCCCCAGCCCGCCCTCGGCCAGGATCGCGGGGTGAATCCCGAGCGCGATCTCACGCAGCCCGTCGAGCACACTGGTCAGTCCATCGACGACGTGGGACAGCTCGGCCCGGTACTTGCCGAGCTCGGGCGGTGCTGCCGCCTGCGCTGCGCGCAGCTCGAGCGCGAGCGAGACGAGCTGCTGCTGCGCGCCGTCGTGCAGGTCGCGCTCGATCCGCCGCCGGGTCGCGTCGGCGGTGGCGACGATCCGCGCGCGCGAAGCGGCGAGCTCGGCGCGGCTCTCGGCATTCGCGATCGCCGTCGCCACGAGTTCCGTGAACTCCGCCAGACGTCCCTCCGTGTCGAGGGGCAGAGGCTGGTGGGTCGTCGAGGCGACCGTCATCACACCCCAGAGGCGGCCCTCGACAACGATCGGCGCCCCCACGGACGAGCGCAAGCCCGCCTCGCGGGCGGCGGCATGGCCTTCACCGGGCACTCCCTCATAGCTGTCGATTCGTCCGGGCCGACCGGTCTCGAAGACCAGCCAGGCCACAGTCCCCCTCTCGTGGGGGAATCGCGTTCCGGCGTGGACGTAGCCGCCGGTTCTGCTCCAGCTACCGACCGCGGTCGTGCCATCAGTCTCGTAGCGGCTGAGGCCGGCAGCATCCGCGGGAACCACACGACCGGCCTCGGTGATCACCGCTTCGATCACCTCGGCCGGCGGCGCCGCCTGGGCAACGAGCGTCGCCACCCGCCGCAACGCCGCCTGCTCCTCCGCGAGCCGGGTGAGCTGCTCGCGGCTCTCGGCATTCGCGATTGCGGTCGCGACGAGCTGAGTGAACTCCGCCAGGCGCTGTTCTGTGTCGGGGGGCAGGGGCTGGTCGCTCCTCGAGACGGCGGCCAATACACCCCAGAGGCGGCCCTCGATGGTGATCGGCACCCCCACGGACGAGCGCCAGCCCATCTCGCGGGCGGCGGCAGGGGCTGCGCCGGGCGCGTCTGCGTAGCTGTCTATCCGCGCAGGCTGGCCGGTCTCGAAGACCAGACCGGACACGGTCCCCTCGAGGGCGAATCGCGTTCCAGCGTGGACATAGCCGCCGCTTCTGGTCCAGCCACCGAGCGCGGTAACCGTGCCGTCGGTCTCGTAGCGGGTGAGAGCGGCACCCTCGGCGGGAAGCAGCTGGGCGACCTCGACGCTCACCGCCTCGAACACCTCGGCCGGTGGCGCTCCGCGGGCAACGAGCGTCGCCACCCGCCGGAGCGCCGCCTGCTCCTCCGCCAGCCGCCCCAGCTCACCGCGATCCTTGGCGCCTGGGTGCTCTGGCCGGCCGGACGTGCCCATCGCGTCACGGTACCCCACAAGCGCTCGTGTGCGACGAGCCGAACGCGGGTGGTGCTGGCCGACGTGGTGTGACCTGGTGCGGATCTGCCGTCGGCCTTCGCCCCGCGTCACGGCGTCGCCGAGAGCCGGGGCAGGTCCTCGAGCTTGAGGGCGAGCTCGACCTGCAGCCGCAGGTCGCCGCGGGCGGGGTCGCCGCCGAGCAGGCGGCGGATGCTGCGCAGCCGATAGGCGAGCGTGTTGGGATGGACGTAGAGTCGCCGTGCGGTCTCGTTGGCGTTGTAGTCGGCCTCCACATAGGCGCGCAGCGTCGCCAGCAGGTCGGTGCCATGGGCGGCGTCGTAGCGCCTGAGCTGCCCCAGAGCGTCCTCGACGAAATCGCGCCGATGCCGCGATCCGCCACCGCCGAGCAGGACACGGTAGACGCCGAGGTGCTCGAAAGCCAGCGGACGGTCGGCGACGTCGAGTCTCCGCGCCACCTCGAGGGCCTGCTCAGCCTCGTGCAGCCCGTGCGCCAGCTCGCGGGCGCTGCACACGGGGGAGCTGACGGCCAGGTGGACGCGCGCGCCCGGCCCGACCCGCTCGGCCGCGGCGCGGACCCGGTCGAGCAGCTCCGCGGCGACGTCCAGGTCTCGGGCCAGGTTGTCAGGGGCAGAGGGCAGCAGCAGCAGAAATCCGGACCGCCATGGGACGACGGCGGCAACGCCGACGACCTGGAGGCAGTCCCGCTGGACCGCGGGGTACAGGCGCGCCTGGGGCACCTGCACCTCGTCCCTCCATCGCGCGCTCCGCTCGCTGGTGGGCTGGCGCCAGCTTGCGTGCATCTGCGCGAACCGCCACGGTCCAGCGATCGTGTAGCCGAGGTCGGCCAGTATCCGCTGGATGTCGTGGTCGTCGCGGTACTCGCCGCTGGAAAGATCCCGGAGCAGGTCTCCCTTGAGCCGCAACTCCAGCTCGTAGGAGGTCCGCTCGTGCAGCATCTCCAGGGCGAAGATGGTCGCGGCGTGCTCGATCGCCCGTGCGTCGATGTGGTCGAGCGGGGCGGCGCCGTCCCAGACCGCCAGGTAGCCACCGAAATGGCTGCCCACGGCGATCGGCGCGAGCGCGGGCCGTTCGCCGCGCTGCTGACCGCCCTGCCACCAGTTGTCGCCATGACCGTCGCTGAGCCAGCGCCCGTGCGGCTGCAGCTCGTCGGGCCAGCGGGCGGTGGCGAGCGGCCGCAGCGCCGGGTCGAGGACCATGACCGGGCGGCCCACGAGATCGGCGAGGCGCTCGGCCAGCGGCGCCATGCCGGGCGCGTCGAACGCGGTCCGCGACAGCTCGCGCTGCAGGAAGATCGCGCGCTCCAGCTGGCGCCCCTGCTCGCGGACCTGCCGGAACAGGTGGGCGGACTGGACGCTGACGGCCAGCAGCGGGGCGACCAGCGTGAACAGTTCGAGGTCGTCGTCGTCGAAGGCGCCGCGCCGCTTGTTGATCGCGTGGCACACGCCGATCGCCTGCCCTTCGACGACGAGCGGGACGCTGAGCGTGTTGCGCGCGTGGAACATGTCGACGAACCGCCGGATCAGCCGCGGGTCGTTCGGGGCGTCATTGGTCATGTATGGGCGACCTGACAGGAACACCTTGACCGCGTTGCCGCCGTCCCGCAGCGCCACGTGGTAGACGCTGATCAGCTCCGGGTCGTCGATGCCGAATGCCGGCTGTTGCAGCACCAGCTCCGAGCGCTGCGGGTCGTACAGCAGGAACCCAGCGCTCTCGACGTCCAGCAGCTCGCTGATGGTCCTGATCAGCGCCGCGAGCGCCTCCTCGTAGTCGGCGGTCGAGGCCATCGCCCGGCCGACCTGCATGAGGGCGTGGACACGGCGCTCCTCGAGCTCGACCCGCATCAGCATCCCCTCCTCATGCCCGGTCTGGGGCATCGTAACAAGCACCGGCCGCAAAGTCTGTGGGAGCGGCACATGGAGCCGACCCGCGAGGCGGGCGACGCTGCTCCGGACAGCCGTCGGGCGAGGGGAGGCGCATGTACACCGTCGACATCGACACCGGGGGGACGATGACCGATGGGCTCGTGTCGGACGGCACGACCCTGGTCACCGCCAAGGTCGACACCACGCCACATGATCTCACCGTGTCGTTCCGCGAGGTCCTCGTGGAGGCGGCGCAGCGGCTGGGCTTTGGCGACGACCTCGGCGCCTTCCTCGACGAGGTGTCCATCATTCGCTGGACGACGACGATCACCTCGAACACGCTGGGCGAGCGCAAGGGCGCCAAGCTGGGGCTGCTCGTCCGACGGGGCAGCGAGCGCAGTCTCTACGGCGACGGACCCTCACCCGCGATCGGCACCCTCGTCGCCGAGCGCAACGTGATCGGCCTCGGCGACGAGGCCGACGGGCAGGGCGTGCTGGACGGCGTCCGCCGGCTGCTCGAGGACGGCGCCCGCCGAATCTGCGTGAGCCTGGACAGGTTCCCGGAGACGAGCCGGGAACAGGCGGCCAAACGGGTCATCGAGGCGCAGTACCCCGACCACTACCTGGGTGCCGTGCCGGTCCTGCTCGGCAGTGAGATGGCCGAGGTCGACGACGCCGCGACCCGGACACACTGCGCGCTCATCAACGCCTATGTGCACGGCCAGCTGGCGACCTCGCTGTTCAAGGCCGAGGACCTGCTCCGCTACGACGAGAGGTGGACGGGCGCCCTCCTTGTTGGCCACACCAACGGCGGCGTCGCGCGGGTCGGCAAGACCAAAGCCGTCGACACGATCGAGTCAGGACCTGTCTTCGGCACCCATGCCGCCGCGTGGTACGCCCGGCGGTACGGGCTCGACCAGGTCGTCTGCCTCGACGTCGGCGGCACCACCGCCAAGGCCAGCGTGGTGGAGGCCGGCAAACCCCGCTACACCCGCGACGGTGACGTGTTCGGCATCCCGGTCCGGATTCCCCTCGCCCTGCTGCGATCGGCGCTGCTGGGCGGCGGCAGCATCGCGCGGCCCGACGGCGCGGGCGGGGTGACCCTGGGCCCCGAGAGCATGGGCGCGGCGCCGGGACCTGCCTGCTACGGGCTCGGCGGGGACCAGGCCACCCTGACCGACGCGTTCCTCGTGCTCGGCTATTTGGACCCGGCCGGGTTCCTCGGCGGCCGCCGCAGGTTGGACGTTGACAGTGCACGGGCGGCGCTGGAGCGGCGGGTCGCCGAGCCGCTTGGCGTCTCGGTTGACGACGCGGCCCGCAGGATCGCCGACGCCGCGGTCGGGACGGTCGCCGAGCTCGTCGGCTCGACCCTGGCGCGCGCCGGGATCGACCTCGGCGAGGCGGTGCTGTTCGCCTACGGCGGCAACGGCGGGCTGTTCGCCGGCCCGGTCGCGGAGCGCCTCGGCATCGGCAGCGCGCGGGTATTCGAGCTCGGCCCGGTCCTGTCGGCGTTCGGCTCGGCGGTCTCCGACGTCGTGCACGTCTACGAGCGCAGCCTCGGCGTGGCCGCCGTGGAGGACCACGACGCGGTGGTCACCGCGGTCGGTGATATGGAGGCGGCCGGGCGGCGCGACCTCGCCGGCGAGGGCTTCGACCCGGACAGGGCCGAGATCGACGTCGAGCTCGAGGTCCACGACGGCGGCGGGCGCCGCACGGTCCGAGCCCGGGACGCCTCCTCGGCGCTTGCGGGACTGGATGGCACGACCCGCGTCGACGTCGTGCGCGCCCCGGTGCACGAATGGACCGGCCTGATCCCTGGCAGCCGCGTCGACGGCCCGGCGCTCGCGGCCGGCGGAAGCATGACCTGCCTGGTCCCGCCCGGTTGGGTGCTGGAGGTCGACGATCTCGGCGACGCCGCCCTGCGGCGCGGCCGCTCAGCCCACGGGGAGGCGCAATGACCGCGCGACTGCGTTTCACGGAGTACCTCGACCTCGATCTGGACAAGGAGGTATGGCGCTGCAACCGCTGCGATGCGGTGCTGACCTCCGCGCGCAACCTCTACAAGCAGGGCTGCCTGGTGTACGACCGTGACCCCCGGGAGATCCACCCTCCGTTGCTCGAGGGGGACTACACCTTCTCCCCCGATCCCGAGTGGGTCCGCATCCTCGAGTTCTACTGCCCGTCGTGCGGCGTCCAGGTCGAGACGGAGTACCTGCCGCCGGGGCATCCGATCACCGCCGACATCTCCATCGACGTCGACCGGTTGAAGCAGCGGATCGCGGCCGGCGAGATCCAGGTGTCGGACGGGCGGCTGGTCGTCCCCGGTCGCGAGGGGGGTGCGCGATGACGTCGGAACAGCTGTCCCCCACCCAGCTCAACTCCGTCGACATCGACGTCGGCGGCACCTTCACCGATGCCGTGCTCACCGTCGACGGGCGGCGCTGGATCGGCAAGGCGCCGACGACCCCCTACGACCTGTCAGTGTGCTTCATGAGCGCGATCGAGGAGGTCGCGATCGAGGCCGGCCAGGACCTCGAGTCGCTCCTCCCCCGCCTCGGCGTTGTCCGATACTCGACGACCGTGGCGATGAACCGCCTCATCGAACGCCGCGGGCCCCGCGTAGGGCTGATCACCACCGAGGGCCACGAGGACGCGGTCCTCATCGGCCGCGGTGCCCAGTGGACCGACGGGACGCGCCTGGCCGAGCGCCGCAACCTCGCCCTGCAGCGCAAGCCGACCCCCCTGATCCCACGGACGATGATCGTCGGCGTCAAGGAGCGGATCGACTCGACCGGTCGGGTGATCCGGCCGCTGGACGAGGACGACCTGCGGCGCAAGCTGGGCGTGCTGATGGACCGCGGAGCGCGGTCGATCGTCGTCTCGCTGCTGTGGAGCTTCGCCAACCCGCAGCACGAGCGACGCGCCAAGGAAATCATCCGCGAGGAGTACAAGGAGTACCACATCGGCTACCTGCCGGTGGTGCTGTCCAGCCAGGTCGTGCCGAAGCTCGGCGAGTACGAGCGCACCATGACCGCGGTGCTGGACGCCTACCTGCAGTACTCGATGCAGACCGAGCTGTCGGCCATGTGGGACCGGCTGCGCGAGCTCGGCTACCGCGGCAGCTTCCTGATGATCCACAACTCGGGCGGCAGCGGCGAGGTGTTCAAGACCACCGCCAGCCGTACCTACAACGGCGGGCCGGTGTCGGGGCTGATGGGCTCGTATCACCTGGCGACCTCGCTGGGCTACAAGAACGTGGTCGCCGGTGACATGGGAGGGACGAGCTTCGACATCGGGCTGGTCGTCGACCAGAGCGTCCGCAACTATGAGTTCCGCCCGATCATCGACCGGTGGATGGTCGGCATCACCATGCTCCAGACCCTGTCGATCGGCGCCGGCGGCGGGTCGATCGCCTGGATCGACCACGATCTGGGCGGCCAGCTCAACGTCGGCCCGCGCAGCGCCGGCTCGGACCCCGGCCCGGCCTGCTACGACCAGGGCGGCACCGAGCCGACCGTGACCGACGCGGACGTCGTGCTCGGCTACATCAACCCCGATACCTATTACGGGGGGCGGATGCCGCTGAACCGCGACAAGGCCGAGCGGGCCGTCCGCGAGAAGATCGCCGAGCCCATGGGCATCCCGGTCGCGGAGGCCGCCGCGTTGATCCGCCACATCGTCGACCAGAACATGAACAGCGCGATCAAACGGGAGATCCACCTGCGCGGCTACCACCCAGAGGACTTCGTGCTGTTCGCGTTCGGCGGGGCCGGGCCAACCCACGTGTCCGGCTTCCTCGGCGACCTGGGCGGGGCGGTGATCTTCCAGACAGCGCCGGTGTTCTGCGCGCTGGGCTCTTCGATCATGGACATCGTCCACGTCTACGAAACCTCCCGCCGGATGATCGTGATGGCGCCGATGACCCAGGAGCTGACCACCGAGTACGAGGTATTCAACGGGGTCGTCGATCAGCTGGTCGAGCAGGCGAGGGCCGATCTGGCGGCCGAGGGCCTGCCGGCGGACAGGGCCGAGTTCAGCCTCGAGCTGGACATGCTTTACGGCGGCCAGGTCAACGTGAAGCGCACCGCCTGCCCGGTGCTGCACCTGCGCAGCCGGGACGACGTCCAGGCGCTGTACGACGAGTTCGAGCGCGAGTTCTCCGAGGCGTTCAGCCCCCTGGTCGTCAACAAGCCCGGCGGCGTCTACCTGGACAACTTCGTGCTGAAGGTGAGCGTGCCAACACCGAAGCCGACCTTGCCGAACCTGCCCTCGCAGCCCGCGGACGCCGGCGCGGCGCTGACCGGCAAGCGGCGGGCCTGGTGGCCGGGCCAGGGCTGGACCGAGACCTCCATCTACGAGGCGGACGCGCTGCGGCCCGGCCACCTGATCGACGGGCCGGTGATCGTCGAGGCCCCGCTCACCACGGTGGTGGTCCCCCCCGGCATGCGCTACACGATCGACCAGCACGGCCTCGGCCTGCTGCAGGCCGCCGAGAACGGGAGCGCCCGATGATCCCAACGTTGGAGCAGAAGCTGGCCTGGCTCAAGCCCACGCCGATCCCCGACGGGGAACGCGGGTCCATGCGAACGCTCGGCCCCGGGGAGTTCGAGATCGGCTTCCAGCGGACCAACGACATCCTCGACGAGGGCATGGAGGTGTTCGTCCGGTCGTGCCGCAGCGCGATGGGCATCGCCGGCGACTCGCTGGTGGGGATCTTCACCGCCGATGGCGACATGGTGAACGGCTCCTGCGGGACCTACCTGCATGCCGTGATCCCGCCGCTGGTCATCAAGTTCATCCTGCACAACTACCGCGGCAACCCAGGCGTCAGGGACGGGGACCTGTGGTTCGCCAACGACGCGGTCTACGGCGGCATCCACAACCCCGACCAGCTCGTGGCGATGCCGGTGTTCTTCGAGGGCGAGCTCATCGCCTGGACTGCGGCGCTGGTCCACACCACAGAGACCGGCGCCTCCGAGCCCGGCGGCATGCCGATCGGGGCCACCGCCCGGTTCGAGGAGGGGCTCAACCTGCCGCCAACCAAGATCGGCGAGAACTTCCAGGTGCGCGACGACATCGTGACCATGTTCGAGGCGTTCGGCATCCGCGCGCCGCAGATGGTCGCGGTCGACCTGAAGGCGCGCTGCACGACCGCCGACCGCGTCCGCACCCGGCTGCTCGAGTTCTGCGAACGCGAGGGCGTCGACTACGTGAAGGCGCTGTTCCGCCGGATGCTCGAGGTGGCCGAGGAGGGCGCCCGCGCCCGCATCCGCACCTGGGCCGACGGGGTGTACCGCTCCACCCACTTCGCCGACGCGGTCGGGCTGAACCAAGGCCTGGTACGCAGCTGCTGCATGACGCTGACCAAGGAGGGCGACCATCTGCTGGTCGACTTCACCGGCACCGGGCCGGAGACGCCCTCGTCCTACAACGCCCACCCACAGGCCGCGATCGGCCACTTCGCCAACTACGTGTACGAGTACCTGTTCCACGACCTGCCGATCAGCAACGCGACGTTCGCCCCGATCGACTTCGTGTTCGAGCCGGGCTCGTGCCTGTACCCCGATGTCCGAGCCGCGACCAGCAACTCGGTGATGATCGCCACCGGCGTGATGAGCGCGGTGCACAACACCTTCGCCAAGGCCGTGTTCTCCACCGAGCACTGGCGGCAGGCGGGCGCCTCGCAGGGCAACGGCGGCAACGCGGTGGTGCTCGCCGGCATGTCCCAGTGGAACTCGCCGTTCGCCGACATGCTCGCGTACTCGATCAACACCGAGGGCCAGGGCGCGCTGCCAGAGATGGACGGCATGAATGCCTTCGGGTTCCCGTGGTGTCCGGCGGGCAGGGCGCCGGACGTCGAGCTGGTCGAGAACGAGTTCCCGCTGTTCATCCCGATCTCGTCGCACTGGAAGGACTCCGCCGGCCACGGCAAGTACCGTGGCGGGGTCGGCACCGCCCAGCTGTGGGTCGCCCACCACGTGCCGATGGTGTTCATGATGGCCATCGCGGACAACTCCAAGATCCAGACGCCGCAGGGCCTGTTCGGCGGCTACGCCCCGTGCACGATCCCGGGCGTGAGCGTGGCCGGCGCGGACCTGATGCAACGACTGGAGGCCGGGGACGCTATCGACCTCGACATCACCGAGGTGCTCCGCTCGCGCACTATCGGCGGCCAGTGGGGCAACGAGTTCCAGGGCCGGGCGCCCCGGCCGTACATGCAGAACGACGTCATCACCGTCGCGTTCGCGACCGGCGGCGCCGGCTACGGCGACCCGCTGGAGCGCGACCCCGAGGCGGTCGGCGACGACATCGACAAGGGTCTGGTCTCCGAATGGGCCGCCGAGCACGTCTACCACGTCGCCTGGGATCCTGAGCGCAGGCGGGTCGACGCCGCTGCCACCCAGCGGCGCCGCGCCGACGAGCGCCAGGCGCGTATCGCGCGCGGCCGTCCCTACGAGGAATTCGAGGCGGAGTGGTTGCGGCGCAAGCCGCCGGAGGAGATCCTCACCTGGTACGGCAGCTGGCCCGACGCCAAGCCGCTCGCGCCGCTGATGCGTCCCTGACCCCACCCGGCGATGCCCGCGCCCGCGCCTCCCGCCCGAAGCCGCGCCAAACTTCTCGCCAGGCACGGCCGGGCCTCGCCCGCGCTGGTGTGCCCGCTCGTCCTCGGCCAGGCAGCGGAGATCGAGGCGCTGCCGATGCAGTGGTTCCTCACCGACGCGACCAAGCTCGCCAACGGGCTGCGGGCGCTCCACGGGGCGCTCGGCAACGACGTGATCGTCACCGCCGCCGCCGATGGCCTGGCCGCGGCCGCGGCTGGCGCAGGGTCGATCACCGCCCACCCGCGCGTAACGGCAGCGGTCGAGGCCACCCGGCGGCTCGCGGCCACCGCCGATGACGCGGCGCTGGCGGTCGCGCTGTGCGGGCCCGCGCGGCTGGCGGCGCAGCTCGGACACTCGCCCACCGACCACGCGGTGCTGGAGCCGTGCGGCGCCATGCTGCTGGCGCTCGCCAAGGCCTTCCTGGAGGCCGGGGCGAACCTGCTGCTGGTGGTGGAGGCCGAGGCGCTGCCGGCGGCGTCTGGCGACAGTTGGCGCTCGGCGGCCACCCCGCTGGTCAACGTCGCTCGCTTCCATCAGGCCGCGGCGGTGGTCGTGCTGGCCGACCCCGCGAGCGCGGCGGTCGCGCCGCGCGGGGCGGTGGTGTGCCTGCCGCCGTCGGATGCCGGCGCTGGTCAGGGGATCGCGTTGAGCGCGGACCCGGCCGCCTGGGGGCCGCCGCCGCCCGGCGCCCCTCTGGTCACCTCGCTCGGCCCGGTGCGCGGGGGGTTCGCCGAGTCCCGGGCGGCGGTCGGGATGCTGACCGCCGCCGTCGCGGGGGTGTGAGCCATGCCGCAGCCCTACTGGGACCCGGAGCTGGAGACGGCGCCCTGGAAGGAGGTGCTGAACTGGCAGGCGGCGCTGGTCGTGCCGTTCCTGCGCGCGCTGCCAGGGCGCTCGGCGTTCCACCGCACCCTGCTCGGGCGGGCGCGCCTGCCCGAGCACGCGGCCGACCTGGACTTCCTCGCCGACCTCCCGTTCACGACCAAGGACGAGATCCGCCGCTCGCAGGCGGAGCGGCGGCCGGGCGAGCCGTTCGGGCGACACCAGGGCGTGCCGCTGTCGGCGGTGGTCCAGATCCTGTCCTCCTCGGGCACGACCGGCGAACCGGTCATCTTTGCGTTGACCGGCGCCGACCTGGAGGTTTGGCGCGACGGGATCGCGGCCGGCTTCTACACCGCAGGGATCCGCGACGACGACGTGGTCGCGCACCTCGTCGGGCTGCCCGGCGTGGCCGGTGGCCTGCCGTACGCCGACGGCTTCCGGCGGATCGGCGCGACGCTCGCCTGGATCGGCGGGCTTCCGACCGAGCGGATCATCCAGATGATCCCGCGCCTGCAGGCAAGCGCGGTGCTGGCCACCACCTCGTTCGGCACCTACCTGGCCGACCGCTGCCGGGACCTGATCGGCCGGGACGCCTCCTCGCTCGGGGTGCGCAAGCTGCTCGGCGGCGGCGAGCCAGGGCTCGGCCAGCCGGAGATCCGCGACAAGATCACGCGGGGCTGGGGCCTCGACCAGGTCCGCGAGGTCATGGGCCTCGGCGACGTGATGTCGCTGCTGTGGGCGGAATGCGAGGCCGAGGGCGGGATGCACTTCTGCGGCCAGCGCTCGGTGGCGGTCGAGCTGATCGATCCCGCCAGCGGCGCGGTCCTGCCGTGGGAGGACGGCGTCCGTGGAGAGGCCGTCTACACCACCTTCGCCAGGGAGGCGACCCCGGCGCTGCGCTACCGCTCCGCCGACCACCTGGCGGTGACCGCAATGAGCTGCGCGTGCGGCCGTACCGCCCCCCGCATCCGCTGCGTCGGTCGCACCGATGACATGCTGATCTACAAGGCGATGAACGTCTTCCCGAGCGCGATCCGCGACGTCGTCATGCAGTGCTTCTCCGACGCTGTCGAGCCGTATCTCCGCATCTGGAAGGATCGTGCCGACCAGGTCCGCTACGACACCGCGATCCCGGTCGACGTGGAGGCCTCGCCCGGGCTCGCCGCGGGACGCTACGAGGAGGTCGCCCGCGCCATCGAGCGCGAGCTGCGGGGCCGGCTGCAGATTCGCGCGGACGTCACCATTCTGGGGCCTGAGACGTTGCCTCGCACCGCCTACAAGACCCCGTTGCTGCATGTGCGCGAACAGTCGGGGGCCCAGAGCACATGAGGTCCCCGTCCCGCTGACTGGAGTGAGCCGATGTACTTCCGTGACGCCTGCATCCCCGTTCGCCTCGGCTGGTCCTCGCCGTTTGCTCGTTGGCAAGGTCCGCTGGCGGAGCTCTCGAGCATCGATCTGGCCGTCAATGTCACCGCCTGCGCGCTCTCCGACCGCGGGCTGCCTGCATCCGAGGCAACCGGGATCGTCTTCGGCTGGACCGTTCCGCAGCCGGAGATCTTCTATGGCGCATCCACCGTGGCCGCCCGCATCGGCGCGCCCCATGCCACCGGGGCGATGCTGTCACAGGCCTGCGCGACCTCGGCCGCGTGCCTGGAAGCGGCGGCGCTGCGGGTGGAGGCGGGGCTGGACGAGCTGTCCATGGTGATCACCACGGACCGCACCTCCAACGGCCCGGTCCTGACCTATCCGGCGCCGTCGTCGCCCGGAGGAGCGCCCAGGCAGGAGCACTGGGTGCTGGACAGCTTCCGGCGCGATCCCTGGGGCGGGCTGGCGATGGTCGCCACCGCCGAGCGGGTCGCGGCCGAGGCCGGCATGATCCGGGAGCGGCTCGACCAGGTCGCCCTGCTGCGCTACCAGCAATATCAGGCGGCGCTCGCCAACGACCGAGCCTTCCAGCGCGCCTACATGGTCCCTGTCACCCTGCCGAGCCGGCGCGGCGAGCCGGTCGTGATCGACGGCGACGTCGGCGTCCACCCAACCAGCGCCGAGGGTCTTGCCAAGCTCGCCCCGGTCAACCCGGGCGGCGTGGTGACGTACGGCACCCAGACCCACCCAGCCGACGGCACGGCCGGCCTGGTCGTCACGACCGCCGCGCGAGCCCGTGAGCTGGCGGGCGGGGAGGGGATCGCGCGCATCCTCGGCACGGGCATCGCCCGCGCCGGCAAGGGCGAGATGCCCAAGGCTCCGGTGCCGGCCGCAAGGGCGGCCCTCGCCAACGCCGAGCTCGGCTTCGACGACGTCGACGCGGTCACCACCCACAACCCGTTCGCGGTCAACGACCTGTGGTTCAGCGACCAGACCAGCATTCCACTGGAGCGGATGAACTCCTACGGCTGCAGCCTGGTCTACGGCCACCCCCAGGGCCCCACGGGTGCCCGGCTCATCGTCGAGCTGCTCCACACGCTGCGCCTGCGCGGGGGCGGGATTGGCCTGTTCACCGGCTGCGCAGCCGGTGACACCGGCGCCGCCGTGGTCGTCCGCGTCGAGGACTGACGGCGTCGATCTCGGGACTATTCGCCAGGGGTTCGCTCCTACCATCAGCTGAGACCGGTCACGATCCGGGGCCCTGCCTCAGCGGTGCCCGCATGTCAGCGCCGTGTCAGCGCTGTGTCAGCGAGCCGGCAGGGCCGTGGCAGCCCCACAGCGTATCCTCTCACCCGAAACAGAATCGCCATCGAGGGCCGGCGGCGGGTGACGGTCGCCCCGCGCTGCTGGTGGCCGAGCACGTCCGCAAGGTCTACCGCACCGGGGAGATCGAGGTGGCCGCCCTGGTCGACCTCGACCTCACGGTGCAGCAGGGCGAGATGGTGGCGGTGATGGGCCCGTCCGGGTCGGGGAAGACGACCTTGCTCAACTGCCTGTCCGGCCTGGACGACATCGACGCCGGCCGGGTCCTCCTGGCCGGGCAGGACCTGTTCGCGATGTCCGACGCCGACCGCACGACCCACCGGGCGACCTCGATGGGGTTCGTCTTCCAGGCGTTCAACCTGATCCCGGTGTTCACCGCGGCCGAGAACGTCGAGCTGCCCCTGCTGCTCGGCGGCGTGGGAGCCAAGGAGGCGCGCCGGCGCGCGGTGGAGATGCTGGAGCGGGTCGGCCTCCGCGACCGCACCGGGCACCGCCCGAACGAGCTGTCCGGCGGCGAGCAGCAGCGGGTCACGGTCGCCAGGGCGCTCGCGTCCCGGCCCGCGATCGTGTGGGCCGACGAGCCGACCGGCAACCTCGACACGCAGATGGCCTCCCAGGTGGTCGACCTGCTCCACGAGCTGAACGAGGTCGACGGACAGACGATCGTGCTCGTCACCCACGACGCGACGATCGGCCGGTCGGCCAGCCGGCTGATCCGCATGCGGGATGGCCGCCTGGTCGACGACGAGCAGCTCCCGCCGACCGAGGAGCCGTGGGCGGGCGGCCGCGACGCCACGATGCAGGTGGAGGGCTGAGCGTTGTACCCGAACCTCACGCTTCCCCTCGTGGCCCTGCTCGGGGCGGCGCTGGCCGTCGCGGCGTTCATCGCGGTGCGCCGGCCGTTCCTGCGCAAGCTCGCGCTGCGGCAGGTCGCCCGGCGCCGCGGCGAGGCGGCCCTGGTGATCATGGGGTCGGTGCTCGGCACCGCGATCATCATCGGCAGCCTCATCGTCGGCGACACCCTCAACTTCTCCGTCAAGCAGGTTGCCTACAAGAACCTCGGGCCGATCGACGAGATCGTCAGCTCGGCCTCGATCGCCAAGGGTGACGAGGCCGCCCGCCGGGTCGAGCGCCTCAGGGGCGACCCGGACGTCGACGGGATCCTGACGCTGCGCGGAGACCAGGCCGCCGTCACCCGCGGCAGCGGCAGCGGGCGCACGGCCGAGCCGCGCGCGAGCGTCTGGGAGGTCGACTTCGCGCAGGCGGCCGCCTTCGGCGGCGCCGCCGACGGCGGGTCGGGCCTCTCCGGCCCCGCGCCGGGCGCCGGCGAGGCGGTCATCAACGCCGACCTGGCCAAGGCGGTGGGGGCACGGGAGGGGGACGTGCTCACCTTCTACCTGTACGGCCGGCCGACCGCGGTCCGGGTGGCCCGGGTCGTGCCGACCAAGGGCGTGGCCGGGGCCGGCAACGGCTCGGTCTCCCGCGACGCCTTCTTCACGCCCGGGACGCTCGTGCGGGCCGTAGAGGCCGCCCGTGCCACGGCGCCCGCCGCCGCGCCGAAGGGCGCTGGAGCGCCCGCGGGCGGCGGAGCGGGCGCCGGGCCCGGCGCGCCGGCGGCCGAGCCGCACACGTTCTCGTTCGTCTCCAACACCGGCGGGGTCGAGTCCGGCGACAAGCGGAGCGACGCGGTCGCGGCCAAGTTGAAGACCGCGCTTGGCCCGCTGGCCAGCCAGGGCACGTCGGTCGAGAAGCCCAAGCAGGACGTGCTCAAGGCCGCCGTGCAGGCGGGCAACGGCCTCGGCTCGCTGTTCCTGTTCATCGGCAGCTTCTCGATCATCGCCGGGGTGCTGCTGCTGGTGAACATCTTCGTGATGCTCGCCGAGGAGCGGAAGTCGGAGCTCGGCATGCTGCGGGCGGTCGGCATGAAGCGCGGGCGGCTGGTCCGCAGCTTCATCATCGAGGGCACCGTCTACGCGCTCGTCGCCTCGCTGCTCGGCATCCTCATCGGCCTTGGCGTCGGGCGCGCGGTCGTGGTCGTCGCGGCGCGGATCTTCAACGGCTTCTCGGACGACAACGGCGGTTTCAACCTGGCGTTCAAGTTCACCTCGGTCAGCATCTTCAACGGCTTCGCGATGGGCTTCCTGATCGCCTTTGTGACGGTGACGCTGACCAGCATGCGCATCAGCCGGATCAACATCATCGCGGCCATCCGGGACCTGCCCAACGAGGGCGGCCGCCGGCTCAAGCGGCGCTGGGTGGCGCTGTCGACCGTGGCGGCGGCACTGTTCGGCGCCCTGTCGGCGGTCGCGATCGCGGGCAGCAAGGGGGTCGGCGTCTACCTGTACCCGGCGCTCGCTGTGCTCGCGCTGTGCCCGCTGCTCGTCCGCCTCGTGCCCAAGCGCTGGGCGTACACGGGCGCGTCGCTGGCCGTGCTCGCCTGGGGGCTGTCGGCCAACACCCTGCGGCCGAAGGTCTTCGACGACGGCTCGACCGCGACGTTCATCGTGCTCGGGAGCCTACTGACCTTCTCGGCGGTGTTCCTGGTCAGCCAGAACCAGGAGCTCCTGACCCGGCCGCTGCGGCCGCTGATCGCCCGCCCGACGCTGTCGGGGCTGGCCACCCGGCTGGCGGTCGCCTACCCGATCGCCCGCCGGTTCCGCACCGGAGCCATCCTCGTCATGTACGGGCTGGTCGTGTTCACGCTCGTGCTCATCACCGTGCTCGGCAACCTCATCGGCGCGACCACCGACAGCGAGGTCGCCAACGCCTCGGGCGGCTACGCGATCCGGGCCGACTTCAACCCGTCGGCGCCGGTCGCCGACCCGGCCCGGACCTTGACGAGTGGGCGCTTCGCCGGCCAGGTCGCCGCGGTCGCGCCGCTCACCGTGACCGACGGCAAGGTGACGAACCTCAACCCGAAGTTCACCGACCCGCTCGACGTCGCGGTGGTCGGCGCGGGCCCCGACCTCTCCGAGAACGGCCTGTTCCCGCTGACCAAGCGGCTCGACCGGCTCGGCGACGACCGCGCGGTCTGGCGGGCGGTCCAGTCCAACCGCGGCTACGTCATCCTCGACCAGTTCCTCGGGCAGAACGGCGGCGGCCCCGGGTCGGTCGCCTACAAGCCGGGCGACACCTTCACCCTGACCGACCCGCGCACCGGCGCGGCCGAGCGGAAGACGATCGCCGGCATCCTCAAGTCGGGCCTGGGCTTCCAGGGCATCGGCGGCCAGGCGTTCGCGAGCCCGATGATCATGAGCCAGACCGCGGCCCGCGCCCAGTTCGGGTCGGCTGCCAAGCTGGCCGCCGCCTTCGTCAAGCCGGGCGCGGGGGTCTCCGACGAGGCGCTCGCTCATGCAGGGCTTCCTCGCGCTCGGCCTGCTCGTCGGCATCGCCGGGCTCGGCGTCGTCATGGTCCGCGCCGTGCGGGAGCGCCGCCGCACCATCGGGGTGCTGCGCGCCCTCGGCTTCCAGGCGCACACCGTGCAGCGGGCGTTCCTCACCGAGAGCTCGTTCGTCGCCCTGGAGGGGATCCTGCTCGGCACCGTCCTGTCCATCGTCACCAGCTACCTGCTGTTCAGCAACGACAAGGACCTGAAGGGCGCCGGCATCGGCTTCCCGATCCCGTGGGCGAACATCGCGGTGCTTGTGCTCGCCGCCGCCGTCGCCTCGGTGCTGGCCACCGCCTGGCCGGCACGCCAGGCGGCGAAGATCCGGCCGGCGGTCGCCCTGCGTATCGCGGACTGACCGCCGCCGGTGAGGCGCGCCCGGGGTCCTCACCGGGCACGCCTTGTAGCCGTCGGGCCCGGTCACGATCCTCGGCCTCCATCGCGACCCATCCCGGGGCTTGGAGCCGGATCGCCTGGCCGGTCAGCAGGCCGCAGTTCGGTTCCGACCGGCCTGCTCCGGGATCCGCCCGAGTCCGTACGACCTCCCCGTCTACACGTCAGAGGCGCCTGTATTGACGCAGCGTATACTCTCAGTATATGGTCGCTTTATGAGCGTTCCTCTTACCCTCCTTGGCCTGCTCGAGCGGGAGCCGAGCCACGGCTATGACCTCAAGCGCGACTACGACGCCTACTTCGGCCGACGCAAACCCCTTCCGTTCGGCCAGGTCTACGCCACCCTCGGTCGCCTGGCCCGCGACGGGAAGGTGGTGGCCGCAGATGCTGAGCCGGGCGCGGGACCCGATCGCAAGCGCTACGTCATCACCGACCTGGGGGTTAGTGAGGTCGAGGCGTGGCTGACCGAGCCGGTCGAGCCGGAGCCGCACCTGCAGACGGTGCTGTTCGCCAAGGTGGTGCTGGCGCTGATGCTGGGCCGCTCCGCGGAGCGCTATCTGGATACCCAGCGTGCGGCCCACCTGCAGCGCATGCGGGAGCTGACCGAGATCAAGCGGACCGGCAGCTTGGTCGATGCGCTGCTGGCCGATCATGGCCTGTTCCATCTCGAGGCCGATCTCCGGTGGATCGATGTGACCTCGGCCCGACTGCAGGTCCTGACCGAGATGGTGCGTGCCTCATGAGCGCCGCCAGCGTTCCCGTAGCACTAGGTCAGCGTGATTGGCTCATCGAGGCTCGAGACGTGTATCGGTCGTTCGGTCAGACGCCCGCGCTCCAGGGCGCCTCCTTGTCGGTGGCCTCCGGGGAGATCGTGGCCATCATGGGCCCAAGTGGTTCGGGCAAGTCGACGCTGCTGCACTGTCTGGCCGGGATCTTCGAACCAGACCGCGGCGAAGTGTGGTTTGAGGGCCAGCGGCTTGACGGACTCGGCGAAACGAAGCGCACGCAGCTGCGACGCACGGCTTTCGGGTTCGTCTTCCAGTTCGGCCAGCTGGTGCCCGAACTGAGTGCGGCGGATAACATCGCCCTGCCGCTGCTGCTCAATCAAGTCAGCCGCAAAGCGGCGTACAAGGACGCAGCTTCGTGGCTGCAGCGATTGGGCCTGGATGAGTTAGGGGCCAGGCGCACCGGTGAGCTGTCCGGCGGTCAGGCGCAGAGGGTGGCGCTCGCGAGAGCGCTCGTGACGGAGCCCAGGGTTCTTTTTGCTGATGAGCCGACCGGTTCGCTTGACTCGCTAACGGGCGAGATGGTGCTGGACCTGTTGGTTGGTGTCGCTCGCGAAGAGGGCACGACCGTGGTTCTGGTGACCCATGACGCCCGTGTCGCCGCCTATGCCGGTCGCGCGGTGATGGTGCGTGACGGCAGGGTGACCACCCCCTCTGATGTGGTCGCCAGATAATGTTCCGGCTTGCCTTGCGGCTTTCACTGCACAGCGGCAGAGAAGCGCTCATCCGACTTATTGTCACGATGACCGCGGTCGCGGTCGGTGTGGCGATCCTGCTTGCTGTCCTCGCCGACTTCCACGCCTTCCAGGTCACCAACAACAGGCCGTTCTGGGAAGGTACCGGGTCAACACAAAACGGCCAGCTCAATGAGCCCACTTCGAACGTGGAACTGTGGCACTACAGCAATGACATCTTCAAGGGCCAGACTATTGAGCGGCTCGACCTCGCGGCGCTGGGACCGAACGCACCGGTTCCGCCGGGCATTGCCAGGCTCCCCGGTAGCGGCCAGTACTATGCCTCGCCAGCGCTCGCTGCGCTACTTCGCGCCACGCCACCTGATGAACTTGGTGATCGGTTTCCGGGTTCACTGGTTGGTACCATCGGCGAGAGGGCTTTGACCGGGCCGGATGAGTTGGTCATATTCGTAGGCTATTTGCCTGCTCAGCTGGCTGCGTTGCCCGGTACTATTCGCGTCAGCACCATAGCAACCGCCTCGGGGAGGCAAGTCTGGTCACCGTATTTCCGAGATGCGTTTGTCGTCAGCGCTCTGGCGTTCTTGCTCCCGATCCTCATACTGATCGGCACGGCCACGCGGCTAGCCGCCGCCCGTCGCGAGGAACGCTTTGCAGCGCTGCGGCTGGTGGGGGCCACTCCTCGCCAGATTAGTGTCATCGCCTCGGTTGACGCTATTGTGGGGGCGCTGTTGGGCACGGTCCTGGGCATAGGGATCTTTCTACTGGTACGGCCTGCCTTGGCAAACACGGCCATCACCAGTGCCCGATATTTCGCAAATTATGTCACGCCCACGGCTTCAGGCTATGTGGGCATCCTCATCACCGTGCCACTTGCGTCGGCAATCGCCTCACTGTTGTCGCTGCGGCGGGTCAGGATCTCACCGCTGGGCGTCAGCCGGAGGACAACACCTCCAGCGCCAAAGGTGTGGCGACTGGTGCCGCTATTGGTCGGCATCGCCCTGTTTATTGTAGGTCTAGCCGTCACCACGCCCAAATCCCTCGGCGCGCCCGCATTCCCCGGCCTCATCCTCATCCTGATCGGCCTGGTAGTGGGCGGCCCCTGGCTCACCACGCAGGCAGCGCGTCTCCTAGCACGGTCGGTGAAGGGCGCGGCAGCGCTACTGGCGGCACGGAGGCTGGCAGACAATCCGAAGGCCGCCTTCAGGACGGTGCGCGGACTAGTGCTGGCCGTCTTTCTTGGAACGATCGTCGCCGGGCTGCTCCCGGCGGTCAACTCGACGACAGCCACACCAAGCGCCAACGCGCTGAGCAACGTACTACTTGAAGGGTTTACGCCCGGCCCCATCTGCGGCAACAGTGTCAACTGTACCGGAAGCGGCCCGGACGGCCTAGAAAACCAGCCTGCCAAGCAAGCGGTAGCGTTGAAAGGACTCCCCCCACGGACCGGGGCCAGGCTGGTAAGCCAGTTGCAGGCATTCCGCGGCGCGACGGTATTCCCGATCTACTCCCTGCCGCAATCTCTTAATCCTAATCATCCAGGAGCCAATAACGGCATAATCAGCTGCGACAGTCTCAAGCAGTTGGTCGTGCTTGGAGGGTGTGCTCCAGGGGTCAAAGCCATCGAAGCCAACACCTTCAATCTGTACGGCGACAATCCCACGTTCACCACCCAGCCTATCGCCGGTCCTGGCCTGGGCAACTCGACGGTCTCGGACAATTTTACGGGCCTGTACCTGCAATCGGTGCTGATCAAAGTTGATAACCCGACGACGCTCGAAAGAGTCCGGACGTTTCTGACGACTCACACGCCACTGTCCGCATCAGGCGCCGCACCGAGAACATTTGGCGAAGCCGTCCAGGCGAGAGTCGCTGTCGGCACGACTGTACAACGGCTTGTGTTTATTGCGGTTGCCTTGACGTTGCTGGTTGCGGGCTGCAGCCTTGCGGTCGCCGTCGGCGGGGGGTTGGTGGAGCGCAAACGACCGTTCAGCCTGCTGCGTCTAAGCGGGACCCCAAGCTCCACGCTCTATAAGGTAGTGTATTTGGAAGGGATCTTGCCGCTTGTTACCGCTACGCTGGTGGCGGCAGGTACGGGATACGGTATATCAGTGCTAACGGTCGACAAGATGTCACCCAAAGGCACGCCCTTGCCAACTCTTGGCCACGTCTACTACCTAACCATGGGAGCTGGCTTAGCAATTTCCCTGGTGGTAATCCTTATTACGCTGCCACTGCTTGGTCGCATTACTGAGCCCAACAACGTGCGTTTTGAATGATTAGCACGATCATACGTATGTCGGCCATCCCTCGGCAGGGTCGGGTCGCCGGGGGGATCTCACCCCCGGGCTCCCATGGAACGGAGCGTGACAGTCTCCTGTCACTCCGCTCGTGCCGTCTTGATCATCAAGGGGTGCCTGACCCACGCCCAGTGGGCGAAGTAGCCGGGGAGCTGCGTGGTGATGCGGTCCCAGGCTGCGCGGGCCTTCCTGTGG
>WNFY01005079.1_pt1 | contig 25389 bp, 28 predicted proteins | sample 5400091 | NCBI WGS metagenome assembly WNFY01 (sample SAMN13153364, study PRJNA577476) | soil metagenome | isolation source: 60 cm soil or saprolite under grassland replicate 1 | place: USA:California | collected 2016-06-15 | reverse complement strand
CCTGGCAGGCGCAGTTGGCACCAGCATCTTGCTGCCGCCTGTCAGGCATGCGAAGTGGCCTACGATCCCGATATCAGCGCAGTCGAGTTGCACATCGCCCAGGCCAGCCTCAAGTGCCGTTTCAAAAAGCTGCTTGACTGCGTCTTTTCCATGCGCCGAAGTCGAATTCGGGCGCAGCACTATTGAGTCCGGTGAATAAAGCTCGATGAGTTCGTCCAGCCGCTTCGAGTTGAAACATCTGCTCCAGGTCTGCACGAGTTTCTGGATCGCACTCGCGGCCTCTGCCTCCGTCTCACCCGAAACCAATCTTTCCGCCTCGCTCCCGGCAGGCTGACTGCTCCACTGAATGTCCGGCGCTTTCCCGGCGGCAGCTTTCTCCGACTCAGAAAAATAATGGTGATGATAGTGGTGATGATAATGATGCTGGCCTTCGGACCCAGTCAGCGCCCGACTACCTTCTAGTTTCGCCTGCGCCTTGTCCGCTCTTTCCATCAGCGTTCCGCAATACCCGCAAAAGCGGTTCATTGCGGTGTTCTCCGCGCCGCACTTCGGGCACTTCTCTGCTCCGCTATGGACGGGCGCACCAACGGACTGCTCCGATATGACCTCACCGGTCAACTTCTGGATTGCCTGTAGCGCCGAGGCGATTGCTTCTTCGCTGGGCTTGGGACGCCGGAAATCATGCTTCATCCGGCCGAAAAACTCTTCGGCAGCCGAGTTCGGCAGGACCTCATCCTGCTGATCTTTTTCCGGATCTGGAGTGCTGTCGCTCACTGCAGTCATTCTACTTCCAATCATTACCAACACGGCGCTAGTACCGAAGTTACTAGAGTGAAGTTGCAAAAGTTTGCGCAAGACGTCGCGAGTGCGCCACCTCTCCGGTTTCCGAAGGAGGGCGAATCAAGCCGATCCCGCTAAATTGCTGCGATGAGTTATTCTGTCCTCCCATCCCACATGCCTGACCCTAAGCGCCAGTTGAACATTGCCATGGTCGGCAGCGGATTCATCGCCCGCGCCCATTCCAACGCCTTTCACCAAGTCAGTCACTTTTTTGACGTCCCGTTTTCTCTCTGCACCAAAGTGGTTTGCGCCCGTGACCGTCAGAAGCTGGAGACCTTCGCACGGCAGTGGGACTGGCAGGAGACAGCGCTCGAGTGGAAGTCGGTCATCAGCCGCAGCGACATTGACATTGTGGATATTGCGGTGCCAAACGCCTTGCACGCGCCCATCGCGTTAGCGGCAGCAAAGGCAGGCAAAATTGTTTTTTGCGAAAAGCCGCTTGCAGTTTCCGTCGACGAAGGATCAGAGATGGCGCAGGCCGTCCGCAATCTACCCAACCTCGTATGGTTCAACTATCGCCGTGTCCCGGCAATTGCACTGGCGAAACAATGGATCGACGAGGGCCGACTCGGCCAAATCTTCCACTATCGTGCCTACTACTTCAACCAATCAGGGGCCGACCCCGCCAAGGGACAAACCTGGCGCTACCGTCGTTCCGAGGCAGGCTCAGGCGCAATCGGAGACCTGCTTTCACACTTGCTCGATACGGCTCGTTACCTGAATGGCGATATCCGCGACCTATGGGCGATGACTCACACCTTCGCCCCGAGTCGCGATGTGGATGACGCAGTCATGGCCATGGCACATTTCACCAATGGCAGCATAGGCAGTTTTGAGGCGAGCCGCTTCGGAGTCGGACGCCGAAACGGAAATGGCTTTGAGATTTATGGGTCGAAAGGCCGTCTGGCATTCGACCTGGAAGATTTGAATCGCCTTCAGTTCTTCGATGCTACTGATCCCGCTGCGCTGCAAGCGGCCCGCAACGTGCTGGTCACCGGACCCGATCATCCCTATTCCACCAACTTCTGGAAGCCCGGGCACCTCATCGGCTACGAGCACACCTTCATCGCGACTTTAGGGGACTTCCTCACCGACTTCGCTCGTCAGCAACCCTTTCACCCCAACTTTCAGGATGCACTCGAGACACAACAAATCATTGCAGCAGTTGAAACCTCTGCTGCCTCGGGTCATTGGACAATGGTCTAGATGCAGATGATTGCAAGAGACGGCAGGCCTTGCGAGTACGGTTTCCACAAGTCATGAACGCTTGCGCCGCGGTGGAAGCGCAAATGCTTGAGTCACCATGCAAGCGCAAATGAATTCGCCACCGTGGAGGGCAAATGTTCGAGTCGCTGTGGAAGAGCGGCGCTTCAGCGCCGCCTAACTGGCCTGAAATGGTGCAGGCTTTAGCCCCGGCGACACACCGATGCCATTTTTTCGACAAACTTTTCAACTCGGCTGCAGGTTGATGCTTCAATGATCGGAAGTTTCCATGCCTGCGCCGGAGCGCCGTCCAACACCAAGGTCACTTCAGTAACTTGCCGCCACGCATAGAGCGATCCTACGATCATTCCAGTATGCTGCGCAGTCTTCTCCTCAGCCGTGACGAAGTCACCGTTCGCGTGGTCACCCGCGGATTCAAGGACTTAGATGTCCAGCTTCAACATTTTCCCGAGCCGGACGCCGCTCTTGCGCACGCAACGAAACATCGCTTCGATGCCATCGTAGTGGACGATCAGCTTGAGGAATCACACATCCTCTTGGAAAAACTTATCGCGCTCCCCGGCAGCAGCAAGTCTGTTCGGATCGTGCTCGCCGAACCCACCGCAACTATGCACTCGGTTTTCAAGATCGGGACCCAAGTCATCATTTACAAGCCTTTATCAGCTGAGCGCGTTCGCCAGGGACTTCGCGCAGTCCGCAACTTGATGGGGCGTGACCGTCGTCGCAGCAGCCGCCGCGTACGCACCATGATTCCCGCGAGGGTCAGCCCGCGTCAGGCACGCGGCGCTTACAAGCAAATGTTGCTGGCGGATCTGAGCGACTCCGGCGCAGCCATTCACTCTGAAGCGGGTGACCTCCCGATTTCGGGCACGCTGAATTTGGAATTCACACTGCCGGGAACCACCGAGTTGATTCACGCCACTGCTGAGCTGGTCTGGCAAGACGACGAAGGCGCCGCCGGGGTCCGCTTTCTCGACATGCCCAATTATGCCCGCAAGCAGCTTCTGCAATGGTTGAAAGTGCAGCCTTTGGAAAAAGCCTCGGCCGCCGCCCTCTCAGGCCGGTAACAATCTCTCTACTCGAACACTTCTGCATCCCGAAACCTCGTACCTATCTTGTCTTTATCGGATAAAACAGGTTCTACTGCGTCTTCCCACTCGATTCCCAGCTCAGGATCATTCCATAAAATCGTCCTCTCCAACTCTGGCGCGTAAAACTCCGTGCTCTTGTAAAGAACATGCGCGCCTTCTGAGAGCACCTCGAATCCATGCGCAAATCCACCTGGGATCCAGGCTAGCCGCCGATTTTCACCCGAGAGCTTCACACCGTGCCAACGGCCAAAGGTCGGTGAACTCCGGCGCAAATCGAGGAAGACATCGAGCACTTCCCCACTCACCACGCGCACCAGCTTCCCCTGCGGCTTGTGGACCTGATAATGCAGACCTCGCACCACCCCGCGCTTTGAGTAAGAATGATTGTCTTGAACGAATCGGTCGCGAATGCCGAGATCGGCGAATACTTCTTCGTTGTAACTTTCTAGAAAAAACCCGCGTTGGTCTTCAAATACCTTAGGTTCAAGGATTAGCGCGCCAGAGAGGGGAGTTTCCAGAACGTTCATTGGCCGTCGTCAGAATACGCGCTCTTTGAGCATCTGTAGAAGGTAAGCTCCGTAACTGTTGTTCTTCATGCCGGCAGCGGCGCTATCGACCTGCTCCGCTGTGATGTAGCCATTGCGATACGCGATCTCCTCCGGGCACGCCACCATTAGCCCCTGCCGCGTTTCCAGCGTCTGAATAAATAATGCCGCCTCCAACATGGCTTCATGTGTCCCAGTGTCGAGCCACGCCATGCCGCGGCCCATCACTTCCACGTCAAGCATTCCGCGCTTTAGATACTCGCGATTCACATCGGTGATCTCCAACTCGCCGCGCGCGGAAGGCTTGAGTGATTTCGCAATCTCTACAACTTGCGAGTCATAAAAATACAGGCCGGTGACTGCATAGCGCGACTTCGGCGTCTTCGGCTTTTCTTCCAGACTCATCGCTCGCCCGTCGGAATCGAACTCCACCACGCCGTAACGCTCAGGGTCGTTCACTGGGTACGCAAAGATGCGGGCGCCTCGGTTGTGCGCAGCCGCCGATTGCACGCTCTTGACCAAATCATGCCCGTAAAAAATATTGTCACCGAGCACCAGCGCGCAGCAACTTCCATCGATGAATTTCTCAGCAATCAGAAAGGCCTGCGCGATTCCTTCCGCCTTGGCCTGAGGCGCATACTCCATCGTTAATCCAATACTTGATCCATCACCTAGAAGCCTCTGAAACTTCGGCAAATCATCAGGCGTGGAAATCAGCATGATTTCCCGGATTCCCGCCAGCATCAGAGTGGAAAGCGGGTAATAGACCATCGGCTTGTCGTAGATCGGCAACAGGCTCTTGCCCACCGCGTGCGTCACCGGATAGAGGCGTGTTCCCGAGCCTCCGGCAAGAATGATGCCCTTATACTCGGATGCTTCCTTCGGCGGCCGGTTCGACATGTGCATGGAAAGTTTTTACAGAGAATACTGCGTCGCCATCCACTGGCGATAATTGCCGCTGCTTACGGCTTGGATCCAGGCTTCGTTTTCTAGATACCAGACGATCGTCTTGCGAATTCCAGTTTCAAACGTTTCGCCCGGCTTCCAGCCGAGTTCCGATTCGATCTTTCCCGCGTTCATTGCGTAACGGCGATCGTGCCCCGGACGGTCGGTCACAAATGTGATCAGCTTTGCATGTGGCACGACTGGATCATCCGGCCGCAACTCGTCCAGCGTCGCGCAAATCGCATTCACAACCTCCAGGTTCTTCAGCTCGTTTCGTCCACCGATGTTATAAGTTTCCCCGGTTCTGCCTCGTGCCAGCACGTTGCGAATCGCCTCGCAGTGATCAGTAACAAACAGCCAGTCGCGCACGTTTTGCCCGTCACCGTATACCGGTATCGGCTTGCCACTGATCGCATGAAGAATCGCCAGCGGAATCAATTTCTCCGGAAATTGAAACGGCCCGTAGTTATTCGAGCAGTTCGTTGTGAGTACCGGCAGCCCGTAGGTGTGAAAATATGCGCGCACCAGATGGTCTGAGGCTGCTTTCGATGCCGAGTAAGGACTGTTCGGCGAATAGCGGGTGTCTTCCGTGAATGCGGTATCGGCCGGCCCAAGCGAACCATACACTTCGTCAGTTGAAACGTGCAGAAACCGAAATGTATCTCGATCGGCGCCCGCGAGCTCAGACCGATAAGCGCGGGCTTCTTCCAGCAGGCTAAAAGTCCCGTTCACATTCGTGCGGATAAAATCGTCTGGCCCGTGAATCGAGCGGTCCACATGGCTTTCAGCAGCGAAATGAACAATTGCCCGCGGCCGGTGCGTGATCAATAATTCGCCGATCAGCTCGCGGTCGCAAATATCGCCTTGTAGAAATTTGTACCGCGGGTCGGACGATACCGCCGCTAGGTTGGCAGGATTGCCGGCATAGGTCAGCTTGTCGAGATTCACTACCCTCGAAGTTTCATTTGCCAGCCAACGCAGGATAAAGTTTGAGCCAATGAAGCCGGCCCCGCCCGTTACCAGAATTGTGTCGGCCCGTTTTTCCAACCGCCAGCTCCTGTGGACAGTTTATCTCACGTGCCCGAACGTGCCCTGAGCGAGCGAAGCGCCGGGCCTTAACCGTCAACTGGCATTTTCCTGGATTTGTACCTCGGTCAGTCTTGGGACAGTGGCATTGCGGGCTAGCTGCTCAGCCAATATCTGAACAATCCTCTCGCCCGCCCGACCGTCCCATTTCTCCGGCATCAGCGTCCCACCGCGAAACTCAAGCTGCCTCTGAACAGCAGCACGGATCGTCTCTCTTCGCGTGCCCGCCAGCAGGTTCGTTCCGATTTCCGTCGTGACCGGGCGTTCTGTATTGTCGCGAACCGTGACGCATGGAAAAGAAAGTCGAGGTAGCCCTGTGGCTCGACCATCTGGATTCCCGCATGCCATCTTTCATAGTCAATTCTCCGACACCGAAGGTACGACTCCAACCCATGCTCGCGAATCTGCTTCTGCGTTCGCGGATGCGCGGGAAATATGACACGGTGGGAAGCCGCGAGCCAATTGAGTCCATCAAGAATTTCCAGAAGGCATTCGCTGTCATCCACGTTGGCTGCTCGATGCAGGGTCAACACAACGTATTCTCCGCGCGTAAGCCCGAACCGTGCCAATACGCCTGAGTGTTCCGCCTTGGCCTCGTGCTCATGTAGTGAATCAATCATTGTATTGCCGACAAAATAGACACGGTCGCCCGCAATACCTTCGGCACCTAAATTCTTGCTGCCGCTCGGTTCACTCACGAACAGCAAGTCAGAAATCTGGTCAGTCAGAATGCGATTAACTTCCTCCGGCATGGAGCGGTCAGATGACCGCAACCCCGCTTCTACGTGTGCGATTACCGGCCGCCCATTCGCGCGCGATGCCATTTTGGCCGCCACTAGTGCGCACGCAAACGTCGAGTTCACGTCGCCCACCACCACCAGCGCATCCGGCTCCTCCTTTATGACCACCGGCTCGAAACGCTTCATGATTTCGGCCGTCTGTTCGGCATGAGAACCTGAGCCAACGCCCAAAAAAACATCGGGCTTCGGCAGTTCCAGATCGGCAAAAAACGCGTCGGACATCTGCGAGTCGTAGTGTTGCCCAGTGTGCACGAGCACCGGAACAATTTCCTCGGCCCATTCCGCACGACGGGAGTTGAACTCGCGAATGCCCTTCAGAATGGGCGCAGCCTTCATGAAATTCGGACGCGCGCCCACCACGATGAGAATCTTCATTTCTGAGATCATCCCATCATTCAATTTCGTTGGCTTGTGGATTTCCGCCCGCGAACCTACGTGGATAACGGCACTGCTGTGTGGGCGTGTGGGGCGGGCCGCCCTCCCCGCCATCCCTACTACTTCGGCGCAGGCAGCGTAATCTCTGACGGATGAGCAGCCTGCTCGGGTGACGCTTTCGTGTTGCCGCACTCCTTCTGGGCCTGCTCATGTGACTTGGGTTCGAGCTGCCCTGGGCACTTTGACTTAACCGAATGAGATTCGCCTCCTTGAATGGACGCAATCATGGAACCGCCGCTTGTCGCCGTGGTCGTCGGCGTCGTACCACGCGGGACTCCAACCACCTTCTGGGCTCGCACAGTTGTGACCGCCGGGCGTACCACATTTGACGTCTGTTGCCCCAGCGTTCCCGCCAACTGGTTCCCAATCTGTCCCAGAGCTTTGCCTGCAGTGGCGCTCGCCGCTCCGGAGAGTCCGTGCGTAAGTGCGCCTTCAACCGCCGCTTGACCCGACGCAAGACCCGACAACGCCAAAAAGCACACGACAGTGCCAAGCAGGTTTTTCATAAGAACTCTCTCCCGATGCAGCCGACTCTAGCCCACAGCACCGCCGCAGTCAATGGTCAATTAGCCAGACTACAAGATATAGACAAAACCTACACGTGCACACTTCCAGCGCCGCAAGGCGCGGGATCTTGTTAGCCCAGTACGTGAGCGCTGGGTAGTGCAGGAAACGATATGAATCCCGTAAGGGACGCCACCTTTTGAAGTCGGCTTACTCCATCAAAACCTTCGCGAATACTTCCCTGTCCACATTGCCCCCGCTAACAACCAGCGCCACCCGTTTACCTTTCACTCTGTCCTTCTCTTTGAGCGCAGCAGCCAACGCGAGCGCTCCCGCACCTTCGACGGTGTTGTGGGTTGCGGTGAAATAAATCCGCATGGCCTCGCGCGCTTCGTCGTCAGTGACGCTGACGACGTGGTCCACATTTTTCAGCATGATCTCGATCGCTCCTTCGTCGGGGAGTCGGACCGCGACACCGTCTGCAATTGTTGTAGTGACCGGCGCTGCGATTACGCGGCCCGCTTCAAAAGAAAGCTTGTGCGATGGAGCGCCGTCGGAAACCACACCCACAAGTGTGGTCTTCAGATTCATGCCATTGCGCACCGCGCAGCCCGAGCAAATACCGGAGCCCATCCCTATAGGGACATACGCCACATCGAGGTCAGGGACGGCAGAAAACAGCTCCAACCAGTAGGTCCCCACTCCCTTCAAGAAGTCGCGATGGTAGGGCGGGACAAAATGCAGGCCCTGCTCCTGCGCCAGTTTGTGTGCGTGCTCGCGCGCTTCCTGAAAATCGTTGCCGAACTCAATCAGGTTCGCGCCCTGCCCTCGCATCGCCGCATTCTTTTCGCTGCTGTTCCCGTGCGGCACAACCACAGTTACCGCCACCTTGAACCTTTGTCCAGCCAGTGCGACCGACTGCCCATGATTGCCGCGTGTCGCGGTAATGAGCCCCTTGATCCCGTTTGAGTGTTTGAAAAGCTCAGCCGCATACACAATCGCTGTTCGAGCTTTGAATGCGCCAATGGGCGTGTGATTTTCGTGCTTGACCCACACCTGCGCCTCCAACATTTGATTCAGTAATGGCCACGAGATCTGCGGCGTCGGCTGCATGAGCTGATACACGAGCTTCTGCGCTTCGCGAATTTCGTTCAGCGAAGGTAAAGGATCCATGCAATCCATCTTAGCTGGAATCAGCGGCTGTGGTGTCGGCGTCGCAGTTCGATCGAGTCGGAAGACTTGGTACACACTGCACCCAGCCGCGAAGCGGCAGCATATGAAAACCCGGCACGGCAGTGCCGGGAAGAAAAGGAAAAACACGCGAGTTCCGTCAGGGACGCACGTTACAGAGACTAGAGAGTCTGTGGACAAAAAAGAAGACGTCTGGGAATTCGAAAAAAATAGAACAACAACTCCACTCCTTCCTGGGCGAAATGTCCGCCCTCACCAGCAACAAACCCGACGGCCCGATCAATAAATTCAAGCTGAACGCCACTCTCTACGGCATCACCAAGATCATCGCCGACGACCGGCCCCTCCCAGATTTCAACCACGAATCACCACAGACGAGGGTGCCCCATCTTTCGCGTCCTTTGCGAAAGGTGGGAATAGACGAAGTTAGCACCGCCCGTCGCTGCGCATCGAGCAGATGGATCCCCTGCAATGTGCCTTCCTAACGGTGAAGCAAAAGTTTAATTTGCGATCCACTGAGGGCTTGAACGCGATCGTTCAGACCGCGTCAATTTGATCTGTGCTTGTCTAACTGCGTTTTGCGAAAAGGTTAAATTCTGGATGGCCGACAATCCACGAAGTAACCCCTCGTCACCAGAATCCACCCCTTAGTTTTGGGAAGTACCCAGCGCCAAGGTAGTACCCAACCCGGCGTAAAGATAACGATCACCAAATGCTTTCTTGAGCGCCGTGAAAGCGGGCTCGCCAGTGCAGTGGCCGGGTGCGACGTACTGCACCTTAAACGTATCGTGGAGGGCCGTCACGATCTTCTCGATGTCCGGATCGCTCGCCACTACGAGGTGAAAGCCGCCCGCGATCAAATGGATGCGCGGGTTGATCGTGCTGGCCGCTTGGACGATCTTGTCAATTCCTGGATGTGAACACCCAACCACAAGCACCATGCCATCGGGCGTGTTGATGGCCAGCGACAGCTCATGCAGTTCCAGCGTGCCCGTTTTATCGGAGACCAGAGAGATCAGGTGGATGTCGGAAGCGATCTCGATGGTTTTATCCACGAGCTGGAAATTCGCACCGGGCCAGGCGGATCCAAACCGCATGACGTCAGGGGGTGCACCGCCGTAGTAGCGCTGTTCCGCCGACAGAGAAGGATCCTTGCGATAAAAGGTACTCGGCAAGTCGGCGCCGTAGACGCCAAATCCCTCTTTCGGCACGTAGATCTTCACTTTGGGATTCACCCTCAACAGGTACGCCAATCCTCCCATGTGATCGCCGTGGCGGTGCGACATGACAACGAAATCCAGCTTCGACAGGCCGACGTCTTTTGCCTTTGCGTTCTGTGCGAGGATGTCCGGGTTGTTGCCGCTATCGAACAGGATTCGCTTCCCTCCGTATTCCACCAGTGCAGCGTAACCCCAGTCCTTCTGCAGGGCAGAGTCTTTGCCGAACGCGTCATAAAGAATAGTGATCTGCGCTTTGGAGGGACCCGCGCTTGCCTTGGGAGTGGCGGAGGTTGTTGTGGCACATCCGACGAGAAGCAGCAGTACTGCCGAACAGGAAACCGCGGGGGAATAGGCTGTCATTGTGTCCTCCTGCGTGTAGACGTTGTGACCATTTGTATTCTTGGGAGAACGGGAAAAACAATTACACTTGTGCGGAATATTCCAGTCAAGGCCACCAAGGACAGGTGGCGCCTTTTCTGCCCGCGTGGGAGATGCGGCCACCTCTCGATGCCCTCGACGGTTGCTGGATCACGGGCACTCTCGCCAATTCGGTAATGGAGGACTTGCCGGCCAACCGCCCAATAAGAATTTTCGCAACCCTGGTGAACCATAGCCAGAGACAATCTATCGCCAGGAAAATAATGGGTCTCACGAGATATCGCCAAACCTAAAACAAAAGCGTCAGCGCGCCAGCGGCAGGCCCATTCCTTTCAGAATTGCCCGATACCGCCCATCGGAATGCAGGAAATCGAATATCGGTTGGTTTTGAAGAAATATCAACCGCGGCGAGCGTTCGTGGTAGGCTGCGCCCAGAAATTTTAGCGTGTTTTCTTTGTCCTCCGCATAAGCATATTGCTCGGCGATATCGTAAGGCGACACATATTGCTTGCGCGCCCGCTCCAGAATGGTACTTAATCCCAACCGCTGCACCGCCCGTTCCCCGCCGCGTTCGAATGCCCGATGGGACGCTTCCGCCATCTTGGCGTCTCCAATTGCCACATATGCTTTCTCTAATTCCTGCTCCGATTCTTTCCCCATGCCTTTGAGCCAATAAACTTCTGACAAAATGGAACGAACAAACGGATCGCCTGATTCTGCCTCCGCTCGCAGGCGAAGTTCAGTGATGGCGGCGTCGTACTGTCGAAGGTGAAGATAAAGAAATCCCAGCCCCCAGGGTCTTTCGAAGGGAGAAATCTGCGACGATCGTTTTTGTTCCTGCAGTGCCTCGTCGTTCCTGCCGAGCACGGTAAGAGTGTAGGCGTATGTAAAATGCGCCTCGGCGAAATTCGGGTTCAACTCGATGGCGCGCAGCGACTCTGCCTCAGCCTGACGCCAATCCCACTTATTAAATAGATATAAAGCGGCCATCGAGTCGTGGGCTTCAGGAAGTGAATCGTCCAGCGCCAAGGCTTTTCTGGCAGCGTTCTCTAGCTTTCCGAACCCTTCTTGAGGGGGAATAGCTCCTCTTACTGCCCACGCGCCATAGGCGTCCCCCAGCCCGCACCAGGCAGCGGCATAATCGGGTTGCAGCTGGATCGCTTTCTCGAGATATTCCTTACTGCGCGGAAAATCATGTTTGAACCAGAAGTATCGGCCCTGTAGGTAAGCATCGTGGGCTTCCGGATTAATAGCTCGCCGAAGCGTAGCTGGAGCGGGCTCGACCTTTGCTTCGGCCGCGATCGTTTGCGACAGCTCTTCAGGCAGTGAGAACGCGGCGCCGGCATCGCGGTCGTAGCTCTCAGCCCATATGTGCGTGTCGGTGGGCGCGTAGATCAGTTGCAGGTTCACGTGCACGCGGTTTCCAGAACGACTCACGGAGCCTTCGAGAATTCCATCTACACCGAGCGACTGCGCAATGTCGCGCAAGGGCTTACCCACGCCTTTGTACTGCATCGCAGATGTGCGCGAGACTACACGCAGCGACCGGTTTCGGGCGAGGGCCGTGATCAGCTCGTCCGTCATACCGTCGGCAAAATAATCTTGCGAAGGGTCCCCGGAAAGATTGGCCAGAGGCAGCACCGCGATGGAATGAATGGGGCCAGTCCGATGTGGCGCAAAGATGTGATCGCGCACTCCACCAATGTTGAGCGCGAGCGCAACGCCAAGAATCAACAGCACGACTGCTGTAACACCTGCCGGAGTCCAGATCGGCCGCCGGCGCGAAAAATGAGGGACTTGCGCTGGTGCGGGATCAGGGGAAGCTGGCGTGGTCTGCGACGGAAAGATCAATGTTGTCGCATTGCCGTTAGCGCCCTGGAGTTCGGCAATGAACCGATAGCCCTTGCCCGAAACGGTTTGAATATAGCGGGACTTTTCCGCATCGTCGCGCAATGCCGCACGAATCTTGCGAATCGCAGTATTGATTCCCTGGTCGGTATCAACGAAAACATCTTTGCCCCAAAGCCGGGCGATGATTTCCTGCCGGGCGACTAGCTCGCCGTTTCTTTCGGTCAATAGGAGAAGAAGCTCCAGAGGAATTCGTTCGAGCTGCAGCGTCTTTCCATTGCGCCGCAGTTCGAAGCGGGCGCCATCCAGTTCGAAGTCGTTAAATTTAAAACAGCGCGGGGACAAGGTCGCCCTCTAAACGGTTGGACGAAACTATAGCATCAGTCCCGCCGTTGCTGCGTAAAGACACGTAAATTCAATAACTTACCGCCTTCATTTTTCTTCAGTAAAGCTTCAGCGGGAATTCATTGCCAGTGCGCGATGTTTGAGTCAGGATTCGCTCCGCAGCTGCGGGCGGTCAAGGCAGCTTCCAGTGTTCAAAGGAGATCAAATGAAACCAGCATTCGAGAAGTTCGCTTTCGCCGTGGGAATCATTCTGATGGGAACGCTTCTCAGCGGCACGGCTCTCGCGGCTTGCGGCGACCAAAGCAAGCTGAAACCCGGAGCATCCTTGCTGCCTCAATCATTGAATGGTCAGTCAGGGTCCTTATTGCCTGTGTCTGCTAGCTCATCCGACGATCCCATTGTCGGAATGTGGCACATGACATGGACGGCCGAGGGTAACACAGGCTCAGATGCTCCGCCGGATGGCACACCGATAGATAACGCCCTCGTCGTCTGGCACAGCGATGGAACGGAAATCATGAATTCGGGATTGATTCCTCCACAGGACGGGAATTTCTGCTTGGGCGTCTGGGAAAAGACTGGGAAATCCAGGTATAAGGTCAATCACATCCCTTGGTTTGGCAACGACACCACTAACGCACCGAGCGGCATTGGGAACCCTACGGGGCCGACTCGTATCGTTGAAGAGGTTGGCTTGAGTGCAGACAGGAAGCACTACACCGGGTCGTTTACGCTCGATGCATACGACCTGTCGGGAAATGTTGTGGCCCACATCGTCGGTGTGATCAACGCGACCCGCATTACCATCAATACGACCGTGCCGGATCTACTCTGAATAGCAATGAAGATCCACATCGCGCCGGCGGCAGCCTCGGCTGCCGCCTGTCGTTGACACCTGAATCGCGGAATGGCTCGCCATGAGTGAACCCCTCTTCCAACATCTTCCTTCCGGGCTAGATGGGGGCTCCCACCTGTCAAAAGTTGTCGAATCACGGGCAATTCGGAAGTTGGAGGTCTCTGGGCTGAAGTCCGACAGTCCCGCCTTCTCCGGCAGCAGTGTGCGCAAGGTCACGCCGGGGCCATCACACCCGAGCTCGGCGGCTAGACGTTCATTAAAACAGAAGTCGCATCGCACCAGCTAAAAGTGTTGCGCCACCCAGAATCTGCCTTGTCGTAAACGTGAAAGACGGTCCTTTTAGATTCGCCCATGTCGAGCCAAATCCCGCTGTGATCGCAGCCGGCTCCATTTCATCGTTGCCGTACAATAGCCAGGTTCCAGCATCAAATACGGTAACGAGGATCCTCCTTCACTCTGGATCCCACTGCATGAACTCCTTCGGACGAATTCGGTCAACCGTCGTGCTTACGCTGTTTTCGGTGGGAATCGTGAGTGCAGCTTACGCCCTGCCGAACGTGCATGACGTGGCGCGCCAGGTAGACGAGCACTACAACCAACTGCAATCGTTTCAGGCCGAGTTCACCGAGATCTACCAAGGCTCTGGGATTCAGCGAGAAGAAGTTGGGACCCTATTACTGAAAAAACCCGGCAAGATGCGATGGGAGTACCGTTCTCCTGAGGAGAAGTTGTTTCTGGCCGACGGAAAGACGACGTGGCTGTACATTCCTGCAGAGAGGCAAGCACGGAAATCGCCGTTGAAGAACCTGGAGGACGTGCGCTCACCGCTTGCGTTTCTGCTAGGCAAGACAAAGCTAGAGAAGGAGTTGAAGGTCTTATCGTTTGCTCCAGACCTGCGGGCGTGGAAGCCGGAGGACGTCATGGTTCGGGGCGTGCCGCTCGGGCTCGAGGACCGAATAGAACAAATTGTTCTCGAAATAACGCCGGAGCATCGGATTGCCCGCATCCTGATCCACGGCGTGGACGATTCAGTAACCGAATACAGATTCAGCAATCAGAAAGAGAATGTAGCGGTTGCGGACAAACAGTTTCGCTTCACGGCACCGGCGGGAACGGAAGTGATTGAGGAAGAGGGCGGAGAGCACTGAGCTACGAGCTATGAACTTGCGAAATGCCGCGGTGGTGAGTTTCGGGGTTCAAGGCACCGGTTCAAAGGCTCCGGTTCAAAGGCTCCGTTCAAAAGGCTACCGGCTCGCAGGTCTGTTACGTTACGCTCGATACACTTCGGTGCTAAGTAGCTGCAAAAACAGTGTTTTTCAATGTTAGACTGAGGGTGCCGCACACCTGATTTTTACTAGAAATGGCTGAGTTCTTAATCAAAATCGCCGACGATCGGGGCCACCTGGCGCAGCAGGTGGAGAACGGCTATTCAGAGGCCGAAATCCGTGATCGTTTCACCCAGCAAGGGTTCCTGGTCTATTGGGTCAAACCGAAAGGTGTTTTGAGTAAAGGGGGACTCCGGGGCGGCAGGCGGGTAAGGCCAGCCACGTTCATGGTGTTCAATCAGCAGTTGCTGACGCTTTTGAAGGCAGGGTTGCCGGTCCTAGGCGCGCTGGATCTCTTAATTAAACGCCAGAAGGACTCGTATTTCCGGTCGCTGTTGCAGAACGTGCGTGAACGGGTCAAAGGTGGAGAGTTGCTTTCCGAAGCGTTTTCGGCGCAGAACGTTTTCCCAAAGATTTACACGACTACCCTGATGGCGGGCGAGAAAAGCGGCAATCTGGATGAGGTACTAACGCGGTATGTGAGTTTCCAGAAGATGGCACTGACATTCAAGAAGAAACTTCTGGTCTCGCTAGTGTATCCAGCATTGCTGGTGACCGCGGTCTGCTGCATGTTCGTGTTCCTGATGGTATTCGTAGTACCGAGATTCGCCGACCTTTACCACGATCTGAATGCTAGCCTTCCCGCGATCACGCTGTTCATGCTGGCGGTTGGGACGCACATGCAACGCTATGCGCCATTCGCGGTGGTCGGGGTGATCCTGGCGATAGTCCTGGTGTTACGCTGGCGCGCCACCGACAGAGGCGCCGCCGCCGTGGATCGGGTGACCCATAAACTTCCAGTGGTTGGGGATATTTGGCTGAAATATCACGTTTCCACGTTTTCTCGCATGCTTTCAACACTTTTAACGGGGGGCATGCCGCTGGTGCCATCGCTCGAAACGGCGGGCGCCTCGATGACGAGTCGCCAGATTTTGAATGGAATCCAGAGCGCTTCTATCAGGGTGCGCGAAGGGCAGAGCCTGGCGCACAGTCTGGAAGAGCAGAAGATTTTCCCGGACCTTTCGGTGGAGATGATTGAAGTCGGTGAATCCACAGGTGCCTTGCCAGCGATGCTGAATTCGGTGGCCGAATTTTATGAGGAGGACGTGCAGACGGCCCTGGCGGCGGCGATGGCGCTCATCGAGCCGGTGATTTTGATCGTTATGGCGGTTTTTGTGGGATCGGTGTTGCTCTCGCTTTATTTGCCGATATTTAATCTGGCATCGAGTATTCATTAAAGTCGTTGGTCGTTGGTCGTTGGTCGTTGTTAAAAAGTAGCTTCCTCGCTGCTAAAGCAGTTCGGAATGAGATTCTCCAAGTTTTGGTGTTTGGGCGTTTAGGGTTTGGTTTGGGCTTGAGGGCAAGGTAGGCTGGAATGGGAAGCATGGCGGAAAAAGTAGAGAAGAAATCGGTCTTTGTGGGCGGAGGAAACGGGCAAGCTGTTAGCGGCGCTCATTCTTCGGAAGTTGATCGCGCCAAAGACATCGCGAGGCGGTATCGCTGCGAATTCGTGGACCTCCATGATTTCCAGTTGCACCATGACCTGTTTACGAAGATCCCTCCACGCCTGATGTTCAGTTACAACTTCGTGCCGCTCGAAGAGACGCACGATGGGCGGCTCGCGATCGCGATTGCCGATCCCAGCCAGCTGATGATGATTGACGAGATCAGCCTGCTGCTGGGCAAACGGATCATCACCAAAGTAGCGACGCTGGCACAGATCAGCGAAATCCTGAAGAAGACCGAACAGTCGAAGCGGGTGCTCGAAGATGCGAGTGAAGGCTTTGCCCTCTCGGTCGTCCCTGAAGAAGAGGGCGGCGATGAGAGCATCTCGATTGACAAGCTGACGGCGCAAGGTGACATGAGCCCGATTATCCGGCTCGTGGATACGACCATCTTCACTGCACTGCAACGGCGCGCGAGCGACATTCATATCGAGACCCAGGACGATTCCGTCGGGATCAAATTCCGCATTGATGGTGTGCTGACGCAGGCGATGCCGCCGATTGCCAAGGAGCACCACTCAACCATCATTTCGCGTATCAAAGTGATGAGCGAGCTGGATATATCGGAACGACGAGTGCCGCAAGATGGACGCTTTCGGGTGAAGTACGGCCAGCCGGAGCGGCCGATTGATTTCCGTGTTTCGATCATGCCCTCAATTCATGGTGAAGACGCGGTATTGCGTGTACTCGACAAAGAGTCCATGAGCGAGAAGTTTCGCTCGCTGACTTTGGACGTGGTCGGCTTCGACGAAGATGATTTGCGAAAATTTCGCCGCTATATCAAAGAGCCATATGGCATGGTGCTGGTCACAGGACCGACCGGCAGCGGCAAAACCACTACGCTCTACGCGGCGGTAAACGAAATCAAAACGGACGAAGACAAGATCATAACAATTGAAGATCCGGTGGAGTACCAGATTCGCGGCATTACGCAGATTCCGGTCAATGAAAAGAAAGGCCTCACTTTTGCGCGCGGATTGCGGTCCATCTTGCGGCACGATCCTGACAAGATCATGGTGGGCGAAATCCGCGATACGGAGACGGCGCAGATTGCAATTCAATCCGCGCTGACCGGCCACCTGGTTTTTACCACGGTCCACGCGAACAACGTTGTGGACGTGCTGGGGCGATTCCTGAACATGGGAGTCGAGCCCTATAACTTCGTGTCCGCACTCAACTGCATCCTGGCGCAGCGCCTGGTGCGGTTGATTTGCAATTCATGTCGCAGCGTAGTGCGTTATCCGGCTGACGTGCTTGAGGCCAGCGGGCTCGATCCCGATCAGTGGTCAAAGGTTTCGTTTTACGAAGGCCAGGGTTGCATCGAGTGTGCGGGAACGGGGTTCCGGGGGCGGAGCGCAATTCACGAACTCCTGGACTTAAGCGACCGAATCCGCGAGATGATTCTGGCGCGGAAACCTACATCGGAGATTCGCCGCGCTGCACGCGAGGAAGGCATGCGGTTCCTGCGGGAGTCGGCGCTGGACAAAGTCCGCCTCGGAATGACTACGCTCAAGGAAATCAATAAGGTCACGTTTATTGAGACGATGAGATGAGCATCGGGTGATCGGGTCATCTGATGACCGGGCGATCTAGTTTTTAGATGGCCAGATGGCCCGGTGGCTTGACACCCCGTGACCCGATTAGGCATTCTCCGCTCTCTCCGGATTTGATTAAATAGAATTGTCAACAAATGGGTCGTAGCCGGACCTGACCGAAAATAATTTGCGGCAGCGAACTGAAATCGTCAACGCGTTGCAGGAAGCGTTAGGAAATGTGGGTACCCGCTCGCGCGATGTGATTGCGGTGCTGCCCGATGCGGCGGTGCGTGTGGTGTTGCTGGATTTCGAGACCCTGCCGGACAATCGCGAGGAAGCGGAGAGCGTGGTGCGCTTCCGACTCAGGAAATCGTTGCCTTTTGATGTGGAAAAAGCCACCGTCTCCTATCATGCGCAGACTTCTAGTGCGGGACTGCGGGTGGTAGCTGCAGTGGCGCTGCGGAGTGTGATTGAAGAGTACGAAGCTGCGTTTCTCGAGGCAGGATTCAGTCCGGGAGTGGTGCTGCCTTCGATGCTGGCCGCGCTGGGCGGAGCCCCAGGTGAACACGGCACTCTGGTGGTGAAAGTGGATGCACGGACCACGAGCATTGCCATTCTCGACAAGCAAGAGCTACTCCTTTTTCGAACTCTCGAAAATACTCGGGGCGTGACGATCAATGGGGAGCAACTGGCGGAAGACGTGTATCCCTCAGTGGTATTTTTTCAGGACACATACAGCACTAACATTGAGCAGATCCTGGTTGCGGGCATTTCAGACATTGCGGGGGCGGCTCCGGCGCTGCATGCGCAGACGGGCGCGGAAGTACGCGAGTTGGTGACGGCTTCGCAACTTGGCCTTGGCGGCGGCTCGATTCCAAAATGGAGAATGGCGGGGGTGGTGGGGGCCTTGCTTTCGAAACATGCGAATTGATATCAATCTCGCAACCCAGCCGTACGAGGACGCACGGCGGTTCTGGACGAACTGGGGAACGGCTCTGGCACTGCTGGGGCTGGTCACCCTTTTATTGGGATTCATGGCGGTTACCCGGTTCATCAACGCGAACCATGAACGCAAGGAGATCGCCGATATGGAGTCGGTGATTGCGAAATTCGATGAGGAGAAAAGCCGTGCAGAAGGCACGCTGAATCGGCCGCAAAACCGTTTGACTCGCGACCGGTCGCGCTTTCTTAACGAGTTGTTTGCCCGGAAGGCGTTTTCATGGACACGGCTTTTTGAAGACCTAGAGCGAGTGATGCCGGCACACCTGCATGTGGTTTCGATCAATCCTGATTTGACGAAGGACAACAATCTCGAACTCAAGCTGGTAGTCGGCGGAGATACATCGGAACAGGCGCGCGATCTGGTCCGTAAGATGGAAGCGTCGAAGCGCTTCAAGCAAACACAGATAGACTCGGAAAAGACGAACGACGAGAGCAATGCCGCACGCGATCGCGTGAATTTTGATATCAGCACGGTGTATGTGCCCTTAGATGAAGCTGGCGCCGCGGGGGGCGTGGACTGATGGCCGACCTCAAGCAGACCCGCAATCGGCTCAAAGTGATTATGGCGGCGCTGGGAGTGGTAAACATAGCGGCGCTCATGGTGCTGTTTACACCACTCGGAGGATCGCAAGAGGCACGGCAACAACAACTCGCTCAACTCAATCAAGAGCGCAAAGTGCGCGCGGCCGCCCCATGGCGAGGATTAGACAAGAAGATTCCGGTGGCGAAGCAACAGATTGAGGAGTTCTATCGGGACCGGTTTGCTACTGATAATTCGGTCATCTCTGCGGACCTGGGCAGAGTGGCGGCGGAGACCGGAGTGCGCATGTCGTCGGTGAAGTACAAAACGGACGAAGCGGAAATCGATGGACTTCAGAAGAAGGAAGTGGAGGCGGACCTTTCCGGCGATTATGTGCCGATAGCACGCTTCATCAATGCACTAGAACGGGACAAATTGTTTTTCATTGTGGATGGAGTGCAATTAGGCGGCGAGCAGAGTGGCGGCGTGAAATTGCAAATCAAAGTTGAGACGTATTTGAGGACAATGTAGTGAAAGTGGGGGCGGAAAACCGGACGAAGCTGGTGATTGCAGCCGTTTTGGGAGTGCTTGCACTGGTTTTCGTGGTGACGCGCTTCTCGTCGCTCTTTGGGGGAGGAGTGTCGGATGGAACCACTTCGGCTGCCACTCGCATGCCGAGTGCCACTGATCTATCCAACCAACCGTCGGGGCCTGCGCCACGGAGCAACTCAAGGACAAGATCAGCAGGGAAAAAGCCGAGTGGCCCGTCGTCGCTGGATCCGACGCTTCATGTCGCTTTACTGAAGGCCAGCGAAGATACGAAGTACGAAGGAACGGGCCGGAATATTTTTAGGGTGTTTGTGGAACCGCCGCCGAAGCCCATTCAAAATCCGGTCATAGACCAGAAGGTTGCGGATAATACCCCTCCGCCACCTCCACCGCCGCCCCCGAGCAATCTCAGGTTTTATGGATTCGCGACGAGCCGCCCAGATGGAGCGAAACGAATCTTCTTGTCAAAGAATGAAGATGTTTTTATTGCCAGCGAGGGTGACATAGTGGACCGGCGCTACAAAGTTGTGCGGATTTCTCCCAATGCGGTGGAGATCCTCGACGTATTAAGCAACAACCGGGAGAACATTCCGCTGTCGCAGGGGTGAATCAGGATTTCGTAATTGGGTAATTTTGTAATTGAGTAATTTGAAAATGCCTCGGCCAGATTCGAAATCGCTCTCACCATCGAGTCGTCGGGGCAGCCAGTGCCGGCGTTCAAATTACACAATTACTCAATTACGAAATTACAAAATGCGTTCCCAACGTGGTTACATCCTGCTCATCTTGCTGCTGGCTGTGGCGTTGTTGTCGATCTTTTCGTTGAAGGTCATTGAGGACATCCGGTATCAATATCAGCGCGATCGGGAAGAAGAGTTGATCCATCGCGGAGTGCAGTATGCGCGCGCGATTAAAAATTACTACAGAAAACTGGGCCGCTATCCGACCAGAATTGAGGATTTGGAAAGCACGAACCATTTGCGTTTCTTGCGTAAGCGTTACAAAGACCCGATGAACCGCGATCCCGCTACTGGGAAGGAAAATGACTTCAAGTTCTTGCACCTTACAGACGTGCAGACATCGTTCAATACAGGCCCGGTCAATGGACTGGTTCCGGTCGCAAATATGCCGGGCCAGGTGCTCGGACAATCGGGCCATGCCGGGACTAACGGAGATACAAGCGCGGCGGCAGCGGTCACAGCCGAACCGAACGCACCAGCGCAGAATGGAGAGGCTGGCGGCCAGGGTGATACGTCGCAGGCGGACCAGCAGGTTACAGGCGCACCACCACCACAGCCTCTGTCACAACAATTGGGGCCGACAGGCGCGCCACAGGTTTTTGGTGGAGGCGCAATTGTCGGCGTAGCGAGCTTCAAGAAAGATAAAACGATCCGCGAGTTCAACAAAAAAGACCACTACAACCAGTGGCAATTTGTTTATGACCCATCTACGAACACCGGCGGGTTGATCATGACTCCGAATCAGCCAGCACTGCAGGGAGCAAACCAGAACTTGCAGCAGCCGCAAAACGGACCATCAGGAACACCCGGTCAGCCGAGTACCGGTATTAATCCGGGAGTGAATACGCCGCCGCAACAGCCGGACCAAGCCGGACCCGACCAGCAGTAATTTTCCGTTGATTGAACACCTGGCGTAGACATACGAGATCCCACGTCTCGCAAAAACGGCGAGACGTGGGGCACCCCATGTCAATTGCGAAAGGTCGGGCACCCCCATGTCAACTGCGACTAACACCTCAAGATAACTATGGGCCTAGACCCAGTCCCTTCCAACGGCCTACACATCTCACCGACGCGCTTAGACCTTTGGGCAACTTCCCACCACAGATGGGCTTAGCTAGACTTACGCAATCTACCCGAGCCCGAGATTGGAGGACCAACCTGGCGATGAACATGCAATGGTTCAGTCAGCACAGCATCCCGTTCACTCTGGTTGTGGCGTACATTCCGCTGCTCGCGACCGTGGCGACGACTATCTTGAGCATAGTGCTGGCCCGCGCCACTCTGCGCTACGCGGAAACTACCGATAAAAGCCTGGCGCTGGCACGCGAGGAGTTCGAACGCCAATGGTCTCCGGAGCTGCACATCAAACTGGAGATGGTGTCGTCGCGCAAAACAACGATCGTGGTCACGAACCTGGCGAGAATTTCAGTCCTGTTGCAGATGGTGCAGTTGCGGCGGCTCGACATGGGAGTACCTTCATTGCGGTCACTTTTGAACGAGCCCTTGGTCGGGGGCAGCACCTGGACGGACGAATTGGGAAAGAACCTCTTTACCTGCACCGGCGATGACTATGACGGTCAGATCGCCGCAGCGATTGCCTTTTATGCTTCCGGCCGCCTGTTTCGGACTGACTGGTTTCGTTTTCAAGTGGAAGTCAGGCACGGAGAACTTCTGAGGCTTGAACCAGTGAACATCGCCGCGCGGCGTGCCCATGCACTCGACAACGAGGAAGAAACAGTGCAGGAGTTGGCGAAAGACGTGGTAGAGGCAATGGCTGCGAAGGCCTAAGCACAACGTCGTTCGAACGCAAGGTGGGGGATACTTCCGGCAGATCAGATATTCTGTAGTTTACAAAGCAAAAAGGCCCTCAATTTTCGAGGGCCTTTTTTAGTTGCTGAAATCGGAGGCCAGGAGAACTGAGACGTTACACGCTGAACGATGAGCCGCAGCCGCAGGTGCTTTTCACGTTCGGATTTTCGAACTTGAAGCCCGCGCCTTCGAGGGTCTCGACGTAATCCACGATGCAGCCGTTCAGGTACATGACCGAGGTTGCGTCCACGTAAACTTTAAGCCCGTCCATGTCGAAAACTTTGTCCATCAAGCCGGACGCATTCTCGAACGACATGGAATAGGAAAACCCGGAGCAGCCTCCACCCACCACGCCAACCCGCAGCCCAGCCGGCACAGGATTCTGCTGTCCCATGATTTCTTTGACCTTGGTAACGGCATTTGGAGTCAGGGAGATAGGCGCCTTCTTGGTTGTTTCCTGGGGTCGAATTTCAGGGGTGGTCGGAACAGTTGTGGTAGACATAGCTCTCCTTCGTTTCTGCCTCATTATAACAGACGATTTTTGGAAGGTGAGCGACTCAAATTTTGTGGCTGTATCCAGACTGTTAATCCAAGGGCGAACCCTGGCGCGAGATCGGTTACTGGGTAAAATACAGTGCCTACTGTATTGGAAATATAGGAGTAAAAGGGTATTTTTCCCGTGTTGGAGCGCGAGGGAATGCTGGGGTACTGTACGAACGAAGGATGTAAACGGGCGTTGCACTCGTTCGCGGAAGGACGCTTGTTTCAGTTTGAGGTCATCTCTATTTCTGTAACGACGAGTGACGCTTCCTCCGCGATGTTTGACGAGAAGCCGCAGCGAGAGACCGCGCAGTTCTGGCTGTGCGGGAATTGTGCTTCTACATTCACTCTGGTGCTTGAGCCGACTCGCGGAATCAGATTGATTTCGCGTGAGGAAAACAAGTCGAAACAACAGGAACTGTTTTGTGTTTCAAGAGATATTGTGTAGGTCAAAGAGATGCTGAACCGATTTTGCTCCGGGAACATCCTTTCAGGCAATCTAGTGAAACTACAAAGTAAGATTTACATGAATTACGAACGCATTGAGATTCCAGCATCGCGCAGACAAGGACTTAGCTTTTGGCAACCATGATGCAAGCGAGTAACATTTCTCGATTGGTTACTTTACAGACTCAAACCCAGGAAACGACCCGAGACTATTGGTCGGAATTTGGAGGTGGCCTATGGCAACATTTCGAATTTTAGTCGCGGATGATCATGAGGTGGTCCGCAAAGGACTGGTGGCCCTGCTGCAAGCCCAGCCGGAATGGCAGGTATGCGGCGAGGCAGGGGAAGGCCGCGAAGCTGTCGAAAAGGCGCAGCAACTTAAGCCTGATGTCGTGATCCTTGACATCGGAATGCCGAACTTGAATGGTCTAGAGGCGACGCGGCAGATCCTGAAGACAAACCCGCAAGCAAGAGTGCTGATCTTGACCTTGCACGATTCTGATCAGGTAGTGCGTGAAGTGCTGGATGCGGGCGCCCGCGGCTTCTTGCTGAAATCGGATGCGGCGCGCGATCTGGTGGCGGCGGTGGAAGCGCTGCGGCGCGACAAAACCTATTTCACTTCCAAAGTTGCAGCCATGGTGCTGGAAGGCTATCTCAAAGGTGGGAAGCCGGGAGCGATTATCACGCCTGGACGCAACCGGCTCACGCCACGCGAGCGCGAAATCGTGCAGTTACTGGCCGAAGGAAAGAGCACGAAAGAAGTGGCTGTGGCGCTCGGCTTGAGCGTAAAGACTGCCGAAACTCATCGGTCGAACATCATGCGCAAGCTGCAGTTGCACTCGGTGAGCGATCTGGTGCTCTACGCAGTGCGAAACAATATTGTGCACGTGGTGCAGGCGGGGCTTGACGGCTAGAAGCTGACGGACAGCTTCCGGCAAATCCCTCTAATACAACATTAACGTGAGAAAGACCCACTTCTCCAAAGAGACGAGAAGTGGGCCCCACCGTTTCTTTCCTTCCGAAACAGCGAACGTTCCACTTCCCGCGCAAGGTGAGCGCGAAGTAGGCTGACATTTGTCAGCCATGGACGGTGACGTTCAGCACTGGAATGAGTTGATCGGCAGTAGCAATGTTGAATTGCAATAGAAAATTCAGAGGGGAGCCTTTTGTGAACATCACTCAGCGTTTGCTGCGTTCAATTGCGCAGCTTCGCTCCGCCGGACGGCCGAGGGCGGCTGTCCCCACATCATTGGTGCTTGTTCTGTTATCCACTTCCGTATTCGCGGCGGACGTTACAGGCAGGTGGAAGGGACCCATGCAGAGCGGTGGCAACAGTGTTTTTGAGCTGAAGTCGGCAAAAGATGTCGTTACCGGAAATATGCTGGGGCAGGACGGCAAACCATATTCAGTCTCGGATGGAAAACTTGATGGTGAAAACCTCTCAATGAAAGTCGCGTTTGAGTGGCAAGGCCAGCCGGTGACGCTGGTTGTTACCGGTAAGGTTTCAGGCGAGGAAATGCAGCTTCATATCGCTACAGACAATGGATATTGGAGTACGGACGCAGCCCTGAAGCGGGAGAAGTAGCGCAGTTCGGGAATCCCACTTCTCGCAACATCGGCGAGAAGTGGGGCACCCCACGTCAGTTTTAGTTAGCACCCGAGGTCAGTTTTAGACCCGCCGGAATGTGCTCCCGTCTGTTGTAAAATTCCAACTACTCCTTATGTCAGCCAAAATCCCTGTAGGAATCCTCGGTGCAACGGGCATCGTAGGACAGCGGTTTATCCAGTTGCTGGAACACCATCCGTGGTTTGAGGTCGCATGGCTTGCAGCTTCAGATCGGTCGGAAGGCAAGCCATATGCGGAGGCTTCACGGTGGCGCCTGAAGACTGCGATCCCTATGCGCGTTGGCGGTATGCGCGTTTCAGCAGCGACGCCTGATGGCGCTCCAAAGGTCATTTTCGCGGCGCTGGATGCTTCGATTGCAGCGGAGATGGAACCGCGATTTGCTGAAGCGGGCTGCGCGGTCATCACAAATTCGAGCGCGCTGCGGATGGCGAAAGACGTGCCTCTGGTAATACCTGAGGTGAATCCTGATCACACCAGGC
>WNFY01004335.1_pt1 | contig 25404 bp, 18 predicted proteins | sample 5400091 | NCBI WGS metagenome assembly WNFY01 (sample SAMN13153364, study PRJNA577476) | soil metagenome | isolation source: 60 cm soil or saprolite under grassland replicate 1 | place: USA:California | collected 2016-06-15 | reverse complement strand
TCCGGCGCAGAGCCTCGAGGCGCAGCCTCGGCACGAGCCGAGAGCGGTTGATCCAGCCGAGCGAGACCAGCAGAGCCAGAAGACCTGTCTTGACGAGGAGCGCCCGCCCATAGCCGGAGCTCCAGAGCTGGCTCACGGCGGAGAGTTCCGAGAGCGCCCGGATCAGCCCTGTCGCCGCGATCACCGCGACCGACACGAGCGCGATCGCGGAGAGCCGTGGCACGAGCGCCGCCGTGAAGCGAGCGCGCTGTTCGGGCGAAAGCTTCCGCGCCGCGCGGGGCAGCCCAATCGCCAGGGCGAGCAGTCCGCCGATCCAGACCGCGGCCGCGCCCACGTGCAGGATGTCGGCGGCGACGTTCAGCGGCCGCGGCCACTGACCGCGGTCGAGTGCATGCCCGGCTACAGACGGGATCGGGAGGAGCGCCAGCGCGCAGACGAAGGCGACGCGCCCGAACCGTCGGTCGACGAATGCGATCGCCGAGAGCGTCGCGCCCACGACTGCGACGATCCCGCCCACCTCGTAGGCCAGCCCGAACCGGGTCGTCCCGGGATCGTGGTGCGGAATCAGCGTCGAAGCGCCCAGGAAGGCCAGGAAGAAGCCCGCGAACGCGAGCGGCCAGAGGACGCGTTCGTCCGGCTCTGCGCCCGCCGCGCGAAGCGCCGGCCGCCAGGCCAGCGGCACGAAGAGGGCGACGCCCACGGCGACGAGCAGTCCGGCGAAGAAGAACCAGCGGGAGATCACAGTGCGGGTGAGGTTCCTGCTCCCGGCCGACAGGGCGGCGGTCGGCGGCGCGCGCCCTGCGCCAACGGCGAACGCAAACACACCGTCGATCGTGTGCCCGTCGTCGGAGAGCACCTTCCAGCGCACCGTGTAGTCCCCGTCGCGAAGCTTCCGCAGCGGGATCGTGACCACCCGGCCGCTTGCGCTTGGCTTTCCGGCCGTGACGGCGCGCTTGTCGGAGTTGCCGACCACCGTCGTCCCGCCGAGGACGCGGACGGTGTCGTCGAACCGGATCGTCACCCGTTTCGGCGCGCTAGCGAGGACGTCGCCGTCGCCCGGCGTGGTCGAGACGATCCTCGCATGCGCCCAGGCCTGCGGCGCCGCCGCCGCGGCCGCCAGGAGCGCCGCGGCCGCGGCGAGCGTGCGTGTCCATCGCGTCAAGGTCTCGTCACGGAATTTCGTGGTGGCGCCCAAAGCGGTTCGCCGCCAGTCCATCTTGCCCGCACCTAGACTCCTTGCGATGGCCGAAGTGCAGGACGTTTCGCACGATTCGGGTCACCTGGAGTGGGAAACGCCACTCTTCAACCAGGCGATCACGCAGTTCGAGCAGGCTCTTCCTCACGCCGCCGTCGGCGACGCCGTCGCGGAGCGACTGCGCTATCCGGAGCGCTCGCTCGTTGTCAGCGTCCCGGTTCGGCTCGACGACGGACGCTGGCGTGTCTTCCCGGGCTATCGCGTTCAGCACTCGAGCGTGCTCGGCCCGACGAAGGGTGGCGTTCGCTACGACCCGGAGGTCGACCTTGGCGAGTGTGCTGCGCTGGCGATGTGGATGACCTGGAAGTGCGCTCTGCTGCGGCTCCCTTACGGAGGAGCCAAGGGCGGCATCCGCTGCCATCCCCGCGCGCTCTCGCTGAACGAGCTGCAGGCGCTCACGCGCCGTTTCACCTCGGAGCTCCTGCCGGTGCTCGGCCCCCAGCAGGACATTCCCGCGCCGGACATGGCCACCAACGAGCAGACGATGGCGTGGATTATGGATACCTACTCGATGCAAGTCGGTTACGCGGTGCCGGAGATCGTCACCGGCAAGCCGATTGCGCTCGGCGGCTCGCTCTTTCGCCACGAGGCCACGGGCGCCGGCGTCGTGATGGTGATCGAGCGCTGCTGCGAGAAGCTGGGAACGCCGCTCGTCGGCCAGCGCTGCGCCGTCCAGGGCTTCGGCAACGTCGGCGGGATCGCAGCGGCGGAGCTGCACGATCGCGGCGCGCTCGTGGTCGCTGTCTCGGACCTGTCCGGTGGCATCCACCACGAAGGCGGGCTCGACATCCCGGCGCTCCGTTCGTACGCCGAGGCGAACGGCTCGCTCGCGGGCTACGACCGCGGAGAGCGTGTCACCAACGAGGAGCTGCTGGAGCTCCCTTGCGACATCCTCGTGCTCGCGGCGCGCGAGGACCAGGTGACGGGCGAGAATGCCGGGCGGATCCAGGCGCGAGTCGTCGCCGAGGGCGCGAACGGTCCGACGTCCGTCGAGGCTGATGCGATCCTCGGCGAGCGGGGCATCCTCGTCCTGCCCGACGTCCTCACCAACGCCGGCGGCGTCACCGTCTCGTACTTCGAGTGGGTGCAGGACATCGGCCGGCTCTTCTGGGACCGCAACGAGATCCGCGCCAAGCTCGCCGACAAGCTCGCCGATGCCTTCGAGCGGGTCTGGCGCCTGGCGGAGGAACAGGGGCTCTCGCTCCGCAGCGCCGCCCTCGTCGCCGGCATCCGCGAGGTTGGCGCCGCCTTGACGTCGCGCGGCATCTACCCGTGAGCGACCGCGTCCGAGACGCGATGCTGGCGGAGCCGCGCACGCTCAGCGGCGACTCGCCGGCGCAGGAGGCCGGGGAGCTGCTGTCTCGGCCGGAGGTTCGCGCCGTCTTCGTCTGCGAGGACGAGCAGCTCGTCGGCGTCGTCACGCGCGGGACGCTCGTTCGCGACGTCGTCGCCGCGGGGCGGGACCCGGCGGAGACGCCGGTGCGCGAGATCGCCGAGCCGCCCAGGCACACGCTCGACCCGGAGCTGCCGCTGGACGAGGCCTTCCGCTTCCTCGAGGACGAGGATCTCGAGCGCGTGCCCGTGACCGAGAACGGCCGGCTCGTCGGCGTGCTCTCGCGAAGCGCACTGCAGCGCCGGTTAGCCGAGGACGAACCGCCGCCTCTAGACGAGGACCCCGGGACCCCGTACTAACAACAGGTGTAGGCGCCGGGCGGCGCTGCGCCCTCTTCGGGCTCCGGCAGCTGGGCAGCCTCGAGCGCGGCGCCGTCGAGAATGTCGTGCTCGCTCGCCTCGAGGCCGTCGAGATCGAAATGATGGAGCACTTCGCCGAGTATCACGGTGCCGGCGACGATCACCGGCGCCCGGTCGGGATCGAGTGCCGGGACCTTCCGGCGTTCCGCGAGTGGCAGCGCCGCGAGGCGCTCGAGCTGCGCGCGGACGCCTTCGCGCGAAAGGCGGTGGCCCTGCACCAGGTCGGGGTCGTACTCGGCGAGCCCGAGGTCGAGGGCGGCGATCGAGGTGATGGTTCCGGCGACGCCGATCGCGGCTTGTGGCCGCACGTCTCGAGGGACGCCCTGTGCAAGTAGTTCACGTGCCGCCGCGCTGCAGGCGTCGAGCTCTCCGTTCGTTGGCGGATCCGAGTGCAGGAACCGCTCGGTCAGGCGAACGCCGCCCATATTCAGGCTGTCGTGAAAGCTGAGGCCCGCCGCTCCGCCGACGACAAGCTCCGTCGAGCCGCCGCCGATGTCGATCACGAGGGTGTTCTCAGCCACGTCGCGCCCCATCGAGGCACCGCGGAAAGTCAGCTGGGCCTCCTCGTCCCCGGAGAGTAGGCGCGTCTTGAAGCCGTAGCTCCACTCCACCTCGCCGAGAAAAGCTTCCCCGTTTTCGGCGTCGCGAACGGCGCTGGTCGCGACCGCGAGCGTGCGCTCGGCGCCGAGCTGCTCGGCCTCGCGCCGGAAGTCCGTGAGCACGTTGCGAACCCGCGCGATCGGTGCGGGGAGGAGGCGCTTGCGTTCGTCGACGCCCTCGCCGAGACGCGTGATCTTCAGGCGGCGGACAACGTCGTGGAGCCGCCCGTCCTCGACGTCCGCGACGAGCAGACGAGTGGAGTTGGTGCCGAGATCGACAGACGCGACGCGCACGTCGAGAGGCTACGCGCTGTCGGCGGCCTTGCGCTTCCGCTCTTCCTCTTCGCGCGCCCTCGCCTCGTGGTATGCGATCCGCTCGCGGACCATCTCGTGCGTCCGCTCGCGCTGGGCCCACTCCTCAGGAGTCACCTTCTGGTAGATGGTCGATCGGCGCCTCGATTGCGAAATCGTGGCTGCGTCAGCTTGGTCGCACAAGTGCCAGTTGCGAACAAGTGAGCCTCGGCGAGCCGCGCTATAATGCGACCTGCGACGCGGGGTGGAGCAGTCAGGTAGCTCGCCGGGCTCATAACCCGGAGGTCGCAGGTTCAAATCCTGCCCCCGCTATGAACCCATTAGCGACCAGGCTCTGAAGGTCGCGGGCTTTTGTGAAGGCGCTCGAGACGAGCGCCTTCACGTGTATCTGGCGGGCGTTCCGGTCCAGCGAGACCGAGAGCCGAAACGCGTCGAAGACGCGGCGGCGGAGTTCTGAGTCGGCGGCCGCGAGGGCGTTCGTCAGCGATGCGCCTGAATGACATGGTTTGTGCACTGCCTAGTTCCGCCCTGACGGAGGTATATGCGACCTGCCGCCGGTCATCTTCACGCCTGGTGAAGGAGAGGCGTACCAGATGCAGTGTTTCTATACGCTGCAGCGCTGGCCGATCTTCTCGTAGGCGTACAGGAAGACCTCGAGGCGCTCGCCGCGAATGTCGAGCGCGCCCTGAGACGCATTCGCGGGCTCCGTGCCCGCTAGCGCCCGCAGGTTTCATAGGCGGCCGCGAGCGCGTGGAACAGCGTCCAACGAGATGCGAGAGGCCCGATCGGTCACCGGGCCTCTCATACCGGCCGGTTATGGGACCACGGTCGTCGACTCAGTGTCGGTGTTGTTGGCGGTGTTCGGGTCGGTCGTGGTCGCCGTGACGGACGCTGTGTTCTGGATCGTGGTCTTCTTCGACGGGGGAGTGACCACGATCGTCACGGTGACCGTACTTCCGCTGGCGATCGTCCCGAGATTGCAGGTCACGATCCGTTTCTGAGGCTGTGTCAGAGCGCAGCTTCCCTGCGTCGAGCTCGCCGTCCCGAAGGAAGTGTTGTTCGGCAGATCGTCCCTCAGCGTCACGCCGGCGGCCGCCGAGGGGCCGCCGTTGAGCACCTTGATCGTGTAGGTCAGGCTCTGCCGGGTGCTCACGGGGTCGGGCGAATCCGTCTTGTCCACCGAGAGGTCGGCCGTCGGCCCGCAGCCAATCGTGGACTGCGTGCCGCCACGGGTCAGGTCGCGCTTGGCGTTCACGTTCGACGTGAACGTCTGGCCGCGGAGGCCGACGAGGACGGAGCCGGCGGCGAGCGCGGGCCCGTGGGTGACGAACGTGTTCAGGCTCGACAGCGGCACCTTGACGACGATCGTCTTCGTCGAGGTGTTGAAGGACCCGGTCGCAGCGCCCCGCCGCGTGTAGGTGATCGTGCCATCGGAGTTCCGGACAGCCGTCCCGAACGAAAACTGTGACGGCTGCGTTGGGTCGGTCGATGCCCGCAGGAAGAACTGGTCACCCCGGTCGGAGAGACCGAAGCTGTAGTCGCCGGTCGGGCTCAGGACCGAGTTCGGTGCGTTGCCGGTGAAGTTCATCCGCCAGTTGAGGCCGGAATCGAGGCCTCCGAGCGAGCCGGAGACCTTCATGCTCGCGACGAGCTGCGTGCTCGTGTCGATCCCCTCGCAGGAGTACTTGACCGACAGGATGTCGAGCGGGTCGTCAGTGGGCGTGACAACGAGCAGGGCGTCTGCGACATCGTGCTGGAAGTCGGTCACCTGTGACCCCGGCTCGCCCCCGACGTCCGCGGCGAACGGGAACGGTCCGGGCTGAGGGGCAGGCGCCGGGCCGGGCGACGGGACGCTCGTCTTGTTCTTGTTGAGGCCGGGCCCCCCGATCTGGTGCGTCACGTAGGTGTGCCCGTCGAAATCGTTGTGGTCGTCCGTATAGCCGACGACCGCGCCGCCCTTCGGGTCGAAGGAGACCTGGAAGTAGTCGAGCAGGTTGCGGTTCGCGGTCCCGAGCGTGCCGCCGGTCGAGACGTTGCTGCCGTGGATGAGATGGTCGCTCGCCGTCACCTGGCGGAACGTCGGATTCGCCGACGTCGCGTCGTAGCTCTGGGCGTAGAAGACCTTCCAGTCGGCGCTGTCGTTGTTCGTCCCGCTCGAGCTGCCGTACCAGACGACGCCGACCGAGCCGGGCGTCGGCCCCGTCTCGAGCCACGGCATCAGGCTCGACGCGGAGTCGGGCCCGTGGCTCACTTTCACCGGCTGGCTCCAAGTGACGCCCTTGTCGAGGGAGTGGGCGAGGAAGATGTCATGCGCGTCGGAGTAGGCGACGTAGACGGTCCCGTTGGGGGTGCCGTCCTCCGCCACCTTCACGACGAAGAAGATGTTCGCCACGCTCCCCGAGGCGGCCTGGTGGCACTCGTAGCCGCTCGGCGTCCCATCCGGCAGTGTGAGCGTGCTGTGGCAGACCTGGCCGGTCGAGCCGCTGACGTAGACGGTGCCGTCGTTCTGGTTGACGTCGATGTAACCGACCTGCCCGATAGCGCCCGCCGTCTGGGCCGCGCCGTACGTCAGGCCGCCGTCGGTCGAACGCTGGATCTGCGTGACAGCGGGAGCGACCGTGCGGTAGACGAGGTAGACGGTGTTCCTGCCGTGGAATTCATTCCACTGGCGATCGTCGACCGGCACTCCGCCTGTCGAGCTGCAGAGCGGGTTCCGGTCGAACGTCACGCCCTTGTTGGTGGAGCGGAAGCAGGAGACGTTGGCCAAGACCAGACTGCTCCCCGCAAGCGTCGGCGGGTTGTTGCTCGTGCCCGTCACCGGATCGGGTCGTCCGACGGCAAGGTCGACGTCGCCGCCGCCGTCGGCCCCAACCGACGTCTGCTGGTCAGCCGTAAACGAGTCCGGCTGGCCGCGGTAGACCCAGTTGCGGACGTAGGGATCGGAGTTGAGGTCGGTGTACCAGAGGTCGACGCCGGCCGGGACGCCGCGGATCCCGGAGACGTAGAAATTGCCGAAGACGTCGGTACGGTTGCTGGGCTCGCCGTCACGGGCGGCAACAGGGGCCTTCGTGGTCACGTTCGGGCTGAAGGTAATGCCACCGTCGACATACGTCGCCGTCCGAGCTGTCGGCGCTGCCTTTGCGCTGGCGGTCCCGTGATACTGGTCGGTCGCGACCGAGAAGTAGACGACGTGAACGCTGTACGCGCCGGTGCCGTCCGCCGCCGGGGAGAACGTCGCCTCCTCGTCGGTATCGGGCGCGCCACCGGCAGAGTCGGCCACGATCGGCCCGGAGTTCGATCCCTTGTGAATGAAGAGGTCGAAGTCGTTCGCCGGGTTCAGCCACGAGATCCGAACGTCGACGACCTTGCCGGTCCAGTCGGTGGCTAGACCCGAGACGTTGAGGACGAACGTGTCGCAGTTGACGCCCTCCACGCACGTTCCCTCGCTCGCGGACGCCGCCGCGGCCGCGATGAAGCCGTCCCACGTGACCGACGGGCCCGTGGGGCCTAGCGTGCCGCTCGACGGCGTGGCGGCCCGGGCGCTGTTTTGCTGCGCCGACGTGAGCGCGAACGTTGCGGCGAGCGCAAGAACGAGTACAAAGACGAAACGACTGTACGACCTCATGAGGTCTCCTCCCCAGGGTTCCAGCGGTGTTTTGGTCGTTCCCGCAGCGAACCAACTTCTAACGCATTCGCTACGCGCCGGAGGCGCCGGGCACCGGCCGGTAGTCCCAGGCCGGTGCCCGTAACGTCGAGCTCAGTCGACTCGCCTTCTACTCAGGGCACCACCGAAGTCGTAGCGCTGGCGGAGTTGTTGGCCGGATTCGGATCGCTCGTCGTCGCCGACGCCGAGGCGGTATTCGTGATCGTCGTCTTCTTGGACGGGGGCTGAACCACGATCGTGATGGTCGCCGTCGCGTCTCTCGGGAGGGTTCCGAGGGCGCAGGTCACGATCCTCTTCGCCGGCTGGGTGAAGCTGCAGCTTCCCTGCGTCGTCGTCGCCGTTCCGAAGGATGTGTTCTTCGGCAGCTCGTCGGTCACGGAGACCGAGGCGGCAGGCAGCGGGCCGCTGTTGTGCGCCGTCAGCGTGTAGGTGAGGCTCTGGCCGGTGCGGACGGGATCCGGGCTGTCCGTCTTCGTCAGCGACAGGTCGGCCCCGTTGACGACGGCTGTGCTCGCCGTAGCCGTGTTGTTCGCCGGGTTCGGGTCGGCGGTCACCGCCAAGACCGTGACCGAATTTGTGAGGGTGCCCCCCGAGGCCGAGACGGTGACCACGATGTCGATCGTCGCGCTCGCGCCGCCCGGGAAGATCCCGAGCGCGCAGCTGATGGTGGTCGTCCCCGAGCAGGATCCGGTGCTCGGAGTCGCGGATACGAGCGTGACGCCCGCCGGCAACGAATCCGTCACCTCGACGCCGCTCGTCGTCGAGGGACCCGCGGCGACGCCGTTGTTCGTCACGGCCAGGTGATAGGTGAGGCGCTGTCCCGGGCCGACGGGATCGGGCGAGTCCGACTTCGTGATCGACATGTCCGCCGGGCCGTAACAGCCGTTCAGGTCGGGTGCTCCGGCGAAGGCGCTCGCACCCGAGTTCTGGCAGGCGAACTGGATGACCCGCCCTCCGAGATCCTTCGTCCAGGCCACGTTCGCGCCGCCGGCGGGGTCGACGTGCACCTCGAACACGTCTGCCAGCCCACGGTTCGCGCCCGGCACCGCCGAGCAGAAGATTCCGAACGTGCAGATCCCGCCGCCGGTCGATCCGTTGCCGTGGATCGAGTTGGGATTGAGCAGGATCTCGTCCGTCGCGACGGGGGCCGAGGTGTACACGGCGTTCGCCCCGCCGCTGTACGTCGCGACCGCGTTCGTGATCTGGGAGAACCCGGCAAACCAGACGCTGCTCGGCTTGTTCGGCTGCAGGGTCGTCGAGCTGTACAGGTAGAAGTCGGTCGGCTGCGGCGTCTCCACGCAGTTCCCTTGGTTGAGCTGGCACTGCGCGACGAAGCCCACCGGATCGTCGTTGTGCCGCACCGAGAGCGCGATGTGGATCTGATGGGCCGAATCGACCGTGATCGTGGAGAAGATCTTGTCCGCGTTGTCGCCGATCTTCGTGACCGGGTCGAACGCCCCCAGCCAGGCCAGGTGCGGCGTCCAGGTCGTCCCGCCGTCGGTGGAGACGGAAACCCACGCCTTGTTGAACGGCCCGATCTGGGAGTAGTTGCAGCCGGTCACGACGTTCGACTCGACGTCGTTCCCGGACAGCCACAGCGCGTACACCGTCCCCGTGTCCTGGTCGACGGTGATGCCGCCTGGGATCGTGTTGCATCCGGAGTCTGGGATCGCGCTGTTGGTGCCCGCCTCGATCGGAATCGGCGGCCCGAACGTGGCGCCCCCGTCGGTCGAGGTCGTGACGTAGACCAGGTCGTCGGGCGAGAACGTGTGGAACTCCAGATACACCCGGTCCTTGTTCGGATCAGACGCCGTCGGCGTGGTGTTCTTCTTCGGGTACACGTCGATCCAGGGACGATCCGATGCGCCGGGGTGGTTGTCGGCCAGCCTGTTCTGCGCCGTCCACGTGGCACCGCCGTTGAGGCTGCGGTAGATGCAGCTGTGCAGCTCGGTGGGGAGTCCGCAGATCTGGCCGTTGTAGAGGGCGCCCGAGTAGCTGAGGGCGTTGGTCACGTCGCCGGCTGCGCCGGAGTCCGGGATCGGCGTGATGCCCGACTGCGTGAAGTTGACACCGTCCGCGGATTTGGCGAACTCACCCGGAGACTGCCACGACGGATAGCGGATTCCGTCGTTGGAGATGGCGAGCGAGGGCTCCGAGCCGTTGTTGCTGCCGGGCAGGTTGACGAATGCGTGGAACCCCGGCGCCGCCGCCGGGGTCGCAAGGACCCGGGCTGCAGGCAAGAGGAGTAGTGGGATCGCGGACAGGACGAAGAGCAGGAGCAGGCGACGCTTCAGCATTGTCGTAGCCTCCCAATATCGGACGACTGCGGCCGAGATCTCATCGCGCCGCGGCGCCGATTACCTCGGTGTGCCACGCGGATTGGGCGCATTTCCCCCCGGGACTGGACGCAATCACGCTGGAACGCCCCCACGACAGGTGGAGGCGACACGCGACCTTAACAGGTTCCGGTCCGAATACAGGCACCGACAGGGCGATTCTGACGCGAGCCAGTCCGGCGAGCCCTTTCTCGCCTTCCAGCCTCTCACGTCGAGGCCGGTTTCAGGTAGCTCGCCGCCTGTTCTCGGAGTAGGTCGCCGAACGTAACGACCCCCCGCTCACCCCTTACAAGCAGGAGGTCGGCGGTTCGATCCCGTCACCGCCCAGCATGCCGGACTCAAACCGGAAGAACCCCTGTTGCCTGAACTGACGCGAATTTTGTGCCCATTTTGTACCCATCTGCGCTCATCCAGGGTGATCGAGCATGACTGGAAATGGCTTAGATGAGCCAATCTCACCTCAGATCACCTGGATCGGCTGGTCTCATAACCCGGAGGTCGCAGGTTCAAATCCTGCCCCCGCTACTCGGAAAGGCCCTGGAAACAGGGTCTCTCCTCTAAGGGGTTCAGAGCGCGATCGCGACTTCTGCGAGTTTTCTTGCAAGCATCCGAATCCCGGCGCTCATCCGAGAGGCCGCCTGCTCGCCTTGACCGTGCGGTAGACGATCTCGGTGATCTCGTACTTGGGATCGCCCCGGAGGCCCGAATGAACTCACCTTCGCGCTCGGGCAGACAAATAGCTCCTCGCACATGTCGGAAGGACCGGCGCGACGGCGCCCTCAGTCCAGGGACTCGAGGGCGAGCGCGACGGCGCCCTCAGTCCAGGGACTCGAGGGCGAGCGCGACGGCCTCATCGGCCGTCAGCTTCCGGCCTTCCTCCCACGCCTCGGTGAAGGCGGCATCGTCGAGCTGCTCGCGGACGAGCGTGAGCAGCTGCTCGTCCTCGACCGCCCGATAACTGGCAGCCCCACCCATCTCTTCAAGCAACGCCTTTCCGCTTGACAGAAGCCGGACGGATGAGGAGGCTCGGCCCAGCGACGCGAGAACCCAGGCCAGCCGGCAGGCGGTAAGAGCGAGCCGCCAGCGATTGCCCGTCTCACGGTCGAGCCGGTATGCCTCCTCCACGATCGGGACGGCGTCACGGGCCAGGCCTTGACGGACTGCGAGCTCTGAAAGTGAATACAGCACCAGCGACTGCGTGGTGCTGTCCCCGGCAGCGCGTGCCCGGCGGAGAGCCTCCTCGTAGAGTTCTCGGGAGCGATCGGTATCCCCGAGACCTTCGTACGCCCAACCGAGCATCCAGATCGCCGCCGTCGCGTAACGCGCGTCCCCGGCCCTGTCGAACAACCGCCTGCTCTCCTCCGCCAGATCCCTGGCGCTCGAGAAGTCCTCCTGGTCGGCGGCGGCGTGGGCGAGGAAGAACAGGGACTCGCCGGCACCCCAATCGTCCCCGAGGTCCCGGTGGAGCGCCAGCGCCTGCTCCGCCCAGAACCTCACCGCCTCATCGTCTCCCCGTCCGAGGCCCCCCAGGTCCGCCGCCCCGTTGAGAGCCCTGGCCCGTGCGGGGGTGCGACGCTCGTCGGCGCGAAGCGCACCTTCCAGGCGACGCCAGCCTTCGCTCACAAACCCTCTCATCCCCCAGAACCCTCGCAAGGCTCCCGCAAGCCCCAATACCTGCTGGCTCTCGCCGGATGTCTCGAGGTGATCGAAGGTGGCGCGGAGATTGTCGTGGTCTCGCTCGAGCCGGTCGAGCCACTCCGTGTCGTTGGCCAATTCGCGCGTCCTCGGCTCGGCCTCCTCGGCGAGGGCCAGGAAGTGCTCGGCGTGACGGCGCCGCAACCTCTCCGCCTCCCCCGATTCCTCGAGCCGCTCAAGTGCGTACTCGCGGATCGTCTCCAGCATCCAGAAGCGCTCGTCGGTGTGGCGGAGGAGGCTCTTGTCGACGAGGGACTGCAGCGTGTTCAGATCCGAGTCTGCCACCTGCTCGGAGGCTGCCAGCGTGCAGCCGCCTGCGAAGACGGCCAGCCGGGCGAATAGGCGCTGCTCGTCTTCTGAGAGCAGGTCGTACGACCACTGGATCGTCGCCCGCAGCGTTTGCTGGCGCGCTTCGGCGTCGCGTCCTCCCTTGAGCAGGTCTAGGCGTGTGGAAAGGCGCTCGAGGATCTGGGCAGGAGAGAGAGCGCTCATGCGGGCGGCGGCAAGTTCGACGGCAAGGGGCAGGCTTTCGAGTCGGCGGCAGAGCTCGACGATTGTCTCGTCGGGCGCGAGCTGCGCCCTGGCGCAGAAGAGCTCCACGGCTTCGGTAAGCGCGAGCGGCGGTACCGCGTACTCGACCTCGCCCCGGATACGCAGGAGCTCTCTACTCGTGACGATCAGCTTCAGGCTGGGGCAGCGCTCCAGGAGCGCGGCGAGCTCAGGCGCTGCTTCGACCACCTGCTCGAAATTGTCGAGCAGGAGCAGGAGCTCGCGCTCTGCGATGTGCTCCGCGAGGCCGTCCTGGGCGCCCAGCGTCTGAGCCACCGTCTCCGTGACGAGGGCGGGGTCGCTGAGGGTCGCCAGTCCGGCCCAGAAGACACCCGCCTTGAAGGCCGGCACGAGCTCGGAGGCGGCCTCGATCGCAAGGCGCGTCTTGCCCGAGCCGCCCGGGCCGGTCAGGGTGAGCAGGCGGGCGCCGTCCTGGAGCCGCGCCGCGACCTCGGCCAGTTCCTTGTCTCTGCCCACGAACGAGCCGACCGGGCGGGGCAAGTTCGTGTTCGAGATCGTCTTCAGGGGCGGGAAACGCTCCGCTCCAAGCTGGAAGATCGAGACCGACTCGGCGAAGTCCTTGAGGCGGTGCTCGCCCAGATCCATCACCTCGACCGCGGCCAGCTCACGCGTCTGTTTGGAGAGCAGCACCTGGCCGCCGTGTCCGGCCGCCGCGATCCGCGCCCCCTTGTGCACGTCCTCGCCCACGTAGCCCTCCTCGCCCAGGCGCGGCATGCCGGTATGGATGCCCATGCGCACCCGGATCGGGCCCGGGGCGAGCCCTTCTAGCGCGGCAGCGGCCGCGGAGAGCGCGCCCGGCGCCGTCGGAAAGGCAACGAAGAACGCATCCCCCTGCGTATCCACCTCGACGCCCCCATGGGCGGCGAAGGCCTCGCGCAGGATCCGGCGATGCTCCCCCAACGCCTGCGCGTACTCCTCGGCGCCCAGTTCGTGCAGGAGCTTGGTCGAGCCCTCCACGTCGGTGAACAGGAAGGTGACCGTTCCAGAGGGGAGTTCGGGTCGCACAGAGTCATGATGCGTCAGATGAAGATCTTCGTCCCGGGAGCGGCGGGTTGTGGGCGCCGTCACGCCAAGCGCTCCTCGGTTCAGCTAGCTCGCCGCTTGTCCTCAGAGTGGGAGGGGCTCGGCAGGCCGCGATCCGCATTGGTCACGCGGCGCCGACGCGACTGGCAGGAGTCCTCGGAGCGACGCCGAGTTGCAAGCATTCTGCAAGCATCGGCCTTCCGCAGCGAGGTCACCGTGTTCCGCCTAAATGCACGGCCGCGGCCAAAAACCGGGACGTACCCCGCATTTAGGCGGAATACGGCGGCATGCGTGTGCACAATCGAGGCGGCTCATAACCCGGAGGTCGCAGGTTCAAATCCTGCCCCCGCTACTCACTAAGGCCCTGGAAACAGGGCCTTTTCGTTGGCGAGTCCTGGCTTTGCGGGCGCTTGTGTGCAAGCGTTCCAGCAAGGGTGGAACGTCGCATTTCTGCGAGCGGTCTGCCGGAGCGGCCGCCAGGAAATGGGCTACTCCCCCTCCACGTAGTCTGGGCCGATCGAACATTAGTTATGCAACCAGTGTTGCAACACTCGGTCTATACTCTCGGGGTGAGATCAGTGCGAACGCGGTGGGTGTTGTTGGCGTACCGGTTGCCGCGGGAGCCGTCGACGCCGCGAAGTGCGATCTGGCGAAAGCTGCGCCGGCTCGGGGCTGGCCAGGTTGGCGACGGCCTTACAGCGCTTCCACTGGACGCCCGCAACCGTGAGCAGCTCGAGTGGCTCGCCGAAGAGGTGGTCGAAGCAGGCGGTGAGGCATCGATCTGGCTGGGCGAGCTCACCTCAGCCGCTCAGGAGCGGGAGCTCGCGAGCAAGATGGCCGAGCAGGTCGCCGCCGACTACCGGGTGCTGATCGCAGATGTTGAGGCGGCACGCCATGAGCCGCCCGGTCAGCGCCGCCGAACGCTTGGTCGGTTACGTCGCGAGCTGCGCCGCATCAGGGCGCGCGACTACTTTCCACCGCCCGAGCGGGAGCTCGCCCAGCAGGCGGTCGAGGAGTTGACGGCGGTCGTAGAGGAGCCAGTCACATGAGGTGGGCGACGCGCCCTCACTGCCACGTGGACCGGGCTGCCTGCGCCTGGCTGATCCGCCGCTTCCTCGATCCGGAGGCGCAGTTCGTGTTCGTCGACGACCTGGACGAGGTGCAGGCCGACGCGACGCCGTTCGACATCCGCGGCGCCGAGCTCTCCCACCACGGCGGCGACTGTAGCTTCGAGACCTTCCTGCGCCGTTTCGAGCTCGCCGACCCGGTGCTCTGGGAGATCGCGAAGGTCGTACACGAGGCCGACCTGGCCGACGAGCATTACGACGCTCCGGAGGCGCCTGGCCTCGACGTGCTCCTACGCGGCCTCTCAATGGTCCGCGATGACGAGGAGCTGCTCGCACTCTCAGGGCCGCTCTTCGACGGCCTCTACGAGTACCGCAAGCGCGCCCTCCTGACCGGTCGAGAGCCGGCGTGAGCTCGGTAACGAAAGGAGGAGACATGAGATGGGTCACCCGTGAACGACCGAAGACCGACCGGATCGCCTGCCCCTGGCTGATCAAGAACTTCATCGATGCGGAGGCGGAGTTTCTCTACGTGCCCGCCGAGGAGGTGCTCGAGGTGGCGGAACGGGAAGGGGCACACTCCTTCGACGCGCCTGGCGCGATGTACACACACCGTGACGGGCTCTGCTCGTTCGAGGTCCTGGTCGAGGAGTACGAGCTCGAGGACCCGGCCCTCCACCTGCTCGCCCGGATCGTGCACGGCGCCGACGTCGCCGACGACAGAGACGCGACCCCGGAGTCGCGCGGCCTGCTCGCGGTCGCCGAGGGCTTCCACCTGCTCAACCTCGGTGACTACCGTCAGCTCGAGCTGTCGCTGCCGGTCTACGACGCGCTCTATGCCTGGTGCAAGCAGGAGGTCGGTAGCTCCGGCGAGAGCGGTTGACGTGGCGCTCGCCAGGGTCGGCTTCATCCCAATCCCGCCTGGAGCCGAGCCCAGGTTCGATCACGCCGATCTGTACCGGAGCGGTCGGCGGATGTACGTCGCCCACACTGGTGCCGATCGGATCGAGGTACTCGACTGCGCCGCGCGCAGCCACCTGCACGCCCTTCCCGATCTCCCTGGGGTGGCAGGCGTCCTCGTCGACGAGGAGCACGATCTGCTCTTCTCGAGCGATCGCGGCGTCGCGCGCGTGAGCGTCTTCCGCTGCTCAGACGAGCAGCTGCTCGGTCAGGTCGCCGTCGGGCCCCATCCGAACGGCCTCGCCTACGACCGCGCGCGGCGGCGCCTCTACAGCTTCAACCTCGGCGAGCCGCTCGGCGAGAACTGCACGGCCTCGATCGTCGACCTCGACTCGATGAGCGTGGTCGTCGAGCTTCCGCTGCCCGGGCGGCCACGGTGGGCCGTGTACGACGAGGAGCGCGACGTCGTGTACGCCAACATCCGGGAGCCGGCGGAGATCGCGGTCATCAACTGCGAGCGTGCGGTGATCGAGCGAGCGCTCTACGTCCCCAGCGAGGGGCCGCACGGGCTCTGGCTCGACTCGGGCCGGCTGTTCTGCGCCGTGGACGGCTGCGCTCTGCTTGTGCTTGACCGAGACAGCGGAGACGTGCTCGCGAGTCTGCCGCTGCCCGGGCCGCCCGACGTGGTCATGCACGACCCCGAGCTGCGCCGACTGTACGTCGCCATCGGCGATCCCGGCGTCGTGTGTAGCTTGGTCAGCGACGGTCTCGCGCTCTTGGAGTCGGTCGAGACCGAGCAGGGCGCACACACGATCGGCTGGGATCCGGTGGCCCGCTGCCTGTACGCGTTCTGTCCGGGAAGCGGCGGGGCGGCGCTCTACGAGGAACGCGGCTGAGTCCGGACGCACGCCGGATCATCGCCGCACAGGGCGCCCGGGCGCTTGCCTACGGCCTCGGCTCGGTGCTGATCGGTATCACACTGGCCGATCGCGGCCTATCCGACGCCGCAGTGGGTGTCGTCCTCGCCTCGCTCCTCGCCGGAACGGCGCTCGTCTCGGTGCTGATCGCCCGCTACGGCGACCGCGTCGGACGGCGGCGCTGCTACCGCCTGCTCTTTGTCGGGATGGCAATGGCGGGCACCGTCTTTGCACTGACCGGCTGGCTGCCGGCGCTGATCCTCGCCGGGCTCACCGGCACCGTCTCGACCGACGACGTGGAATCGGGCCCGTTCACGTCGCTCGAGCAGGCAATGCTCCCCCACGCCGCCGGACAGCAGCACGCCACGCGTCTGTTCGGCACCTACAACACCGTCGCCACGCTCGCCGGATCGTTCGGAGCCTTGATCGTGCTGGTCGGCTCGTCGCCACGTTGGCTGCTCACCTATCCGGTCGCCGCCGGCTTCGGGCTGCTCGCGTTGGGACGGCTCTCGCCGGCGGTCGAAGTGGGACACGAGCTCGAGGAGGAGCCGTTGCCACCGCTCCACCGCTCGCGCGGGATCGTCGCCCGACTCTGCGGGCTGTTCGCCCTCGACAGCTTGGGCGGCGGCTTCGTCCCGCAGACGTTCATTGCCTACCTGTTCGTGCGCAAGTACGACGCTTCGCCGCAGACACTCGCCATCGTCTTCTTCGCCATCGGCCTGCTGCAGGCACTCTCCGTCCAGCTCGCCGTGCGGTTCGCCGGCAGGATCGGGCTGCTCCGGACGATGGTCTTCACCCACCTGCCCTCGAACCTGCTGCTGGCGGCGGTCGCCTTCGCGCCCAACCTGGCGACTGCGATCGTGCTCCTGCTCTCACGCTTCGCGCTTTCGCAGATGGACGTGCCCACGCGGCAGGCATACGTGATGGCGGTCGTCGACTCGAGCGAGCGCACGGCAGCCGCCGCCTACACCAACACCGCCCGTTATGTGACCCGGCCGGTCGCTCCGCTGATCGCCGGGGCCACGCTCAAGGGCGCCCTAGGGGCGCCGTTCTTCATCGCCGGTGCGCTCAAGAGCCTCTACGACGTCGGCCTGTACGTCCTCTTCCGCAACGTCAAGGTCGAAGGAGAGCGCGAGATAGTCGCCGGCTAGTGCGAGTGCAGCTCGCTCAGCTCGCCGGGCTCGGTGGCGCGGATCGTCCGCCACGAGTCCCAGGTGATCTTGAGGATGACGAGCGTGATCGCCATGCCGACATCGGGTCGGCGCGGGGATAGCCAAGCGCGACCAGTGCGGCGCTGGCCACGACCCCTAGCGATACGAAGCCGTCGACGCGGGCGTGGTTGCCGTCGGCGACGAGGGCTGGGCTCGTCAGCCGCTTCCCTGCGCGGTGCCTGATGACGGCGGCGATCTCGTTTCCGAGGAAGCCGATCAGGCCAGCGGCGGCCAAGGCCCACAGATGCGAGAGGTCCTGCGGATTGATCAAGCGCTGGATCGTCTCGTAGAAGGCGACGCAGCCGCTCACGAAGATGGTGGCGACGACGAACAGCCCGGCGATGTTCTCGCCGCGGAAGCTGCGTAGGAAGAAGGCGATGCCAAGGGGGATCGCGGTCGACGCGTCGCCGAAGTTGTGGATCAGGTCGGCGAGTAGCGCCACAGAGCCGGAGAGGACGAAGACGGCCACCTGGAGCAGCGAGGCCACAACGAGCACTCCGAGGCTGATCGAGACCGCTTTGACGCCTGCGCGTGAGCGGACGATCGAAGGGTCGATGAGACCGTGCGAGTGGCTGTGCTCGTGGTTCTGCTCGTGCTCGTAGGCGTGGTCCTTGGCGTCGGCGTCGTGATGATGGTGAGGCTCGTGCGCTTCGATGGCTTGCGATTGGCGCGGGCGTCGGAGATGCCGGTGCGCACGACCGTGCGGATGAGCGTGGACGTGGCGCCCGTGCCGGTGTAGCACGCCTGCCGTCGAATCGCTCATTCCGGACACACCGTAACTACGCGTCGTGGTGGATCACAGGACATGGCTGCAAGCGTTCTGCAAGCATCGCGCTTCCGCGGCGATGTCACCGCATTCCGCCTAAATGCACGGCCGCGGCCGAAAAGGGCCTCGGAGCCTGCATTTCGACGGGATGCGACGGAACGCGTGTACCGAATCGAGGCGGCTCATAACCCGGAGGTCGCAGGTTCAAATCCTGCCCCCGCTACTGCGAAAGGCGCTGGAAACGGCGCCTTCCGCGTTTCTAAGTGCCGGCGGCGACCAGGACTTTTGCCGAAACTTTGCCGCCAGGTGAGGGAGTCAGCGCTGCTAAGTCGCGAGCAACTGCCGGAACTGCCGGAGTCCAAACGCCGCCGGGTAGGTAGTCGTGGAGCCAGCGCTCGGCGAAGTCGGCGAAGGTCAGCTTCTCCGGCTTTCGGTAGCCGTTCCGCTCCACCTCGACCAGCCGCGCCCGCAACTCCGCCTCGGCGTGCTTGGGGTTTCACTCCGGCTCGCGCCCGAGCGTCTCCAGCACGCGCTTACCGGCCGCGTCGGTGTAGCGGATCCGCCAGCGAACGCTGTGTTGCGCGACCAGGGTTTCTGGCGCCGCCGTGCAGATGCGCTTCGTCGTAGAGTCCCCCGCGCTTCGACTACGCGCTCATCCCGCACGGCGCCCTCTTCCGGTTTCCCGAGCTCGAGCTCAGCCTCGCGACGCGGTGCCGCTCGAGATCGTCGACGGCGGCGATGTCCGCGCGCGGATCGCCGTCCCGGCCGGGGAGCCGGCCACCTTCCTGCTCGAACGCGTCGAGCATGGGGACACGCCGCTGCCGTACCCCGATGCCGACATCGCCGCCGAGCCCCAAACCTCTTTTCCCACGAGCGTTGGAATCAGCCTGCGGCTGCAAGCGTTCTGCAAGCATCGGGCTTCCGCGACGGTGCGCCCGACGGCGCCTTGCGCCCCAGTACGAGCCCTGAGCCTTGAAACGGAGACAGCGAGCGCCGGTCCGCCTAACCGGATGCTCACGGCGCGCTCGTGACGCTGGCAGCCATGCTCCGCCCGCTCTCGACAAGTTCCTCCAGGATCGGTTCGAATGTTCTAGCTCGCCGAGACCTGGCTGGCAGCTGAGACGCTCGGCGAGCAGGCGGCCAATGTCCTCGCCGCCGGCCCCGGGGGCTCGGGAGACAAAGACGACCCGCGTCGGCACCGCCGCTGACGCTACCACGTCGTCGGACGCACGTTGTCGGCGCCGAGACGATGTCCTACACTCGGCACGGAGAGGCGGATCGACACGCCTCTCCGTGTGACGTGGCTCGGGTCCTTCACCGCCTCGGAGTCTTCACCGCCCGCCACAAGTGGGTCGTTCTCGGCGGGTGGGTCGTCCTGGTCGCGGGGATGGTGGCGCTCATCCACACCTTCGGCAGCAATACGAGCAACAACCTGAATCTGCCGGGGACGGACAGCCAGGCCGCGTCGAACCTGCTCGAGTCGCGCTTCCCGCCGCAGCAGAACGGCAGCAGTCCGATCGTCTTCTACACGAAGACGGGCAAGGTCACCGACGCGAAGTACAAGCAAGCGATCCAGCAGTCGTACACAGCGGTCAAGAAGCTGCCGCACGTCTTCAGCGCAACGAGTCCGTTCAGCCAGGAGGGGCAGGCGCAGATAAGCAAGGACAAGCACACGGCGTTTATCGGCGTGCTTCTCGACGTCGGTTCAAACGACCTAACGCAAGACATCGCCGAGGACGTGCTCGACACGGCCAATCCCGGCAAGAAGGCGGGCATGCAGGTCGCGGCGGGCGGGCCGGTCGGCACCGAGCTCTCGGAGCCGGCGACCGAGAGCAGCGAAGTGATCGGCCTTGTCGCCGCGATGATCATCCTCGCCTTCACGTTCGGGACGCTCGTGGCGATGGGCCTTCCGATCATCTCAGCGGTGTTCGGCTTGCTCGTTGGGCTCTCGCTGATCGGGCTGCTCGGCCACGTGGCGAACGTCCCGACGGTTGCACCCACGCTGGCGACGATGATCGGCCTCGGCGTCGGCATCGACTACGCGCTTTTCCTCGTCAGCCGCTACCGCGCGTTCCTCAAGGAGGGCCTCGAGGTCCACGAGGCGATCGCCATGGCCGTCGCCACGTCGGGGAGCGCCATCGTGTTCGCAGGAACCACCGTCGTGATCGCTCTTGTCACCCTCCTGATCGCCGGCATCCCCCTCGTCACATCGCTCGGCTACGCGTCTGCGTTTGCCGTCATCACGGCAGTCCTGGCCGCGCTCACGCTCCTGCCGGCGATCTTCTCGCTGCTCGGGCGCCACGTCGAGTCCGTCCGCGTGCCGGCGTTCATGCGGCCCAAGCCGAAGCCGCCCGAACGTGGATTCTGGGGGGCGTGGGCGCGGGCCGTCACGGCCCACCCGTGGCTTGCGATCGGGGCCGTGCTCGCAATCCTCGTCCCGCTCGCGATCCCGTTCTTGTCGCTGAACCTCGGCCAGGAGGACGTCGGCGCCACGCCGAACTCGACGACGGAGCGCCAGGCGTACGACCTCATCTCCGCAGGGTTCGGCGTCGGCTACAACGGGCCGCTGGCCGTCGCGGTCAGCCTCGGCACGCCCGCGAAGGCGAGCAGCCAGTTCATCAGCCAAAAGAAGCAGGCGCAGTCGCTGCAGAAGCAGCTGGAGCAGGAGCAGAAGCAGGGCCACGCCTCGCAGCAGCAGCTCACGACCCAGTCGACCTCGCTACAGCAGCAGCAGACGTCCCTGGAGCATCAGCAAGCGCAGCTCAAGGCCCAGCAGGCGAGCCTCGAGCGGCAGGCCGCTGCGCTTCAGGCGGAGCAGTCGAGCCTCAACACCCAGCAGAGCAAGCTCCAGGCGCAGCAGGTGCTGATCATCGGGCAGCTGGACGAGCTCGGTGCACAGGCGGCCCAGCTCGTGAAGAAGGGCGCCAAGCTGGCCAAGGAGGGGGCGGCGGTCACGAAGAAGCTCGCCCGCAACCAGGCCAAGCAGAAGAAGGTGACGATCGAGCTCCAGCATGCGAAGTCTTCGGCGAGGCAGAAGAAGCTGGAGGCGCAACTGCTGACGCTGCAGAAGGCGGAGGACGCGTTGCAGAAGCAGCTCAACCAGGTGCTACAGCAGGAGCAGGCGCTCCGGAAACAGTCACAGCAGATCGTCTCCAAGTCGGCGCAGCTCCGCGCGCAGGAGTCCAAGCTGGTCAACCAGACGATCGCGCTCGCCGGGCAGGCGACAGGCGCGGCAAAGGAGGCCGTGAGCCTCGTCAAGGAGAAGGAGCAGCTGATCACCGAGGCCTCCAACCTCCAGGTGCAGGCCGCGAACCTCCAGACCCAGGCGGCGAATCTGAATACGCAGAAGGTCCAGCTCCAGGGCCAGCAGCAGACCGCGACGACGCAGCAGCAGCAGGCGGAGCAGCTTCAGACCGAGCTCACCCAGGAGCTGACCAAGGCCGGCGGCGACGAGCGCGGCACCGATCCGCGGCTCGTCAACTTGCAGGATGCGCTCGCGGCCACGACGGGCGTCAAGGTCGTGTCGCCGCCGAGCATCAACAAGAAGGGCGACGCGACGACCTTCGCCGTCATCGCGACGACCGCACCCGCCGCGACGCAGACGGCGGATCTCGTCAAGACGCTGCGGAACTACGCGATCCCGCAGGCGACGAAGGGAACAGACCTCCACGCGTACGTCGGCGGCCAGACCGCGAGCTACGTCGATCTGGCCAGCGCGATCTCCTCGAAGCTCCTGCTCGTGATCGCCGCCGTGATCGCGCTCGGCTTCCTGGTGCTGATGACGGCCTTCCGGTCGGTGGTCATCCCGACGCAGGCGGCGATGTTGGGGGTTGGGGATCGTCGGACTCGACGTCTCCGGGGACACCGTCCCGATCGCGAGCTATGTGCCGCTGATCATGTTCGCCGTGCTGTTCGGCCTCTCGATGGACTACCAGGTGTTCCTGATGAGCCAGATCGAGCACCACAAGGCCCAGGGGGAGAGCGACCACGATGCCATTGCGGGCGGGCTCGCCACAGGTGCCCGCGTGATCGTCGCCGCAGCGCTGATCATGATGTCCGTGTTCGGGAGCTTCATCCTGAACGGCGACCCGACCGTGAAGCAGTTCGGCGTCGGCCTCTCTGTCGGCGTCGCTCTTGCCGCGCTGACGGTGCTCCTGTTCGCCCCCGCGTTCCTCGTGCTGTCCGGGCGCGTCAGCTGGTGGGTGCCGCAGTGGGCAGACCGTCTGCTCCCGCGCGTGGACATCGAGGGTGCGAGCTTCGCCCCACGGCCGGCGGCGGAGCCGGAGGCGCCGCCCGTTCGCGCAGGCTCGTAGTCGAGACTGGCAGTGGCGCGCCGCTCGTGGGTTCTCCTCGCGATGTCGTTCGCGCTGCTCTCGATCAACCTCGACTTCATGGTCGTTAACCTCGGTCTCGCCGACATGGAACGCGATCTCGACACGTCGCTTTCCGAGCTCCATGGGACATCAACGGCTAGACGCTCGCACCGGCTGGCTCGGTTGTGGTTGCCGGGCGGCTCGGCGGCTCGTTCGGCCGCAAGCGTATCTACCTCGCGGGTCTGATCACGTTTACAGCGGCCCGCTACCTCGAAAAGGCCCTGGGACAGCGCCTTTTTTCTGCCGCGTTTCTGCCGCGGCGCGAACGCGCTTCCTTCCCGCGAGTGACGGTCGTGGAGGCGGTGGCGGGACACCGTCACGCAGAGGGCAACAGGCTTCTGCGCGTTTTGAGATACTCGCTCAGTCGTCGAGATCAGCGGCGCCATCGGTGGTGTGTATTGCGCGTAGGTTGTGGTGCGGAATGGCTGAGTGGCCCGGTTTGTGCGACCGTCGGGACCGCTTGCGGCTCTCAGGCTTGGATTGATGGGCGTGCCCGAAGAGCTCCCGACGCTGGATTGTGACGCCACGCGGGAGGAAGCGAGCAAGGAGAGCGAGGGAGAGAGAGGGGGGAGTAAAAGTGGATCGACGGGACTTCCTGAGAAGAGCGGCGCGGTGGTGGCGGGCGGCCTCCTGGCCGACCTCGGGATCCTCGAACAAGCCGCAGGCGCAGCGAAGCGGATCAAAGGCCGGCCGAACATCGTGTTCATCCTGGTCGACGAGATGCGCTTTCCGAGCGTGTTCCCGGCCGGTGTGGACACGCCCGCGGAGTTCTTGCGCCGGTTCATGCCGAACGTTTTCTCCCTGTGGCAGCACGGCGTGAAGTTCGAGGGCTACTACAGTTCAGGCAACGCCTGCAGCCCGGCGCGCGCGACGATCGCGACCGGCCTGTACCCGCATCAGCAGTGGCTGCTCGCGACGCGGACATCCTCGAGTGGGCCGGCGCTGCAGCCCGGCTTCCCCACCTACGGGAAGCTGCTGCGCCAGTTCGGCTACCAGACCCCGTATTTCGGCAAGTGGCACCTCTCCACTCCACCGGCTCCCCCCCAAGCATTGCCGGCTACCTGGAGAACTACGGCTTCCAAGGGATGACAAACCCCGACCCTACCGGCACGAATGGCCAGGGAGCCGAGGACGACGTTTCTCGGATCGCCCGCCCCGCCGCACAGTGGCTTCAGACGGAGTCGAGCAGCGCAACCCGTTCTGCATCACCGTCAGTTTCGTGAACCCGCACGACAAGCAGTTCTTCTGGGCCGGCTCGCAGGGGGACTTCTACGAGAGTCTGTTCAAGAACCAGTCACTGCAGCCGTTCAACGACGCCTACACGACAGTCGCGCGCGAAGCCAACCCGCAGCCGTTGGGGTTTCCGGCTGTCCCGCCGAACTGGGAGGCGTACGCGGACCTGCCGGCGGACGGTAAGCCGGACACCCAGCAGGTGATCCGATCGTTCCAGGAGGCGGTATGGGGCGGGGCGCCTGACGATGCGACCGCCACGAGCTTTTCGGTGCAGCCGTCGCCGGTCCAGCCCAACACCTACGGCGTCGCGATCGCACCGTACAGCTATTGGGAGCGTGGGCTCGACATGTACACGCTCGTGCAGCAGATGGTCGATCAGGCGATCGGCGACGTGATTGCCGCAATCCCGAAGTCCTTGCTGGCCAACACGGTGATCGTGTTCGCCTCCGACCACGGCGAGTACGCCGGCGCGCACGGCCTGCTGTCGGGCAAGCTGGGAACGGCGTACGAGGAGGCGATCAATATCCCGTTGATCGTCACCGATCTGACCCACCGCTTCACCAAACAGGTGCACAAGCCGCGCAAGCAGCTGGCCTCGAGCGTCGACCTGGTGCCGATGCTGGTCACGCTCGGAAACCGGGGCAGCATCGCGTGGAGAAGGGGAGAGCTGGCTCAAATCTATGGTGAGCGCCTGAACCTGGTGGAGCTGCTTCGCAACCCAAACGCGGCCGGACGCGACCACATCCTGTTCGCAACGGACGAGGTCCTGCTGGACGAGCTCAACTACCTGCACGCCCCAACGCATGTGCTCGCCGTTCGGACGCACGACGCGAAACTCGTCACCTACACCCACTGGGTCCCGGGCACGACACGCCCGATACCGGAGTCGATGGAGCTCGAGTTCTACAACTACGCCACTTCGGAAGGCCGGGCCGAGACCAGAAGCCACCCGAACGATCCGCGCGCCGAGGCGCTGGCGGACAAACTGTTCAACCAATATGTGCCACAGCAGATGGAGGCTCCGCTGCCGCCCCCGCTCAAGGAAACAGTTGCGGAGGCCCGCGCGAGCTACATCACGTACGTCGCGGAAGAGAACCTCAAGCCAGTGATTCAGGCGCTGGAGGATCTCGGATACCGCCACGGGCCGTTCTGAGAGGACCCCTCACGGCAGCACGGCCTGTACGCCCGATGGAGGATCGCTTCGGGTCACACCCGCGCGCAGAGAGTTGCGCGTTGCCAGCCTTCCGGCTCGCCCGGAGAGTCTCTCTTCCGAGCTCACCAGCTCGCATCGCCCGATCGAGTGAAGTCGTCCGCGAAGCTAGGGCATTGGGGTATCCGTTCACAGGCGAGGTAGGGTCACCGCGCGAACTCGCCGGCCGGTCGCTGCGAAGTGAATCCAGTGATCGACCGGAAGTTCGAACTCAGGCCCATCACGCCCGAGAAGCGTCCTTAGGGCTGCCCGGCCGCGGAACCAGAGCGATCAACGTGTCGTCGGCCCGGACGTCCGGGCGAAGACCGTCCGCCGCGAATCTCAGCCGCCCGTCCGGGCCGACGGCGGCGAGCGGGACGATCGGCGGTTCCCCATCAGACCAATGATCGGCATCGGCGCTGCGGCAGACGATCTGCGCGCCGGCCGCGAACTGCCGGTCGAGCTCGGCGAAGGTGAGCGAGCGGTCAGCGAGGATCCCGATCTCCCGCGACGGTGGCAGCAGGTCAGGATCGTGTGGGTCGGGC